>Ga0066689_10000608_pt1 | contig 10983 bp, 10 predicted proteins | sample GraSoiAngelo_138_FD_65626 | JGI IMG/M metagenome (GOLD analysis project Ga0066689, IMG submission 65626) | Grasslands soil microbial communities from the Angelo Coastal Reserve, California, USA - 14_0929_09_40cm | ecosystem: Environmental > Terrestrial > Soil > Grasslands | place: USA... | reverse complement strand
AGCTAGGAGCCAGTGGCAAGGAGCCAGAAGGTTAGGAGTAGAGGAGATTATGGACTTTCGATTCAACGATGAAGAAGAGACGTTCCGCACCGAGGTAAAGGAGTTCCTCCGCGCGGAGCTGCCCTCCGGCTGGGACGAGCAATTCGACGCCGAGAGCGAGATGGGAATGGCTGCGCAGGGGGACTTCGCGAAGCAGTTCCAGAAGAAGCTGGCGAACAGGGGCTGGATCGCGCTCCCCTGGCCGAAGGAGTACGGCGGCGCGGGCGCTTCGGTAATGACCCAGATGGTCTACAACGAAGAGATGGCCTATTCCGGCGCGCCCACCGGCTTCAACATGGGCGTTGCCTGGGTGGGCCCTTCGCTGATGATCTACGGAACCGAGGAGCAGAAAAAGCGGTTCATGCCGCGGATAACAAACCTCGATGACACCTGGTGCACCCTCTATTCCGAGCCCGGCGCGGGGTCTGACCTGGCCGCCCTGCAGACAAGGGCCGTCCGCGACGGCGACGAGTGGGTAATCAACGGCCAGAAGATCTGGACCTCGGGCGCACATCGCTCCAACTGGGGCTGGCTTGCAGCGCGCACGGACCCGGAGGCGCCCAAGCACAAGGGCCTCAGCATGTTCCTCGTGCCAATGGACTCGCCCGGCATTACGATCCGACCGCTGATCAATATGGCCGGGCAGCACGGCTTCAACGAGGTGTTCTTCGAGGACGTCCGCATCCCCGCCGACATGCTCGTCGGCCAGCAGAACATGGGCTGGTACCAGCTTGCCGTGGCCCTCGACTTCGAGCGCTCGTCGATCGCTGGCTCGGCGCGGGCACGGCGTCTATGGGAGCAGTTGCTGGCGTTCACGCGGGCGGACGGTCAATTCGTCGGCGCGAAGCCGGAGATTCGTCACCGGCTCGTCGAAGTTGGCATCGAGATCGACGTCGCCCAGTTCCTCTCGTACCGCGTGGGGTCGATGCAGCAGGCTGGCAAGATCCCGAACTACGAGGCGACGATTGCCAAGCTCTATTCGACGGAGCTCGGTCAGCGATTGGCGGGCAGTGGGATCGAGCTGCTCGGCATGTATGGCCAACTGCACCCGAAGAGCAAGCACGCCCAGCTGAAGGGGCGCATGGAGCGCTACTACCAGCTAAGCGTCGCTGAGACGATCGCCGGCGGAACGAGCGAGGTAATGCGCGGCGTCGCGGCCATCCGGGGGCTCGGCCTCCCGCGCGGCTAGAAGACTTAAGCCCCGAGGGGGGTAACGATGCGTGGCCGGCCAGCATCCTGCTAGCAGACCCATGAGGATGCAGAAACGGCCGGACCCCGAAGAAGTGCGCCGCACCCGCGACTTCTACGACTGGTGGGCGCCGTTCTACGACGCCACCAACTGGCTCGCCGCGCGCCTGCGTGGCGCTTCCGACTTCACCGAGCGCCGCAAAGCTGTCGAGCGGCTGGGGCTGGCACCTGGAATGCGCGTCCTGGAGGTCAGCTGCGGAACGGGAACAAACCTCCCCCTGCTAAGCGAGGGTGTCGGGCAAGTGGGGCTTGTCACTGGCATCGACATATCGGCACGGATGCTCCGGCGCTGCCGCAACAAACTGCGCCGAAAGAGCGACGAGGCGAGCCTGCTTCTGGGCGACGCCGCGAAGCTGCCGTTTGCCGACGGTTCGTTCGACGCCGTTTTCCACCATGGGGGGATCGCAGAGTTCCCCAACAAGCGCGCGGCGATCGCTGAGATGGCGCGGGTCGCGAGACCCGGCGGCAAGGTGGTCATATGCGACCCCGGCCTGCCCTTCGACCGGCCCGTGCGCTGGATCAACCGGCAGCTGCTCAAGCTTCAACCCGCCTACGCCGCCCCGCCGCCCGTGCGGCACCTGCCGAAGACGGCCCAATCCGTGCACGTCAGCTGGATCCGCGGCGACGCCTGGTACCTCCTGGAATTCGTCAAAGCCTGACGGCCGTCATAACCCGCCCTCTGGGCGGAGCCGATCGCGCACTAAGAGTAGTCCTTCCCCAGAAGGGCACATCGACGAGTCCCACTTGCCCCGTTGGCCGCTTGCCCTCCCCTTTCCACAAAATTACGATTGACAAAACTAGAACATTTGTCTAACGTTTGCTCCAAGTGGTTCGTATCCTGCACTTCGCCGACCTCCACCTGGACCGCTCCTTCGCCGGCCTCAGCGTGGCGCCGAGCGAGGCGGCTAAACGGCGCGAAGAGCTCCGCGCCGCCCTCCGCCGCATCGTCGACCTCGCCCTCGAACTGGATGTCGATGCTCTCACCGTAGGCGGAGACCTCTACGAACACGAGCGCGCCGGCCCGGACACCGGCAACTTCATCGCCGCCGAATTTGCCCGGTTCGCGCCCAAGCCCGTCCTCCTAGCCCCCGGAAACCACGATCCCTACGTCCCGGACAGCCTCTACTGGCGCCTCGAGTGGCCCCCTAACGTGCACATATTCCAGACGATGTCCTGGGAGCCGGTGGAACTGTCCGACACGCTCACCCTCTGGGGCGCCGGTCACCGCGGCCCCGCGGTCCGCGACAACCTCCTCGCGACGCTAAGCGTCGAAGCCGGCCGCACGAATATCGCCCTCTTGCACGCCTCCGACATCTCGGCCGTACCGGAAGGCAAGCCCGCGCACTGTCCGTTCACCCGCGAAGACATCGAGCGCTCCGGTCTCGATTTCGCGCTCCTGGGCCACTACCACGAGCTTCGCCTGCGCCCCCAGGAATTTCCCCGCTACGCCTACCCGGGCAGCGCCGAACCGCTCGACTTCAGCGAAGCGGGCGATCACTACGTTCTTCTGCTTACGGCGAACGGCCAGGGCATTTCCTGCGAGCCACGCAGGATTAATGAGGTCGTCTACCAGGCGAGCACCGTCGACATCACCGGCATGTCCACTTCAGATGCCATCCGTAAGGCGATCTGCGCTCTCGCCGAGGACGAAGCCGCCGCGCGTGCCATTATGCGCGTAACCCTCACCGGCCAGCCCGAGTCCGACCTCGATCTCGACCTGAACGCGCTCCTCCAGAGCACCCATGATCGCTTTCGCTACCTCGATCCCATCATCGACAAGACCGACACCCCGTTTGACCTCGAGCAGATCCAGGAAGAGTCGACCACCCGCGGCGCGTTCGTCCGCATGCTCCAACAGCAAACGGCGGCCGCCCCGCCGGCGGATCTGCCCGTCCTCCAGAATGCGCTCCACTTCGGCCTGCGCGCTTTCGCCGGACAGGAGATCAGACGCCGGTGAAGCTCAGCCGCATCGAAATCCAGGCCTTCGGCTGCCTCAGCGATTTCACCGAAGAGATCGCCCCGGGCCTGCACATCTTCCACGGCCCGAATGAGTCAGGCAAATCAACCCTCCAGCAGGCCATCCTGGCGCTCCTCTATGGCTTCTACGAAGGCGATCGTGCTAAGTCGGTCGAGAACGCCGCCCGCCAGCGGTTCATCCCCTGGAAGCACCCACGCTACACGGCGCGCCTAGAGTATGAGTTGCGGGATGGCCACGGCTATCGGGTCACCAGGGACTTCGCTGACGATGACAACCCGACAACCGTTTCAGACATCGTGACGGGCCGCCCCGTGACAGACGAATTCGGCCGGGGCCGCCACGGCAACGTTCCCTTCATGCGCAAGCAACTCGGTATGACCCGCCGCGTCTTCGAATCCTGCGCCTTCGTCTCGCAGGGCGAGCTCCTCCAGATTACCGGTGAGGGCCGCGTCACTCCCCAGGAGATGGGCGACGCGATTATTAGCCTCGCAGACACTGCGCGGCGTGACGTATCTGCCCAGAAGGCTATCGAGCGCCTGAGCGACGTGCTCAAGAAACAGGTCGGTGGACCGGCTGCGCGGGCGACTCCGCTCCCGGTTGCCCGGAACGGCCTTGTCGCTGCGAAACGAGAACTCGAAGAGATCGACCGCGTCCGCCAAGAGGTCGCCGCCGACGCCGAAGACCTCGAACGGACGAAAGAGCAGGCGCGTGCCCTCGAAGAGTCCATCGGCCGCAACCGCTACCTGCTCTGCATGACCGAGCTTGGCGAGCTGGAGGGCCGGAAGAATCGCCTCGCCCGTCTCGATGAACAGTCACGGCACTTTCAAGGGCAGCTCGAGTCCGCGAGTAGGTTCGCCGACTTCCCGGCGAATGAGCGCGACGAGCTCGTCCGATTCTGGGATTCATTACGGGAGCTGCGCGAGCGCCTCGTGAGCGAGCAGCCCGAGACGGAGAAACAGCGCCGCCGCCTCGATGAGCTGACCGAACGCCGGCAATCGCTCACTCGGCAGGAGACCGAGCTGGCGCGCCTTCGCCGCTACCCCGCCGAGCGGCAGCCGGACATCGACGCGCTTGTTCAGCATTGGCGCGGCGCCGAGACGATCTACCGCGAAGCACAAGCTCGTTCCGAGACTGCGACGCGTGATGCAGCCCCTCTTCGCGAGGAGCATGCCGGCCTTGCCCTCCAAGTCGGCGCCCTTTCAGCCGAAGACATCCGCACCGTGACCGAGCGCCTGCGTTCGCCAGCCCGGCCAAACCCCGCACTTCTTCGCGCACTGCTCTCTGCACCCCTTGCGCTCGCTCGCGTACTCGGTCGCGCGGCCCTCTCCGCCGTGCGCTTTGTCTTGCGCCGGCCCCATCCTTCAAGCAGCGCCTCATCCGCGCTGCCCACCATCTCTCCGCTCGCCTCGATTTCCCCGGCTGAAGCGAGCCGCCTCTTGCAGGCCCATCTCCGCTACCTCGAGGTCGCTCCCGTCGTTCAAAAGGCCGAGGCCGAGCAGGCGGCTGCCCAGCGGGGCACTATCGATCGCGACGCCGCAGCCGCCCAACTCCGCCACGCCCTGGAAGGCCTCGCGGACGACCTGACAGATTTGGAGTCCGCCTGCTCGCAGTTCTCTGCTCGCGCCGCATCCCGTAAGCAGCTCGATGTGATCTCCAGCCAGCTCGAAGCGCTCGAGGCGGAAAGCGAGTCGCTGCGCGACACGGTAAGCCGCTTCATTGCTGATGGAGACCGTTTGCGCAGACAAGAGAGCAAGCTCACCCAGCGCCTGACGGCCCTCCTCGGGCGGGGCGGAACGCTCGAAGACCTCTTCTCCAGCTTCGAGGCCGCCTGCGGACAGCACCGCCTTCATGTGGAAGCCGTTCGCTCCCTGCGCGAGATCGAGAATACTCGCGGCATTGTCCTCGAAGGCAGATCGCCCGCCGAACTTGAAGAGATGATCGCCCGGCGCGAGGAGGAAATCGCCGCCTGCATTGCGGGTAACCCCTCGCTTGAGGGAGCGCGCTCCAACGCTCGCGCGGAAGCCCTTAAGGAAACGCTCGCACGTGAAGAGCGCGAGCTAAGGAACCTCGATCTTCGAATCGAGAGCCTTAGCACGCGCAGTAGCACCCGCCTTAGCGGCCTCCGCTCTCGCGCCGAGGTCGAGGAGGAGGTCCAGCAGCACACGAACGAAGTCGCCGCGCTCGAGGAGTTCGGCCGTGCGCTGACTATCGCCCGAGAGGTCATAGACAAGGCGATGACTGAGGCCCATCGGGACTTCGCGCCCAGCGTCGGCCGCTTCCTCAGCGATGGCCTATCGCGCGTAACCGGCGGCCGTTACCAGAAGGCCATGCTCGACCCTGCCACCTTCCGCGTGACCACCGAAGTTCCCGAAACGGGCCGTCTCGTCGACGTCGACGTCCTGAGCCAGGGCACGCAGGCGGCCGCCTACCTGCTCCTCCGCGTGGGCCTCGCTCAGCACATGAGCTCGATGTCCGAACCGGTCCCGCTCCTGCTCGATGATCCCCTCGTGGATCTCGACGACCTCCGCATCGACAACGTCCTCGACCTTCTCCTGGACCTCGTCCACGAGCGCAATCTGCAGATCCTGCTCTTCACCAAAGACGAAGCCACCCGCCGCTGGTTCGAGCGCAGCTGCGCCGAGGACCCATCCTGCCGCATCACCCATCTCCAGCCGATCTCCGGGCGAGTCCCCGTGGCCGTCTCGCCCCGCGTTCAGGAGGCCGCGCGCAGCACTGAACAGCCGCGCCTTCAAATGAACGGCGGCTCCGGCTTCTAACAAGGGCTCAGCGCGGCAACACGTCCGGCACGGACCCAATGAAATAGCCCTGCGCGCGCAGCCCGTCGATGATCGCCTGTAGCGCCGGCCCGTCCTGCGATGCCGAGCCCACATGGAAGACGTAGATCGCCCCCGGCTCCGCCTGCTCTAAGCAGCGCTGGATGATCGCGCCCGCGGACCATCCCATCCAGCCGCGCGAGTCAACCGTCCATAAGACGTTGTAGGCGTAGCCGCGCGCGCCCACGTCCTCGTTCACAGAAGCATCGAAGGCGCCATAAGGTGGACGAAAGTAGGGCTTCGTTGTCGCTCCCGTCAGTTGCCCTACGATCGCCTCTGTCCGGTCCAGCTCCTCCCAGCGCTGCTCCCGCGTCAGCGGCGTTGTCTTAGTCGCGGCACCGGTCATCGACGCATGGTCGTATGTGTGGTTGATCAGGTGGTGGCCGTCCCTCACCATCCGCTGCAGAAGCTCCGGGTTCCGCTCCGCCCAACGGCCCGTCATTCCGAAGCTCGCGTGTATGCCGTTCGCCGCAAGGGTATCGAGAATCTGCGAGGCGAACCCGGCGTCCGCTCCCGCGTCGAAGCTGAAGGCGACGATCTTCCGGCTCGCATCGCCCTTGCGTATCACGAGCGCCGGGGCGCCCTCGGGCGGAAGAGTCATTGTCGGTGCCGGCGTAGTCAGCGGTGGAGTCGTCGGGGCGGCCTGCGGCGAGGGAGTCGGCGTGACGGCGGGCGTGGGCGGGATCGGTTTCGCCGAAATCGTCATGGACGGCGACGGCAAGCGTGAGGGACTGGCGGAGAGCGACGCGCCCGTTCGACTGCCGCAGCCGGCCGCGGCCAAGATGAGCACGCCGATGACTGCGAGCCAGTAGCTGCGCCGATTCACAACGATCTCCATTATGACAACGAACAGCTCGCGATAATGGAAGCGTGCCGCGGGCGCGTTTTTTCATTATTTGAGGCGGCCCTCGGTCTATCGGGTTAACAGGGTTGACTGCAGACGCGGTTCAGTGGGTATACGCCCGCGTCAGACGGTTCCCTTCCCCGGCCAGACGGCGCTTGTTGCTTCGCCCCGCTCCCACTCGCCCCTGCCTTCTCTCAGCGCTTCCAGAAGAAAAGCCACGCGAGCGGGAAGGTCTGGGTCCTGCCCGTGCACGCGCTTTACATACGCAAGCGCCAGATGCAGCAGTTCTTCATCGGTGATCGAGGGTGCCGTTGCCGATCCATATCTGGGAATCATCGGAAATCCACTCTCTGGGTTGACTCGGCGCTTTGACTCGGCTGCCCACGTATCGTAATCCGGCGGCGGCCCAGTCGCGCCCTTAGATTAGCGGCCTCGTCGGGTCGCAGCATAGGAAATGTCTCAGAAAATAGTTGGAATACCGCGCGCGGACTTAATTCACCCCTTCTTAACCCACCGCTGCGGCGCGTTCACCGGCCTTTTGACCTTGGCCCGCTAGCATAGAGACGACTCCAATACCATGCACGAAGCCCAGCTTAAACGCCTTACCGAAGACGACCTCCTCCTAGCGGCCATCTCGATCGTGAAAGCCACCGGGGAGGACGGCTCGGACTTTGTCCCGAGCGTAGCCGCCGTGTTCGAGGCCCTCTTACGGCAGCACGAAGCCGAACGCCACGAGCATTAGACGAAGCGGCGGACGACCCGCATCCCGCCGAACGCCATTACAAGTACCACGGGGACGATGAGCACCGTCGGCAGCACCCCGCCCGGGTTCAGTGCGCGGTGCTTTTCGACGTGCATTTGAATCGCCGGGCTAACCGCGAGCGGGCTGTTGGCCACCAGCGCAGGCGGAGCCGGCAGGACGACTACGTACGAGGCTACGTCGCCCGCTAGCACCGTCTTGACCGTCCACATCTGGCTCGCTGTCGCCCCCGTAGCGATCGGCGCTACGGCTTGCGTCCGCTCTGACGACCAGTCCTCGGGGTCCACGTACGTTCCTCCGTCAACCGCCACGAAAGCGAGATTCGCGATCAGTGCCGGGGTTGCCTCGGAGCCCGAGTTCCTGATCTCCGAGGTGAATGTGAAGCTATCGCCGGTCACTGCCGAGACGTTTGACTTGCTGACCACGACTGTTAGCTCGCCGACGGCAATTGGTGCGCCGTTCATTTCGGCTGCCGCGTGCCTGCGCGCTCCGAGCGCGATGGCAAACAACGCGACCGTGGCAACCAGCGCGACAAGGCCGCCTCGGCGGATCATCTGCCGAAGCTTCCCTGCAGACGCAGCCGGCCCGCCGCGATGAACGCCACGCCAGTCATCGCGATTGCCCAAACCGCCGGCGCGATCAACAGGTCGAGGTCCTCGCCCCAACCATGCTCCTTCACAATTGCCCGGTGCAGGAAAGTCGAGCCCGCGGTCATCGGGTTCGTCTGCGTGATCAGATCTCCGAACCAGCCGCCGAGGGGCAACTGAGTCGGCGCCAGCAGCAGGACGAAGATGAAGAAGGCAACCGCGAGGCTCAGGCGGTTCGAACCGGAAAATATGCTGACAAGTAGCCCGAGCGAGACGAATCCGATCACCAGCAGCGTTCCCACCACGAGCGCTCCGAGCATCGCGTCCGCGAACACCCCGTCGCCCTCCCTGAGCACCCAGATGTAGGGGATCGCGACAATCAGCAGCACCGGCCACATCGAGACGGCAGCGAGATACTTGCCGAGCGCGACCTGCCCGCGTGGCACCGGCGTGACGAGCAGGCTTTCCAGCGTCTCCCGCTCGCGCTCACCGCTCACACAATCGGCCGTGAACAGCAGGCTCACCCCGACCGCGAGGGCCATCGTTATCTGCGCCAGCAGGTTCACCGTGTCGCGCTGATCGATGATGTTCAGTTCTTCATTCGAGGCTGCCAGGTACGTGAGGAGGCTGAGCAGCAGGCTCGTGCCAATGACGATCGCGGGCCCGCGCGCGGATAGCCAGATGTCGCGCAGCTCCTGCCCGGCGATGACCAGCCAGCTGCCGCCCGCCCCGGCTGTAAGTTGCGATGCCGCCTCTCGGCGAACGTCCGGGGTGAGCGTCGTCATTCTCCCGCCTCGCCCGTTAGCGCCAGGAACGCGTCACTCAGCTTTCCGCCTTCGACTTCGAAAGACAGGATCGGGATGCCCGCCCCGAGCAGCGCGCGGATGGGCGCGTTCGTGTCCGGACAGTCAAGCGTCGCACTGATCAACCCCCGGCCGCCGTTAACGGCCTGGGCGTCGCCAACCCCCGGTGCCCGCTTCAGCGCCGATAGTGCGCTCTCGTGGTTCTCCTCCGGAACGCGCACCCGTGCCGTCCGCGGCGCCGCCCGCCGCTTGATGTCCGCGACCGGCCCCTCAGCAATGACTTCGCCGCGATTAAGAATGATCACTCGAGAGCACACCTCCTCAACCTCATCCAGGAAGTGGGTGCTAAGGATGACAGTCGCGCCACGCTCCGTCGCCGCCTCGCTGATCAGCGCGAGTATCTGCCGCTGCCCGGCCGGGTCCAGACCGAGCGTCGGCTCGTCCAGGAAGAGTACCCTCGGCCGGTTCACCAGCGCCCTCGCCACACCGAGGCGCTGCCTCATCCCCCGACTGTACATGGAGATCGGTGATGCGGCCCGCTCGGCGAGACCGACTTCCGCCAGCAGCGTCTTCGCCGTTTCGCGCGCGCTTTTCCGCGATTGCCCGAACAAACGCGCGAAGTACTGGACGAACTCCTCTCCGGACTGGTGGAGCGGATAGCCCGCGCTTTCCGGCAGCACGCCGATCCGCTGCCGTATGGCGCTCGGCTTCGTATACGGTATCCCATCCACGGCAAAGCTTCCGCTGTCCGGCGCGTAGATCGTGGTTAAAATGCGGATCGCCGTCGTCTTGCCCGCCCCGTTCGGCCCAAGTAGCCCGATCACCTCTCCCGGCGCCGCATCGAGCGAGAGCCCTCGCACAGCCCGCGTTTCGCCGAACGCCTTCGAAATCCCGTCGACCGCTAAACTCGCTTGTGCCATCTGCACCTCAAACCCGCTCACACGTCACCAATAGTAACGCCGCTTGATAAAGATGCGATGAAGCGCGCCCCTAGCGAATGCCCGTGTCGTAGTGAAGAGTGACCGAAACGAAGGTGTATGCAGGCACCGTCACCGTCCGGGGCTCCGGCCGCGGTAGTCCCTGCTCATCGCCCTGCGGTTCGATGTAGTACTCGCCGGGCGAGAGGCCCACGTGAAAACGCCCGTCATCGTCGGAATCGAAGGTGAACACCCGCTGCGTCCGCGCCGCATCCCACACGACGATCGTCGCCTCATATGGTTCCTCGCACGACACTCCTTCCCGCTCGACGGGACAAGTCGGCCCGAGAAGCACCTGCCCCTCTATTCCCGAGGTCGCCCCAGCCGTCGCGGTTGTCGTCGTGGCCGTCGTCTCGGTTGGAGACGATACGTCATCTCCGTCATGGCAGGCGGCCAGCAGGGCAATAGCGGCGAACGCTACCAGAAGGGTCCGGCTCATATCGGCACCTAATGTAAAAGACGTGTGCAGCGCTGAAACAGTTCCCACCATAAGCCCTTTCTTGTCGATCGGTTTCCTTTCGCCCAGAATTGCAGCGGGTTTGCAGAATGAATAGGAAGCGTTTCGGCATTATCCTTCTGATTACCGCCACCGTTGGCCTACCGCGAGCGCAGTCAGAGGCCTCCAGCGATACCATCGCCTTCCACCGGTACAATCCCGAAACTGGCAGTCAGGACATATACATGATGGACGGTAGCGGGACCATCCTTGCCCAGCTCACGAGCGATTCCTTGAATGAAAGATCGCCCGCCTGGTCGCCCGACGGTCAGAAGATCGCGTTCCAGGTATCAACGCCCGGGTCTAGTGAGACTACTATCCATATCATGGATGCGAACGGAGGTAACGCGTCGGCGCTTCCAATCTCATCGCCGCCCTCGTCTGAGCTTTTTCATCCGGAATGGTTGCCCGATGGTA
>Ga0066689_10000604_pt1 | contig 10996 bp, 9 predicted proteins | sample GraSoiAngelo_138_FD_65626 | JGI IMG/M metagenome (GOLD analysis project Ga0066689, IMG submission 65626) | Grasslands soil microbial communities from the Angelo Coastal Reserve, California, USA - 14_0929_09_40cm | ecosystem: Environmental > Terrestrial > Soil > Grasslands | place: USA... | reverse complement strand
AAGGTCGGCATGCGGCTGCGGCCGACCAAGCTCTTGATCTTCGGGAACCCCAAGGCCGGCACGCCGCTCATGCTCGCCGCGCCGAGCGTCGCCATCGACCTCCCGTTGAAGCTGCTGGTGTGGGAAGATGCGCAGGGGAAGGTCTGGCTCGGCTACAACAGTCCCGCCTACCTGCAGTGGCGCCACGGCCTGCCCGATTCTCTGCTGCCCAACATCGCGGTCGTCGAGGCACTGGCGCACGCGGCCGCGGAGTAAGGGAGGAGTGCGCATGAACGCGCAGGGACGCCCCATCCGCGTCGTGCCGCTGCGCGAGGGAGGCGGTCTCGCCACCGCGGCGCCGCGCGCGGCTCCGGCGACGGCGCAGCTCACCTACCGCGGCGGGCCGCTCCTCTCTGCGGTCGAAGTCGCCACGGTGTTCTGGGGAGCGGCCTGGAGTGAAGCGACCGCCCAGTCCACCGCGCAGAGTCTCAATGCCTTCTTCCAGTTCGTGGTTGCGAGTCCCTACATCGACCAGCTCGCCGAGTACGGCACGCCGCAGCACCCGATCGGGCGGGGACGCTACGTGGGCACGGCTCGCGTCACCGACACGGCGCCGGCTGCGACCGTGACCGACGCGGCGATCCGGCAGATGATCCAGGGCGCGCTGACGCGCAACGCCCTGCCCGCGCCGACGGCCAACACGGTGTACTTCGCTTTCCTGCCGCCGGGCGTGACCGTGGTGGCCGGAAGCGAGCGCTCCTGTCAGGCGTTTTGCGGCTATCACGACCGCTCCGGGAGCGACTTTTTTTACGCGGTCGTGCCGTACCCCAACTGCGCGGGGTGCCTCGGCAGTCTGCCGCCGCTCGATGCGTTGACGTCGGTCTGCTCGCACGAGCTGGCCGAGGCGATCACCGACCCGGTGCCGGGCCAGGGGTGGTACGACGACGCCAACGGCGAGATCGGGGACATCTGCGCCTGGCAGAATAAGCGGCTGGGGGCCTACGAGGTGCAGCTCCTGTGGTCCAACCGGGCGAAGGGGTGCGTGTGACCCACAGGGAAAGTAGAGAGGTGGGTCTACAGCCCCGCCCTGACCCCCGCCGCGAGCGGCCACAGCGTGGCCACATGCCCCTGGTTCGTGTCCCGCATCCAGTGCCGCTCGATGCGCAGCTCCAGCGTCACGCTGGGCGAGACGGCCACGTCCACCCCGCCGCCGCCCGACCAGAACGTGTTGGTGTGATAGAACGTCTGCCCGCCGTCCGCACTCTTGAGGCGATACGCGCCGCCCCCGAGCCCCAGCACCGGGCTCACCACGCCGCCCGGCACCAGCGACAGCTCGGCGCGCCCATACCCTTCGACCAGGACCAGCGACACGTTCCCCGTCGTCCGGTCGGCGCTGAGCGAGCCCGCGGCGCCGCCCAGCGCGAGTGACAGCCCGGCGACCAGGGCGCGACGCCCGAACACGCTCCAGTCCACGCCCGACACCCCCGTCAGATTGGGCAGCGCGATCCAGGGATGGTTCGAGCCCAGCCAGGCGGAGCGCGCGCCGATCGCCCAGGCGCTTTGCTGCCCTCGCGTCAGGGCCACGGTGACACTCACGCGCGTTCGCACCCCGGAGCCCGAGAGCTCGAGCTCCCCGGTCCCGCTGCGGCGCGGCGCCAGCGTCACGACCGCGGCCGAGTCCGCCATGACCGTGGAGCGCAGCTCGACGGCGCGGCCGGTGGTCGTGGCGGCGAAGGCGTCGAGCGCGGTGCGGTTGCCGTGCGCGTCGCGCGCCGTCACGCGCAACACCACCGTGTCGCGCGAGGTCAGCGTGAGCTGTCCCCCCCCGAGCGGCGCGCCGCCACGCTCGAGTACCAGCGCGCGCGCCAGACCAGGATCGGCGTACACGGTCGCCGTGCGCGTGAGCGGTCCCACTTTGGCGCCGACGATCACTGGGCCGGCGCGCTCACCCAGCGTTACGCGCACCCGCACCATCCCCGACCGGTCCGTCGTCGCCACCGCGGGATCCACCCCGCCGCCGGTCGCGGTGAACGCGACCGGCTGCCCCACGAACGGCGCGCCCGTGGTGTCGCGCACCTCGAGCACCAGCGGCGCCGGGAGCGCGTTGCCCGCGGTGCCGTGCAGCTCCGCTCCTTGCGTGAACCGCGTGAGCCCGTCCGACACGACGGGCCGGGGTGGCGGCGGGGTGGGCGGCGCCGCGACGGCCGTCGTGATGAAGTCGATCCGCGTGGTGGGCCCGAGCGGCGGACCGTTCGGCATGGCCACCGTGAGCCGGTACGTCCCGGGCGTGTTGCCCGCGAGCACGCGGAAGGTCGCGACGCCGCGCCAGTCGGTGACGGCGACGGGATCCTGCGTGGCGCCGCCGGGAATGGCGCCGGCGCCCCGCAACAGCAGCTCGACTCCGGGCTGCGGGTCGGTGCCGCGGTACAGCTGCACGGGGACGTCGGCCGCGGTCCCGGCGGGCGCCGCGATCTGCTGGCTCACGATGACACGCAACGGCGCCACCGGCGGACGCGGGGGACGCGCGACGGGGGTGGGCTCGGCGGGCGCGGCAGGAGTGGGACGCGCGGCCAAGGCGCGCGCGCGCAGGCACTGGTCGATCGCGCCGAGCACGGCGTCGTCGGCGCCGGCGGCGCGCAGATCGGCGCGATCGCGCGCCGACGGGTGAAACGTAACGCAGCTGCGGCGCACCAGCGCCACCACCTCCGCCAGCGGGCGCGCCTTGGTAGCGAGCAGCCGCACCAGCTCGGACTTGCGCAGCGGCGGCGTGCCCTGCTGCTGCAGGAGCCCCAGCACCACGAGCAGCACGCGGGTCACGGCCTGGGACAACCCGAGCGCTCGAAGTCGGCTTCCACCTGGTCCACGTCGGCGGCCAGGCTATCTCCCGCCGCCGCGGACGGCGAGGCGAGGCTGTAGCGCAGCCACGCCTCGTCCACGGCCGAGAGGCCGCGCGCCAGGTCGGCGCACGCCGTCTGACGGCCGGCGAACCGGCTCGCCTGCTGCCGGTACCCGGCGATCGCCTGCCTCACCGCCGCGGCCGCGGTCGCCTCGGGCGAGACGGCGCGGGGCGGGGCGGGCGCGGCCTGCTCCGGCTGCGGCGACTCCGCCGACTGCGGCGGCCCCACTCCCAGCCGCACGCCCAGCGCCACCGCGCCGGTCACGGCGGCGGCCGCGAGCAGCCACCAGGGCCACGCGCCCCACCCGCCGCGGCTGCGGGGGACGCGCCAGGCGGGGTCGTCGTACTGGTCGTCGGGCTCGACGATCGGGACGAAGCGGCGCGCGCCGGACGGCCGCTCGGAGGGCGTGACGCGCGGCGCGCGCGCCGGCTCGGCGCGCACCCGCCACACGGCGGGATCGGGCGACCAGTAGTTGCTCCAGGAGACGCGCGGCTGCTTCCAGCCGTCGCGGAAGTTGTCGGCATCGAGCAGCTCGTAGAACGGCAGATAGGGCGCGGGCGTGCCGGGCTCGCCGGCCGGCCGGAAGCACCCGCCCCGCGCGCCGCTAGGCCGGATCGTCACCAGCAACGCGACCTGCCAGGGGCGTGGGAAATGGCGCACGTGCGCCGCGTGGTCGTCGGCCGAGATCTTGAGCACCCCCGTCGGATCGCTCCGGTACCAGCCCACCACCACGCCGTCCTCGGGGGGCAGCATGCGCTGCGCCGCCGCCAGCGCTTGCGTCACCACCCGCTCGCTCGCGCCGTCCACGATCATCTGGGGCACGCGCACGGCGCCGTGCACGATCACGTAGGGCGTCCCCGCCTCGGGGGTCTCGAACACCCGTCCCACGAGAAAGCCGAGCAACGCCTCGTGCGGCGCCGAGACCAGGTGGTCTTCCACGGCGGCGAGGGCGCGTTGCGAGAGGAAGATCAGGCTGGGCTCGTCGTCGGGGCGGGCCAGCTCCTGCACCGCCGGTCGCCACAGCACCGACTGCTCAGTGGGGAGGGGTTGGCGGGGAAAGCGCGCCACCCCCCCGGAGGAGTCGCCCGCGGTCGAGCCGCCGAAAGGTCCGTCGCTGGTCATACCGCCGCCCGTCGCATAGCCAGTACTAGAGTGCGCATGGCGCCGTCGCAGCACAAGTCGGGGTCTGTGGCGGGAGCACAACGCAGTTGTGGCGCGGCTGCCACGGGCGGCGGCGCGACACTACGCGCACTTGAGTCCTGCTTGACCGCCGTCCGCGATGCTCGGACCCGACGCAGCTCGAAACGTCATCTCGAACGGGAGACCGACCTCATGAATGCGCCCAAGTTGCTGCTGCTCGCCTTGCCCTTCGGCTGGGCCTGCTCGGATCCGCCCACCAGTTCCCGCACCATCAACGCCTCCCTCGCCGCCGTCGCTGCGCCTGAGGAGGCCGTGCTCGCAGGCCAGCTGCTCGCGTTCGCGAGCACCCGCGATCAGGGCGCGTTCCAGGTGTTCGTGATGCAGGAGAACGCGCTGCGCCCGCGGCAGCTCACCACCGTGCCGAACTACAACGCGCGGCCCAATTGGTCGCACGACGGCCGGCGCATCACGTTCACCGCCTGCCGCCCCACCGATCAGAGCTGCGAGATCTACGTGATGAACGCCGACGGCTCGGGCCAGACCAAGGTGACCGACAACTTCTCCACCGAGCAGATGTCGGTGTGGTCTCCGGACGACCGCAGGATCGCGTTCGTGAGCGATCGCGACGGCACCCCGCAGATCTATGTCATGAATGCCGACGGTTCGCAGCAGACGCGCCTGACGTTCGACGGAGCCTTCGACTTCCTGCCCACGTGGTCGCCCGACGGCGCGCGGCTCGCCTTCCAGACGAGTCGCGACGGCAACGACGAAGTGTACGTGATGAACGCCGATGGCTCGAACGCGGTGAACCTGACGAGCAGCCTCGCGGCCGACCAGTTCCCGGCGTGGTCGCCGCGCGGCGACCAGATCGCGTTTCGGAGCGACCGCGACGGCAACTTCGAGATCTACGTGATGAACGTGGACGGCTCGCAGCCGACGCGCCTGACGAACACTGCGGCCGAAGAGTACTACCCGGCGTGGTCTCCGAGCGGCAATCGCATCGCGTTCGTGTCGGACCGCGACGGCAACTTCGAGATCTACGTCATGAAGCCAGACGGCTCGTTGCAGACGCGGGTGACGAGCAACGCGGCGTTTGACGCCGATCCGGCCTGGGCCATCACGGTAACCCGCTAGGACACTTCGAGGACGGCGGTTCTAGGCGCGGTGTGGCCCCGTCGCCACACCGCGCCGCTTGCGGGCTCCGGCGCCGTGCCGCATCATCTTCACGACCCGCCGCAAGGAACCGACGATGACTCGCTCGCCCCTCGTTCGCGTGAGTGCCGCACTGGCGCTCTGCCTCGTCCCCGGCCCCCGACCCCCAACCCCTGCACCGAACGTCGTCGAGTATCCGCTGCCGCGCCCCAAGGCGTTCCCGCACGACCCCGCTGTGGGCGCGGACGGGATCGTGTGGTACACCGACCAGGCGAACAGCTACATCGGCCGGCTTGATCCCGTGACGGGCAAGGTCACAGACTACGCCACGCCGACTCGGGTGTCGGGTCCGCACGGCATCGTAGTCGCGCCCGATGGTGGGGTGTGGTACACCGCGAACTTCACCGGCAAGCTGGGCCGGCTCGACCCCGCGACCGGGACCATCAAGGAATTCTCCCTGCCTGCCGAGGCGCGCGATCCCCACACGCCGCTATTTCATCGCGGGCATGTCTGGTTCACCGCGCAGGGCGCCAATCTCTACGGCGTGCTCGACCCCGTCACGGGGGAGGCCAAGCTCTTCCCGGTGCCGACCTCGCGCGCCCACCCCTACGGCCTCGTCGCCGCCCCCGACGGCATGCTCTGGATGGCGCTGTTCGGCACCAACCAGATCGGCCGCATCGACCCGACGGACGGCGCGCTGAAGATCTTTCCGCTCCCGGCCTCGGGCGCGCGGCCGCGCCGCCTCATCGTCGACGCCAAGGGCATCGTGTGGTACTCGGACTACGCGCGCGGCAAGCTGGGCCGGCTCGATCCCGCCACGGGGCAGGTGCGCGACTTCGCCTGCCCGGGCGGCGACGGCAGCCAGCCGTACGGCATCGCCGTCGGCACCGACGGGCGCATCTGGTACGACGAGTCGGGCACGGACCAGATGGTCGCCTTCGACCCCGCCAGCGAGCGCGCGGAGACGGTCAAGATCCCCACTCCGGGATCGGTGGTGCGCAACATGGCGTTGGACTCGACGCGGGCGCGGCTGTGGCTGGCGCTGTCGGGCGTCCAGAAGCTGGGGAGGATCGACTTGAAGTAAAGCGGGAGCTTAGACCAGCTCCTGCACCAGCCCCGCCAGCCGGTCCGCCAGCCCCTCCAGCTCCCGGCCGGGCAGCTCACTTTCGACCACGCGCTCGATGAGGATCGACGTCCGGCCGCCGGTCACCCGGCTCCAGCGGCCCGGCCGCTGAAGCGGCGGTGCTGGGGTCAGTTCACTGACAGGGCCGAGCCGCGAGTTTACTCGCGACTCATGGGGGCTCCTCGCGACCCTTCGGGGTTTCATCGCGAGTCCCTGACCCCTGACCCCTGACCCCTGACCCCCAGTCCCCTGACCCCCGAAACTGTGATCCAGCCGACAGCCCGGATCCCGCGCCCCGCGCCACACTGAGCGAGCGCCCCGCAGGGTTTGCCGCTTCGCTGTTACCATCCGCCCTGGAGGGCGACCATGCCGCAGAGCGAACAATGGGCCCGCACCCGGGTCCGCACCTGCCGCGACCTGAGGCGCGGCGCGTGGTACCGCGTGACGCGCGCGACCCCCGTCGAGGGCGTGCTGGAAGTGAACCGCCGTCAGGTCACCGTCCCGCGCAGCTTCCTGCAGATCCTCCCGTTTCGCCCGCAGCTCTGGTCCGTGGTCCCGCGCGTCCCCAACGCGCCGCAGCCGCCCCTCTCGTGGGGAGCGAGCTACGGCGTCTGCCCGCAGTGCAGCGCGCGGGCGTCCCTGGGCCAGCACGCGCTCAAGGTCTCGTGCCCGCGCTGCAACGGGCTGTTCCCCGTCGCCTGGGAGGACTCCGGGTGGTGTGCGTTCGAGATGTCGCGGGAAATAACGGCGGTCAGTCCGAAGCGCTGAGGCGGTGACTGGAGGATGAGCGCCGGCGGCGCTCCGGGCTCCCGCGGCGGTCCCCTCCGGAACGCCGCGACACGTTCGTTCGGCGCTCGATACCGCTGCGCCGATCGACCGCAACCGAGACCGCATCACGGCGACGCTCCCGCACCATGCGCCGACCGAGGCTTTGCCGCCGGTCGACGAGACGCCGACGCTGCATAACGGGAATGGTTCCTCGCAGTTACGAAATCGTCTCTGGACGTTTGCAAATCGTGTGCTCCCCGTCTCATGCGGCGTGGTCGCCCGCCCGTGATCACGAATGACCACGAAGTGGCGCGGGGCCGCAACAGTTCTTGACCCGTAGCTACAACCAGTGGGCCGCGAACCGCTGCACCAGCCGCCGGGCCGTGCTACGATTGAGTGCGTCATGCGACCGCCTCATCTCGTGCTCAGGCTCTGCCTGGCGCTCTTTCCCGCTGCCGGGCATGCCCAAACCCCCGGACCCCAAAGGATCGGCCTTGCCCTGAGTGGGGGCGCGGCGCGGGGCCTCGCGCACATCGGCGTGTTGAAAGTGCTCGAGCGGGCGGGCATTCCCGTGGATGTGATCGCTGGTACGAGCATGGGGAGCGTGGTGGGCGGCCTGTACGCCGTGGGCTACAGCGCGGCCCAACTCGACACGATCGTGCGCGGGCAGGACTGGTTTCGCCTGCTCACTGATCCCGTGGACCGGCGCGACCTGCCCATCGATCGCAAAGTCGCCGCGGATCGCCTCATGCTCACGCTGCCGATCTATCGGGGTGGCGTCCAGCTCCCGAAGAGCGTCGTGCCGGGCCAGCGCATCTGGGAGCTCTTGACCCGGCTCACCTGGTCGGCGCATGGCGTCCACGATTTCCGGCGGCTTCCTATCCCGTTCGCGGCCGTCGCCACCGACCTGGAGACCGGCCGGGCGGTGGTGCTCGACCACGGCTTTCTGCCGGACGCGATCCGCGCCAGCATGGCGCTGCCGAGCGTGTTCGCTCCCGTCGAGCTGGGGGGTGCCGTATTGATCGACGGCGGTGTGGTGCGCAACCTGCCGGCGCAGGACGCGCGCGCCCTGGGCGCGGACGTGCTGATCTGCAGCGACGTGACCGACCCGCTCGAGCCGCGCGACTCGATCGTGTCGTTGGTGGATGTGCTGGCGCAGGCGGTGTCGTTCCGCGTGTGGGACTCGGAGCGCGCCGAGCGCGGCGCGTGCGACGTGCTCATCGTGCCGGACGTGCGGGCGTTCACGAGCTTCGGGTTCGGGCGCGCCGCGGAGCTGATGGCCCGGGGCGAGGCGGCGGCGCTGGCCGCGCTGCCCGAGATCGAGGCCAAGGTGGGGCGCCGCAGGGTGGAGCCTCGGGCCCCGGCCCCCGGGGCACCCGACTCCGTCCTTGTGACGGCGGTGCGATTCGACATCTCCGGAGCAGGGACCCCGGCGCCAGCGTTTCTGGCCCACGCGTTCGGGCTGCACCCGCCCGCCTGGGTTTCGCTGCGGGAACTGGGCGCGCGCATCGAGCGGCTCTACGCCACCGGGCTGTTCGCCAACGTGCGCTACCGGCTCGAGCAGGGCGAGCTGACGCTGTTGATCACCGAGCGCTCCGCCGGCCGCTTCGGGCTGGGGCTGCGCTACGACAGCCGCTACAAGGCCTCGGTGCTGCTCACAGGCGCGCGCGGTGGGGTGGAGCTGGACGCCCGGCTGGGCCAACAGATCCGCGTGGGGCTCGGCGCCGCGCAGGCCCTGGGGGACGCGCAGAGCGTCTCACTCGGCGCGCGCCTCGCGTACGCGCACGAGCCGGTGGACCTGTTCCAGGACGGTCGCCGCGTGGCCGAAGCGCGGGTGGATCTGGGCGCGATCAGCGCGTCGGTGTATCGTCGACTGGGCAGGATGGCGGGCGCCGCGCTGCGGGTGAAGGCCGAACACGCGCGTTGGGCGGAGGAAGTCGCGGCAGTGGACTCCGCGCCGATCAATCGGACGTTCGTCACGGTGACGGGCGTGGCAGACGTGGATACCTACGACAGCGGTGTGTTTCCCAGCCGGGGGGTGCGCCTGCGGGCGGTGTCGGAGTGGAGCGGCGCGTTCTCGCACCAGCTCGGCGACGCGCGGGGGTACTTGCCGCTCGGGCGCCGGCTCTCGCTCTGGGCGGGCGCGACGCTCGGCGCCTCGGGCGGCACGCCGCCGCCCCACTACCTGTTTTTTCTGGGCGGCGCCAACGGCTATTACCTCTTTCCTGACCGTGCCATCGCCTTCGCGGGACTGCACGTGCAGGAGCGGCGCGGCCGCCACGTGCAGAAGGCGGAGCTCGGCGCCCAGTGGCAGGTCTCCGTCGCTCCCGACCTGTTCGCCCGCGTGCGCTGGAACGCGGGCACGGTGCTCGACCGCTGGACCTTCGAGCCCGCTGGCTGGGTGAACGGCGTCGGCGTCGAGCTGGGCGCCAGGACGGTCGCCGGCCGCGTCAGCCTGAGCGTGTCCGGCGCTGGTGGCTCGACGCCGATCGTCGAGCTCGACCTCGGCTATCCCTTCTGAACTATCCCTTCTGAATCAGGTCGGGCGCGGCCAGCACCTGGGTCTCGGCGTCCACGCGCACGTGGATGCTGCCGTTCACCGAGATGTGTGCATTCACGACATCGTAGATCCCCACCGCGGGGACCTGCAGACCCTCCAGCGTGACGTCGCTGGCGAGCGGGCGCTCGTCGCCCCGCTGCATCAGCTGTCGCACACGGATCGAGCCCATGTTGCAGAACATGAGCTGTGCCTCGCCCGTGGCCGCGAGCACCGCGACCCTCACGCCGGGCAGGTCCACCCGGGCTTCCTCGCCGTGCGAGACCTTGGCTTCCTCCAGTCGCTCGCGCAGGCGGAACGACTGCGACTGCGCTGTGATGCGGGCTTCCATAAGCCACCTCCTGTTGAAACGGGTCCTACCGCCGAGGGCGTACCGGAGTTCCGTGCACGCGGCGTGCCGCCAGGGCGACGCTGCAACCGTACCGTTGCACCGGGGTATCCTGTTACGTTGTTGAACTTGACCTCCGAAGCCGCATGAGCACTCGGCCGCGCCTCACGCGCCCGCCACGCGTCCTCATCGCCAGCGATCAGAATCACGCCCTCTGGGACGTCCAGGGCACGCTCGGGCGACAGGGATACTCGGTGCTGCGCGTGTTCGCCGGCACCGCCGTGGTGGCGCGCGCGCGCGCGGCGTGTCCCGACGTGATTCTGCTGGACGCCAAGCTCGCCGACTCGGAGAGCCTCGACCTGAGCCGCCTGCTGCGCGCCGATCCCCTGATCGGCGCGAGCACCCCGATCCTGCTGCTGGTGCACGACCGCCCCACGCGGGAGGACCATCTCAGCGCGCTGCGCGCCGGCGTGTGGGAGCTGCTGCGCCAGCCGGTGGACACGGGCGCGCTGCTCGGCAAGCTCGAGTCCTACCTCGCCGCCAAGCTCGAGATTGAGCGGGCGCCCAAGCGCAGCCTGGTCGACGAGCTGACGGGCTTGTACACGCGTCGCGGGCTGGCGCACCGCGCCTCGGAGCTGATTCTCCAGACCGCGCACCACAACACGTCGGTGGCGTGCGTAGTCGTCGCGCCCGAGGTGCGGGGCGAGCCGGATGCGGGGGTGCTGCGCGACGTCGCCCGGCTGGTGCGGGCGACCGCGCGCCACTCGGACGCGGTGGGGCGCGTGGGGCCCAGCGAGTTCGCCGTGGTCGCGCCCGGGGCGAACCGCGTCGGGGCGCGCCGGCTGGCGCAGCGGCTGCAGGGCGCGGCGCACGCGAGCGGCAACGGCGGCCAGGAAGCGGGGAAAGCGGGCGAGGTGGCGGTCGGGCTGCGAGCCGGCTACGACGCGCTGCGCCAGCTGCGTACGGAGCCCATCGAGCCGCGCCGGCTACTGGGGCGCGCCGCGCGGGCGCTGGAGATGGCGCGGGCCGAGGGGAAGTGGCTGCGCCAGGGC
>Ga0066689_10000603_pt1 | contig 10998 bp, 14 predicted proteins | sample GraSoiAngelo_138_FD_65626 | JGI IMG/M metagenome (GOLD analysis project Ga0066689, IMG submission 65626) | Grasslands soil microbial communities from the Angelo Coastal Reserve, California, USA - 14_0929_09_40cm | ecosystem: Environmental > Terrestrial > Soil > Grasslands | place: USA... | reverse complement strand
AGGAACTTGTAACGCGCAATCGCCCGCGTCGCCCTTTTCCACTCGAATCAGTGGTTCCGGGGTTTGCTGAGTATTTGAGTAGTGAACGTGGATTCGCCGAAAGTACCATTCGAAACTACCGTCGTCACTTGAGTGAGTTTGCGCAGTACCTCAGTCAAACTGGCGTCACTTCGTTCAGCCAGTTGTCCCCGCCAATTCTGGCCGCTTTCGTCGTGGAGCACACGCCGAAAATAGCTCCGCGCACGCGTCTCGGCCTCTGCTGTCATTTGCGGGTGTTGTTGCGGTTCTGTCATCGCGAGAGAATCACGAGTCGGGATCTCAGAGGAGCTGTGGGCACTCCACAGATATATCGCCTCGACGATGTGCCACGTTCCATCACCTGGGATGAAGTCCGCAGCATGTTGGAAGCAGTGGAGCGAAGGACGATCCGGGGACGGCGGGACTACCTATTTTGCTTCTTTTAGTGACCTATGGCTTGCGGGCGCATGAGGTCGCGAAGCTGACTCTGGATGATGTTGACTGGAAGCGCGAACGCCTTCAGGTCCTGGCGCGCAAGGCAGGGCACGCCACGGTCTATCCTCTGGCGGGAGTTGTCGCAGAAGCAATCATCGACTATCTCAAGCATGGCCGGCCCAAGACCGAGGATCGCCATCTGTTTTTCCGCATCTTCGCCCCTCGGGCTCCGATCACTGCTGCGGCCGTGTCATCTAGTGTGGCGCTCTACCTTCGCACGGCAGGCGGCAGTCTTTGCCTTGGCCCCGTGCTGTTGCAGCCATTGCCATAAGAACTCCCCTATATAGGCCTTGCAGGAAACAATATCTCTACAACCCTTGTCCTGTGCGAACTCAGCAAAGTGAAAAAGCAGAGGTAACCGGCTATATACAACGAGGCGAGAGTACCTGTGTGCTTGCAGCCATTCCAAGTAGCTCTCTATTTGCGGAGCCAGCCAGCTACTAGGAACTCTGTCGATGGTTGAAGGCTTGACGTAATAATCTTCGAGCATGAAAGACCTCCATTCGGAAATCTCCGATGGAGGTTCATGTCTGCCTACGCCGCACGTTATGTGAACTGGCCGGTACTTCGGCTGCCGGGCAGATTGCCTCTCGGGCCCACGTTTACATACCTTGAACCGCAAGGTATGATCAACTTCAATGGTAGCGCGTGAAACCAATCCGAATTTCATGAACGGGGTTCCTGAGCTCCTCATCCTTAAGCTCCTTCAGCAGGACGAAATGTACGGCTATGAAATTGTGCAAGCGATTCGCGATCGCACCGGCGCAGTGATTGCCATTGGCGAAGGCGTGGTGTATCCGGTCCTACATGGGCTGGAACGCGATGGAGCACTGCGAGCGCGACGCAAGACCGTCAACGGTCGCAGCCGTATCTACTACTCGGTAACGTCTAGAGGAAAACGTCGATTGGCTGATTTATCTCAGAACTGGGTCAACCTCAAGAATGCAATCCAAACGATGCTGACGGGAGGGCAACATGTCGACGCGATTCCATGAGCTCAGGGAACGCCTCTTGCGGGCTGGGGTTGCTCCCCGCCGCGTACGACGTTACTTAGGCGAACTGACTGATTATTTTGCCGACCTGACAGCGGAAGAGCAACACGCCGGTCGTAGCCTATCTGAAGCACAGTCTGCTGCGCTAGCGCGGCTCGGCAAGGCAGAAGACCTAGCTCAAGCATTGATTGAGCGGAGCCGGTTTAGATCCTGGTGTGCCCGCGCACCATGGGCGATGTTCGGTTTCGGACCGCTCATCCTTCTCGGAGCAGCCTACTTGGTTGCCTGCTTGTATCTGTGGTGTGGATGGAACTTCTTTCTGCCCGGAACAGATACACCCTTCGGACCACCGGTGGCCCCAACCTACAGCTTCGCCAACATATACTTCCAAGCTGGTAAGTTTTATTACTACAGCGCGCCCATTCTTGTCGGTTGGATAATCGGAATCATCGCGGCTCGGCAAAGGCTGAAGGCCATTTGGCCCGTGCTTGGCCTTGGCCTGATTGTGTGGATGGGTGCGACCGCACAAGTCCACGCGAGCCGAAGCGCAGTAGCAGGCTATGGCCACATCAGCACGGAGTTTTTTCTGCTCGGCCATTCCAGTCCGACGCTTTCCGCGACCCTATTTTCGACCTTCGTGCTTTTTGCGTTTTCGATGTTGCCGTATCTCGTTTGGAGATCACGAAGGACATTTGTAGGTACTTTAACTCTGGTGTGGGGACTGTTTTGAACGAAGCGATTCAACCGCAAGGTCTGGTCCGTCGCATGCTAAAGGGCATGGCGGTATTGGCGTTCTGGGCCCTGCTCGGCCTCTTAGCCTTGTTGGCGTCCCTTTGGCTAGAGCATAGAAGTGAGGTCGCACTACCGAAACCCACGGGATCATTCCCGGTTGGCCGCACGCTCTACGATTGGGTAGACGACCAGACTCTTGATCCGCTGGCTCCTGCCGGAGTCAAGCGCGAACTTCTTGTCTGGGTCTGGTATCCGGCCGCCCAGCCCTCCACTGGGAAGATCGGCGCAGAATACGTCCCCGATACAACACGAAAGGCAGTCGAGCGTGATCGTGGCCCCCTCCTTAACTTGCTAACAAGAGACCTTTCGAAGGTCCATACGCACAGCCTTCGCGACGCCAAGGTGTCACCTGAACAGCGATCATACCCGGTAGTGATCATGCGGGCCGGGGCTTCTCTCGAAGTATGGAATTACTCGACGCTGGCCGAGGATTTGGCAAGTCACGGTTACGTGGTGGTGGGAATTGACGCCCCGTATCGCGCATTTGTCGTTGCCTTTCCCGATGGGCGCGTCATGAGACGATTACCGGAGAACAACCCGGAACTTTGCATCGGCAGAGCGGGCGAGGAGCAGACTCGTTGCGTGAACAGGTTCCTCACCGCGTGGACCTCCGATATCGGCTACGTGCTCGATCGATCAGGACAACTGAACACTTCGGACCCGTCCGGCAAGTTTACCGGGAGGCTCGACATGACGCGGGTGGGTGTGTTTGGTCACTCATTTGGCGGGGCACAGGCTGCACAATTCTGCTCCCTGGATTTCAGGTGCATGGCAGGCATCGATGTGGACGGTTCTCTGCACGGCAGCGTCATTCAGTCTGGTATCCCCGTGCCGTTCATGTTCCTTGGAAGTAGCGAAGGCGATTTTTCATCGAATGCGGAGGTCCGTCAGGTGGAAGCCGACATCCGGTCTGTTTATGACCGTCTGCCTGCAAAAGAAAGGTTGCGGGTTTCAATTCGTGGTGCGAACCATTTCACTTTCAGTGATGACGGAGCCCTGTTGAGAAGTCACGCCTTCCGTTGGGTCCTCCGTAGGTTAGGCAAGCTCGGGATAGACAGCCCACGGCAACTTGCTGTTACGTCGTACTGCATCAGAAGCTTTTTCGATGCCTACCTTAAAGATACGAAGGCTTCGCAGCCCACGATTTCGTCCTCTCTTTACCCAGAGGTTCAAGTAGTTGAATGAAGACAGTTCCGGCGATTCTCAGCGCTCGTCGCTAAATTTGTTAATGCGTGGTCGCCGATCGCGGATGCACGACGGGCAAATCAGGAATTGAGGTCTAGACGACAGCCTCGACGCGTTTTCCCGTCGCCGCTGCACGGCCGGCTCTCGGTGTCAGAAATTATGTGCCCTTCGGAGCGCGAATCGTCCGCTCCGGTGCGCCGGTTAGCGTCCTCAGCGACAAAATGACCAATGACACAAAAGCTTATGTGCCGAGGCACATAAGCTGCCAATTGCTAAAACGCTGCCTTCTCCGAACCGGTGTCGTCAACCTTGATCCGTGCCCAGAGTTTGCGTCTGCCCCGACAGACACACTAGACTCAGCTTCTGTGACCGCACGGGCGGCACGGGCCAGAACCCGCATGGAGATCCTCGACCTCAGGCACTTCTCGTCTGCCGACCTTCGTCCCCTGATGGAAGACGAGACCCAGGTGTGGTCGCGCCTGCTGTCGTGGGATTACAGCGGTTCAGCGGAGATGATCCTGCGCTATGTGGATTCAAAAATCCTGCCCGGCTACGCGGCTATCGATCGGGGCCGCATCTTCGGATATGCATTCTTTGTTTATGAAGGAAACAAGGGCGTAATCGGCGATCTGTTTGTCGCCAACGGAAACGGGAATCGCGCGTCGGGACAACGCGAAGTAGAGTCCCGCCTGTTGTTACATGTGATCGAAACGTTGCAGCAATCACCGGGTATTCATCGGGTTGAGGCGCAATTGCTGGTTCATGAAACCGGGGTGGTCGCTCGCCCCTTCGTCGAACAGGGGTTTCACCGCTATCCTCGGTTATTTATGTCGGTGCCGTTGAACCACACCCGCTCATCGCCCGTTCCGATGCCCAAAGACATAGAGATCCGCCGCTGGTCGGAGCAAGATTATCAGACTGCTGCCGCGGTTATTACCGCCGCGTACCGTGGGCATGTGGACTCGGAGATCAACGACCAGTACCGAACCTTGAGTGGAGCTGTCCGCTTCCTAAACAATATCGTGCGTTTTCCGGGATGCGGATTGTTCGACGCTGAGTCGTCATTTGTGGCCATCCACAAGAGCCTGCGCAGTCTCGTGGGAGTGATTTTGTGCTCGCGAGTGCGCCGTGATGTGGGACATGTCACGCAGGTGTGTCTGCTTCCCGAATACCGCGGCCAGAAGATCGGAGAGGCCTTGCTGGCCCACACAGCCGCCAATTTGCGCAAGCGTAACTTCTCCTTGCTGTCGCTGACTGTTACCGAAGCCAATCGCGCGGTAGATCTCTATAAGCGCCTGGGATTTGAAACCAAGAGAGTGTTTGATGCGTTCGTATGGGAAGGTTAGCTTTCAGCTCGCAGCTTTCAATATTGCCCTGCTGGTTTACGTGCATTGAAATGCGTTGTCTGAAAGCTGATCGCTGACAGACTGACAGCTACCTTCTCAACACCCACATCACCCATCCTGCAACGATTACTCCGCCGACGAACATGGCGAAGCAATATAGTCCGTAACGGATCATGTCGCGCGGGTTATTACGCTGGGTGATCCCGAATACCACCGACGCAAACACAGCAAACAGAAGCGCTGCGCTGAAGTGGGAGAGGCGGAGATTCATTGTTTCTTCCCGATGGCGATGTGGTAGGCGTCAGCGACGGCAATAAAATTCAGCAGGCCAGCCACAATGATGAACTTAGTTCCGTAATCCGCGGTGGCATGCGCGATTGCACCCTCTCCCCAGCCCGCAATCCGCGCGACAATGTATAGGCCACCGGCGCCTACGTCACCGATAAATCCGAGGATATCGAGGATATCGCCGCCGTTCGGCTTATAGACACGCCCCTGCATTGCCAGGCCGAGCAGAAACATGCTGAAGATGGAGACCAGGAGGAGCAGTCCGCGAATCCAGCGCTTTTGAATAAGGTGTCCAGCTCCGGGAATCAGCCATCCAACGACGGGAGCAGTTACGGACATCGTCGTCGTCGCGCTCTCCGTCGCAGGCTTCTGCGTTTCGTTTAAAGACTTGCTTGTAGGGAAATTTGCCATTCAGATAATTACGATCTCGTCTTGGATTTTGCCGGTTACCTCGGCAGCCTTGGGACGCACCATCATATTGATCTCGCTGCGCACGCCGAATTCAGGAAGATAAATCCCGGGTTCGATCGAAAAGCAAGAGTTGGGCAGGATCTGCCGCTCATCGTGGATCTCGAGGTCGTCCATGTTGGCGCCGTTGGCGTGAATCTCGGTGCCGATCGAATGCCCGGTGCGATGAATGAAATATTGCCCGAAGCCGGCCTGGTTGATGTGATCACGCGTGGCCCGGTCCACTTCCCAGCCGGCCATCTTGCGGCCCTCAGCTATAGCCGTCTTAACGGTCTTGACACCGGCGTCGCGGGCCCCACGCACCACTTCGAAAATCTGGCGCTGGCGATCGGAGGGCGCCTTGCCCACAAAACCGGTCCACGTAATATCGTAATAAACCGAGCCTGGTACGCTCTTCTTGGCCCAGACATCGAGTAATACGAAATCGCCTTCCCGAATGGGAGCTGAGCGCGCCGCGGTCGGTTCGTAGTGGGGATTTCCGCTGTTGGCATTGACCGCCACAATCGGCGGATCATCGGTGACCAGGTTTTCGCGCCGGAAAGCTTCCATGAACCACTGCTGGATCTTGTGCTCGGTGGTTGCACCGTTGCGCACCTGGCGGCCAATCTCCTTGAAAGCTTCCGCAATCATGCCATCAATCAGATCACGGGCCTCAAAGTGCGTTTTAATCTGTTCCTCGGTCAACGTTGCTTCGAACTGGGCGACCAGGTCGGCGGAGCTGACTATGTTCTTACCCAGACCTCGCACCATCTCCACGGTGCCACCGTCCACCAGGGAAACATAAAATATGATGTTGTTCGGCGAATACTGCATGGCGATGTCGCGATATTTGCCGAGCATCGCCTTCAGATTCTCGAACAACTCCTGCCACGCAGAATATTGCCGCTTGCTGCCAGGCAGGGAGTCGAGGTGTCCAGCCTCGATTTTGTGCACCAGTTTGACCGGTTCGCCTTGCGCTGGAACCAGGTAGTACCAGCGCCGCGTAACCATCAGCTTGTCTGGCAAACCCAGCACACGATAGGCAATCGGATCGCGACGATGATGATCGTAGAACAGCCATGCGTCGATGTTGCGTTCACGCAAGGCGGACTGAATGGCTGGGAGATTCATGGGCAAACTTCTATTGTAAACAAGCAAAAGATTTTGCGCGAATGCCTGCACAAAATCGGCGTCTTCCATCTGTGTCGTCATCCTGAGCGAAAGGAAGAGATCCTTCACCGTCTGACGACCGCTCAGGATGACGACATAATTAGGGAGTTTGAAGGACCCTCTTCCGTACATTGGCTGGCAGCGTCTCGCAAGCTGTACGCAGGACGAGCCGCGGGGCCGCGGCACGAATCCGCATCAGGTAGGGCACGGTTCGTTTCGCGTCGGCCTTGGCGGTCTCGCGCAGGAGCCAGCCGAGCCCCTTCTGCACCATGTCGTCCTGATCGCAAAGCAGGATCCCGGATAGCCGTTTAATATCGGAAAGAAACATCTTTTGCCTTGTGCCCTGGATCAAAGCCACGCATGCGGCGCGGCGATGCCATCGGTCCTTCGACTTGGCCCAACGAAAAACTGAACCCATACGCCCGGGTTTAGCAGCAATCATGGGCGCGATGAGGTAGTGCACCAGCCCATCGTGGTCGGCCCAATTGCTGATCCGTTTCAGCCATGACTCGAGCAGCTGAAAGTCGCGGTCGCTAAACTCACCAGTGAGCGTCTCCAACAGGAAGACGGCAAAGGCTTTCTCTTCGAGCACGTCTCCGGAGAACAGCTGGTTGGCGACCCGGACCAGGAATTCCTGGCCACGCTCTTTCAGAATCGCCCGCCGGAAACCCACCGCCACCTTACGCAATTCAGCGGTGTACCAGCCGCGCGACTGAATTTCTTCTTTGAAGAAGTGCTGCACACCTTCAGCGTGCGGAGCCGAGCCACCGTCTTTGAGCACCCGGCGGATGTGGTCGGCGATGTAGCGGGGCGTAATGGCGCGTTTCGTCATGGCCAGCAACCAGCGGCCGGTAGTCAGGAGTCAGCCTTTAAAAACGGCACTAACTGCTAACTCCTGAGTCCTGATTACTCCTTACAGTCTTGTCATAAATCCACAGAACCGCCGCCGTAACCAGCCCGACCGCGGTTACGGCGAACCACATGGTGCGAGGTTGGTTTCGGACTTCTCCGAAATGATGGAGCAGCGTTCCGCCAAACCACCCGCCAATCAGCGAGCCGATTCCAATTGGCAGAAATGCAAATCCCATGTACGTGCCCTGCTGGCCGGGTGGCGCGAGCCGTGAAATGTACTCGTAATAGCGCGGCGACTGAATGATCTCACCCAAGGCCAGGACGAAGAGCGAAAGCACCACGCTCCAGACCGCGGGTTGAAGCGCGAGAATCAACCAGGCAATGGATGTAATGACAGTACCCAAAATAACCGCTTGAAACGCGGGAATCTTGCGGGTGAGAAAGTTCACCGCGAGGGTGAGGCAGATTACGGTCACCCCGTCAGTGACGAGAATCAATTCAACGTCAGCATTGGGATCGATATAACGGTGGATGTAGCCGGGCAAACTGATGTACTGCTGCCAGAATACGACCCAATAGCCGGTAAATAACACCAAGAACCACATGAAGCGGCTGATACCGGCGAGCACCAGCACTAGAAGTCCGCCCCAGATCCACCAGGGCAAAGCCAGCTTCGGAGAGATCCACTCGGCGCTTCGGAGCACTAAGGCCAGGATCAGTACGGGCAAAACTAGCCTGTAATTCCCCAGCACCACACAGAAGTTGCGCGCAACTTCCGCAACCGAAGGTACAGGCGCATCGCCACTCTTTCGCGGTTCCCGGAAGAAGAACAGAACTACAAAAAACATCGCGAAGACGCTCAGCGCAGCAACGCGATAGACATTTTCGACGCCAAGGTGGCGATGGGCCCACGAGGCAAAATAGGGCCCTGCGGCGCCACCGATGTTGACCATCGTGTAGTAGATGGAGTAGCCGATAGAGCGGACGTTTTCACTGGATGCACGGGCTGTGGTCCCGACGACGCTGGGTTTTACCAAAGCAATGCCGAGTGCCGGAAGCATGAGGATGAAGCCGACAAACAGGCCAATGGGTACGGCGTTCCGCACGGGCGCTAGCCATGACGCGCTGATGGAGCCAATCAGGAAATAAGCGACCGACAAGATCAAGTACGCCAGGGAAAGTGCACGGCGGAAGCCGAGACGGTCGGCGGCAGCCCCGCCGAAGATGGCGAGAAACCAGACCATGCCGCCGAATAATCCCGTCAGAGTTCCGGTCTGCTCGGTGGAAAAATTCAGTCGCTCTTCGAGGTAGAGGGCAAGGGAAGCGAAAGCGCCGTAGTAGGACAGGCGTTCGAAGATCTCACTAAGGTTGGCGACCCAAAAGGGCCGCTCGAACCCGGCGCGAATTTCCTGTTGGCGGTCCGAAAAGGTCAAGATTTCCCCAACTTGTGTGGCGCGGACACTCCTGCCCGCGTACTTTTTGCGCTCGGTCAGAAACCCAAAAGTTTCCTTACTTGTTGAGCCCTCAAACCGGCAACGCGAATGACTTTGTTACGACTGTTCTGACCGGCAGCTATGGTAACGGAAGAGCGCGGCACATCCAAAGCTTTTGCGAAGAAGGCAATGCACGCCTCATTGGCACGGCCCTCAACCGGAGGTGCGGTGAGGCCCAGCTTGAGGGCCTCGCCGACCTCCCCCGTAATGCCGTTCTTTTTGGCGCGTGGGTGGACTCTGACGGCAAATGTCGCGCCCGATGGTGAGTCGTTGATGGGTATCAGGAGACCATCCACCACGGAGGCACTGAGACAAGGAGACATCAATGAAACACCGTTCTCTGCGATCTCAGCGGCCTCTACGATTAAGCCTTTGTTCTTTCTCCGAAAATGGCAGTACCTATTCTCACGCAGGTCGAGCCCTCTTCAATAGCCACCTCGAAATCATGGGACATCCCCATGGACAGCACATCCCATGAAACCGCCGGCAGCCGCCGGGCTGCTATTTGGTCGTGCAATTCACGCAGTTGCCGGAAGTAAGGCCGTGCCTGTTGTGGATCTGGGGTGAAAGGCGGGATCGTCATGAGTCCTCGGAACTCAAGTTGCATCAAGCGGGGTGCCGCTCGCAGAATTTCTTCCAATTCGGGGGAAGTGGGATCCACTCCGCTCTTGGCGGTCTCACCGCCGACGTTAATTTCAATTAGCGCGGCCAGTTTCTTGGCCTCTTTTTCCGCCGCGGAGTTCAATTTCTCCGCTAGCCGTAGAGAGTCGACGGAATCAATGCCGGAAAACAGCTCGGCAGCTTTCGCAGCCTTGTTGGTCTGGAGGTGGCCGATCAAGTGCCATTCGGAACCGGTCAGATCGCGCACAGCTTCGGCTTTTCCGGCAAACTCCTGCACGCGGTTCTCGCCAAACAGACGCAGTCCGGCTGCGTGCGCTTCCCGGATTCGCTCGGGCGGGAGCGTCTTGATCACTGCCATTAGCGAGATTTGTTCAGCATTGCGTGCGGCTCGTCGTGCGGCGGCGTCCATCCGCTGGCGCACACGGGCGATGTTGTCGGCAATGGACACGGAAAGATCCTAACCGCAAAGGACGCCGAGATCCGCGAAGAACGCGAAGGGCCTTCATGGCCACTCTACATAATCGCTGTCGGAGGCGCTGGCTCATCCGGGCTGCCCGCGTTCGACAACGGCACCTTCATCATGACGAGGATCATGGCTGCCATGGCAATCACGGCCCCTATCCAATGCGGCGACTTTAACAACTGCGGCGTATTGCCGCGCCAGATGGCGGCGATGGCTAGGCCACACAGCGCTTCTCCGGCAATCAGACCGGAAGCTGTCAGCACCCCCGCATTGTCGACGCGAGCCTTTTGCGCATCGTTGAAACCGCGTCGATCCCGCAGCTTGTCGGTAAACCAGCGAATCACTCCGCCCAGAAAGATGGCGAAGGTAGTTTCGATGGGCAAGTACATGCCGACCGAGAACAGCATCGGGCTTTTCACCTCGACCATGATCATGGCGATGCCCATGAGGATCCCGACGATCACCAATGGCCAAGCCATGTTACCGCCCACGATGCCTTGCGCAAGCATGGCCATCAGCCCAGCCTGCGGCGCCGGCAATTGTGCGCTGCCGAAATGGTATGCGTCGTCCAGGACCATGAGCGGGAAAAACAGGACCAAGGCCGCGACGACAATACCAAAAATATCCCCCACTTGCATTTTTGAGGGCGTTCCGCCGAGGATATGTCCAACCTTCAGGTCCTGCAGCATTTCACCCGCGACTGCCGACGAAACGCAAACCACGGCGGCGACGCCCAGCACGGCCGCAACTCCTCCCACTCCCGCTACACCCAGCGCAACCATCAGCAAAGCCGCCACTACCAGCGTGCACAATGTCAGGCCGGATACAGGATTATT
>Ga0066689_10000601_pt1 | contig 11010 bp, 10 predicted proteins | sample GraSoiAngelo_138_FD_65626 | JGI IMG/M metagenome (GOLD analysis project Ga0066689, IMG submission 65626) | Grasslands soil microbial communities from the Angelo Coastal Reserve, California, USA - 14_0929_09_40cm | ecosystem: Environmental > Terrestrial > Soil > Grasslands | place: USA... | reverse complement strand
CGGCTCCGAAGGGACCGCGCGAAGTCACCGCGGAGCTCAAGGCAGAGCGCGAGAAGTTCTATGCCGACCTGCCGAAGTATCAGCTCGGCGCGCTCTGGAACGTCCTCGACGACGCGCTCACGCCGGAACCGAGGACCCGAAGCGTCCCGTACCTCTGGAAGTGGTCGGAGGTGCGGCCGCGCGTGATGCGCGCCGGGGAGCTGGTCACGGCGAAGGAGGCCGAGCGCCGGGTGCTCTACTTCCTCAACCCCGGCCTGCCGCCGGAGAAGATCAGCGCCGTCGGAACGCTCTACGCCGGCATCCAGCTCATCCTTCCGGGCGAGATCGCGCGCACGCATCACCACACGCCCGCCGCGACCCGCTTCATCATCGAGGGCGAGCGCGCCTACACGACTGTGAGCGGCGAGCGCACGCTCATGAAGAAGGGGGACTACGTCACCACGCCCAACTGGACGTGGCACGATCACGGCAACGAGTCCGACAAGCCGATGCTCTGGCTCGATGGGCTCGATGTCCCGCTGGTCACCGAGCTCGACGCGGTCTTCTTCGAGCTCTTCGTTGAGCGAACGGGGAACGAGGTGCAGCCGGTCACGAAGCCCATGGAGGACGCGAGCCACCGCTGGGCAAAGAATCTCCGTCCGACGTACCAGCGTCATGCGGGCAAGTTCTCGCCGATCCTCAATTACCGCTGGGACGACTGTCGGTCGGCGCTGCAGGCTCTTCGCGATGACACGGGCAGCCCGTTCGATGGGATCGTGCTCGAGTACATCAATCCCAACACCGGCGGTCCATCGCTGCCGACGATGAGCGCGTACCTGCAACTCATCCGCTCGAGTGAGCACACGAAGGCGCACCGTCACACCGCGAGCACCGTCTATCACGTGGCCGAGGGAAGGGGGTATAGCGTCATCGGCGGCAAACGATTCGATTGGGCCGAAGGTGACACCTTCGTCGTGCCGTCGTGGTCGTGGCACGAGCATGCCTCCGACGGTGGCGAGGCAGTGCTGTTCTCGTTCAGCGACCGCCCAGTGCTCGAGGCATTCGATCTCATCCGCGAGCAGCCCCTGGAGGCCGGCTACCAGCGCTAACCCTACAAGCCCTCGCCGCCTATCACGCCGGACGCCGGCCTGCGGCCTCGCGCGCGGCGCGGCCATCGTGACCGCCGGTACACTCCGCCCCACGACGCCGGGGGTGGCCAGCGCGGTGAAGACTTTCGTTCGTCTAACCCTCGTCTCGGTGTTCGCACTCGCGGCCTGCGGCCCGAACCCACAGCCCGTCCCCGCGGCGAGCGCGTCGGGGACGACCGCCGCCACGCCCACCCCGGCCCCGGCGACCGTGAGGTTCGGGCAGGTCGGCAGCGTGTCCGACGGGGCGATCTTCATCGCCGACGCGAAGGGCTATTTCAAGGAGCAGGCCATCACGCTGGAGGCCGTGCCGTTCACCTCGGCCGCGCAGATGGTGGCGCCGCTCGGCACGGGCGAGCTCGACGCGGGCGGCGGCGCGCCGAGCGCCGGTCTCTACAACGCGGTCAACAGCGGCGTGCAGCTGCGGATCGTCGCTGACAAGGGGACGATCACCGCGGGGCACGGGTACGAGGCGGTCATCGTGCGTAAGGCGCTCGCCGACAAGGTGAAGTCGGCGAAGGACTTCAGGGGACTCAAGGTGTCTATCGCCGCGCGCGACATCGTCCCCGAGTACTCGCTCGACCAGTTCCTGCGCACCGGCGGGCTCACCATCAAAGACATCGAGGTCGTTCCGCTTGGATTCCCCGACATGATCCCGGCGATGGCCAGCGGCGCCATCGATGTCGCGGTACCCACCGAGCCGACTGCGACGCGCATCCTCGATGCGGGCACCGGCATCCTGCTCACGCGTACCGACACCGTCGTGCCGGGCGAGCAGACCGCGGTGGTGCTCTTTTCCGAAAAGTTCGCGCAGCGGAAGGACGTCGCGGTGCGGTTCATGGTCGCGTATCTGAAAGGGGCGCGCTTCTACACGGACGCGTTCGATAAGAAGGACGCCGCGAAGCGCACCGACGCGATCGACATCATCGCGAAGGCGACGAAGCTCGATGCCACGCTGATCGGGCGGATCGTGCTGCCGAACGTCGATCCGGACGGCAAGGTGAATAGCGAAAGCCTCAATGCATCGCAGCAGTACTTCGTGCAGAAGGGCACCCAAGCGAAGGCCGTCGATCTGAGCAAGGTCGTCGATGGATCATTCGCGGCGGAGGCGATCAGGCAGCTCGGCCCTTACAGGTAGCGCCTCAGCGGAGCTTGATATCGATCAGCGGTTTGGCCTCCGGCCCGCTGCCGACCGGCACGGTCGCGAGGATCACGACCACGACGAGGATGAGCAGAAGAAGACCGAGCGCCAAGCCCGCTGAGAACCCACCGTCAGTACGCATGTTCAGAAGACGAGCATGCCGCATGCCCGCCCGTGCTCATTCGCGCGAGCCGGGGTAAAGCGCGTAGGTGAACCACACGGTCCGCACCGCGTCGAACTTCTCGTAGAGCCGCTGAGCGACTCGGTTGTCCAGCTCCGTACGCCACTCCAGGCGGCTCGCGCCGCGCTCCTCGGCGCGACGCAGCGAGAATTCGATCAGCCGCCGTCCGATCCCCGCTCCTCGCTGGGCTTCGACCACGAATAGGTCGTTCAGCAGGACGATGGGCCCGGCGGCGACGCTGCTGAACGTCCAGTAGAGGTTCGCGAACCCCCCCACGCGCCCATCGTCCCATGCCGCGATCAGCTCGCCGCGGTCGCTGGGCGCGATGAATCCCCGGAGGAACTCGCGGATCGCGGGGATATCCGGAGTCTTGACCACATAGAAGCGCTGGTAATCCGCGAAGAGCGGGAGGACGCGCTCAAGCTCGTCCGACGCCACGGGCCGGATGACGGGTCGCTCGTCTTCGGAATCCGCATGCCGCATCTCGGACGCAGTCCTAACACGGGTGGACATCTCCTTGCACACTTGGCCTTCGTGGAGCTCGGCATCTACAGCTTCGGCGAGAGAACGCCCGACCCGAGGACCGGTCGAACGATCAGCGCGGAGGAGCGGATCCGCCGACTCCTCGAGGAGATCGAGCTCGCCGATCAGGTCGGGCTCGACGTCTTCGGGGTCGGCGAGCATCACCGCTCCGAGTTCGTCGTGTCCACGCCCGCGGTCATCCTTGCCGCTGCCGCCACGCGCACCAAACGCATCCGCCTGACGAGCGCCGTCACCGTGCTCAGCTCGGACGATCCGGTTCGTGTATTCCAAGACTTCGCGACGCTGGATCTCATCTCCGGTGGGCGGGCCGAGATCATGGCCGGTCGCGGGTCGTTCACCGAGTCGTTCCCGCTGTTCGGTTACGACCTGGCCGACTACGACGAGCTGTTCGAGGAGAAGCTCGAGCTGCTCCTTCGCATCCGGCAGGGAGAGCGGGTCACGTGGAAGGGCGAGCATCGGCCGGCGCTCGAAGACCTTCCCGTCTACCCGCGTCCGCTACAGGATCCGCTTCCCATCTGGGTCGCGGTCGGCGGACATCCCGAGTCGGTCGTGCGCGCGGGACGGCTCGGTCTTCCCCTGGCGCTCGCGATCATCGGAGGCGAGCCGCGGCGCTTCGTTCCGCTCATCGACCTCTACCGGCAGGCCGCGCGCCGGGCCGGCCACGATCCGGCGAAGCTTCCGGTCAGCATCAACTCGCACGGTCTGATCGCGGACGACTCCCGGCGCGCCGCGGACGACGCGTACGCCGCGTACCTGTACGTGATGACCAAGGTCGGCCGCGAACGGGGGTGGGCGCCCCCGACCCGCGAGCAGTTCGAGGCCGAGCGTGGACCGCGAGGCGCGAATCTCATCGGCGGCCCGGACGAGATCGCGGCGAAGATCCTGTACGAGCACGAGCTCTTCGGACTCGACCGGTTCCTCATCCAGATGAGCGTGGGGACGCTGCCGCGCGATACCGTGCTCCGTTCGATCGAGCTCTTCGGCACGAAGGTCGCGCCGATCGTGCGCGAGGAGATCGCGCGCCGCAGTGCGCCGATCCCCATGCCTGCCGGAGATGGAGTCTTGTAGCTAGCTGTCGGTGATCTCGATCACCGACGGATCGAAGCGGCCCTCCGTCCGGTCGATGATCCGAAACGGATTCGTGTCGACGACTAGATCGCCCTCGGCGTTCTCGGCGATGTGGAAGAGCTGAAGCGGCTTGGGCGCGGGCGTCCGAAGGACCACCGCGGTCCTCTTGTCGTACAGCGAGCCGTGGCAGGGGCAGTGGAAGCGGTCCTCAGCGTCGTTCCAGGGCACGGCACAGCCGAGCTGGGTGCACTTCCGGTACGCGGCAATGATCCCGCTCGGCGCATGCAGCAGGAAGAAGCGGCCTTCGCGGAAGAGGATCGGCCGGTCGTTCGTGGCCGCGAAGCGGTCGAGGATCTCGCGCTTGGTCCCGACCGTGACCGGGACGCCGAGGCCCTCGATACGGTTCACGCGAATGAACGGTGCGACGAGCACGCCGAGCTCCGTCGTGGCCAGACCGAGCGCCCCGAGGAAGCCCAGACGAAGAAGCGCCCGCCGCCGCCACCGCGAGGCCACCGCGGCGGGTGTTGCGAGTCGAAGCATCTACAGACCTCCGCCCTGAACTACTACGAAGGAATAGCAGATGACTTCGCCGAGTCAACCGCGGGCAGCGCGGTGCTAGGCTCAGACGCTACGCGTCCTGCAGGGGAGGGCCAAGCTGATGTCCATTCGCCACCGTTCGGTCGTCTTCGCCGCCGCGCTGCTCGTCGCCGCGGCGTGCGCTCCGGCCACGTCGCCTGGGGGCGCCAGCGCTACCGCTACGCCATCCGCCTCGGCGGGCGGTGCGGCCAGCACGCTCGTCTGGTACGCCGATGTGAGCGATCTGATCTCGCTGGACCCGGCGGTCGCGTACGAGTTCAGCGGCGTCCTCCTGGCCCACAACGTGTACGAGACCCTCGTGAAGTTCGAGGGCGCAGATCTTTCGACCATCAAACCGAGCCTCGCGCAGAGCTGGGACATCAAGGACAGCGGCGCGAGCTGGGACGTGACTTTCAAGCTCAAGTCCGGTGGCAAGTTCGCGAGCGGCAACGCGCTCAGCGCCGATGACGTTGTGTACTCCTTCCAGCGTGCCATCAAGCTGAACAAGTCACCGGCTTTCCTGTTCACCGACATCGCGCAGCTCAAGGCCGAGAGCATCAAGGCGACCGACCCGAGCACCGTCGTCGTGAGCCTGCCGAAGACGGCGAGCCCGCAGGGCTTCCTATCGATTTTGACCTTCACCATCGGCGGGATCGTCGACTCGAAAGACGTGAAGGCGAAGGAGACGGGTGGGGACTCCGGCTCGGGTTACCTGCTCGATCACTCGTCCGGCAGCGGCCCGTATGTCGTGGACCACTGGACGAAGAACTCCGAGGTTCTCCTCAAGTCCAATCCGAACTACAGCGGAACGAAGCCGCCGCTCGGCGGCGTGCTCGTCAAGCACGTCCCCGAGTCGACGAACCAGCAGTTCGCGCTCGAGCGGGGCGACGCCGATCTCGCGCGGAACCTGGGCGCCCAGCAGATAGCGGCGCTCCAGGGCAAGCCAGGCGTGGCGACCACGTCGGGGAACAGCCTGCAGCTGGTCTACGTGGGCATGAACGTGACGGTGAAGCCGCTCGACAACGTGAACGTCCGTGAGGCCTTGCGCACCGCCGTCGACTACGACGGGATCGTGAAGGATCTCCTCAAGGGGAACGCCAAGAAGGTGCAGGGCATCGTTCCGGCCGGCCTCGCCGGCTACAACGAGTCGACGCCTTTTCAGGCCGATGTCGCGAAGGCGCAGTCGCTCATGAAGCAGGCCAACCAGGACAAGGTGACGCTGGAGCTGCTCGTTCCGACCGGTCCCGCGCCAGGTGGGGTGGCATGGGCCGACCTCGCGGCGAAGCTTCAGGCCGACTGGGCGAAGATCGGGGTGACCGTCAACATCAAGCAGACCACGCAGGCCGATCTGCTTACGACATATCGCGCGCAGAAGGGCCAGCTCGTCATGATCCTGTGGGGGCCGGACTTCCCGGACCCAGACGCCAACGTCGGCCCGTTCACCGACTACAAAGCCAAGTCGATCGCCTACCGCAACGGCTGGGACGACAAGATCGCCGACAAGGGTCGTGAGGCCGCGCTCATCACGGACACGTCCAAGCGGGCGGCCGCGTACAAGGACATCACCGACTACGTGCTCCACAACGGCCCGTACGTGATCCTCTATCAGCCGACCGAACCCTTCGGCCTGCGCTCCAACGTGAAGGGGTTCGTCTGGAGCCCGATGGACTGGACGGATTTCGCCTCGATAAGTAAGTAGGGCGCTGGCGCGCCGTGCGGTTCCTCGGCTTCCTCGCGCGCCGCGTGGTCGGGATCGTCGCGGTGATGATCGGCGTGTCGGTTATCACGTTCGCGATTTCGCACGTGATCCCGGCGGACCCCGCGGTGGCCGCGCTTGGCGACCACGCGACTGCCGACCAGATCACGGCATTCCGGGCCGAATACCACCTCGATCGTCCGCTGGCGGAGCAGTACCTCACCTACGTGGGCGGCCTCCTGCACGGCGATCTCGGGCGGAGCATCCGCACGCGGCGGGCAGTCGCCGACGACCTCGCCGATTCGTTCCCAGCGACGCTCGAGCTTTCCTTCGCCGCTCTGCTCGCGGCGATCGCTGTGGGAATACCCTCCGGCGTGTGGTCGGCCGTCTTTCGCGGCCGCCTTCCCGACTTCGTCGTTCGCCTTCTCGCGCTGATCGGAGGGTCGATCCCAGTCTTCTGGCTCGGACTGATAGTGATCGGTCTCGGCTACTACCAGCTTGGCTGGTTCCCCGGTGGCGGCCGGATCGATTTGTTCGTTGACCCGCCACCGACCCGTACCGGCCTCTTCGTCGTCGACAGCTTGCTGACCGGCGACCTCACCGCGCTCCGGAGCAGCTTGCTGCATCTGGTCTTACCGGCGTTGACGCTTGGCTATTTCTCGACAGCCCTCATCGCCCGTATGACGCGCTCGAGCATGCTCGAAGTCCTCGGCCAGGACTACATCCGCACCGCTCGAGCGAAGGGTCTTCGCGAGCGAGTCGTCATCTTTCGACACGGCCTGCGCAACGCGCTCATCCCTACGGTGACGATCATCGGACTGACGTTCGGCAGTCTGCTCTCCGGCGCGGTGCTGACCGAGACGATCTTCAGCTGGCCGGGCCTGGGCCGCTACGCGACCGCCTCGGCGGTGAGCCTCGACTTTCCGGCCGTCCTCGGCGTGACCCTTCTCGCAGCCGTCGTCTATCCGCTCGCGAACCTCGCCGTCGATGTGGCCTATTACTGGCTTGACCCACGGACGCAGCGTGGCTGATCCCGCCGTCGGCGCGCTGCGCCTTCGCGGAGTGGGTCAGCGAGCCGGCGCCCCGGTCTTCGCCAACCCTCTGAATGTCACCGCGCTCGTTCTGATCGGCGCCTTCGCGATCTGTGCGGTCCTTGCTCCGATCGTCGCGCCGTACGACCCCCTCGCGCAGGCGCTCGGCTCCCGGCTCGAGCCGCCTTCGCCGCAACACTGGCTTGGCACCGATCAGCTCGGCCGCGACATCGCCAGCCGGCTCCTCTACGGCGCGCGAATCTCATTGGTGATCGGGATCGTCGTCGTCGCGCTGGCCGGGATCTTCGGCACGTTGGTGGGGCTGGTCGCCGGCTACGCCGGCGGCCTGGTGGATGAGACGCTGATGCGCGTCACGGAGGTCTTCCTCGCGTTCCCGCCGCTCATCCTGGCGATGGCGATCGCGGGCGCTCTCGGTCCGAGCCTCACGAACGCGATCATTGCCATCGCCGCCGTCACCTGGGCGGTCTACGCGCGGCTCACGCGCGGCCAACTTCTGTCACTGCGCCGTCGCGAGTTCGTCGAGGCGGCGCGCGCGATCGGCGCGTCGCGCGGAAGGATCCTCGCGCGGCACCTCCTTCCGAACGCACTCGCTCCGCTGATGGTCCAGGCGAGCTTCGACATGGGCGCGGCCATCATCTCCGCGGCCGGCCTCAGCTTCATTGGCTTCGGGGCACAGCCGCCGACTCCCGAGTGGGGCGTCATGATCAGCGAGGGCCGGAACTTCATCAGCACCCAACTCTGGCTCTCGCTCTTCCCGGGACTTGCGATCCTTCTCGCCGTCGGCTCGTTCAACGTTCTCGGCGATGGCCTGCGCGATCTCTTCGATCCACGGCTTCGCCGAGCCGGCTGACGTTTCTCTTCGGTCGCAACGAAACACGCGACCACACAGCGCGCCGATCGGCAAGCTGAAAGGTCGATCCGCTCCACCGGTTGAGAGTTCGCAAATTCTGATCGCTCGCGCCTGCGTGGTGAGCGACCTGGGGCACGGTTGCTCGTCAAGCGAGCAGGATTACGCACCGCCTATTGCTTACTACCGTTCGGCGATAGGAGGATGGAGCGGTTGCTTCGTTCGCTCGGGTTGGTGGGAATCCTCATCGTCGGGACCGCTTGCGGGAGTGGCATCGCGATGCCGCTGGCCGAAAGCGATCAGGCGAGTACGCCGGCCGCGCCCGTAGCTCAACAGACCGAGGCACCGCAACCGGCGCCGGCTCCTCGCGCCGCCTCGGCCCCGCGATCGGCGACCGCGACCCGCTTCCCATATGCCGCGCAGCCCGAATGGCTGCCCACGCAGACGAACTACTGGGAAGGCCGCGGCGGCGCTCCGATCGATTACATCGTCATCCATTACACCGCCATCAGCTACGCGCGCACCCTTAGGGCGTTCAGCATTCGTGCCTCTGATGTGAGCGCGCACTACGTCATCCGTGGAGACGGCCACATTGCGCAGATCGTGGGCGAAGCGGACACCGCCTGGCACGCCGGCAGCGCCTGGTTCAATCGACATTCCATCGGCATCGAGCTCGAGCTCGATCGCATCACGAATCCCGCCTTCACGCCGGAGCAGTACTACGCCGCCGCGGTCCTCGCCTGCGCGATCTCAGCCCGCCACGAGATCCCGCTCGATCGCGCGCACGTCGTCGGCCACAACGAAGTCCCGGGAAGCACACACTCCGATCCCGGTCCGACGTGGGGATGGCCACACTTCATGTATCTCACAAGCCTCTGCGCGCCGCCGACCGCGTCCACCGTCCATGCGAGCTTCGTCTCTGAGACGGCGTTCCCCGAGATTGCCACGCATGAGGCCGCGAGAGTCTCGATCGTCCTGCGCAATACCGGCGCGACGGCGTGGCGCAAGGGCACCTCGCAGGAAGCGCGTCTGGGAATCTCGAACAACGATCCGCGGCTGGCCTTCCTCGGCGATGGCTGGCCGGCGCCGGATCGCCCGGCGGTCCAGGCCGAGGACCTCGTTCCGCCGGGCGGTGCCGCCACGTTCAGCTTCGGAGTGAAGGGAACGCGGCCAGGCACCTTCCTGGTCCCGCTACGTGGGGTCGTGGACGGCGCGGCGTGGATGGACGACCTCGGGATCTACACGGTCATTACCGTTCTCGAGAAGAGCGCCCGCTTCTAAAAACGGGCGCGCGACGCGTTGCGCGATGGAGGTCGCGCAAGGCGCCGATCTCGCCGCCCGTGGTGCAGGTCGTGGTGGATCATCAGTTCCCAGAACAATTCGTCGTCGGTCAGCGGTTATGAGGCCCTTCTTATGGAATTGTTAGACCTCGCTTGAGCCGCTTTCATGATCCGCTCGTAAAGTCAGCGGAACACGCCTCATTGAGGAGTACCCCGAGTGAAGAACCCTGCATCCGCTCGTCCCATCGCGGTCGCCGCCCTCGCGAGCTTCCTGGCGGCGGCGTGCGGCGGATCCGCCTCGCCGGCCACGACGACCTCGACGCCCACGCCGTCGACGACGACGACCGCGACGCCGGCTGCGACCACAGCGGCGTCGGCCAGCGTTTGGACGGTGAGCGACAAATCGAAAACCACCATTCGCGTTCGCGAGCAGCTTGTCGGCGTCAGCCTCCCATCCGACGCCGTGCTCACCGCGACCGGCGCGATCGGGTCGTTCGACCTGAACGGCGATGGCACATTCGCATCGGGATCGAAGATCAGCTTCGACGTCAGCACGCTCTCGAGCGATGAGCGCAATCGCGACAGCTTCATCAAGCAGGACACCTTGCAGGTCCGCCAGTTTCCCAAGGCCGAGTTCGTGCCCACAAAGGTGAGCGGGCTCTCCCTGCCGCTCGCGACGAACGGCAGCTTCACGTTCACACTGACCGGCAACATGACCATCCGCGGCAAGACCAAGGAGGTCACGTTCGACGTCGTGGCCAAGCGCGACGGCAGCGATCTCACCGCCACCGCCACGGCGAATCCCAGTTGGAAGTTCGGCGACTTCGGTATGACCGCGCCATCGGTGCCGCTCCGCGTCGTGAGCGTGACGGACGAGATTCGCGTGACCATCGATCTGGTCGCGACGGGACCGAAGAGCTAGGACCTGTAGCTCGACGGTAGCAACTTGGACTACCGAAGCATCATCAGATCGGCGCATGACTCTGGCGTTCGTATTGCCGCGGCGCGACCGGCGTTAGCCGTGAAGAGTGGGATTGCGGGTGCTCGCGCCGTTGGCGGTCGTCGCCCTCATGGTGAGTTGGCTCGGTGGTCCATTGCCGATCGCGCGTGCCGCGACCGCGGCTGCGACATGCAGCGGTAGCACCGGACCTGGTATCCCGCCGCCGGCGAGCCTTCCCGCGGGGATCGGCGGATTCCACGCGCAGTGGTACGGGCAGAGCGGATATCCCACGCTCTGTCCCGGGCAGCGTTCGACGGCGACGGTCGCCTACTACAACAGCGGATCGCTGGGATGGGTGAGCGGGCGCATGGGCGAGGTCGCGTATCTGGGGACGTGGGGTCCGGAGCCGGGACAGGATGCGGCGAGCCCGCTGGGCGGCGATGGCGCGCTCGGTTCTCCGGCGACGGGATGGCCGCGCTACAACCGCATCGCCATGCAGCCGGCCGCGTACGTCGGGCCCGGCCAGGTCGCCTGGTTCCAGTTCACGATCCAGGCGCCCGCC
>Ga0066689_10000599_pt1 | contig 11022 bp, 9 predicted proteins | sample GraSoiAngelo_138_FD_65626 | JGI IMG/M metagenome (GOLD analysis project Ga0066689, IMG submission 65626) | Grasslands soil microbial communities from the Angelo Coastal Reserve, California, USA - 14_0929_09_40cm | ecosystem: Environmental > Terrestrial > Soil > Grasslands | place: USA... | reverse complement strand
GATCACGTTCAATATTCAACGCCGCTGTTCCCTCTCCATCCACTCTATGTGTCTTACAACCAGAGTACATGGGAAGGTTGCTGATCCTAGACTTGGAATCAGGCTTCGAGCATTGAGAGTTTTAACCCATGTCCTGACAAAACTCTCGGTTTCAATCGTTGTAATGACAAAGCGATCCGGCGATATCCTCCCCTCGTCTCAAGGAGGGCCGACCCCGAAGTGGGATAAATAGGACATGAAGGAAATCATTGGTGAAACCCATCTCCGGAGATTTAGCCAACATGAACGGTGCAGAATTGCGGTAGGTATACTTACCTAGTGGGTTCGTGAAAATCAGGGTCTCGGACGACAAGGTATTAACTCGATTGCGCAGTCGTGAACCTGGAAAACCCGTGGCCAATGCTCGACTAGGCGAAGCCCTGATCGATATTCAGACCATAGTGATCATCGGATTGCTGTACTGGCTACTCACCGAAGAACAATCAAACCCCTTCCTACGCACTTGGCTCTCAGATAACTTTCCGCTGGGATTGTATATCCTATCCCCTCTGGCGGTTGCGGTGATCAGCGGGACCCTATTGGTCGTTACGGCGTTCCGGATCGGACTTTTCGTAACTGGCAGAAGCATGACTTTTGTGGGTGGTGAAGTTCTTCGCGGGCTATCCGGGCTCGAAATACAGCTCCGAAAATTCGTCTCGACCAAGGGAACCACCACCTCAGCGCTAATACTAACGAGCTTTGGCACGGCGTTAGGTCTGTATTCATACTTCATAGCCGGAATCATCCCACTCACGGCGCTGGGTATCTCATGCATCATTCTAGGTCTTACTGCACTGTCGCTCCCTCGCCACGTCAGGGGCGGTCCGGGTATGAGGGCGATGCTTCAAGGGGCTACACGAGGTGTGGAAGCGTTGCTCGAACAGGGTACCGTTGGAAGGGCAACGTACCTTCCGCCAGCTGACGGCGATGCAATCTTCGCCTATGTCCCCTTGACTCCTCAGCCCGAGACCCTTAGCATCGACGAGATGAAGCAAGCTCCCAAGAGTCATGTTGGTAATAACGAGAAGGGACTGCTCGTCCACCCAGTGGGGTCGGAACTGAATAGAATACCCGAGTTCCAAGAAGCCCTTTCTCTCGAGGAGAGGCTGAGATATGTTCTCGTGGAATCGGCAGATGTCTGCTCCCGAGTAATGGTCGAGGAGACTGGGAGCGTCGTAGTGGTGGCGATGGAGAGTGCAGACACGGACCTTCAGGGACAGAAATATCTGGAGTCGCTCGGCAGCCTTCCTTCGAGCCTGGCGGCCTGTATAATTGCTACATTGCACAATAAGCCTGTAACACTGCTTGACGAGAAGAAGACGGGGAACAGACTTATTGCCCGTTTTCGGTTGCTTGCATGAGCCGAAGGGAGAGGTAGAGGGTTGCGTCGAGAAAACTCGTTTCTGATATCGCTTGCAATCCTGCTCGTAACCTCAGTGGTTCTGCTCTCAACGTTACGAGTCCAAAACCTCGCCACTTACCTGAACCTCTTTACATTATGCTACTTCGCGGATTCGTTCGTTTTCAGGCCCAAGAGAAGATCAATCGATTTCGTAGGGCTGGGTCTTCTATACTACAGTGCACTCTTCCTCGCCATCGCCTTCCGGGTGTTATAGATCTCTTGCGTGGTTTTCTAGCCGCACTGCATTTGATCTCATTTGGTGCTTGCTCTTTTGTCATGCTGTTTCAAGCGTACACTCATGACCTGCCCACTTTGGCCTATTATCTGGCGCTTCTCGTCTTTGTTGGGACGGTTGCAACCTCGATTGTTCTTGGAAGCGAATTCCTGGCGGTGGCGGGCGTCCTCTCCTTCTTTCTCGTGACCCGGTTGATGTTCTACGTCTCGACTTTCTTTCTCGCTTTTCCCTTTGGCGATCCCTACGGCCAGTTCGGAGTTCTACGGGTATTTGCCCAATCTTCTCACATCTCGATACTATTTCCCAACACCCCTCCCTTTGACCAAACAAAGTACTTGGCCCTTATCACGAACTCGTATTCTCAATGGCCGGGATTCCAGATACTGACACTCAGCCTCTCAAGAATCACCGGCCTACCGCTGCTTGGATCGGCAATGGCCATAACCATGATCCTTGATGTGGGTTGGTTCATGGTATCGTACGCTCTGGTTCGGAAAGTTCTTGCCCGAACGATCGTGAACCTTCCAAACGCCGTAGCTCTCAGCTTGGCGATTGTTACGGCGCTGCCGACAACTGAGATGCCATCGTATTTCAAATACGACTTTCCAGCGACGCTGTTCCTCCTCGTCTCCGTCCTACTCTTGCTGAGGGTATACGACAATCACGACTTCAAGGTGTTGGCTCCGCTAACCATCCTCAGTATGGCGATTACGGTGACCCATAGCATAACATCCCTCTTCTGGGTGCTGGTGCTGTTACCTTTCGCGCTCTGGACAACGGCGCCACGTCTCTTTACGACTCTCTCTTCGAAGCTTCCGTTTGTTCTGGGGCGGTCGATTCAATGGCCGAAATTTAGCCGTCAACCTCCGGTGCATGCTCTTTTCGTCTTCGCGCTCATCTCATTCCTCTCATGGTCGGCCTTTTACGCGGTATACCTAGTCAAGTACGTTAGTGTCTCGGCGGGAAAGATTCTTTCTTCACTTTCACTAGGAACTCTTTCGCGACTCTCGTCCAACCAGAGTAATATCGGTATGCTGACTCCCAAATGGCTACTTGACCTCCTGTATGTCAGAGACCGTGTCTTTCTTGGGCTTCTTCTGGCTGGAGTTGCAGCGTTAGTTATCGTCCCATCCCTGGTCCGGAGGGCTCACGTGAAGATCATGCTTCTCACTCTATCGGTGATTATTGTCGCTACGGAATTCTCCGGTGCGTTGAACTTTGGAGACCGTGCCCTCCTGCTTTTTGCCCCACTGATCGGATTTCTTACCCTTGCGCCCTTGATCGTCGTAGGCTCTCGGTGGCCCAAGCTCAGCAAAGTCCTAATCGTCTCTATGATGATCTTGCTTATGTTCAGTGCAGGGGTCGGGTTTTGGGGGTCCTCATTCGCTCCCACCGGCCTCTATGTCCAAGGAGCCAACCCCTCCTCAATGAGCGGAAGGCCTCTTACGTGGCCAGGGGTTGCTTCGTATCTGTCTTTTTCGGGCCGGCAAGATTGTATATTGACCAACGAGATCTATATGACTTCAATGAGCGTTCCAGTGGATGAGTGGAATATTTCCGGAATGATTGGAAATGTCCGTCCCGCACCAGGCTGCCTTGTTGTAGTTTACCCCGGCCTCTATTCAACTGTCAATTCGAACGTGTCATCATTCGGCTTCGGTGAACCCTACATCCCATATCGCGGGTTCTCACCCAACGCGTTTTACAATCATCTCTACAATAACACGGATAGAATTTTCTCGACAAGAGAAGCCGCAATATACTACTATTCATGACAGAATCCGGTTTACAGCGGTAAGGCTTCAGCGGCCGGGCGAGTGGGTTCGAAATATTTCGATTCTACAACTATCACGCAATGATTTCTTTTAGGTCGTAAGCGATTTCATCCTAGGAATCACTGAGGAGTTGCTATTCACTAGTCGTGATGTTCGCAAGACGATAGTAGGAATACTTTCTATGAGCAGTGAGAAACAATAGCCCAATGGTTACGGTGCTAAGCGATAAAACCACCGCGAGCAACGTGATGCCGAATGGAGTGAAGTTCAGCGCGAGCCCGACTAACGTCGTTATGGCCAGACTCATGACGAAGGAAACTGAAGTTCGAGTTAAGTAATCAATGTCCTCTTTCTTGGAGTAGATGAAGCCGAGGAGTGTGTACCCTGGGAGAAATAGGACCAACAGGGCCCCGAATATGTAACGGAGGTAGAGCGCAAGACCTGATGATGCAAAGACAAAGCCGATGGAGGCTAGGGTTGCGAATGTCTGTTCCCAGAACCAAATGGAGAGCGGAGAAAGAAGATAGTCTAGAAATCGTTTGTACGGGACCGGTTCTCGGATCAGAATCTTCCGGTCTGCTTGAAGGCTTGCTATTTTCGCAATGATTTTGTCAGACGTGTAGGCCAGGTCATTGGACAGTTCTCTCACTAACCTTGCAAGGGGAATGGGTTTCGTCGTCAATTTCTGCAATACGAGAGTTTCGATCTCCTTCCCGGTCTTTGACTCGTTAGCTAGAGTCTCTTTTCTTCTAAAACCGTTATTGAACTGTGCCCTAGTCTTTTCCGCTGGCGACGAATTCCTATCGATGCCTAGGCTGTTACGTTTAGCCAAATCTGGTTCCATAATCCGGTGTATTCGAAATTGGAAGCGGGAACATTGTAAGACCATAACTCGAATATGATCCTCGTATTATTTCCCACTTGGTTCACGCTAAGGGTCATCGGGAATGTCCAGGTTTCATTGTCCCTAACAATGTGCCAAAAAGTTGTGAGCACTGGCGCATTAGCGTAGGTTGAATTGCTCACCAAGGTTGACTGGATGCCAAGTTTGACGAGCATTTGGTAGTTTTCGATGCTGCCCTCATGGTTTCCTACAAAACCGTAGAGCAGAAACGGCTGGTTCACCCCGACAGTTGTCGGATAGCCTCTGGTTGTCTGGTCGGGACCTAGGATACCTAGTTCCGAATACCTCTGCTGTTTTACCGGTATTAGGGGTGCCAGAGCGGTTACTACGACGAGTATAGTTATGGATGCTAGGATTATTGTTGCGGTCTGCCTATTCATCGCTCTTTTTCACAACATGGTTTCTATAGACTCGCAACCACAGCCGCCTGTAGACACGGTCTCCCATGAGATAGGCCAGTGCAGCTATACCAAGCGTTGCAGCAACGGTGCCTAGAGATTCGTACAAACGGAGTTGGCGTGCCAGGGAACCGCCAGATGAGACCGAAGTAGAATTCATAGAAACCATTTGGGCTATGGTAGTTGCGTTAGAGAGATCCGCGGAGGCGGCATTCGGATCTGTCGCATTTTCCGCCAGGGCCCTTTGAATAAGGGAAACGGCTATGTTCAGCTTTTCGACAAGTGCGGAAACGTCTCCACCTTTCTGTTCCGCGTAATAGACTGAGGAAAAAGCGCTATTAACCGAGCTGTTCGCGGTCGCTAATTGTCCTCCGGTAGCTTCGTGCGAACTAATAGGAGTAATCGAAATCACCAGAACTATCAGTGTGATGGTAATAATGCATCGCCAGAGTCCTGAGAGGCTCAATCGCTTTCCACGTTACCCTGAATTCTCTCGCGCCGAGCTACATATCCTTGAGCATGACTTCGGATGCAACTGGGCAACTCCTTCTTCTGGTATTAATCTCCTGTAGGTGCACTAGACGTTTCTCGGGCTCTGTTCTTAACGACCTTCGGAGATCGGGTTCTGTGAGAATGCTCTGGATCTCTGTCTTAGATCTTTCTCTAAGGTGGAAAAACCAGACGCCTTTCAATATTGCACCTTACAAACTCTGTTCGAGCGCCCTACTCGTAGTTAGTATTACCATTAAGCTAGTTATTGCTCAAACACGTTTCCGAACGGAATCGAAAAACTCCCTTGACTGTGTCGGAAGCTGACTAAGGGTGGGCTTTTTGGCAATCCTTGGCAACAAAAAGAATGATTCGGATACCAAATCCTAAATAGATTGACGGTCGCCCCTCCCTCTCGAAGCTAAATTAAGGCAAAGAATATGGGAGGTGTAAAGGACAAATGAAGATAGAATTTACGGCCAAAAGAGTCAGACTGGCCAGGGTGGCTATAGCACTAGTCGCAATATCGTTGGCGGGTTATGTGGCATACGCCGCAACTCAACTTTCAATCAGCAACACTGGGAGCGTAACCACGGTCGGCGCCAATTGGCAGGGAGCGACCTTTGCGCCCGGAACAGTTCCAAACTGTGCTACGGCCACGTATTCGGATACTCCATCTGCAATAACAACTTGGTCAGTTCCAGCCAGCGGTTCGCAAACAGCTGGAATCTGCGTCAAGAATATCAGTACTTCTTCGCACACTTTTACCGTAACTACTACTGCATTGACGGGATCCGTAACAGTCGCCTGTAGTGATGCTACGAATCCTACGCCGTCTGCAACGATAACCAGTGCCAGCATACTAGCAGGTAGTACAGACCTAGTGACGGTCACGGTTTCAGCTGGCTCTGCCTCAAGCGGTAGTCTTAGTTTCACGACGAACATCGCTTAGCCTCCTGATGAGCCTGTGAGATTCGGGCGAAACCCACGCTCTTTTTCTGGGTCGGGGCAGCCGACAGTGCGATCTGTGAACTCAGATACAATGTTTCGCACACTTATACAATGCGCCAACAGTCTCCACCAGTTCGGATCAGCTGTTACGGCCATTCCCGTGGTTGCAAAACGGGGCTTGGTTTCGGCTACCAAAGCTTCCCGCTTGGGATAGGGAGAAAATGCGATCACCCTTTTCGTTCGTCCTGTTCGTAACGGTCATTCTAGTTTCGAGCACACTTGCGAGCACGACGCTAAGCGTAAACAATTCAGGATTCGTAACAGGCCCCTTAAGCGGAAAATGGTTCGATTATGTGGTGATTATCATGATGGAGAATCACGATATCAACTACACCTATGGCGTCTCTAATCCTAGCTGGAATAGTGGGAGCACAAATACCTGTCTGGGGAATTGTACGTATTACGACCTACTTGCCGATTCAAATGGGCTTGCAAAGGAGTATATCCAAGACCGAAACCAAATCACTGGCTGCAGCTTGGGTTGCTATATTGCGATTACGTCAGGATATGGAAATACGCCACAACTATGCAACGCCGGCCCCTTTGCTAGTGGTTGCCAACTGCTTTCGCAAACCAATATTGTCGATCGTCTAGAGTCCGCCCATTTGAGCTGGAAGGCCTACATGGAAGACTATCCCATACCGTTTGGTTGTTCCAATAGCTTCACCGGGAGTTACGAACCTAACCACAACCCGTTCATCTACTACGCTAACATCCAGAATAACGTGACAAGATGCTCACACATCCGTAACGCTAACTCGCAAATACTCCCTCAAAATTCAACTGGCTGTTGGCCAACAGATGTCCAAAACGATGACTTGCTCCTCAACGACTTGAACTCTCCATCTACCGCACCTAACTACACGTTCCTAACCCCGAACAGAATCGATGATAACCACGACTGCAACGACGTTTCGGTAGGCAATGCGTGGCTAAACAAGATGGTTCCACAGATCCTGGGCAGCACCCTATTCAAGACTAAAAGGGCTGCGCTCTTCATCACGTTTGACGAACCGGACTGCACGAACTCGAACACGCCGACAAGTTGCCCTCCTTTGAGAAAAGAATTGTACTCAGTTTGGGCGTCAAACTGGGTCACCAAGACGGGGTTCAGATCTGTTAGTTCCTACACACACTACAGTCCGCTGAGAACAATCGAAGACAATTGGAGGCTGCCATACCTCAATGCCACGACTGATGGTGCCGCGAATAACATGCAAGAGTTCTTCCATTGAAGCAGGACTCTTTTGAGAGCCACGCTCATTGAGGAGCACCGTGGGGAGCCCGGGTTGTATCTTTGCCAATCTTTGGCAATAAAACTCTATCTCGTGACGCGAGCAACGCTTATTTCATTAGTTAACGAATAGGAGTCGAGGTTTCCCTCGATTGGCTCTCGTGGTCAGGTTGATTGGCATAGCCACTTTGCCTCCTCAACGACGCGATGTCTCTTTGCCGTCCCACTCCCAGCAGGAAGTACCACTTAGCAACAAGCTCAGTGTCGAATTGGCAGAGAAATGGACCTCGATATTGAAAAGCGTGAGTGAAGAGACTAACCGATGAGTGAGAAAACTCATCCGGGGCTGGTGTAACCCCTGTGAGGCAACGAGATCGTGGACGGCTTATTGGTCTCGCTATCGTCCTAGCTCTTGCGAGCTTTGTGTCTCAGGTTCCTCATATCGAAGCCGGTACGACACTTCAACTTGACGGGAGCGGCAGCGGGTCATCAGTTGGAGGTAACTGCGTTTGGAGCCAGAAACTTACCACTTTGAACGGACCGGACGTAATTGTAGCGATGCTAGCTATCAATGACACAACTACGACCGTCACACCTCCTTCGGACACCGCCTCGCTGTCATGGACTTTTAGAGCGAGCCAAACGGGACCCGGAAACGTGCAGATCGTCTACTACTATGCCATAGCTCCAGCTCCACTACCTGCCGACTCTGTGACTTTCGGATTAAGCTCGGCGTCAGTTGCCACGGTTTGCCTGGACTTTGGTGTTTCCGGAGCCAACACCAATGCCCCTTTTGACCCGAATGTAGGCATGCCAGACAAGAATAGTGGCTTGTCTACCACCGCCACTCTCAAGTATAACACCAGCAACCCCAATGACCTTCTAATGGTTCTCGAAGGATTTTGTGCTCAAGGTGCGGCAGGTTCCGGTTCACCATCGGGCTTCTCTCTTGTAAACGCTGGTAATGTCCGATCGAGTAGCAACTGCCCAGCCGACGGCTTCCAAAGCGCTACTTACTCTGAAATTGTATCTACCACCCAGTCCTCAAGCGATGTAAGCTGGCCCTTCGACACCGCAGTCTCACCCTTCGCCGTTATCGGGGACGCGATCCAGTCCGCTCCTGGGCCTCTTAGTGCCTCGGTCACTGCTGGTTCGAATGCTGTTGATGTGGGACAATTGGCCTCGTTCTCCTGCGCTGGTGCGGGTGGAGTTCCTCCTTACACCTATTCTTGGACATTTGATGATGGAAGTACAGGATCTGGGGCTAGTACGACCCACATCTACAGTACTCCCGGAACGATGAACGTGGCTTGCACGGTGACCGATGCCCTTGGAACAACAGCGGATGGAGCCGTGCAATTGACAGTCAATCCGCGCACGACCCTAACGAGTGTAAGTTGTGCTGACCCATTCATCACTAACCGCGGTTCGACGTGCCGTGTGACCGTTACTGACAATTCGCCTGGAACCTTCATCACACCGACCGGCACCGTTGGCTTGAGCCAAACCGGAGTGACCGGTACTTTCACTGCATGCATACTTGTCGGCACCCTTGCCTCCGCAACGTGCAATTCCACCTTCACAGCCTCTGCCACCGGGACGGCAACTATCAGTGCAAGCTATCCTGGTGATTCTACTCACACTTCGAGTAGTGACACGGAAAGCATAGCGGTCGGGTCCGCTCTCTCGATCACATCCTTTACGGCTTCCCTTGCCAACGTCGACGCCGGGGAGAAGGTTACATTCACCGTCACAACGAGCGGAGGATACGAGGCCCTATCATATTCGTACGCGAATCTTCCAGCGGGTTGCCTGTCTACCAATACGACTACGCTTTCATGCTACCCATCTTCCATGGGCAATTACCGCGTGACCGTGACGGTTACCGATCGTGCAATGGAATCCGCGAACGCAACCACAGTCCTAACGGTGGGACCACAGAGGGTCCTCGGGTTACCCCAAACAATGGGGTTGGCTGTAATCTTCGGAGCGGTAGTTGGAATCGGCGCCGTTTTAATCCTTTCAATATTCCTGACCCTCCGCCGAAAAAGAAGACCCCCGGCCCTGACTACTGGGTGAAGCAAGCTCTCGAAAGCTTTCTGATTTGGCCTACCAAGGCATTACCGGCTAATCTCTCGTCATGTCCGACATTGTCAGACAGCCACGCTTGCGAACTAGCGGCAATGCATTGCTGACAAAGTCACTATCACAAATTGAGTGTACGATGTGTTTTTCTTGATCTCAACGGTTCAGGGAAAAGTTCAGTCTTCACTGGTTAACCGGTTCATTCTTCGCTTCCTACGCTCTAGACTCGCCCGAGTTCTGATCGTAAGCAAGGCGAGCGAGGCGATCAGCGCGAGGAGCCCACCGATGACGAGGAGCCCGATGCCACTCGGTATCGTGGGGAATATTCCACAATAGAAACAGGGCCCGTTCGAGCCTCCACCTGAGCCTCCGTTTCCTCCGTTAGATCCTCCGGGGGCGGCTTGGTCTACTTGAATTCCCATTGGTTGGCTCGTAGGCGTAGAAGGAGAGTTGCTGTCCGTAGCGATGAAAACAATCGTGTAGGACCCTGTCTGGCTTGAGCTGGGCTTCCAAGAGAAGACTCCAGTTGAGGGATCGAAGGTCGCCCCGGCCGGCAGCCCCGTTGCTGACAGGATGACAGTGCCACCTGTGTTGACAGATGCGGCTGTAACGGTAAAGTTGATCCAGGTTCCCGCGACCACCGTCTGGTTTGCAGGAACTGCAAGTGTAGGCGGGACCAAAGCCTGTACGTTCACGGATTTGCTTGCTGATGCGCTCGCTAGAGGCAAAGCTGAATCAGTGACTGTCACTTTGGCAGTGTAAGATCCTGGGGCATTGTAAGCGTGGGTTACAGGATTTCCCGTTCCGATTCCCCCGTCGCCGAATGCTATCATGTAAGTGTAGGGTGCTGTTCCGCCACTCGCGGACGCAGTGAATGTTACGGTTTGGCCAACCGCGGGCATGGGTGATGAGACGGCAAGGGTCGTGGAGAGTGGGAGGCTAGTGTAGGCGGTTACAGATTGAGAACTGGTTGAGGTCTGTACTGGACTAGATGAGTCCGTCACTGTTTCTGTTACTGTAAACGATTGAGCGGTAGTGTAGGTATGGGTGGCTGTAATTCCAGTGCTTGTCACTCCGTCGCCGAAATTCCAGGTGATGGTGTATGGCAAGACTCCGCCCGTGGTTATTGCCGTGAAGGAGACTGGTGAGTTGACTAGCGGACTGGTAGGCAGAAAAGTGAAGCTCGTCAAGAGAGCAGGAGGTGGGGTCCCGCCGACTGGCATGTACTGGAGAAGGTTGCCCCATCCAACTCCTCCGCTGTAGCCGGCACCTCCCGGACAATTGGCTGGTTGCAGCGCACCGTAGGTACCTGCACAGGGAGTATCTGTCCATGTCCCTGCTGGCCACCACACCCAGTTTATTCTCGGATTGTTATTATCAAACAACTGTGTTAGTGTTTGGATGAATGTTAGTGACACGGTGGCGTATCCAGCGGACCCTGGTAGTATGT
>Ga0066689_10000594_pt1 | contig 11038 bp, 11 predicted proteins | sample GraSoiAngelo_138_FD_65626 | JGI IMG/M metagenome (GOLD analysis project Ga0066689, IMG submission 65626) | Grasslands soil microbial communities from the Angelo Coastal Reserve, California, USA - 14_0929_09_40cm | ecosystem: Environmental > Terrestrial > Soil > Grasslands | place: USA... | reverse complement strand
GCCCGGTTGTCGTCCTTACTCACGGGCTGCTCATGGACTCGTCGCTGTGGCGAAACGTCATCGCCGGCCTTCGCTCCGACTACCGGTGTGTAGCGCCCACCCTGCCACTGGGCGCTCATCGACGCCCAATGCGCCCTGATGCCGACCTCTCGCTGCGCGGACAGGTGCGGATCATCGAGGAGTTCCTCGAGCGTCTCGACCTGCGGGACGTCACGCTCGTGTTCAACGACTGGGCAGGGCCACTTGTCCTCGTTTCCGAGGGACGCACCGAGAGGATCGCGCGGCTCGTGCCTTGTTCGTGCGAGGCGTTCGACAACTACCCTCCGGGGCTTCCCGGGCGCATGGTCGCGCTGGCCGCGAAGATACCCGGTGGGCTCAACGCCGCTCTACAGCCGCTCCGTCTACGACCTCTGCGCCGCCTGCCGCTGGTCCTCGGTTGGATGAGCAAGCGGCCGATCCCGAATGACATCGTGGATGCCTGGCTGCGCCCGGCGGTCTCGCAAAGTGCCATCCGGGGCGACCTCGGGAAGTACGCAGGCACCGCCCGGAGGAGCGATTTTCTCGACGCCACAAGAAACATCGGTACGTTCGACCGGCCGGTACTCGTCGTCTGGGCTGCCGAAGACCGCGTGATGCCGCGCGTGCACGGCCGCCGTCTGGCTGAGGCCTTTCCGCGCGGCCGGCTCGTCGAAATCGCCGACAGCTACACGCTGATCCCAGAAGACCAGCCCGGCGAGCTCGTGCGAGTTCTGCGTGAGTTCCTGGCTGCCGAGCACAGCCAAGCGCCGCAACCGGCCGAGGCGAGTCAACATGTCTGACCACCTCATCAAGGTCACCGACACCGCCGCCGAGTCCGTCGAGGAGTCCCTCAAGCAAAACATCATGCTCTCGACCGTCTAGGGCATCGTCAGCTGGGCGCGCCGCTCCTCGCTCTGGCCGGTCGCCTTCGGCCTCGCCTGCTGCGCGATCGAGATGATCGCGACTGCCATGCCGCGCTACGACATCGCCCGCTTCGGCGCCGAGCTGTTTCGTCCCTCCCCGCGCCAGTCCGACCTGATGATCGTCGCCGGCACAGTCACCTGGAAGATGGCTGCTCCGGTGCGGCGCATATATCTTCAGATGGCCGAGCCGCGCTGGGTTATCTCGATGGGTTCGTGTGCGACCATTGGCGGGCCCTTCGCCTATGGCTACAGCACCTTGCCCGGCGTAAACCTCATCATCCCCGTCGATGTCTACGTCCCCGGCTGCCCGCCCCGGCCAGAGTCGCTCCTCCAGGGGCTGATGCTGCTTCAGGAGAAGATCAAGCGGACGGCGCACACCGGCGACCGCGACCGCAAGTACCCAACAGGGGACTTCTCGCGCTACCTCCCGGAGAACGACCCCGTCCGCAAGGACCTGGAGTCGCTCTTCCCGCCGTACATCGACGCTCCCGACCCCGCGATTGCTCGCATCCGCGCGACCTAGCACCGCCCGCATCTTCGCCGGGCCTTACCGGCGTGGCGCCACGTTGGTACGATAGAGCCACTATGGAACCACGCATCCAGTACGCTAGGACCGGCGACGGCGTGAATATCGCCTACGGTGTCTTCGGTGAAGGGATGCCACTCCTTTACAGTCCCAGCGCCCACGGCATCGGAGTCCACTACTACTCTTATTTGTCTTACTCCCGCCGGAGCGTCGATCAGCTCACGGCGGCGGGCTTCCAGGCGGTGCGTTACGACGGGCGCGGCACCGGATCATCTGACCGCACTCCCACGGAATTCTCATTAGAGACGGACGTACTTGACCTCGAGGCCGTCGCCGACCGCCTCGGGTTCGAGCGATTCACACTCGTCGGCCACTTTGCCGGAGCGCAGGCCGCGATCGCCTACGCGACCCGCTGGCCCGAACGCGTGAGCCACCTGGTGCTCAGAGACCCGTGGGCGTCGGGCTCGGACATGTATAAAATGTTTCCGGGAAACCGGGTCCTCTTCGCGATGCGGCCGTTTGCCGAGCAACAGTGGGACCTCGTCTCCATCACCATCGCAGCTGTGGGTTTCGGGTTGGCTGATAGTGACATCTCAAAGGAGTACGCGGCGGCGATCCGATCGGGAATCACGCCGGCTACCTGGGTAGCGCATTCGGAGGCGAGCGACGAGATCGACATCACGGACCTCCTCGAGGCAGTGAGCGTGCCGACTCTCGTCGTCCTGGACACCGCTCTTCCAGGCAGGCCACCCAACGCGATTGGAGAATGGGGCGCTCCCGTGAAGGGAGTAGCCGCGGCGATCCCCGATGCGCGCCTCGTGAGCACCGGCGACCTGGGCGCCGCTGTAAGCGAGTTCGTCCAGGGGAGCTCGCAAGCACCCGCGGCCGCCCGCGCCGCCAGATCGCCGGGCGGGCTCCAGACCATCCTCTTCACCGACGTCGAGGGCTCAACCGCGTTTACGGACCGTATGGGCGACGCCGCTGCGCGCAATGTGCTGCGCGAACACGAGCGGATCACGCGTGAGGCGCTGAACGCGCATGGAGGCAGCGCGGTGAAGACAATCGGCGACGGCTTCATGGCCTCGTTCAGCTCGGCAACACGGGCGCTCGCTTGCGCGATCGCGATCCAGCGCGCGTTCGCGGACAGCGATATCCGCGTTCGTATTGGCCTCAACGCCGGCGAGCCGATCGCTGAAGACGACCCGGGCGGACGAAGCGATCTCTACGGGACCGCCGTCATCGTCGCCGCTCGCATCGCCGCGCAGGCCCAGGGCGGCGAGGTCCTCGTGTCGGACGTCGTGCGACAGCTCGTCGCCGGCAAGGGCTTTCTGTTCAACGACCGCGGAGACCATGCCCTCAAAGGCTTCGAAGACCCGGTTCGCGTCTTCGAGGTACGCTGGCGGGAGGACTGATGCGCCTTCTGGACGGGGACCTCCAGCCACTCGTCGACGACTTCACGACGGCCTCCGATCACGTCCGCATCCTCCTCCTGACTTCGCCTACCTGAGAGATGTGCCTGGCCGGCGCCTCCGGTGCGGGGGCGGAGCTCCTGGCGGCCATGCCTACAGCAGATCTGCGTGCTTACTACGTCTGGGTGCCTATGCTGCCTTCCGACGACAGGAATGCAGTCCTCGCGGCTGCCCATCGATTGAGCGCGCCGGGCGCGGCCCACTACTGGGACTCGGGGCGCGATCTTTCGAGACGAATGGCAACGACACTCGGCATCGACACGAGGTGCAGCGCTGCCCAGGGCGACGAGTCGCCGTTCGCTTGGGACGTCTACCTCGCTTATCGGCGCGGCAATAGGGATATCGCGCACCCGGACTTCTGGATGCACCAGCTCGCTGTGGAACACGCGCCTCGCCTTGAGTTGAGAGGGTGGCGTACGCAGGTCGAACAGCTGGTTTCAGAATTCCGGTAACCTTACTCGCGAAAGAACCGGAAACAAAACACGAAAAATACAAAACGAACTTCGCCCCTACAAAATATGAAACCGCTCCGGTGGCCAATACACAACCCATGCCCGGGCACGAATATCTTCGCGGCTGAATGGCCCGAGCGTACGGCTGTCCGTGCTTTCTTCTGCGTTATCGCCGAGGAGCCAGAATTCGTCCGGCGCCAGCCCCTCCTGCTCGGCCACACGCTTGATCAAGCGGACACCCGGCGGCGCCGGATGCCGCGCGAGAACGACGTCACCCAGGCGCGGCCCGTCAAGGCGATAGGCGAGGCGGTCGAACAGAACACGCTCGCCCGGCGAAAGCGCTGGAAGCATACTGCGCCCGACGATGCGGACCCTTCGCGCCGTCAGAAAAGCGGCGAATTGATACAGGACCGGTATGCGGAGAAAAGTCCGGAGCAGCGGCGGGGTCTTTCGGTTCATGTGCGGAACGTTGTAGATTTTAGCGCGGACTCTCAAACACAGAAGGAGGATTACCCCGTGCTGCTCCGCAACGCTTTCGCCCTGCTCAACCGTCTCCTGCCCACTGAAGAGGCGTTCGCCCACTGCGACATCCCCTGCGGTATCTACGATACGCACCTCATGCAGCTGGCTGCACTCTCCGTGGTCCGCATGAACCAGCTCATCAACGATCTCGCTCCACCAGCCTCGATGGAGAAGGCCGACCGCGATAAGTACATGCACGCGCTCGTCCGCTACACTCAGGTTAAGGAGGAGCACGCCGAGATCGTCAAGCGAGAGGCGCGCATCATCCGCGGCGACTTCTTCAAGCCCGACAACAGCCCGCCCAACCTCGGCGAGCTAACCGATGGCATCATGAAGACCGCCTCCAAGGCCCGCCAGAACGTCGACATCGATGCCGCGAACGAGCTACTGAACCTGGCGCAGCAGTTCGCCGAGGCTTTCTGGAAGGCGAAAGGTGTCGAGACGAAGCGGCAGCCCTCAAACCAGGCCGCGGGCGGGGAGTACGTGGTACCCGCGAACTAGTCCGCTGCATTGAAACGCTGTTCGACCGCGCAAGGCGGCGCGACTCCAGGCACGTTTCAACAAGGCGCGAAATGTAACTAAGTTGAGTCGCTCCTCCCTCATGTTCGAGCGCTGGCCGCGCTTCGCACACAGCCATGCGCCGCTGGTGCTGGTCGGCGCGGTCGCCGTTCTCGTGCCTCTGGCCGTCCTCTGGTCGCTCGCAGCCGGCGAATACGGCTCCTCGTTTAGCGTCCCGGGCTCCGAGGCGCAGCAGCTCTTCGATGCGCTGCGCAATCGCTTCCCGTCGAACGCCGGGGACCAGCTAACGGTGGTCGTGAAGCCGGCTGGCGGCCTCGATGACCCGGCGGCAACAGCGCAGGTGGAGGCACTGCGCGGCAAGCTGGCTAAGCTGCCGGAAGTTGTCGGCGTCTCGTCGCCGTTCGAGAGCCCGGGCGCGATCTCGAAAGACGGTAGGATCGCCCGCATCATCGTCCAGTACGACAAACAGGCCTCCCAGGTCGACAAGACCGCCGCGACGGGTTTGATTGACCTCGTGAAGAAAGAATCGGTGCCGGGCTTCCAGGTGGACGCCGAAGGCGCCGTCGTCCGCCTCGCCGAGCGCGAGCCGCCGGGCAGCTCCGAGCTCATCGGCATCTCCGCCGCCATCATCATCCTTCTACTCGCCTTCGGCTCAGTCGTGGCGATGGGTCTACCTATTGTGACGGCTTTGATTGGGCTCAGTTCGGGCTTCTTCCTGGTCGGCCTGGCCTCCCGGTTCATCAACATGCCGTCGTTCGCGCCGCAGTTCATCGCGATGATTGGCATTGGTGTCGGCATCGACTACGCCCTGCTCGTCGTGAGCCGTTACCGCGAAGAGGTCGGCCGGGGCTCTTCTCGCGAAGACGCGACGGCTAGGGCGATCAGCACGGCCGGGCGCTCGGTCTTCCTCGCCGGTGGCACTGTTGTCATCGCGCTGCTCGGCCTATGGGCGTCGGGCATCGCGGCGATCGGCTGGCTGGGGACGGCCGGCGCTGTTGTCGTCGGAATTATGGTGGCCGTCGCGGTCTTGGTACTCCCGGCGCTGCTTCGGTTCGTCGGGCCGTACCTGGACCGCTGGCGAATGCCGGGCGTGGGCGGCCCTTCGGCGGACAGCACCTCGGGCATCGCGTATCGGTGGAGCCGGCTCGTCCAGCGTTACCCTCTGGTCTGCCTGGTCGTATCGCTCGGATTGCTTCTTCTGCTCGCCGCGCCGGTGCTCGATCTTCAGCTTGGTACGTCGGACTCCGGCAACAATCCGACGACTTTCACCTCACGACGTGCCTATGACTTAATAACCGAGGGCTTCGGCCCCGGGGCGAATGGCCCCGTGCTTGTAGGTCTCATCATCGACAACCCGGCGGCCATCGGGAAGGTGCAGGCCCTCCCGGCGTCGCTCTCAAATTTCAACAATGTTCAGCAGGTCTCGGCGCCTCGCTTCAACGAAGACAAAAGCGCCGCGGTGATCACCGTCCTGCCGAAATCCTCTCCGCAGGACCCGACGACCGTCGATCTGATCCACGACCTGCGCGATAACCTCCGTGCAACGTTCCGTGACACCGGGGCCACGCCGCTGGTGGGCGGCTCGACCGCGCTCTTCATCGACGTCGGCCAGCAGCAGTCGGCGCGCCTGCTCTGGTTTCTTGCCGGCGTTCTCGCGCTCAGCTTCCTGCTGCTGATGGCGGTGTTCCGGTCGCTGCTCGTCCCCGTCAAGGCTGTGTTCATGAACCTCCTCTCTATCGCTGGTTCGTTCGGAGTGCTCGTAGCGGTCTTCCAATGGGGCTGGCTCGCCGGGGTGATCGGGGTTGATAAGAAGGGCCCGGTTGAGGCTTTCCTGCCGATGCTGCTCTTCGCGGTGTTATTCGGGCTTTCGATGGACTACGAGGTGTTTCTCGTTAGCCGCATCCGCGAGGAGTATGTAGACTCCGGCGAGAACTCCGAGGCAGTGGCGCGAGGCCTCTCGGTAACCAGCCGCGTGATTACCGCGGCGGCGGCGATCATGGTCGCCGTTTTCGGCGCCTTCGCGCTAAGCGATCAGCGAGTCGTGAAGGAGTTTGGCGTAGGGCTCGCCTGTGCCATCTTCATCGACGCTACGGTGGTGCGTCTGGTGCTGGTTCCCTCCCTGATGCAACTAGCAGGCCGCTGGAACTGGTGGATGCCCGGCCGGCTGGACCGGCTCGTGCCCCGCATCGGCGCCGAGCCAGCAGGCAGCGCGCGCCGCGCGCCCGCTGGGCGACCCGAAGCGAAGCCGGAGGCGCCCTAAGCGCTCGTATCCGTTTTTGCAGGCTTGCAGGTCTGTCGGTTTGTACTGAGGGGACTGCGGGTGACGCCTCCGCCTCGTGATTTCTTTCACCAATGCGGCAACTGACGTAGTATAGGGGCGGACGCAAACGCCATGTTCGGACGCGGCATCGCCAAGGGACTAATGGTCACGCTTCGCTACCTGGTGCGGCGTCCTTTCACTACACAGTATCCCGAAGAAATCCGCCCCATCCCCGTCGACGCGCGCACGAACCTGCTTTGGTTCGAGGAGCGCTGCACCGGCTGCTCGACCTGCGCGCAGGCCTGCCCGGACGGCTGCATCCTCGTTCAGACCTCTCCCCGTGAAGACGGCTCGCTCAACATTGACCGGTACGAGATCGACTTCCGTCTCTGCATGTACTGCGCGCTCTGCGTCGAGGCCTGCCCCTACGAGGCGATCCAGGCGGGCGGCCCGCTCGACGACGCGGCGTACGACTTTACTGACCTGTACCGGGACAAGCACGCGCTCACGAGAATGGCACAGGAGCACCTGCGCACGCACGACCACACCTACCCGAACGGCAAGAAGGCGCCGTACCCGGAGGAAATCCCGCTCCACATCGGCAAGCCTGTCGAGCGCGACCGCACCCGCTAGGCCGTGGCAAAAATAACCCTCGACGGCCGCGAAATAGACGCTCCCGACGGCGCGCCATTGGTCGAGGTCATCAAGAACAGCGGCACATTTATCTCCAACCTCTGCTACATCGACGGCCGCCCGCCGTACGCCGGCTGCCGTACCTGCATCGTCGAGATCGAAGGCGTTCGAGGTCAGCCCCTCTCGTGCACCGCGCGTGTCGAAGACGGGATGATCGTCCGCACCGAGACTCCGGCGCTGAAGTCAACGCGGCAGGCGGTGCTCTCGCTCATCCTGTCGTACCACTCGGACCGCTGCCTGACATGCCATCGCGTGGTGAAGTGCAAGCCGGGCGACACCTGCCTTCGTGACGATGTCGTCACGCATCGCTGCCTGACTTGCTCGAAGAATTACCGTTGCGAACTCCAGACCACATGCGAAATGCTGGAGATGGCCGGCTACGAGCCGTGGGACGGCGATACGCGGACTTACTACACGACGCCACAGCCGCCGCCCGATCAGGCGAACCCGTTCCTCGAATTCGACCCGCAGATGTGCATCATCTGCACGCGCTGCGTCCGCGCCTGCGACGAGCTACGTCATACCGGCGCGATTACGCTGGCCGGGCGTGGGTACAGCACGCGCATCGAGTTCGGCCAGGGCGGTGCCGTCGACGAATCGAACTGTGATTTCTGCGGCGCCTGCATCGACGTTTGCCCCACCGCCACGCTCATGGAGCACCCGAACAAGTGGGGCGCCACTCAGACCGAACGCTGGGTGGCCACCACCTGTACGCAGTGCTCCGTCGGCTGCTCAATTTCGCTCGGCACGAAACGCGAACGCGGGGTGATCGTGCGGCCGGACACGACAGCGAATCCTGTGAGCCGCGATCAGCTCTGCGTCCGCGGCCGCTTCCACTATGACGCGGTCAAGAACACCCAGCGCCTCCAGACACCGCTGATTCGCCGAAACGGCGGCCAAGAGGCGGCGACGTGGGACGAAGCGCTCGAGTCCGCCGCGGCGGGCCTGTCGCAGGTGCGGGAGGAGCACGGCCCTCGAGCGATCGGCTTCCTCGCCTCGCCGCTGGCCACGAACGAAGAGAACTATCTCGTGAGCAAGATCGCCCGCGCGATCGTTGGGACCAACAACGTTGATTCGAGCGCCGGCCCCGTGGCCCGCGCTGCGGCCGAAGCGATCCGCGCTGCGTTCGGGAGCGAGGTGCTCCCCGCCGACATGACTCGCCTCGCGAAGTCAAAGACGATCCTGGTCGTTGCCCGGGACCTGGAATCCAGCCACAACGTCGCCTGCCTTCGCATCAAAGATGCCGCGGTCTTCAATGGCGCGAAAGTGGTCGTCGTGAGCCCGGTTTGGGGCGAGCTTAACGACTTCGCGGAGGTGTGGATCCAGCCGAAGCCGGGGGAAGGCGCCGCCGTCCTCGCCGCGCTCGACGCCGCCCTCGACGCCGCCCTCGCCGGGCTCGACGCCGCGCTCAGCGACTCCACGACCTCATCCGAGACGACAGGCGAGGCACCTGCAGTTCCTTCGTCCCCCGATGACCCGCTAAAGAAGGCCATCGAGATCCTCCGCGCCGCCGCCGATCGAAATGAAGACGCTCACCCTCTGTCCATCGTGTACGCGCCCGTCCATTACGGTGCGCAGCATGCGCGGGAGGTAACCGCGATCCTGGCCAACATCGCTATCACGTGCGCGGGCGAGAACGCCGCCGAGGCTTTCTTCGTGCTCCCCCAGGAAGCAAACGTGTGGGGTATGCGCGACACGGGCGGCGCGCCGGACCTCCTGCCCGGCTATCGGCGAGCCGGTGATGGTGCGGCGCACGAGGACATGGAGCGCCGGTGGGGCGCCCCTTTCCCAGCTGGTGACGGACTGACCTTCGAGGGAATGGTGGGTGAAGGCAAGCTAAAGGCGCTCGTCGTCATGAACGACAACCCGCTCATGCTGGCGCCGGACCGCCCTCGAGTGCGCGCAGCCCTGGACGCGCTCGATCTGCTTGTGGTAATCGATTCGCTGCCCACGGACACCGCTCAGCTCGGTCACATCGTCCTGGCCGATGTGTCGCCCTGGGGGAAGGAAGGCACGACGACGAGCGCCGACCGGCGGGTCCTGCGCCTCGATCCAGCGGCCGCGCCGCAGGGCGAGGCACGGCAAGGATGGCGGATCCTCTCCGACCTTGGCGCGCGCCTCGCCGAGCGCCTCAACCCCGGCGAGATCCGCATCCGCTACCAGAGCGCATCCGAAATCATGGACGAGATTGCGCAGATCATTCCGCTTTACGCCAACGCCACGTACCAACAAATGGACTCCGGAGCTCGGCAAGCCATCGACGGCCTAGCCCCGACCAAGGCAGAGAGGCAGGCGGTCCTGGCCAAGGCGCCCGAGAATGGCGGGGGCTTTCGGCTTACGGCAACCCGCAGCCTATACATGAGCTACGAGGGCGCGGCCATTCATTCTCCGGACGCCGATAAGCTCCATCGCGAGCAACACGTCGCACTTAATCCCGCCGAAGCCTCGTCGCTCGCCATCGCCGAAGGAGACCTGGTTGCCATCCGCAATGATCGAGGCGAACTGCGGGTAAAAGCTCATCTCACGGACGCAGTTGCGCCCGGGACGGCGTATGTCCCGCTCTACTACGACGGAGGCGCGGTCGGCGCGCTGTTCGACCGGGACGCTCCCGTGGCTGCGGTAGATATCGTGCGAATGTAGCACTTCGGACTTCGCATTTGTCCCTACACCATGCCTTTGCCGATGGCGTAACATAGAGGCGTGAAACAGAATGGAGACCGCCTCGTCCTCCTCACTAGCGCCCGCGACGAGCTTGAGGCTGGCATCTGGCGCGACGTGCTTGAACGCGACGGCATAGCGGTCTACGTCAAGAGCGGCGATCCTATGGCGTCGTTCGGAATGCCGCCCGCACCCGGTAGTATTCGCCTGTTTGTGCAGGCAGGCGACGAGAAGCGGGCCCGCTGGCTGCTCGGCGAAGCCGTCCGCTCAGCCTAGTCCGGCCATGAAGCTGCCGCTGTTCCCGTTGAACACCGTTCTTTTTCCAGGCGCGATACTGCCCCTGCACATTTTCGAGGAGCGCTACAAGCTGATGATCGCGCGCTGCATCGAGGAGCGCCGTCCTTTCGGCATCCTGCTGATCCGCAAGGGGTACGAGGTAGGAGACACCGCGGAGCCGTTCGACGTCGGGACGACGGCACACATCGCCCGGGTAGATGAGCTGGAAGAAGGGAAGATGAACCTCGTTTGCCTTGGTGGAAAGCGCTTCCGTACCGTCCGCGTGGTGAGCGAGGAGCCTTACCTCACCGGGGAGGTCGAGTTCTTGTCGTCCACCTCGGCCGATGATTCGAAGGCGAAGGAGCTATCGGACGACGCCGGTTCGCTCTTCGCCGAATACGTCCGCCTCTATCTCGCGATGTCAAACCAGTGGGCGCGAAGCGTCGAGATGCCCGGCGAGCCAGATGGCCTGGCGGACTTCATTGGCGCGCGGCTGGGCGTAGCCCCGCAGGTGAAGCAACGCCTGCTCGAGGAGCTGTCCGCCCGCACTCGGCTGGCCCTCGAGGTGCAGATCCTCGGCGAGGCGATCCGCGAGATGACGCCGCGCGTTGAAGAAGCGCGGATCATGCGCTGGCACGGCTTCGCCGTAATGAACTGAACGCTACGCCTGCACCTGCACTTTTATCGATTTCGTCCCCTTGTCTGCTGCCGTCGCGAACGCC
>Ga0066689_10000589_pt1 | contig 11067 bp, 9 predicted proteins | sample GraSoiAngelo_138_FD_65626 | JGI IMG/M metagenome (GOLD analysis project Ga0066689, IMG submission 65626) | Grasslands soil microbial communities from the Angelo Coastal Reserve, California, USA - 14_0929_09_40cm | ecosystem: Environmental > Terrestrial > Soil > Grasslands | place: USA... | reverse complement strand
CGCTCTTCGAACTTTCCTCCAGGGCCCCACCACTGACCTGTATGAGTTCCTGGATCAAGTGGTGAGGCATGCGTCCAGCCATGCGGCTCAGTCCCGCAGCGTGACGGACAGACCGGCGAGCAAGCCGCCGTCGATGACAAACTGCGCTCCCGAAACGAAGCTGGCGCGGTCTGAAGCCAGAAATGCGATGAGCTCCGCCACCTCCTCGGGTTTCGCGACCCGCCCCAACGGATGCATGCGGCCCCACTCAGCCACCTGAGATTCCCGGCTCAGGTCGCCTCGGAAGACATCGGCCGCCCAACGTAGCATCGGGGTGTCCACTGATCCAGGACAAACGGCATTGACTCGGATGTGGTCTGGCGCATGGTCGATCGCCATCGCTCGCGTGAGCGCGAGTACGCCGCCCTTGCTCGCCGTGTAGGCAGCCACCTTCGGTTGAGTTGCCAGTCCCTGAACAGAAGCCACGTTGACAATCGCTCCGCCGCCTCGGCGGCGCATCAACGGGATGGTGTGCTTGGCAGCAAGGAACTGACCTTTGAGATTTACACCCAGGACCTCATCCCATGTTTCTTCAGCAGTGTCCACGGCGGTTCCGTAGCGCTGAATGCCTGCGGAACAAACGAGGATATCGACCCCGCCATATAAGTCAGCGGTGAAGGTGGCCAGTCCCTCAAGATCGGCCGACGAGCGGACATCGGCTGGCCTTGCGCGGACCTGCAGCCCCGCCTCGCGCAGTTCGCTCTCTTTTTGAGCGAGGCCCTCGCCCACATCGCCGATTACGACCGCAGCTCCGCCGGCCGCCAGCCGCTCGACCGTCGCCAAGCCGATGCCCGCTGCGCCACCAGTGACTATTGCGACCCGATTTTCGAATTCCCGCTCAGCCACCGCAAACCTCCAATCCGAGGTGAAACGCTCGCGAGGCATGGGGTGCCATCTTCAGGGCTGTACCGTTGGCCGCCGCCTCCTCGAGTCCATTGGTTGGATAGCTGGAGAAAGGTTCCAGGCCGACCGCATACAGGCCGCCATACCAAGGATGTATTTGCGATGCCCCAAATTCCTGCCAGAACCAGAGGTACGGCATGGTGTGCAGATCCCACTCAACGCGAAGGCGAAGGCCATCGTCTGGACGAACCATCTCGTACCAACCTTCGGTGAACCCAGTCAGATAAACGATGTCGCTCTCGGTGCCATGCTTCGGCACGACGCTGAGGTCTACTGTGCCGCCACCGGGCGACGGGAGCTTTGGCCACGGGAACCGGCCCGCCACTACTCTCCTGCCAGCGGGGTCGATAGGGACATCGTGTGTGATGACCTCAGTTCCTGGCGGCAGAGTGATTCGGCAGGCTTCCTGAAGGAACGGTGGTCCGTACGCCAGGTGGTGGCCCCACATCACATCGAGCGCTGCACCGCTCAGATTCTCTAGGGTTTCCTTGATTTCTACGCGTGCAGTGCCGGCTCGCAGCCTGATCTCTTTGCGAAGTCGCAGCGGAACGCGCTGGGCAGCCACGCTTAAGGCGACCGCAACCGCTTTGGGATCGTCTTCGATCAACTCGTAATCCCACGCCAGTCGCCAGACCTCATCGTGCTGTCCAAACCTGATGCCTTGATAGGTGCACGGAGCACCTCCGTTGGGGCACACCTCTTGCCAGCCTCCTGAGTAGAGGTCGATGAAGGCAAGCTCGGGTGTTGGAGATGCTGCGATGGTGCCCAGCGGTCGCATGCCATCACGAAACCGCGGCGCGAGGTCAAGGTCGCGCGGCTTATAACAACACTCGAATACTTCGCTTCCTCGATCCGCGTTGATACCTATCCGGATCGCTTCGTTTTCCAGAAAGACCAGGCGCATACCCTGGGATTCGTATTCACGCATTCGCGCGCCCCAATTCCGTCCTGAGGAGATACCACCGATCACGCGGGCAACTCCATCTCTGTGATGTGCCAGCGTCCGAGATTCGCTGCGAAAAGTGTGCTGTCTCGGAAGGCGATGTTGGTTGGATGGCAGAGCAGATGGGCTTCGGGATCGGCAAGCACGCATTGCACCGAACCATCCCGATCGATGCGCAGGATCTGGCTGGGTTCGTAGCAACCGATGTAGAGCCTATGGTCGGGACCGAACGCGATGCCGTCCGGAATCACCCCTTGGAACGTCGCGACCGGCTCACGCGCGCCAGACGAACCATCTTCGAGAATCGGAATGCGAAAAACGCTATGACCAAAGCTTTCGGCGACATAGAGGTAATCGCCGTTGGGCGAGAGCGCGATGCCGTTCGCGAAGTCGATCGTGGCGCCATACCACATCGTCCCTGACCCGTCCGGATCAAACCGCATGACTCCTGGCCCAGGGTCATGCCCGCCGTGACTATCCGAAACATAGATCCGGCCCTTTGCGTCAATGACGGGATGGTTTGGCACGCGCATTCGGTGGCCGGGCACCGAGTCAGCAAAACGTCGAACTTTTCCTGTGCGAGTTTCGATGTGGAAGACCGCCGCATGCTTAAGGTCGCATACGTAAAGATCATCGTTGGCATCGAATGTGAGGCCCAGGCAGAAGCCTCCCGTCGAAGCGACCTCCTCCAATCGCGACCCGTCGGCCGGCAGGCGGTAGATCTGACCTCGCTCGCCACCACACCAGACGCTGCGGTCGCGATGCACGGCCACGCTCTCTGGGTGGTCAAGTCGCGGCTCGGTGATGGTGCCGTCGTAGAAGATGCGAGCGTCGCTGGCTCTGACGAGGGCGTTTGTCATCTTCATGGCGAAACCTGATCCTCGATATCGACGACGACGGCGCGATACTCACCCGGCCAAAGACGTCCTCGCGCCGCTCCATCCCGCACCCGCAGTCCGGGGAACCGGAGCTCGAACTCGACCGGCTCCGACGCCAGCGAGGTGAGGTACAGAGTCAGTCCGCGATCTCCTGCGGGGGCGAGGGTCACGATGTCCACTGCAGATCCAGTTACCTCGCAGAAGGAGCCCGTCGGCAGCAGACTATTCGTGTGATCCGGCTTCGGCGGGCAGAGCATCCCAACCAGCGGGCGTGAGAATCCTGCGGCCACCTGCATGCCCAGGCGGCGGGCATCGCTCCCGACCGCCGCGCTGCCGACCGCATAGCGGAACACGGTCTCGCCACCCTGGCGGCCGGGAAAGTTGGTGTCCCAGATGTTGTTCATGGCCCACGAGAAAACGGTTGCCTGGTCGGCGGGACCGCTCTCAAAGGTCCGAGGGAACGGTGAGTACGGGAGGTGTAGATCTCCGATTTCGATCAGAGGGGCTTCTGCTGTTGCCCAAGCCACCTGACCTTCGCCATCATCGAAGGTGATCCAGTGACGAATCGCACGCATGTGACGGGCCGATCCGGGAACCCGCGGCGAGCCAGTTGTGTCGACGCCACCGGTTATCTCGCAAGCGACATTGGGTTTGTCTGCTCGAAGCGGGAAGGCAAAGTACACGCTTTCCTTCTCTCGCAACGGGAGTTTGTGAACGCGGTTGCGGATGTCCACACGGGGGACCTGACGCAGAAGTTCATACGTGGTCTCGATCCAGTCAGAACCCTCGCCGCGGAGCCGGATCCTCACGCGGTCGGCCAGCGAGGTTCGGGAGCGCTCGACGACTACGCCTTGCTCGGCTACCGATCGCCGGCCGAGTAGCCACATGCCACCCCACGGGATGCGTCCCGAGAGATGATTGAAGTTGCTCGCGCTGCCGTACTGGTCGTAGACGTACTGGTTGAAGGCGAAAGGGCTGTCCACTTGCAACAGTTCGCGGCGAGCAGCCAGGTCAACGAGGCTGGAAAGAGTGCCTCGTTCGACGTCGACCTCAGCCCGATAATGGGAGCTCTCCAGAGTCGTGGCTGCTGCTGACTCATCGACGAGAGCAGATGGTTGGTTTCGTAGCAAATAGCGTCGGTAGCCCAGAGGGGGCACATCCTGCGCCACAAAGCGCAGCCAACGCCCGCGAGGTCGATGCACCGCATGAGCCTGTTCCGTGAGCTCGTAGGCTTGAACGCCGCCGCTTGCCTCGTCAATCAATTCGAACCGCTGATCCTGTGCAACGCGGGTGGCGGGCAGGAACACTTCCACAATGTCCGTCCGACCCCAACCGCTCGGATTGAAAACTGCCAACTGAGCCAGAGCGCCGAGGGCGCGGTCGGGAGCTGCTAGCAGGCGGCCGAGCCGCATCGTGGCGTGCTCGTGTGTCAGCACTGCAAGGTCGCGGGCCTGCCGTGCAAAGTCCGACTTGCGCTGCCACTGCAGCGCGCCGGAGTCGTACTGCTCGAGGCCGTCTGTCCAGGGATTCGCGGCGCCCCAGGTGTGCTCATCGAAGAGTCCCATTGCCTCGTAAGCCGCTTCTACGCCGTGCTGCCATTCGCTCTCTTCTCCACCGAGCGCATCCGACAGCGTGTGTATAGCCTGAGCGACAGGGGTCAGCACTTGAGCAGAACGATTGAAACCAAGCTCGCGCGCTGCCGAGCCAACGCCGTCCGCCCACCAGTCGGTCCAGTCGCCCTCGAAAGTTTCGACACGATCGCCGAGATCACGCTCCGCAACTTCGAAGAACTCGCGATTGGTTGCAAGCCTGATATGCGGGTACTCCCACTCGGAGTTCCATTTCCGCACGATCTCGGACAAGACCAGGCTGGGCGGTGCGTTGTCGGCGAGTTCCCCGTTGACGCGAAAGTGCAGGATGTCGTGCGGATAGGGTGGCCGCGCCAAGCTGGTGCCGGGCGGCGTGCCGGACCAGCCGAACGCCTCCGCGCCGACGTACGGATAGGGTTGTTCGGCCAGTGCGGCGAGATACGCGGGGAACAGCTCGATCGCCGCCTGATAAGCCTCCCCGAAACCGACGAGGTTGCCCTCCATATAAGCCACGCCATGGGGCGTATCGGTGTACCAGGTCAGGAGGCTCTTACCGCTGGCCGCACGCCAGCGAAAAGGTCGAGTCAGTCGCTGGCCATCGAGCAGGTGAGGAACGGAGCGCCCCGCGTAGTTGTGAGCGACCGACAGGTAGCGGACACCAGCTTCGGTGAGGAGGTTAAGCAGACCAACCGTGGTTCCGGGTACATCGGTCTGCATCGCGGTGTCGATCGAAATCTCGTACTCATCTCGCAGCCGCTGCGCAACGGCAAGCTGGCGGGCAAGCTCATCGATCGAGTAGATCTCGGAGTGCATGTTGAATGACAGAGCGGCGACCTCGATTCGACCTGCTTTCGCCAGGTCGAGGAATCGGCGCCGGTCGGCAGCCGGCCGCGTCCGCAGCCAGTAATCGAGTGGCCATGTAGCTTCGACGTTCCACCTGAAACGGGCATCGTCGGGCAAAGCGTCAGACCGTTCAGCGAGATCCAGCACTGCGTCGAGGAACGCGGCGTGGTGGTGGAGAATCAAGTCCTGCGGATCGGTGTAGCCGATGTCGAGGTGCGATTGGTGAATCAAAAAGATCCGCCAATGGCGCTGAGGCCGGAGCTCCAACGCAGCACTTGCGCGCGATTCGCCAACCGTGATGTCAAATGTGCAGGGCGTCGTCTTGTCGACCTCACTGACGAGCAGGTATTCGACATTCCGCCCCGCGGCAGCCTTCACCGAGCGTTCGACGAGCACTTGCTTGTCAGTTCTCAGCGTGAGCAATACACGGCCAGCCGATGCAGCTTCGAGGTCGACTCGAACTACCTGCTGAAGACCTTCGGCTGTGCGCTTCACAAGCGGGATGCTGGTGGCGCGCAATCGCACTCCCGCGACTGTTACCTCCAAGTCTGCGCGCGCCCGCAGCATGGCGCGGGCTGCGTCATGGAAACGTCCGCCCAACGTGAGCGACCGCGAGACGTTAGTCACTACCAGCCCTTCCGGCGGCGGTCAGCGTCAGACCACGCATCATGTACCGGCCAAGCAGCAGGAAGAGCGTGATCGTAGGCAAGGTCGCGAGCAGCGCAGCAGCGAGAACGAGCGGCGGTCCGCTGTGCGCGAACTGTCCCTGCAGTCCGGCCAGGCTGGGAGTGATCGGCCGCACCCCATCAGACGTGGAGAGGACGAGACCGAAGAGTAGATCGTTCCAAATCCACGTGAACTGAAAGAGAAAGAGGACCGCGATCGGACTCCACGACAGCGGCATGATGATGCGCCAGAAGATGCCGAAGTCGCTGCAGCCGTCGATGCGTGCCGCTTCTTGAAGTTCTCGTGGGATGGTTGCGAAGTAACCCCGCATCACAAAGAGACAGAACGGGAGGGCAATCGCTGTGTAGAAGAAGATCATCCCGAGCTGGGTGTCGTAGAGCCCGGTATCTAGATAAAGCTTGAAGAGCGGAATCAGATACATCTGGAAAGGAAAAATCGTGCCGCTAAAGACGAGCACGAACCAGAAGAAGGGCCAGTGGATACGCAGTCGTGTGATGGAGTAGGCGCCCAGGGAAGCGAACAGGATGGCCAGCCCCGCAGCCACCACTCCGTACAGCAGGCTGGCCATAAAGCCGGCTCCCATGCCAGAGGTGAACCAGGCGTCCCTCACATTGGCAAACAGCTGGAGTGGATTCTCGGGGAGCGACCACTGGCTCGCGTCATGGAAGTATTCAGGCGTGGTCTTCATGGAAGTCACCACGACCAGCCACAGGGGGACCAGCCACACGACCGCCAGGATCCCAACGAGTACGGTCACTGCCCAGCCGCCGGGACTCGTTTCTTTCAGACGTGCTGTAACGATCGCCACTTCACTGCACCTCGAGACGCTGGAACATGGCGCGGATGTAGAAGACGGCAACGACAAACGCAACCACTGTCAGCACCATCGCGACGCTGGCCCCATAGCCGAACTCAAAGCTGACGAACGAGTCCCGGAACATGGTCACGGCGAGCGTTTCGGATGAACGATAAGGACCGCCCTGCGTCATCGTCCAGATGATGTCGAAGACCTTGAAACTGTTTATCAGGTTGATGCCAACCACCACAACCGTGATCGGACGAAGGAGTGGCAGGGTGACGTATCGAAACACCTGCCACGCGTTAGCTCCGTCGGTCTGAGCCGCCTCGATCGGATCGCGAGGGATTGTCTGTAGGCCGACCAAAAACAGGATGATGGTCGGTCCCAATCCCTGCCACACCGCAGCCACGATCATCGAAAAGGTGTTCATCGGCGGCGTAGTGAGCCAAGCCTGAGCGAGGGCGCCCAAGCCGACGAAGCGTAAGGATGCGTTCAGGATGCCCAGCTGATTGTTGAAGATCGCGTACCAGATCACACCGATCGCCGCCCCTGAGATCGTGGCCGGCAGGTACAGGATGCGCTTGTACAGTGCGGCCAGCGGGCTGGTGTTGAGGAGCACGGCAAGAGCGAGCCCTACCACCACCTGTAGCAGCATCAGTCCTGCAATCCAATACACGGTGTTCAGAGAGGCCGTGATGAACACCGGATCCGTCCATAGGTTCAAGTAGTTATCGAAGCCAATGAAAGTCGGCGGATAGATGCCGTTCCACTTCGTCAGGCTGAGCCAGATCGTGTCGGCAGCGGGATAGAGCAAAAAGACTCCGACCAGCAACACCATTGGAGTGACGTAGAGATAGGGAGCCGCGGCCGCGGCCAGCCGACCAAAAGGACGGCTGGCCGCGGCAGCTACGTCAGTTCCTTCCGGGGCGGCCGCCTTTCCCGCCTTGGCCTTCCGTGGCTTGGCATCGGACGCCATAGATCACTTAATAGTGGCCCAGACGCTGTCGGCTTTCTTTTGGATGTCTTGAAGGATCGGCATCGGGTCGCCCGGATGGAGCATGAACTTCGCGAACTCGTCGATCGCTGTCTCGACGATGTCGTGGGGCGTCGCCTCCCAGTAACGATTTATTTGCTGATAGCCACCGGCCTTCATGTCCGCAAGCAACTGTTGGTCGATAGGCGATGGTGAAGAGACGTCGGACCGTGCGGAGGTGAAAGCGGTCGCCTTGATCCAAGCTTCCTGGCCTGCTTTCGACATGAACCAGCCAAGAGAGTTGATGGCGTCTGACTTGTGGGCGCCATTGGCAGCCACGACGAGCGGCCCCGACTCGATGATGACGCTGTTCTGGATTCCTGACTTGGCGTTGGGGAAGATGAATCCGCCGAAGTCAACGCCGGGCTTCATGCCTGCTCCGGTGATGGTGGGCTCGTACCAGGTGCCTATCTGAAGCATGGCGGCCCTGCCTTGCGAGAATTCGGTGAGGAAGGTGCTGCTCCCGGTTCCGAAAGTGACCGACGATGGATCGGTGAAATAGCCCGCCTGGATCAGCTGACCCCAGAGGTTCATCGCTTCCACAACCCCCGGATCGGTGTACTTGGCCTTGCCAGCCATCAATTTCGTGTACAGGTCCGGATTGGTGGCCACCAGAAAAGTCTCGAAGTAGATAAAGGCCGGCCAGCGGCCGTCGATCGTCGCTCCGAGGGGGGTCACGCCCTTGGACTTAAGTGTCTGCAGCACGTGCTGCATGTCGTTCCAATTCTTGGGCGGCTGCAGCTGGTACTTGTCAAAGACCTGCTTGTTGTACAAAGTCACCCAGGGTCCGAAATAAAGGGGCGCACCATAGGTCTTGCCGTTAAAGGTGAACAGATCTCTGAGTCCCTTGTCGTAAGCGCTACTTTCCTTGTCCCAAAGCGAGCTCACGTCAGCGGCGAAGCCCGCATCGACAATCTCCTTCATCAGCCAACCCGACCACCAGGTGTAAAGGTCCGGGACTTTGGAAGAACCACCAGAGGTCCGGATCGCGGCCTGATAGGTACTTGTGTCGGCATATTCATTGAGCTTCCAGGACAGACCGCCGGCCGATTTCGAAGCTGCACCTTCTTGCTCGAACCACGGCTTCCAAGTCACTTTGTCGTTGCTCAACTGAAGAGCAGAAGTCCCGGATGGCGTTCCCCCGCCGCTGGTGCAGGCTTCCAGAAGCCACGGCGGCAGGGTGCCGGCGATGATCGCGGCGCCTCCAAGCTTGAGAACAGTGCGCCGGGTAAGGGTCTCCATCTCTCCTTGTCCTCCTCGTGCTTTTGAAGTTGGTTACGTGGGAGTTGTGGTTTCCTTCCAGCGAGCGCTCAGAACTCGCCTCACGTCCTTGAGGTGGTCATGCATGCGTCGCTGAGCGAGCTCGCGATCCCGCTTGGCGATGGCCTCGAGGATCCCGAGATGCTGGCGGTGGTCTCGTTCGCGGTTGCCGTAGAGGCGCATGACCACCAACTGCTCCTCTTCGTACACCGCCGTCAGGGAATCGACAACTTCAGCCAGCACCGAGTTGCCGGACACCGCAGCCACCTGACGGTGGAAGTTCATGTTGAGGCTGCCCAGCAACCGATCCTCGCCGGCGAGGTTGGCCGCCGCTGCCGTCAATGTTTCCTTCAGAATGCGAAGAGCGGCTTCAGTAACTCGACCGGCCGCGAGGTAGGCAAGCCGGGGCTCAATAAGTAGTCGCGCGTCGAGGAGGTCGAGAACGGTCTTGAGCGACAGCCGACTAGCGTGAGGATTCGGCAGCACAATGGGGTGCGTCCGGCGCTTGAGATAGATGCCAGAGCCGTGTCGTATGTCAATGATTCCGATGGCCTGCAGTCTTCGCAGGGACTCGCGCATTGTCGGGCCGGCCACAGAAAACCGTCTGGCCAGCTCCTGGACCGATGGCAGGCGGTCGCCCGGCTCGAGACCTTCCCGCCTGATCAGGTCAACGACGCGCCTCGTGACGTAGCTGGAAACAGAAGGGCGTTCGTCCTTTTCCGGCAACCATGCTTCCCGTGCCACCGTGCTCAACTTCGCTTTCAATATATCATAAAGTGATCAGGTGACTTGGTCTGTGGAACCGCACCGGTCTGGTGGCCCATCAACGGGGATGAGGGTTGCGCTCGGTCAAGGACCGACCCCGAGCGATGAGTACCTGGCTTTTGCACGACAGCTGGGGCTATCCGGCGTTCAGTTCAACACGCCTCTAGTTCCAGGCGACAGGCGCTGGGAGTTGGGTGACCTGGTTGCCCTTCGCCAGCGCTGCGAGAGCTACGGACTCCGGCTTGAGGCGATAGAAAACGTACCCAACACTTTCTACGAGAATGCCATGCTCGGCGTCGCGGGACGCGATGAAGAGATAGAAAACATGCAGTCCACGATTCGCAATCTTGGTAAGGCAGGTATTCCGGTCCTGGGCTACAACTTTCTTCCAGGTTCGGTCTGGAGAACCTCAATCGCCGGAAGTGGACGCGGAGGAGCGCTGGTATCGGGTTTTGACCTCGCGGTAGCCACCGACCCAGCGAGGTCGGCCGAGATCTTCGTCTCCCGTCGGGATCGACGCATCGAGGGTGCCAAGGATTCATTCGTACAGGGCGCTCATTTTCGCCGCGATTTGGAACTCGATGATTACGCGATGTGGAGCAACTATCGGTATTTCATCGATGCGATTGCGCCCGTGGCTGAGGAGGCGGGGGTGCGACTCGCCCTCCACCCCGATGATCCGCCGGTTCCAACACTGGGCGGCATCGCGCGTATTTTCCGTAGCGTTGATGCGCTCAAGCGTGCCCTTGAGATCAATCCCAGTCCCGCACTCGGACTCGATCTGTGCCTTGGGACCGTTTCAGAGATGGGCGGTGAAGGCAGTGTCCTCGAGGCAATCGAATATTTCGGCAAGCGCGGCCAAATCGTCTATGTCCACTTTCGGGATGTCCGCGGAACTGTTCCGCGCTTCGAGGAGTGTTTTCTTGGCGAGGGTAACTACGATCCTCTCCGCGTGATGCGGGCCCTGCGAAGCGCCGGGTTCACCGGCTTCATTCTTGATGACCATGTGCCCCACATCGTCAACGACAGCGATTATTCACACCGCGGTCGTGCCCATGCGATTGGTTTAATCCAGGGACTGCTAAGCGCTGTTAGCCAAGAAGCCGGTCAAGCGGTCGTCTAGGCGAAGCGACTGCGCATCATCTCTAACAGCCGCGCCGAGTCGATCTTGAATGTGAGGTTGGCTCCGGGACAGGGACTCGAACCCTGAACCTTGCGGTTAACAGATCGGCGCCGCTCGTTCAGAAGTGGGGATTCGAATTCGCCTCGGGCCGCCACGTGCCGTCGACTACCCTGGTTTGCCATCGGCGTTGCTGTAGGAGCCCGCG
>Ga0066689_10000583_pt1 | contig 11087 bp, 9 predicted proteins | sample GraSoiAngelo_138_FD_65626 | JGI IMG/M metagenome (GOLD analysis project Ga0066689, IMG submission 65626) | Grasslands soil microbial communities from the Angelo Coastal Reserve, California, USA - 14_0929_09_40cm | ecosystem: Environmental > Terrestrial > Soil > Grasslands | place: USA... | reverse complement strand
ATCACCTCCGGCACGGTGGACATCCCCACGGCGTCCGCGCCGAGACGCTCGAGCATGCGGATTTCCGCGGGCGTTTCGAATGAGGGGCCCAACACCGCGGCATACACGCCCTCCTCGAGCACGATCTTCGCGTGACCTGCGAAGTCCCGCGCGAGGACGCGCAGCGCGCGGTCGTAGGGATCGCTCATGTCCGGAAAGCGCTGCTCCCCCTCCGCGACCGCGCCCTCGAGCGGATTCCGGAACATGAGGTTGAGGTGGTCCGCCATGAGCATCAGGGTGGGCGGCCGGAACGTGCGGCGGATCCCGCCCGCGGCGTTGGTCACGACCAGCGTGTGGACGCCCAGGCGAGCGAACACGCGCACCGGCAGCGCCGCGACGGCGGCGGGGTGGCCTTCATACAGATGAAAGCGGCCGCTCTGGACGAGCACCGGGACTCCCTGGAGCGTCCCGGCGACGAGCTCCCCCTTGTGCCCCGGGGCGCCGGGCTGCGGGAAGCCGGGGATATCCGCGTACGGGACGCGGACCGCGTTGCGGACCTGCTCCGCCACGTCGCCCAGCCCGGAGCCGAGCACGATCGCGACCTGGGGCTTGATCGAGCCGATCCGGCGCGCGACCGCGTCGGCCGCCGCACCGACGAGACTGCTCCCTGCTCCCGGCTCCCGGCCTTTCACAGCAGGATTCCCGCCAGCGTCGCCGACAGGAAATTCGCCAGCGTACCCGCGAGCATAGCGCGGAAGCCGAGCCGGGCGAGGTCGTGTTTCCGGTCCGGAACGAGCGCGCCGATGCCCCCGATCTGAATCCCCACGGAGCTGATGTTGGCGAAGCCGCACAGCGCGAAGGTCGCGATCGTGAATGAGACCGGGTCGAGCGTCGCCTTCATGGGCCCGAGCTGGGCGTAGGCGATGAATTCGTTCAGCACCATCCGGGTGCCGAGCAACCCGCCGATCGTGCCGCTGTCGTGCCAGGGCACTCCCATCACCCAGGCGATGGGGCTGAAGACCCAACCGAGCACGGTCTGGATGTTCGCCGGGAACCACGCCACGTAGCCGTGCACCCAGCCGAACGCGCCGTTGGCGAGGGCGACGAGGGCGATGAAGGAGACCAGCATCGCGATCACGTTGAGCATCAGATGCAGGCCGTCGGTGGTGCCCCGCGCGGCCGCGTCCACGACGTTCACGTCGGTGCGCGGGATGTCGACGCGCACGCCGCCCAGCGTCTGGGGCGTGTCCGTCTCGGGCTCGAGGATCTTGGCCATCATAATCGTCCCGGGGGCGGTCATGATCACCGCGGTGAGCAGGTGACGCGCCTCGATCCCGAACGCGATGTAGGCCGCCATGATGGACCCCGAGACGTGGGCCATGCCTGCGGTCATCACGGTCATCAGCTCCGACCGGGTCATCCCGGGCAGGAACGGCCGGATCGTGAGCGGCGCCTCGGTCTGCCCCATGAAGATGGACGCCGCCACGTTCAAGCTCTCCGCCCCACTCGCCCCCATCACCTTGTTCATCACGATGGCGAACGCTTTGACGACGAGCTGCATGACCCCGAGGTAGTACAGAATGGCGAACAGTGCCGAAACGAAGATGATGGCGGGCAGCACCTGAAACGCGAAGATCACGCCCAGGCTCGAGTGCTGCTTGCCGATCTCGCCGAATACGAACTCGGATCCGACGTAGGAGAAGCTCAGGATCCGCGTGACCGTGGCGCCGAGCGCCCGGAACAGCGTCTGGCCGAGCGGGACGCGCAGCACGAAGATCGCGAAGGCGAGCTGCAGCCCGACCCCCCAGGCGACCACGCGCCAGCTGATGGCACCGCGGTTGCGCGAGAGCGCGATGCCGATCCCGAGGATGGCCACGATGCCGAGCAGCCCGGTGAGCCGCTGCCCGGGCGAGCGGGGGGCTGCTTCTCCCTGGGCAGCCTCCGCCGGCACCTGGGCCGGCGCCGCCGTGACGGCCGCGGCCGGCCGCACGGCTCCCTGCAGGCTGTTCCAGGCGAACCGCGGCAACGTGAATACGAGGAGGGCACAGACGAAGCTGAGCGCGCAGGCGAGGACCGTGCGGCGCAGGGACATTAGAGAGCCTCCAGTTCGCTCTGAACCCGCGAGACCAACGCGACCTTCTCGTACTCCGGCAGAAAGGCGCTCTGGCAGGCGTTGAGCGTCACGCGGGTGAGGTCCTGCCGGGACAGCCCGAGCGCGCTGTGGGCCAGGAAGTACTCGTCCGTGAGGGAGATCCCGTCCACCAGCCGCCCGTCGGTATTGAGTGTCACGACGACACCGCGCTCGAGATACCGCTTGAAGGGGTGCTCCGCGATCGCGGTCACGGTGTGGGTGTGGAGGTTGCTGCTGAGACACATCTCGAGCGGGATGGCGCGCTCGACCACGTAGTCGAGCAGCGCCGGATCCTCGCCCAGCCGCGTGCCATGACCGATGCGCTGGGCGCCGCAGGCGTGCAGCGCCTCGTGTATTGAGGACGGCCCGTCCCCTTCCCCGGCGTGGCAGGTGCAGGCCATGCCGTGGCCAGCGGCGTACTCGAACGCAGCCCGATGCTCCCCCGCCGGATGCCCGCGCTCGGGGCCCGCGAGATCGAACGCCACGAGCCCTGAGCCGCGGTACGTCGCGGCGGCCCGCGCCAGCTCGAGCGACTCGGCGGGCGGCCGGGTGCGGATCCCGCACACGATCAGGCCGACCTTGGTCCCGGTTTCCCCCTCGGCCCGTCGGATCCCGGCGAGCGGCGCCTCGATCGCCTGCGTGAGCGTGAGCGCCGGCCGGTGCAACAGCGGCGAGTAGCGCACCTCCACGTACCGGACGCCGTCGGCCGCGGCGTCCACCACGAACTCGTACGCGATCCGCTCGAGCGCCGGCGCGGTCTGCATGACGGAGAGGGTGATCTCGTACTTGGTGAGATACTCCTCGAGGCTCTTGGCGTGCTTCACGTGCAGCGCCTGGGCGAGTCCGGCCGGCGTGTCCGCCGGCAGCCGCACCCCCTGCTCCCGCGCCAGCTCGAGCATCGTCTCGGGCCGGAGACAGCCGTCCAGGTGCACGTGCAGCTCCGCCTTGGGCCAGCGCCGCAACAGCTCCTTGGACATCCGCGCGGCTCCGCCCCCTTTGCGCGCCGTCACCACCACGCGGAGAATCGCGCCGCCTTCACCGATCACTTCGCCCGCATCCACCGGGCGCCCCACACCGTCGGTCGCGTACGCGGCGCCGCTCGCCAACAGGCCGGCCAGGTCGCGGTCGAGCGCCTCCACTGCGTCCCGCACGGTCGCTCCCCGGGCCACCGTTACGGGCTTTTCGTTCACGAAGACGCGCAGGCTCATCGGGCCCGGTGGATGCGCTCGTCGGCCGGCGGCTCGACCGGCGACCGCAGTTCTGAGAGATACCGGATCAGCGCGTCCAGGTCGACCAGCCCCGCGTCGTCGGCGGGGAGGCCGCGCAACATCGTGAACCCGCTCCCACCGGCGGCGAGGAAATCACTCACGGCAACCGTGTACGTCCGCCCGTCGTCCACCCCGCGCCCGTCGGCGAGCGTGAGCTTGGTGACCCGCTGGCCGGCGCGCTTGCCCGGATCATACCAGACTTCCAGCCCGGAGACGTGCGCATCGGCCCGGTCGCCCGCGACGACGTGCTCCAGCGCTTCCTTCAGCACTTTCCCCGTGGCGAGCAGCCGCACGAGCCGGTTCTGGAACGGCTGCACCTCGTACAGATCGCCATAGGTCACGGCGCCGGCGGCCAGATCGGCCCGGATGCCGCCGTTGTTCACGATCGCGACGTCCGCCTGCGCGACGTTGCGCTGCGCGTCGGCGATCAGGCGGCCGAGGCCGTACTCCTGGCCGGTGCGGCGCAGCTCCACCTTGACGCGTGCCACCGGACGGCTCCGGACGGTCTCGATGGCTCGTTGGTAGACGCGTAGCGTGTCGCCGAGCGCGGCATCGGGACGGACCTGATCGGTATAGGGCGTCTCGATGCGGGCGCGGACCTGGCGTTTCGTTCCCCGCAGCCGCACGAAGTCCACGACCGCGATCCCGGCGCCGCTCGAGCGCGCCTGGACGATCGGGATCCCGTTCACCACGGTGTTCACGAGCGAGTGCGTGTGCCCGCTCACGATCAAGTCCACCGACGCCGAGTCGAGGCCGCGCGCGATGTCCAGGATGTCGCCGTGACACGCCGGGGCCGGAACCGGGTCCGTCGCGGGCGGGCCGTCGCAGAACGCTCCTTCATGCGCCACCACGATCACGAAGTCGGCCGCGGCCCGCGCCTGTGGCAGCACGCGCCGCACCGCCGCCGCCCCGTCGCCGAACGCGAGCCCCTGCACGTTGCGCGGTGTCGTGTTCGTCGGCGTCGCTTTGAGCGCGAGCCCGATCACCGCGATCTTCAGGCCGCCGCGCGAGATCAGCGTCCACGGCTCCGCCCAGCCGGGCCGCGCCGTTCCGGTCGTGTCGCTGATATTGGCGGCGAGGAAGCGGTACCTCGCCCCCGCCATCCGCGCGCGCAACGTGTCCACCGACCAGTCGAACTCGTGGTTTCCGATCGCCGCGGCGTCGATGCCGAACGCGTTCATGGCCGTGATCGCCGGCAGCCCGAAGCCGAAGTTCGAGAGCAGGGTCCCCTGCATCTCGTCGCCGGCGTCGAGGCGGATCGTGGTGCAGCCGCACGCCCGCGCCAACGAGTCGAGCCACGGTTTGAGCGCCGCGGCGCCGCCCACCGCCCTCCCGTGAGACCAAGGCCACGAGCGCGCCTCGAGCGCGCCGTGGAAGTCGTTGAGCGCCAGCACCCGGAGCACCGTGCTGTCCTGTCGGCTGACGAAGTGCGCGGTATCGGGAGCGGGGGACGGGAGGGGGGCTCGAGAAACGGAGGTCTGCGCCGCGACGAGCAGCGCCCAGAGCACGTGCATAGTGCGCTGTAAATTGCGGAGGCAACACCGAATACGCTACCTTCCGCCACGCGATGCTCGCCGTCCTGTTGTGCGCCGCGCGTCTGCTGCTGCCGCCCGACTCGACCGTCCTGCTCATCCGGGTGCTGGAGGTCAGCGACGCGCGGATCGGCGGTGACGCCATCCTCATCACGGACTCGAGTGCCGGCGGCGCGCGCCACGTGTTGATCGACGCGGGCGAGCACGGGCCGAGGATCGCGGCGTGGCTCGAGCAGTTCCACGTGGACACGCTGGCGGCCGTGATTCTGTCGCACGCACACGTGGATCATTATGGGGGCCTCGGCACGGTGTTCAGCCGAGTTCCCGTGCGCGCGTTCGTGTACGGCGGGACCCCGCGGACGGCGGTGAGCTACCGCGCGCTGCTGAGCCAAATCGGCCGCCGCCACATCCCCGTCGTCACCGCGGACACGGGCGTGCGGCTGCTGACGCTGGTCACGGGCGCCGACTCGGTCGAGCTGCGCATCCTGGCGCCACCCCGCGGCTGCGGCACGCTCCCCGGCGCCGCGGGCGGCGACGCCGTCAACAACTGCTCCGTCGGGGTGCGGCTCGCCCGCGGGACATTCGCGATGCTCTTCCCTGGCGACGCCGAGCAGTCGGAACTTGGCTGGTGGATGATGACGACGCCGGCGCTGCTCCGGGCCGACGTCCTCAAGGCCGGCCATCACGGCTCGAGCAACGCCACGAGCGCCGAGCTGCTCGACGTCGTGCGGCCCCGCGCCGTGATCATCAGCGCCAACGGCCGCCAACACCCGTTCGCGTCGGTGCTGAGGCTGTTGGCGGCGCGCGGCATCCCGACGTTTTGTACCGCGGACCACGGCACCGTGACCGTGCGCGTGCCGCGCGGCGGCGAGTGGAGCATCACCACCGAACGAGCCGGCCGGTGCCACGCACGAACGGCGAGGTGACAGACATGCCCGAATCGCATCGCTTCATCATAGATCGCCACGAGGGCGACCTCGCCGTCGTGGAAGTGGACGGCGGGCCCGTGCTCGATCTCCCCCGCTGGCTGCTACCGCACGCGGCGCGGCCGGACGACGTGCTCGCGGTCAGCGTCGAGCTGGGGACGGATCGGGCGGTGGTGACCATCGTGCGCGACGTCGTCGCGACGGAGCGCGCCCGAGCCGAGGCTCGCCGGGCAGTGGACCGCCTCCGGCGGCGCGATCCCGGCGGAGACGTCGTCCTGTGACGCCCGAGGCGGCCCACCGCATCCTGGTGGTGGACGACGAGCCGGACATCACGGCGCTGGTCGCGTATCACCTCGCCAAGGCCGGCTACCGGGTGACGACGGCGGCGAATGGCCGCGACGCGCTCGCGGCGGCGCGGGAGGAGCGCCCCGACCTCGTGGTGCTCGACCTCATGCTGCCGGGAGTGTCCGGATACGACGTCCTCGCCGACTTGCGCCGCCGGGACGAGACCAAGGAGATCGGTGTGATCCTCCTGACCGCACGAAAGGAGGAGCCGGACCGGATCAAGGGCCTGTCGCTCGGTGCCGACGACTACCTCCCCAAGCCGTTCTCGCCGCAGGAGCTGGTGCTCCGCGTCGGCGCGGTGCTGCGCCGGCTCGCGGCGCCCGCGGTCGCGGCCGGCGGAGTCGTCACCGCGGGTCCGCTCGTGCTCGACAAGACTGCGCACCGAGTGACGGTGGGCGGCGTCGAAATCGAGCTCACCGCGACCGAGTTCAAGCTGCTGCACACACTGCTCGAACGGGAAGGACGGGTCCAGAGCCGTGCGCAGCTGCTCGAGACGGTGTGGCGCGCTCAGCCCGACATTCAGACGCGCACCGTCGACATGCACGTCCAGCGGCTGCGGCACAAGCTGGGCAAGACGGGCGCGTGGATCGAGACCGTCCGTGGCGCGGGCTATCGGTTCCGCCGCCCCGAGTCTCGCGGAGGAGGGATGGGAGGGGGGGGAGGAGGGGCCCGCCGGCGCGCGTGAAGCTCGCCACCCGGCTGTTCGTCACGATGGGCCTGCTCATCGCGGTCGCGGTCGGAGGGCTGATCGTCGCCGCCGATCGGCTGCTGCGCCGCGATCTCGAGGACGAGGTCGCCCACGGGTTGGAACGGGAAGCGCAGCTCGTCGCCATGCTGCTGCCGGCCGACTCGCTGCGCTGGCCCGACGCCGCCCGCGCCCTGGGCGAGCGGCTCGGGCACCGCGTGACCCTGATCGATCCCACGGGGAAGGTCCGCGGCGACACGGAGTTCGAGCGCGCCGCTCTGGGGCAATTGGAGAACCACCTCGAGCGCCCTGAGGTCCAGCAGGCGATCAGCGGGGGCGTCGGACGCGGCGAGCGGCTGAGCGCCTCGACCAACGAGCGGCGGTTGTACGTCGCCGTACGCGGCGGTCCTCCCGGGCTCGCCGTCGTCCGCGTGTCTACGACGCTCGCGTCCGTGGGTGCGCAAGTGGGCCACGTGCAGCAGGCGGTAGCGACGGGGGGGCTGGCCGCGCTCCTCGCAGCCGCCGCCCTCGTCTGGCTCTTGTCCCGCGAGGTTGCAAGGCCGCTGTTCGAGCTGGCGCAGGCCGCGCGGGCCATCGCCGCAGGACAGGCGCCGGCGTTCCCGCAATCGCGCCTCCGGGAGGTGGCCGAGCATATCCTCGCACTGCACGCGATGCGTCACGAGCTCGACCAGCGGTTCGCCGAGCTGCGGCGCGAGCGCGAGGAGACCGTGACGCTGATCGAGACGATGGCGGACGGCGTCCTCGCCACGGACGCGCGCGGAGAGATCGTCACGCTCAACACGGCGGCCCGCCGGCTGCTGGGCTACGGCTCGTCCGACGTGTTGCCCCCCCTCACCGAGCTGTTCTACGATAAGCCCGCGCGCGACCTGGTCGACGCGATTCTCGCGGGGCGCGAGGCGGAGCCGGTGGAGCTTGTGCCGGGGCAGCGCGCCCTCCTCGCGGCCGGTCGGGCTCTCCCCAACGGCGGCGCCTTGCTGGTCATCCGGGACGTCACCGAGCTGCGGCGGCTCGAGACAGTGCGGCGCGATTTCGTGGCGAACGTGTCACACGAGCTGAAAACGCCGCTCACCTCGATCGTCGGCTACGCCGAGACGCTGGCGGCAGAGGCGGCGCCCGGCACACAAACCGAGCAGTTCTCACGGACCATTCTCAACAACGCGCGCCGCATGCAGCAGCTCGTGGACGGGCTGCTCGATCTGTCCCGCATCGAATCGGGGGGCTGGCGCCCCGCCCCCGGGCTCGTGGACCTCGCCGCCGTAGCCCGGGAAGCGTGGGCGCCGCTCGCCGAGCGCGCGCAGGCGCAGGGCGTCGCCTTCGCGCTCGACGTGGCTCGGCGAGCGGAGACGATGCGGGCCGACCCGGACGCCGTCCGTCAGATCCTCACGAACCTGTTCGAAAACGCCTTGCGCCACACGCCCCCCGGCGGGGGCATCGCCGTCACGGCCACGCCGGCCACGGGCGGCGGTGTCGCGCTCGCGGTCGCGGATACCGGCTCCGGGATCGCGCCTGAGCATTTGCCCCGCATCTTCGAGCGATTCTACCGCGCGGACCCGGGCCGCGCGCGCGACCACGGCGGTACGGGCCTGGGACTCGCGATCGTGAAGCACCTGGTCGAGGCTCACGGGGGACGCGTGGAGGCCCGGAGCAAACCCGGCAAGGGCACCACCATCGTCACGTTCTTTCCGGCGGCGGGGGGGGCGTGACGTCCTGACCTGCCGTTACCAATCCGTCACACCGTCGTAGCCGCCGTTTGACGTCGCCCCCACATCGTCTGCCCATGCGCATCGGCCTCGTTTCCGACACGTACGCTCCCCAGGTGAACGGGGTGACCACGGTGGTCCGCCGCATCGTTGCGCTGCTCTCGGCGCAAGGCCATCGCAGCTGAGGCGGCGGGAAGATACGCGGGATCTCGGCCTCGTCGTGCTCATCTCCGGACGGCGCGAGTCGGACCGCATTCGCGCCCTGGCGCTCGGCGCGGATGATTGCCTCCTCAAGCCGTTCGCGCCGCAGGAGCTGGTGCTGCGCGTCGGGGCCACCCTGCGTCGGCTCAGCTCGCCCGCGGTGGCGGCCGGCGGGCGTCTCAGCGCCGGCGCCATCGTGCTCGCCCTGACCGCGACCGAGTTCAAGCTGCTGCGCGTGTTGCTCGAAGGCGCGGGACGAGTCCAGAGCCGGCCCCAGCTGCTCGAAGCGGTGTGGCAGGCGCACCCGAACCTGCAGACTCGCACCGTGGACATGCACATGCAGCGGTTACGTTACAAGCTCGGCTCCCAGGGATGGTGCATCGAAACCGTGCGCGGCACCGGCTACCGCTTCCGTGCCGATCCCAAGAACGGCGAGCGGCCCGCCAAGCGGTCGCGTCGCTAGGCCGTGTCAGCGGCTACGTGAGCTTGACACGCGACACGTCAAAGGACGGCTTGGGGAACTTCAGGTCCAGCCGCTCGAGCGCGTGCACGAGAATGTGGGAGACCGCGAGGTTCCGGAACCACTTCTTGTTCGCGGGAATGACGAACCACGGGGCCACGTCCGTGCTGCAACGGCTGAGCGCATCCTCGTACGCCTCGACGTAGCCGTCCCAATATTTTCGGTCCTCGAAATCCTCCGGCGCGAGTTTCCACTGCTTCGTCCTATCCGTCAGGCGCTCTTCGAAGCGGCGCTTCTGCTCGTCCTTACTGATGTGAAGAAAGAACTTCACCACGGTGACCCCGCTGTCGCCGAGCAACCCCTCGAACCGGTTGATGTGGTCGTACCGCCCGGCCCACACCTCTTTGGGGACGAGCTTACGGACCCGGGCGACCAGCACATCCTCGTAGTGCGACCGGTTGAAGATCGCGATGTCGCCCCTGGCGGGGACGGCCCGGTGGATCCGCCACAGAAAATCGTGCTCCGCCTCCTCGGCCGAGGGGCGCTTGAAGGCCGTGACGTGGCACCCTTGAGGATTGAACCCCGTCATCACGTGCCGGATCGTCCCGTCCTTGCCCCCTGCGTCCATCGCCTGCAGCACGACCAGCAAGGCGTGACGATGATCCGCGAACATCACATACTGCAACTCGTCTAGCCGGGCGATGTCCTGCGCGAGCGCCTGCTCCGTGGCTGCATCTTTCTTGTGACCGGACGTGTCGTCGGGATCCCACTCGGCCAGGTGCAGGCGTCGGCCCGGCGGCACGACCAGCTTCTCCCATAATTTCACGTGTCGGCTCCGTGACGGGTGCGAGCCAAGTTACACGACGCATCCCTCCGTGCAACAAGCGCTTGCAGCGACACACCGTCGTTGCACATCCGTTACACAACGGTGATATGCTTGAAAGCGGCGCCTGCATTGACGCGGGCAGCCGGCGGCACCATCTCTCTCCACCCCAAACGATTCGGTCGCATGGTAACCGCCACAACTCAGACGAGCGCGCCCGCCGCGACCGGCGGATCGGCCCCCCCTGCGGGAGCGGCCGCCGCGGCGACGCTGCCGCGCCTCGCGGCGGTTGACATCGGCACGAACTCGATACGCCTCGTCGTCGCCGAGGTCCAGTCCGACGGATCCTACCGGGTGCTCGACCAGGATCGCGAGATGACGCGACTCGGCCGGGGACTGTATGATCGCGGCCGGATCGGCGACGAACCGATGGAGCAGTCCCTCCAGACGCTGGGCCGGATGAAGGCGATTGCGGAGGGGTTCAACGCCCGCGAGCTGCGCGCCATTGCGACGAGCGCCGTGCGCGAGGCGGCGAACGGGCGGGATTTCGTCCGGGAGGCGTGGCGTCGCTGTCGCGTCCGCGTCGAGGTCGTACCTCCCGAGGAGGAAGCCCGCCTCGCCTTCCGGAGCGTCTCCCGCCACTACGATCTGAGCGATCGCTTGACCGCGATCGTCGACATCGGCGGCGGCAGTGCGGAGGTCATCCTCGCGGCAGGCGGGGTGATCGACCAGGTCGTCTCGCTGCCGCTCGGCGCGGTGCGCTTGACGGAGCGTTACTGCAAGTCGGACCCGCTCCGGTCGAAGCACTGGAAGGCGCTACGGCGCGGGATCGACGCCACCATCAAGGAGATGATGGGGAAGCCGCCGTTCGCGGCCGAGGTGATGATCGGCAGCGGTGGCACGTTTACGAACCTCGCGGAGATGGCGCAGCTGGAGCGGGACGGCAAGGTCGCCCATGCGCGTGACCACGCGATCAGCCGCGCCGAGGTCGTGCGCCTGCTGGACCGGCTGCGCGA
>Ga0066689_10000579_pt1 | contig 11107 bp, 10 predicted proteins | sample GraSoiAngelo_138_FD_65626 | JGI IMG/M metagenome (GOLD analysis project Ga0066689, IMG submission 65626) | Grasslands soil microbial communities from the Angelo Coastal Reserve, California, USA - 14_0929_09_40cm | ecosystem: Environmental > Terrestrial > Soil > Grasslands | place: USA... | reverse complement strand
CTTTTCGACGAACGGGCATTCCTGTTCCGGCGATTCTCCGTCCGCAACAAACTGAGCCTGGTGCGCTTCGACCTGTACGACAACGCGGAAGCCCTTAACCTGGCCCTCCTTATGGGAGACCTCGACTTCGCAGACCGACTTCTGTCTTCGATCCTGCGGCGGTTTGCCGACGGGCCCGCCATCTATTCACAGATCGACGTGCTCGGGATCAGGAGAAACAAGAATACCCTTCGCTGGGCGGTGATGCCGCTTTTGTACGCCATGTCCCAGAGGATCTCGATCGAGGCAGGCGCCGTTGAACGCGAGTCCTTGTCGGTAGGGAGTTAGCATGCGGTATTGCTGGATGATTTTCTACTACCTCGTCGCCTACAACCTGCCGAGTCGCTACTTTCCGTTTGGCAAGTGGGCGGGCGCTCTGCGCGCCCTGCTGGTGAAGAAAATCCTTGGCGCACGTTGTGGAGAGAACCTTGAAATTGAAGGCCGCGTTTTACTCGGTCGCTTTACGGACGTCGAAATTGGCAGGAATGTGCAGATCAACGAGGAGTGTCGGCTTCGGAACGTAAAAATCGGCAACGACGTGATGATCGCCCCTCAGGTGTACGCGCTGCATAGCGGCCATAACCACTCTTCGCTCGACGTTCCGATGCGTTGGCAAGGGGCAAGACACTACCCACCCACGATTATCGAGGACGACGTGTGGATCGGCGCGCGCGCTATGGTCATGCCCGGCAGAGTGATCGGGAAAGGCGCCATTGTAGCGGCAGGCGCTGTGGTAACGCGCAACGTGGAGCCCTGGACCATTGTCGGGGGCAATCCCGCTGATATCATTCGGCGCCGTATGCCACACCTAGGGCGCACGGCCGTCGGGGTTTCGGCAGGGAAGTGATGTGCGGAATTCTGGGAAGCGTTGACCGCGTGTTTAACCAAAGCACGCTAGAATTAATCCGGCATCGCGGACCGGACGGCTTGGGCCTGGTCCGGATGCGCGTGGGTCAGCATAACGTGGCCTTGGGACATTGCCGGCTGGCCATCCTGGACCTGTCACCCTCGGGTCAGCAACCCATGTCCACTCCCTCTGGGGGTCACACTATTACCTTCAATGGAGAGATCTACAACCATCTCCAACTAAGAAATGGTCTCGGGAAACAAGCCTTTCGCGGACATTCCGACACCGAGACCATACTCTACTGCCTGGCTCATAGCGGCATCGGTGCGGTCGGGCAGTTTAACGGCATTTTCGCATTCGGCCTACTGGATGCCGAGCACGACAAACTGTTTCTGGCCCGTGATCGCTTCGGGGTGAAGCCCCTGTACTACTGGGCCGATGCGAAAGGATTCGTCTTCAGCTCGGAAATCCGAGCCGTGCGTAGCTTCGTCGAGACCTCCATCGATACCGCAGCACTCGCCGAGTTGCTTCGCTTGCGGTACCTGCCCGCGCCGGACACATTGTTTAAGGGCATCCGAAAGGTACGCCCGGGCCACATCGTCGAAGTCGATCTCGGCTCTCCCGAGTTGTCCCTGCGCGAATACCCTTTTTTCGATCCCGTGCCGGTCGAGGCGGCACCCTCGAGCCAGACCCAAGCCATCGGGCAATACGGGTCATTGCTGGAGCAGGCGATCAAGCGCCAGCTGCTTTCTGACGTCGAGGTGGGCGTCCTTCTGAGTGGTGGTATCGATTCTGCGTTGGTCGCGGCCTGCGCGCAAAAGCATTCCCCTTACCGGATCAAGGCGTTCACGGTCGGATTCACCGACCCGGATCAAACCGACGAAGTCGCCGATGCGGCAGAGACCGCGAGCGCGATCGGACTGGAGCACTTTTACGTGCGTCTCGGTTTTCCCGAGTTCCTGGAAATTCTGCCGCGAATCGAGGCGATCGTCGAGGAACCTTTGGCGACCACGTCGATTGTTCCGATGTTTTACCTGTCGCGGCTGGCGGCCAGCCGTGTCAAGGTCGTACTGTCGGGGCAGGGCGCCGACGAGGCCATGGGCGGGTACCGCAGATACCTGGGTGAACTGCTGAGACGCTTCGTGTCGGTGCGGGCGTTTCCGACCTTGACGCGGACGGCGCGACTGCTCGGGGTGCGCAACGGTGCGGTCTGGCGCGGGCTCGCTTCGGCGGGCGAGCAGGACGACTTGCGCCGCTTCCTCAACGTGTACACGGTTTTCCCTCCAGACCAGATCCGCCGACTAACCGGGCTCGAGGAGAGGCTCGCGACCGAGCGGATCGGCTACTTCTTCAAGCTTTTGCTCTGCTCAAGGCAACGACATCCCGCTGTCCGAATGATGAGCCTGGACCTGCGGATGAACCTCGCCGATGATCTGCTACTCTACACCGACAAGATCACCATGCATCACTCGCTCGAATGCCGTGTTCCGCTGCTCGATTTGGATCTCGTTCGCTACGCGGAGGGCCTGCCTTGCAGCTACCGCCGCGGTCTTTTGCACGGCAAACTGCTCCACAGGCAGTTTGCGCGCCAGGTATTGCCGGGTCCAATCCTCCGTCGCAAGAAAAAGGGCTTTCTTTCTCCGACAAAGCGATGGTTTCACGAGACGACCGTGATCCGAGACATCCTACTCGACTCGCGATCCTGCTTTTCCACTTACTTCGATCGAGCCGCGGTAGGGGCCGTGATCGACGAACACGCAGCGGGCATGGACCGGGAACGCCAGCTCTTCCTGCTGCTGAGCTTGTACTTCTGGATGGAGGAGTGGCTCGGCCCCTCTGGCAGTAAGCCGCGGCTCCAGTCGCTTTCGGCCGCCTGACGCATCCTAGCGTGCGGCCAACGGTTTCGAGACGACTTGACAGGAAGGGCGGATTCCGCGCGAAACCTCAAAAAAAAGCTCCGCGACGACGGCCTCACCGATGATCGGTTCCACGTCAGGCACCTGCGCCGCAACGACAACGTTTTGAAACCGAATCGACTCGAGGGGTTCGCTTCATGACAGAGCGCGTTCCAGACTCTCTTTCTATCCTCGGAGTATCCGTCAGCGTCTTTGACGCCTGCGAGGATGCGCTCGAGCTAATCAGGCGTCGCATCTTGACGCAAGAGCGCACCTTATGCATCGCCATCAATCCGGAAAAGGTGTATCGAGCCAAGCAGGATGCCCGGCTGCGCACGATACTGAACTCGGCCCAGGTTCGACTTTGCGACGGCGTGGGGATTTCGCTCGCTGCGATGCTACTCCACCGGAGATTTCTGCCCCGCTGCACGGGCATCGAACTTTTCTCGAGGCTCGTCGGCCTGTCGGCCGAGGAGGGATGGAAGGTGTTTCTCCTGGGCACAACACCCGCGACCAACGACACCGCTTGCCGGGCGCTCTTGAGGCGTTTCCCCGGTCTGAAGATCGCCGGGCGCTGGCATGGCTACTTCGAGGACTCTGCCGCCGTGGTCAACCGCATCAACGAGAGCGGGGCGGACCTGCTCATTGTGGCCATGGGGTCGCCCCGCCAGGAGTTCTGGATCAGCGAACACATGCCTCAACTGAAAACCACCTTCCTTATGGGAGTAGGCGGCAGCCTGGACGTGGTTGCTGGTCGAGTCCGGCGGGCTCCACGCCTGTTCCAGAAGACCGGAACGGAATGGCTCTTCCGTATGACTCTCCAGCCAAGTCGCCTTAACCGTGTATGGGGGCTGGTACTGTTTACGCTCGAACTGCTCCGAGCGATGCGTCACTTGGAGATGGGGAGCGTCCAATCGCCTGCTCCAACGTTGAACCGGAGGTTGCCGTGAAGAGTCCGGCTCGCTTGCGGGAGCCGTGGCGTGGGGGGCGAATCTTCTATTCCCGGCCTTCGAGCCGGTGCCCAACCAATTTACGCGATTGCTTTGTCGCTCGCTTTGGCAGGCACCTGCCGTCGTCGAGACTCCGCGACGCCGCTACAACCGAATGAAAACTTTTGCTTCGGCTATCCTTCTCCTGTTACTGCCGAGTGTCTCGGGATGCCGTCAGCAAGTCGCCGTACGGGCCGCAAACCCAACAGCAGTGTGGATCACCGGCTTCTATGGCGCCGTGAACGGTGCCGAGCCGATCTCCGAAATTCCCTGGGGCAAGATCACACACGTGGATCATTTTGCCGCCGCTCCCGGTGTCGATGTCCGCGGAGACGGCAACGGAACGGTAGAGTTGCACTACCTAACGGACCCGGAAATCAAGCAAATCGTTGCCGCCGCCCATCGCGCCGGGAAGAAGGCCATCGTCACCATCAAGGACAACGACCATGATCCTAGCGCTTTCTCTCAAAGCACGAGCCCCGGCCTCATCGCAATTTTTGTCGCGAATATTGCAAGCTTTGTAAACCGCAATGGCTATGATGGAGTCGATTTCGACTGGGAAACAAACGTCAACGTCGCGCAGTACGAGGATCTGCTTGGCCGGGTGCGCACGGCCTTCGGTTCGACGAAACTTATTTTGACAGAAATGGGCAACTGGAGCGGGCTCGAGCAAGTCGCCGCCTCGAGCTACCCCAGTATCGACCAGATCAACCTCATGTGCTACGACATGGACGGCCCGGCCAATGGCTACTCCTGGTACAACGATGCCCTGTTTCAGGCCGGCAACTCGAGCTTAATGACTTGTGATTGGCGGGTGCGGGCATTTACCACGGCGGGCGTCCCGGCCGGCAAGATTGGAATCGGCATCCCTTTTTACGGTCGGCGCTGGGCTGGGGTGACCCAGGCTCTGGTCAACGGAACGTTCACTGCCGGCAGCACCGTATTTTACCGAAACCTTGCCTCTGACAAGGCCCGCTGGCAGCCCCAATACCAGTTTTATGACGCAGTCCACGAGTCAGACTATCTGAGTATCCCCCTTCTCCATGAATTCGACTCCTATAACGGCGTGCAGTCCATCAAGGATGTCGTGGCCTGGCAGAAATCCGAGGGCTTCGGCGGGTTCATGACGTTCACACTGGAATACGAATATCTTTCTTTCCGGGCAGGCGACGCGCGTTATCCCCTGTCCGTGACCCTCTGCCAAGAGGTCTTCGGAAGGTGTCCGTAACTGGCTTTTGGCTTGGCCCTTGAGTGTCTCGAAGGAGGTTGCCATGGAAAATATAGGATTCAATGGGAACGAAACAAAACTAAGGAACAACGACCTCATCGTCATCACCGGTGCGGGAGGCTTCATCGGCGGACACCTGGTGAAATACTTCTTTGGGAAAGGATTTACACGCATCCGCGCGGTGGACAAGAAGCCGTTCGGCCAGTGGTACCAACACCTTCCGGAAGCAGAGAACCTTCAGCTTGATTTGCGCAGCGAAGAAGCCTGTAGGAGGGTGTGCGCGGGCGCCGCGGAAGTTTATAACTTGGCCGCGGACATGGGTGGAATGGGCTTTATTGAGCACTTTCGCGTTGAGTGTCTGCGAAGCATTCTCATCAATACACATATGATTGAAGCCGCCCATCAAGCCGGTGTCCGGCGCTACTTCTTTTCTTCTTCTGCGTGCGCCTACAACATCCTGCTGCAGCAGGATCCAAAGGTTCGCGCGCTGAAAGAGTCCGACGCCTACCCGGCAATGCCCGAGCGAGGCTATGGTTGGGAAAAGCTTCTGTCGGAAATTTTCTGCCAAGAGTATTGTGCGGAGCGGGCATTGAAAACGTTCATTGCCCGTTTCCACAATGTGTACGGACCCCACGGCACGTGGGACGGCGGGCGCGAAAAAGCGCCGGCGGCAATCTGCAGGAAAGTGGTCGAGGCGATGGATGCTGGCAACCGTGAAATTGAGGTTTGGGGAGACGGCAATCAAACTCGCAGCTTCATGTACATTGCCGATTGTGTCAGAGGAATCGACAGGATCATGCATTGCGACGAGTTGATTGCCACGCCCGTCAATCTCGGCTCAAACGAGATCGTGACCATCGATGAGCTGGTGAGCAAGGTCGAAGCGATCGCTGGCGTAAGGCTGCGCCGAAAATATGATCTCACGGCGCCACGTGGCGTGGCGGGGCGCAATAGCGACAACACCTTCATCAAGCGGACCTTGAACTGGCAGCCGGACACAAGCCTCGAATTCGGTTTGCGGGAAACCTATGACTGGATAAAGGATCAATACTCGAGACGCAAGCAGGGTCAGCTCGTAACGATATGACGGCAGGCTGGTGTGGCCGGCATCAATCTGTCCGCCGCCCCTCGGGACTCCCGCCCTTCCGGAGCTGACACCCCGGGGTTTACAAAAAGCCGGTTACGGACACGTCCCAAAGGTCTGTTGGCAGAGGGCGGTAGACAGCGGAAAACCCGCATCGCCGGTTTGCCCGGAAAGATACTCGTAATCCACTGTGAAAGTCATGAAGCCACCGAAGCCCTGAGCCTTCTGCCAATTCACAATACCTTGGATGGACGTCGTATCGTTGTAGGTGATGAACATGTTGCTGGAGGACACGCTCAGGTAGTCGGCTGAATACGTGGAGTCCCAATGGTGATTGGCACCGCCGGCATACCAGGTGCTGTTCGTCACGATGGCGCTATACGAAGCATAGCCGCCAAGCGTGCAGGCGTTAACGAGCGGTTGTGTGCAACCGGTCCAACGATAACCGTAAAACGGGATACCGATGCCGATTTTGGCTTTGGGAACACCGGCGGTAGTGAATGCGCCCACCCGCCAATCGCAGGTCATTTTGGTTGTGTCTCCGTTCTGGAATAGCGCGTCATTGTGCCAAGAATAAGTCTGCTTCTCCATGTCGTAGCACATGAGGTTGATCTGGTCGATGTCGGAGTAGCTTGCTGCCGCTACGGCCGGCATATTGTTCCAGTTTCCCATGTCCGTCAGTATGAGCTTCGATGTTCCGAACGTGGCCCTCATGCTGCTGAGCAGGCTCTCGTACTGTGAGCTGTTGATCTGCTGCTCCCAGTCGAAGTCGACACCGTCGTAGCCGTTGGAGTTGACGAAGTTCGCGATATTGCTGACGAAGGTGGCGAGTAGCGTCGGCGACGTACTCTGTCCAAAGGCCCCAAGATGGCTGTCGTTGTCTTTGATGGTCACGATGACCTTCTTGCCGGCGGCGTGTGCGGCCAGGACGATTTGAGTGATCTCCGTCGTCGTCAAATAGTGCAACTCGACGGTTCCGTTGCCGTTTCCACTGCTATCGACCCCTGGAGCCGCGGCAAAATGATTAATGTGCGTGTATTTGGTCCAGGGGATATTGGCAATCGACAACACTCCGTTCCCTGCGGAATAGAAACCCGTAATCCATTGTCCGGGAGCCGTCGCTGGCTGTCCGCTCCCCGCCAGGGTAATAGTCGCCGGCGAGTTCGTCGCGTTGCTGACCACCGACACGCTGCCGGTAACGCTGCCAGCAGCGATGGGGGTAAATGCTACACTCAGGGTGACGCTTTGGTTTGGCGCTAGAGTCGTGCCCGTTGCCACGCCGCTGCTATTGAATTGCGAGCCTGTCACCGTAACACCGGAAATCGTTACATTGGAATTGCCGTTGTTCGTCAGCCGGGTAGTCAGCGAACTGCTGCTACCCAGGTTGACGTTTCCAAAGCTCAAACTGCTCGGATTCGCCCCGAGTAGGAAAGTTGGGGCTACGGCCGTCCCGCTTAAGGTAATCCCCAACGGAGAGCCAGACGCGTTGCTCACCAGCGAGACTGAGCCGGTGGCAGTTCCAGCGGTTGTTGGCGCAAAGACCACGTTGAATGTGGCGCTCGTGCCCGATGCAATCGTCGTGGGTGGGGCCAGACCAGTGAGGCTGAACCCCGCGCCGGAAACGCTCGCCTGAGAAATGGTCGTGCTGACACTGCCGCCGTTTGTCAAGGTGATGGTCTGCGAACTGCTTGTCCCAGTGACCACATTCGGAAAGGTGGCGCTGGAAGGAGTGGCCGTGAGCAGGGCAGACGGGTTTACCGTCAGCATTGCCGTGTTGCTGGTTACGCTTCCAGTGGCGTTGCTCACCACGACGGCGAACTGCGCACCGTTGTCGGAACTGGTTGTCGCGGGCGTCGTGTAGCCTGAGGAAGTGGCTCCGGAAATGGCTGCGCCGTTCTTGTTCCATTGATAGCCGAGCGGCGCCGTGCCTGTGGCGGTGACGGTAAAGGTAGCAGCCTGCCCTGCGGTGACGGTTTGGCTTGTGGGTTGCGTCGTGATCGATGGTGCTACCGGCCCTGCGTTCACAGTCAGTGTAGCAGAATTGCTGGTTATGCTTCCGGCAGCGTTGCTCACCACGACGGCGAACTGCGCGCCGTTGTCGGAACTGGTTGTAGCCGGCGTCGTGTAGCTCGAGGAAGTGGCTCCGGAAACGGCTGCACCGTTCTTATTCCATTGATAGCTGAGCGGAGCCGTACCGGTTGCCGCCACAGAAAACGTCGCACTTTGACCTCCAATGACGGTCTGGGCTGTCGGCTGTGCCGTGATTGACGGAGCGGAAGCGGAAGGGCCACTGTTCTGTGTTCCGGCTACTCCAGCGCAGCCTATTCCGGTGATGGAGGCGCCCAAGATCAGCAACGCTGGACCGAAACGTTTTACCATTTGATTTCTTCCCTGCATCAAACGCTCCCCGAGTGGACCTGGGGAAGAGGCCCCGGTCCGCCCATCAACTCGGCTTTTTGCAGCTGGAGTAGCGAGCCGAAACCTGCGGGTTCTGGTAACAACCTACGGCGATGCCTCGCGGCCAACTACTGTTCACAAGGCCATAATTAGTTCTAGTACTTCCGCTACCCCCCCGGGCAGCCGCGCTGCCACTGGGAAGAGTGAATTCGGAAGGCACGGTACCACTTGGCAAGTCATGGTTCTGGCTCGAGATATTTAGCTTGGAGCTGCAGCAAGCTTTCCTTCCCCGCGGCTCGAGGAATCCTCAGAGGCCAGGCGTGCAGAATTGACGAGGGCTCCGAGTTCACAGAATGAAGATCCTGATTGTCGTCGGCGCACGACCTAATTTCATGAAAGCGGCGCCGATCATCGCGGCGACACACGAGCACAACCGGAGTGCGTCAGGGCTAGTCGCTCGCCATCCTTGGGCTCGCGAACCGATCCACGCTCTTCTTGTTCACACCGGGCAACATTACGACGACCTTATGTCCAGTGCATTCTTCCGGGACCTCAATATCCCTAGTCCGGATGTTCACCTTGGGGTGGGCTCCGGATCGCACGCCACCCAAACGGCGGCGGTGATGGAGAAATTTGAACCGATCGTCTTGAAGGAGAAGCCCGACGCCGTGATTTTGGTTGGAGATGTGAATTCGACGCTCGCCAGTGCGTTGGTCACAGCCAAGGTGTCCTTCGATTCCGCCGGTTCCAGGCCGTTGATCGCGCACGTGGAAGCGGGCTTGCGCTCCTTTGATCGCTCGATGCCGGAAGAGATCAACCGCATTCTCACCGATCATGTGTCCGACTTGCTCTTTGTGACGGAACAAAGCGCCGTCCGGAATCTGCGGAAGGAGGGCATTGGGTGCGAGAGGATCCACTTTGTCGGTAACACCATGATTGACTCCCTGCTTGCCCTCAAGGACAAAGCCGAGGCATCGCCGATCTTAGAGAAGTTAGGACTTTGTAGGCGAGCGGGCAACAACGGCAGAGACCGGGTGATCATGCGTTACGCTCTTCTGACCCTCCATCGGCCAGCAAATGTGGACAACCGCGACGTTTTTCATAACATTTTGGCAGGGTTGGAAGAGCTTCCAAAGGAATGGCTGGTTGTCTTTCCTGTACATCCCCGGACCCGAGGGCGAATCAGGGAATTTGGGTTCGAGTCCTGCCTCAAGCCGTCCGGCCCAAGCGACGACGGGAACGCACGCGGCTCCGCGAACTACCGTGAGGGAACCCTCCTGATCGAACCGCTGGGTTATCTGGACTTCCTTTGTTTGATGAAGCACGCCGCGTTCGTAGTGACCGATTCCGGTGGCATCCAGGAAGAAACCACAATTCTGGGGATTCCTTGTGTCACGGTCAGAGAAAACACCGAAAGGCCCGTTACCATCGAAAGCGGAACAAATACGCTTGGGGGGACAAAAGCAGACACCATCCGCGATGCGATCCGGCGTCAACTAGGCAGGGAGATGAAGGTGAGCGCGCCACAGTATTGGGACGGACAAGCCGCTAAGCGCATCATTGACACCCTGGCCCGCACCCATTATGAGAGCTACCCTCTCAGTCTCCCTAGCCCAAGCCTAGCCTGAAAAGGCTTTTGTATTTTTGGGCAAACGCGCGAAAAACCTCTGGACGGACATGAAGCGAGAACGCAGGCAGGTTTCTTTCCAAAACAGACATCCCGAAGACCACCGCCTCCTACATACTCTCTTTAGGTGTCCCGTGGTAGCGAAATTTGTAACGCATACGATGACGCATGGTTGATCTTCACTGCCACATCCTCCCCGGTCTTGACGACGGCGCCAGGTCGCTTGACGAGTCTGTCGCCATGGCCGAGGAGGCCATCAATGACGGCATCACCCGCGTCGTTGCTACGCCTCACGCTAGTTCCTACTACCTTTTTGATTATGCGAAGGTGTGCCAGGTAAGTGCTCTCCTTCAGAAGAGAGTAAACGGCCGGCTGAAATTGGCCACGGGCTGCGATTTTCATCTGAGCCTGGAAAATCTTGCCGCTCTTCGCGTAGATCCCGCCCCCTTCTGCATCAATCGAAAGAATTATCTCCTCCTCGAATTCAACGATCATTGCATTCCACCCTCGATGGACCAGATCCTCAAGGATCTTCAACGTGCGGGCCTATGTCCGATCGTCACGCATCCGGAGCGCAATGCGGTTCTCCGCATGCAGCCCGAACGTCTGGAAAAATGGGTTCGTCAAGGTTGTTACGCGCAAATTACGGCGGGCTCTCTTGTGGGAGTTTTCGGCCCGAATTCCCGCGTACATGCCTGGAACTGGATTGCTCGCGGTTTGGTACATTTCATTTCTAGTGACGCGCACAATACCGCCGGTCGTCCTCTCAAACTCAAATTTGCCTACAATGCCGTCAGCGAACAATTCGGCGAAGAGAAAGCCCGCGCTTTGCTGGTTGAAAATCCTCTCGCCGCCTTTGAAGGCCGCCCCCTTCCTCACATCCCGCCAGTCTCCGAGTCCGACGAACGTCCCAAACGCAAGCGGTTCCTGTTCTTCTGACACACGCCGCCCACGGCAGCCCGACCCGGGACGTCGATCGCCTCTCCACGGCGACCCCCGAC
>Ga0066689_10000571_pt1 | contig 11144 bp, 10 predicted proteins | sample GraSoiAngelo_138_FD_65626 | JGI IMG/M metagenome (GOLD analysis project Ga0066689, IMG submission 65626) | Grasslands soil microbial communities from the Angelo Coastal Reserve, California, USA - 14_0929_09_40cm | ecosystem: Environmental > Terrestrial > Soil > Grasslands | place: USA... | reverse complement strand
CACATATTAACCCATGTTTGGGCTCGGTGGTGGTCTCTTCACGTTCGCGGCGCTGTTCTATTTTGCCGCGGACTACGAGCACCTCTCCGGGTGGAAATGGGCCCTGGCGAGTGCCGCGGTCACGGTCACGGTCAACCGCCTGTTCCCCGCCTCCTTCATTTTCGTGCTGCCCGCCCAGTTCGCGCTGTTTCTGGTGATGTGGTGGGCGCATACCAAAAACAAGGTGCAACGCGAGGGCGACCGCGAGAAGGATCAGGCTGCCGCCCGCCGCGAGCGGCAGGAACGCGTCAGCCGCGCCCGGGCGGAAACCGCAGCGAGTACGGATTGGAACGTGCAGGAGCGAGAGCGCGAGGCCGCGGCGGCGGCGGCCCTCAAGGAGCGCCAGGAGCGGGTGCGGCTGGCACGTGAAGCGCGAGAACGCGAAGAGGGGCAGCGAGGATCAGGAAGCTAGATCAGATCCGTCCCTGTCCCAGGGTCCAGGCAGTCGACATCCCCAGCCCAATCCACAGCAGGTCCAGCAATCCAAACGTCGCCAGCAACAAAACCCCGAATCCCAGCTTATCTAAGAATCTGTCGTAGTGCTTGTGCACGAGTCGCTTACGCTCGTCAAACGACGACGCCTTCGCGGCAGCCGCGGCTTCGTCGATCATTTGCGTGCGGAGCCCGTGCCCCGGGCCGAAGAACGTCGTGTCAGCGACCAAATCGGGACGGGCGTTGATCGTGGCCTGCAGCTCAGGCGAAAACGACTTCTGTTCGGTCTTCTCGAGCAGGAACAACATGATCAGCGCTGCCGGATCGTTCGCGAGCTCCTGCCGCAGCATCGGCTGCAGGGCGACCACGACGACGACGACTTTGGCGAGGAGAGCCGTGACGAGCGTGAGCCCCGCCGCGAGCGCTCCCGTCGCTTTCGTCGGCGGCTTGGCCGCCTTGGCCACCACGATCCCTAGCAGCCCGCCGACACCCCACGCGGCGATGCCGACGGGGTGGTGGGTCACATACACGAGGCCTACCCACGCGACGATGATCCCGATTGCCGCGAGCAGGCCGGCCAGGAGGGGCGATCCACCGTCAGGCTTCGTGCCGGCTTTCCCACCGTAGACGCGGACCGTTGTCATGCGCCATACGATAGTGAGCGATGTTCCGGTTTGCACGACGGATTATGACTTCTGGCGCGCTCCTCAACGTGTCGTCAGGACCACCGGGGCGTGATCGCTGGTTCCAACGTCGGCCTGCACGACACAGCTGGTTGCTTGTAGGGCGATGCCCGGTGAGGCGAGCACGTAATCGAGCCGCCAGCCGATGTTCCGCGCGCGCAGATTGCGCCACGGCGCCCACCAGGTAAACAGATTCGGGTTGTCGGGATCGAATTGGCGGCCCAGATCCGCCAGCCGCGTTTCGAGCAGTGCTTCGAACAGCGCGCGCTCCTCAGGCCGCTGCCCGACGGCGTTTGGCTTGCGCTCCTTGGGATGCACGTCCATCTCCGCGCGCGCGATGTTCAGGTCCCCGCAGAGAATCAGTTCCCGGCCTTCGGCCCTGAGGCGCGCTGACCAGTCGATAAGGCTTTTCACGAACGCCAGCTTCGCCGGATAATCCTTGCCACCGTTGGGTACGTAGGTCGAGGCGATCACCAGATCGCCATGCTCGACCTGCACGATCCGCGATTCCATATCGAAAGGCGGGTGGCGGAACACCGGATCGACGGCGAAGAGATCCTTGCGGACGTGCAACGACACGCCGGAATAGCCTTTGAGGGTGTGCCAGTAGTCGTGATAATCCGCGACCCGAGACTCGGCCGGGATCTGCGCCGCGGTGGCCTTCAGCTCTTGCAAGCAGACGATGTCGGGCCGATCGCGCCGCAGCCACTCGCCGAGCTGCGCGGCCCGGGCCCGGATGCCGTTCACGTTCCACGTCGCGATTTTCACGTCGGAATGATAAGCCCCTTGACGCCGCGGGGACGGGCTGTACATTACCGATCAGTTATGAAACCATCTGGTTATGCTCTAGACACGACCTTCGCCGCGCTCGCCGACCCGACGCGCCGGGCGATCCTGGTCCGGCTGGCGGACGGCGAGGCGACGGTCACGGAGCTGGCTGCGCCGTTCGATATGAGCCAGCCGGCGATTTCCAAGCACCTCAAGGTCCTAGAGCGCGCCGGCTTGATCACCCGGGGCCGGGAGGCGCAGCGCCGGCCCCGCAAGCTCGAGCCGCGGCCACTCACGGAGGCGACCGATTGGATCGAGCGGTACCGCAAGATCTGGGAGGCGAACTTCAAGCGCCTCGACGCCGTGCTCGAGGAGCTGAAAGGGAAGCAGAAAAAGACCGTGGACGCGCTGATCGAGGAGACAAAACCCAAGCCGAGGAAAAGGAAGGCGAAATGACCAAGACGGGCGCCCTGAAGATTACGACCCCGACCGACCGGGAGCTGGTGATGACGCGGGTGTTCGACGCGCCGCGGGCTATGGTGTTCGACGCGCTTACCAAAGCCGACCTGGTCAAGCGGTGGCTGCTGGGTCCTCCCGGCTGGACGATGCCGGTGTGTGAGATCGACGTCCGCAGCGGCGGGAAGTATCGCTATGTCTGGCAAGACGCCGGCGGCCGGAAAATGGGGATGGGCGGAACATTCCAGGAGGTCGTGCAGCCGTCGCGCATCGTCGCCACGGAGGTGTATGAGGACTACTGGACAGGCGGCGAAACGCTCGTCACCACGGAGCTCGTGGAGACGCGCGGCAAGACCACGGTCAGCACCACCGTCCACTACGCGTCGCGCGACGCACGGGACGCCGCCCTCAAGATGGGCGCGACGAAGGGCCTGGAGGCGAGCTACAACCGGTTGGATGAGCTGCTCAACGAGGAGACACACTAATGGCTAGCCAGAAGATTACTCCGTTCCTGTGGTTCGACACACAGGCCGAAGAGGCCGCGCAGTTTTACGTGTCGCTCTTTCAGAACTCGAAGATCCTGCAGGTCAGCCGGTATGGCGACGCCGGCCCCGGGCCCAAAGGCTCGGTCATGGTCGTCAACTTCCAGCTCGCCGGTCAAGAATTCACGGCGCTGAATGGCGGCCCGCTGTTCAAATTCAGCGAGGCCTTCTCATTCGTGGTGAACTGTGAGAATCAACGGGAAGTCGACGAGTACTGGAGCAAGCTGACCTCGGGCGGCGGCCAGGAAAACCAGTGCGGCTGGCTCAAGGACAAGTTCGGATTCTCCTGGCAGATCGTGCCGACCGCGTTCGCCAGGCTGATGAGCGACAAGGATCCGGCGAAGGCTAACCGCGTCGTGCAGGCGCTGCTGCAAATGAAAAAGATCGATATCGCCACCCTCGAGGAGGCCGCCAAAGGCACGGTGCCGGTCAGCCGTTGACCGTTCGCATTCCCCCCTCGGGGTAGCGCGCGCCCGCGGGGGCCCCGACATCTTCGAGCTGCGCCACGTCGGCGTCCGACAACTGCATGTTGAGGGCGCCGACGTTTTCTTCGACGTATTTGCGGTGCTTCGTGCCGGGAATGGGTACGATGTCGTCCCCTTGGTGGAGCAGCCACGCCAGCGCAAGCTGGCCGGGCGTGCAGCGCTTGTTGCGCGCGAGCTCCTCGACTCGGGCGACGAGATCCAGATTCCGCTGGAAATTCTCGCCCTGAAACCGCGGATGGTTCTTCCGCCAATCACCCTCGGCGATGTCCTCCGGCCGCTTGATTTGACCGGTGAGAAAACCGCGGCCCAGCGGGCTGTAGGCGACGAAGCCGATGCCGAGCTCGCGCACCGTCGGCAGGATTTCGTCCTCCACGTCGCGGCTCCACAGCGAGTACTCGGTCTGTAGGGCACTGATGGGGTGGACGGCATCCGCCCGGCGCACCGTCTGCGCAGACGCTTCCGAGAGCCCGAGGAATCGCACCTTTCCGTCGCGGACCAGGTCTGCCATCGCGCCAACCGTATCTTCGATCGGAACCGACCGATCTACCCGGTGCTGATAGTAGAGATCGATGTGATCGACGCCGAGCCGGCCGAGCGAGCCGTCGCATGCGGCCTTGACGTATTCAGGGCGGCCGTTCTGTCCGGCCCACTTGCCGTCCGGAGTGCGGACATTGCCGAACTTCGTCGCGAGGATCGCCTGGTTGCGACGCCCCTTGATCGCTTTCCCAACCAGCACCTCGTTCGTGTACGGCCCATACACGTCGGCCGTGTCGAGGAAGTTGATCCCCAGGTCGAGCGCGCGATGGATCGTCGCCGCCGACTCGGCGTCATTGCGCGCCCCATAGAAATCCGACATCCCCATGCATCCCAGACCCAATGCTGAGACGCGCAGTCCCTGCGACCCAAGTTGACGCTGTTCCATTGATCTCTCCCTGTTGCGGCGGTGCGACAATTCTCCGGTTTTACCCGGTGACGCCCGCGACGGCTCGGTGGGTATCCTAGGCGAGACTAACTCCTGCCGCCGAGGTGGCCTATGAATGTGTTCGGCCTTCGGGCTGTCTGTAGTATCGCTTTCCTTGTCGTTGTGGTTCCCGCGGGGGCGCAGGTCATCCCGATCAAGACGATCCCCATCGCCCAGGGCGATCAGTTTCAAATCTATCCATCCAACAATCTGGGTCTGGGCGGCGTCTCGATCGCGCTGGCGGATTCGCTGGGAGACCCGTTCGCCAACCCGGCCACGACGGCGCGCCTGCGTGGCTCGTGGATCTTCAGCGCGCCTACCGTCTACAGTGTGTCACGCAGGGCGGGAGGCGGGCGTTCCCTGCCGCTGGCGATGCTGGCACGCCAGGCGACCTGGTACGGCGGCCTCGCACTCGTGTTGCAACAGGTCGACCCGAGTCGCCCTCCCGATCAGGGTGGTCTCGCGGTCCCGTGGGTGCCAGTGGCGCCGCCAGCCGATAGCCCAACGCCAATACCCGGTCCCGATATGCGGGCGCATGGCAACGAATACGCGTTCGGCATGATCGGACGGACGTTGCCCGGCAACCTCTCCATTGGCGCGAGCGCGCTCTGGACCGGACTGCACGCGCTCGACGGGGTCGACCTGCTTTACAGTGGAAGCATTCGCGTCAAACAAACGGGCCATGCGATCGACGTGCGGATGGGCGCATGGAAAGAGTGGCCGGGTGAGCGCGGTGCCCGGTCGCTCGAGGCGATCGTTCTGCACAACCGCTTCGCGGCCACGCACAACGTCCTCTATGCGGATCAGGTCTGGGATCCCGCATTGCAACGGACCGTCGCACAACTGCGCACTGACCAGAACTTTGATCACACGAACACCTGGGGCGCACAGCTGAAGTACCAGATACCGCTCGCCACACCCGGTTGGCGCATCGGCTGGATCCTAACCGTCAATCGCGCGACGCATCCCAAGCTGCCGAACTACGAGATCACGAACGTGGCCGTGATCCCCTGGGATCCGGGCCGCTCGTATGCCTACGATCTCGGCGTAGGGCTGTCCAAGGTGCTGGGCCGGGAGACGTTCGGCGTCGATGCCCTGTATGAGCCGATTCGAAGCTACACGTGGGCGGACGCCATCGCGCCGACCGCCACGCTCGGCGGCGACACCATCGCGACCGGCGGCAAGACAGTCGAAAACCGCTTCCGGTTCTCCAACGCGGTGTTCCGGATCGGCGTGGGACGCGACATCGATCTCCAAGGCTCGCCCAAGATGGTCGGCCTGCAGTTCGGGTTGATGATGCGGTCCATCAGTTATCGACTGGAGCAGACGAACCATGTCGAGCTCACGCAGCGCGCGCTGCGGACAGGGTGGCTCGAGTGGACGCCGACTTGGGGCCTGACGCTCCGCTTCGCGGACCTCGAGCTGCGCTACCGGGGCCGCGTGACGAAAGGCGCAGGCCGTCCCGGTACGCAGTTCGAGGTCGGCGTTCGCGCCGTCGCCCTGGCGAGCGGGACGATCCTCGCCGCCCCCAGTGGTCCGCTGAGCCTGGTCGACGTCAATACGTCCACTCATCAGATCTCGCTGTCGCTGCCGCTGCACTGACCCGCGAGGAGGTGCCGTATGACTCTTTCCGTCCGACCGCTGTGTGTTGCGGCACTCGTGCTGGCGGCGGCGTGCGACGAGGCGCCACCCACGACTAGTTTTCCGGAGTCGCTGGATGCACAGCTGCGGCGCAGCATCGGTCCGTGGGGTGTGGTGCCGATTGCCGCGGCGCCGCAGCAGAATCCGGCGCTCGTCGCGCTCGGCCAAGCGCTGATGTTCGACAAGATCCTGAGCGGCAACCGCGACATCGCGTGCGCCACCTGCCATGAGCCGGCGTTGCACATGACCGACGGTTTGCCGCTGGCGATCGGCACCGGAGGCAGCGGCAGCGGGACCGGACGCACCCTGGGTCCGGGACGCAGCTTCGTGCCCCGGAACGCGCCCTCCCTTCTCAACAGCACGATCGGCCTGTCCTACGTCTTCTGGGACGGCCGCCTCAGCCGCGGGGGTCCCCCGCCGCCCGAGGTCGGCCTGCCGGCCGGCCTGCCGAATGTGATCGCCGCACAGGCCATGATGCCGGTCCTGAACCGGCGCGAAATGCGCGGTGATCCTGGCGACCTCGATGTGTTCGGAAACCCCAACGAGCTGGCGGAAGTCCCCGACAGCCAGCCGAGTCAAATCTGGAGCGCGGTGATGCAACGCCTGCTTGCCATCCCGGAATACGTCACCCTCTTCAACGCGGCGTTTCCGGGCGTACCGCAATCCAGTTTGACGTTTAGCCACGCCGCAACGGCGATCGCGGCGTTTCAGATGGCCGCGTTGATGAAGACCGATTCGCCGTTCGATCGATACCTGCGTCACGCCGACAACGCCCTGAGCGTCGAGGAGAAGCGTGGCGGGATCCTGTTCTTCACGCGGGCACGGTGCGTAAGCTGCCACAGCGGCCCCTTCCTCGGCGGGCAATCCTTCTCCAACAGCGGGGCCCCGCAGCTCGGCCCCGGGGTGGGGAAGGGTGCACCGCTCGACCTCGGCCGCGGCGAGCTTCCCAACAATCAGGTCTATCGGTTCGCGTTCCGCGCGCCGCCGCTCCGCAATGTCGAGCTGACCGCGCCCTACTTTCACGACGGCTCGTTGCCGACGCTCGAGTCCGTGGTCGCGCACTACAGCGACGTGCCGAAGTCATTGCGCGAATTCACCCCCGCCACGCTCCCGGCGGCGCTGCAGAGCAGCTACCACGGCGACCAGACCACGATCGACGATATCCTCCGCACGCTCGACTTCCAGCTTCGGACTCCGCTGCAGTTGACGGAGACGGAGCAGCAGGAACTGGTGGCGTTCCTCAAGTCGCTTACGGACCCGGCGGCGCGCGACCTCACAGCATTGACGCCCGCCTCCGTGCCCAGCGGTTTACCCGTGCGGTAGGACACCTGTCCGCGTCGGGAGACCGACGGCGGGCGCGGACCAATCGCGTTGTGCACGGGGTGTCGCACGATGTGACGCCGTTGCCGGGCACGGTTTTTGACCAATCCTCCGGGGTGATTCCCGTACCACAACCGGAGGAACGATGCTTCTCGCCCTGGCCCCCCTGGTGATTTCGGTGCTAGCGCCACTCCCGCCCCGTGACCCACCGATCAAGGTCAAACTTTCCGATGACGTCTTTATCCGCGGCGACCGTGCGCGCGTGAAGGTGAAGACCAGCGACAGCGGCTACCTGCTCGTCCTGCGTGCTGATGCGCAGGGTCACATCCGCGTGCTGTTCCCCTTGGAGCCCAGCGGCGACGCGGCAGTGCGCGGCGGTCGCGAGGTCGAGATCCAGGGTCGTGGCAATCGCGAGGCCTTCACGGTCGATGACGCAGACGGCTCGGGAAAAATCCTCGCAGCCGTTTCGAGCCAACCATTTCGGACCGACTCGTTCGCACGCGCTGGGCATTGGGACTACCGCGCGCTCGCCGGGGGTGACAGCGTGGCGGATCCCGAAGCCACATTGCTCTCCATTGCGGACCAGATGTCGGCTGGTCACTTCGACTACGATGTCGTCACTTACACGGTCACCGCTCACCCGCCGCTGCGGCGCTCGCCGTGGGGGCCCGGCTGGCGCGGGGGCTGGGGTGGTTGGGGAGGGTGGGGTTGGGGCTGGGGTGATCCCTGGTTCGGATGCCTGCGGTGTCGTCGGTGGTGGTGACAATCGGGACGCAAAAAAAATAGGGGCGCAGCATGCTGCGCCCCTACGTGTTTTCGGCTGATTCGCTAGAACCCTTCGGTAATACTGAACCGAACCAACCAGTTCTTCTGCGGCCGGTCGAATGGATGCACGATGTCCATCTGACCGATCGCATAGCCGAGCAGGTTGAGGCGGAGCGAGACGCCGGTACTGCGAATCAGTTTGCGCGTCCCGCCGAAGATCTGGGCCTTGGCGCTGTCCGTCCACGCAACGCCGGCGTCATAGAAGATGCCCGCCTCGATAGGCAGGGCGCCGTAGTAACCGCCCCCGACGCCGAGCAAGCCGAATGGCGGGAAGCGCAGCTCGATATTGCCGACCAGGATCTTGCTGCCGATGAGCTGATCGAAGACGGGGCAGGTCGTGCCGTTGCCGTTGCCGCACTCGCTGGCGTTGAAGCTGCCGATGTCATAACCGCGTACCAGACTCGAGTATCCGATGAAGAGCGGGTACATGCGGTTGTCTTCCGCGTCCCGGCCGTAGCGGCCGACGTGCAGCACGCGGGCGGCGATGGTAAATGGCCGTGCGGGCATTACGTATTTGCGGTAGTCTGCCAACGCCGTGACGAATCGCAAAGTGCCGAAGGTCGGGTCTGCTTCGATTCGCCAGCGTGAGCCGAGGATCGGGCTGGTCGCCCCGTAGAACGAGTTGTCGTGCACCAGGGCCGCGCTCGTCGTTGCCAGCGTCAGTGCCCCGGGGACCGGAAAGTGGATCGTCGAATCGAACGCGACCGAGCCGTCGGGGTTGAACCCATGCTTCTGCAGCTCGTGATCGAACGAGATCTGCTGCAGGCCCGCGGAGAGCTCGACGCGCCGCGACCGGTTGAACGGATACGACACGATCCCGCTCAGCTCGCGGTTGGTCTGCTTGAAACGCTCGATCTCCTCGACCAAGACGAGGGTGTTGGGATCCTGGTAAGCGGCAAAGCCGCCAGTGATGTACGGGATCTGCTGCGCGCCCACACTCCAGTTCAACCGCGATTTCCGGTTCCCGTACGCGACCAGCGCTGCGAAGTCGGAGACGCGCCCGTTCACCTGCGCCATCGTCACCAGATTATGATCCCCGAGCATGTCGCTCCAATACAGCGTGATGCCGCCACCCACGTACGTCCCAAACCGGTCAGCCGCGATCGCGAGGCTCGGCTGGGCGATGAAATCGAGCGACAGCTTGGCGTGATATGCCTTGACCGCGTCGTTGATGGTGACGGCATTCCGCGGCGGCAGACCCGGAGCCGGATCCTTGATCAGCTCCGCAATGCCGGTGCCGATCTGAGCGCGATCGAGGGGGGGAAGCGCGGCGGCCGTTTTCGGCAGGTCGATGACCGGTCCACCTTCGAGCGCGTGCGGGTCATCAATCGCCTGAATCGCGTAGCCTCCGCCGGAATACACGCTGAAGACAGCCCGCCGGGTCTTTTGCGCCACGCTGAGCGCGGGGCTCAGGGATGTGATGCCGCTGACGCCACTGAAGACATTCGTCACCTGCCTGAGCGTGCCGTCGGCCAGCGAGAGCCGGAAGACGTTGCTGATGCCGCCCGGATCGCCCACGAAGTAGAGGCTCGTGCCGTCGGGACTCCACTGCGGGTTGATGTGCTTCGCGTGCTCCAGGTGGGCGAGCCGGCGAATCGGGGCACCGGGGTGCGGTGCCATCACGGCCAGCTGATAGTCGCCGTAGGACAACTCGTCCAGCGACGTCGTGAAGCGATCGGTCACGAATGCGATCAGGGAGCCGTCAGGCGACCATGCCGGCTCGAGGTCGGCGTAGGGATCATCGGTCAAGCGCTGCAGCTCGCCACTCGCGAGATCGTACGTAAAGAGATCGGTAACCCCTCCGACTTGTGCGCTGAAGGCGATCATTTTTCCGTCGGGTGACCACGTCGGATTGAAGATCTCGCCGAGGGACGGAAATTTGATCTCCTTGATCAGATCGCCGTTGTCGCCGTTGACGATCCGCAGCTCCGGGCGTCCCGTCACGACGGCACCGAACACGAACCGGCTGCCGTCGGCATCCCACGCGCCCGCCGAATTGATGAATTGCATGCTCTCGAGGTGCGGGTCGCGCGTGGCCGAGACGAGCTTCCGGATCGTGCGCCCGTTGTCCGCATCGGCGAGGTACATGTCGATGGAGAACAGCCCGGCGTCCGACAGGTACACGAGGTGGCGGCCGTCAGGGCTCAACGACGGTGCGAGGTTGTAGTGCTGTTCCTTCCCGGGGCTGACCAGCAGCCGCGCGCCGGATGTCGACACCGGGATCAGCCGCGCCGCCATGCTTTGCGCGCGGTCGGCCGGCAGCGTGATGCCCGTCGCTACGGCGACCGGCTTCGCTGCATCGATGAGCGCGCGATGCCAGTCCGCGATGAGACTGTCCGCGGGCCGGTGCGTCATCTGTTCCAACGCGAACTGCACGTTCCCGGTCCGGCCGGCCGACCGCAGCAGTGCGCCAACGATGTCGTCGCCGTACGTCCCACCCAGGTAGGACCAGAAGGACTGACCCCAGCGGTACGGGAAGTATCTTGGGTTCTCGAGGTCTCGGAACTTCGGCAGCTCGCCGCGGCGCACCGCGTCGCGCATCCACATCGTCGTGTTGGGGTCCACGTTGCCGAGCGAGACGTACTCGGCCATCCCTTCGATGAACCAGAGCGGCACACGGTTCAGGCCTGTGGCCATGTTCCCGCGGCCGACGCCGGTGATGTCGTACTGGAATGCGTGCGTGAGCTCGTGTCCGATCACGTGGTCGGTTTCATACAGCGACGCGCCCATCGGGAGGATGATGCGCCGTTTCAAGCTTTCGGTGACACCGCCCGTGCCCTCACCTGGCTGCTCACCCAGCACATTGGTTTGCTGGAAGTCCGGGGCGTCGGAGTACAAGATCAGCGGCTGTCGGCCGCTGAGCTGATGCCGGAGGACCTGGGAGATGCGGGTGTACCAGCGCTCCGCCATCCGACCGGCCTGGGCCGCCGCCGCTGCTTCACGATCGTAGAAATAGATGTCGAAGTGTTGGGTCTTCAGGATTTTGAAGTGG
>Ga0066689_10000568_pt1 | contig 11153 bp, 9 predicted proteins | sample GraSoiAngelo_138_FD_65626 | JGI IMG/M metagenome (GOLD analysis project Ga0066689, IMG submission 65626) | Grasslands soil microbial communities from the Angelo Coastal Reserve, California, USA - 14_0929_09_40cm | ecosystem: Environmental > Terrestrial > Soil > Grasslands | place: USA... | reverse complement strand
CGGTGCGAACAGATTCGGACCGAAACCGGTCGAAGAAGGCAAAGAATACGATGTCGACATCAAGGAGATCAGTCGCCGCGGTGAAGGAATCGCGCGCGTAGAAGGTCTTGTTGTCTTCGTACCAAACACCAAACCCGGAGATCACATCAAGATAAAGATCACGCGGGTTTCGAACCGCTTCGCTTCAGGCGAAGTCATCCAATAAGGATGCCCAATAAGAGGTAGGGAGAAACACGGTTTCTCCTAAATCCCCCATTTCTAGTTTCTACGAAAGCCTAAAGGCTCCATTCCCTGCTAGGGGAACGAGTTTCCTATGACAGAGGGGAAGCCAGCCCGCTTTGGTCTAGCTGAGTTTCGATCGTTCATCGAAAGACGACCCTGGTCCGTCTTGTCTTGGTCAACCGGCCTAACCGCGCTTGCTTTCATCGTATTCTACGGACTGCAGGCAACAACGAACCCCCAAGTGGGAATACAGTTCGTACAGTCAGAATGGCCTGATCCCTCGATCTTTCCCTATTTCTATGCGAAACCGATAACCTGGTTCGCTTACTTCAGCTTCGTCTACTGGGCTGCGGGCCTCGAATCGAACAAGGATCATTTTCTCAAGCTTTCCCCGAGGGTTCGAAACATGCTGTTCCTCGGCACCGCCCTGGTTGCCTTTGCCTCGTTCTACGAGATTTTCTACAACTTCATGGTCTGGTTGGCTCTCGAAGTTCTAACGACTAATTGCTTACCATTCCCGTGCAACCCTGATAAAGTGGCAAGCATTTTCGACCTCAAGAGTCCTCTCAATCTAGTTTTCGCGACAAAGATTGTGACAACCGCTTTCGGTTTGTCTATGTACTCGCTATGGTTCCTTCACCGCGTCGATGTGGAGACGGAAAGGCGAAATCAGACCACGACGACTGTCGATAGCGATGTGAAGGTGCATTTGCCTAGCCCGTCAAGGAAACATATAGAAATCGAAGCCGGCCTCGCTGCCCAGCAACCGATAGACCCAACTATGGACAAAACCTGAGTCACTATTCCAGGAAAAACAGAATTTTGGAAACCTATGACGTAGCCGTCATCGGAGCTGGTCCCGCAGGAGTGATGGCGGCATGGAAAGCAGCAGAGTCACACGCGAGGACGGTGATGATAGAGCGGGAACCCTCTCCGGGAAAGAAGGTTTGTGCTGAGGGAGTGCTCGCAGACGCTCTTGTCGACGCAGAGCTCAAGCCTTCGAGCGAGTTTGTATCGAACTACATATCCGGCGCGGTCCTCTACGCCCCCGACGAAGCAAAGAAAGTCAACGTCGGAGGCAAAGGCTACATCCTCGATAAGCCTGCCTTTCTTCGAGTCTTGGCCGACCGAGCTGTGAAGGCGGGGTCCGAAGCAAGATTCGAGACGTCCGTTGAGGATGTCGAACGACAAGACGGCCTAATAGAAATCCAGTGCAAGAGAAACGGGCAACCTGCCACAATAAGGGCCAAGCTAGTCGTTGGATGCGATGGGACAGGGTCAATTATTTCCAGGCGATTCTTCCCGAGAAAGAGCTACCAAGCGATCACGGCATTGCAATACTCGATGACGAATTGTAAGATGGATGACGAGACAAAACTTGAGATCTATGTTGGACACGAAAAGGCTCCCGCTGGCTACATCTGGGTATTTCCGAAGGGAAAAGGCGACGCGAATGTGGGCATCGGCGTGAAAGGAGCCGGCGCTAAAGCGCTTCTCGACAAGTTCATCGAGAAACATCCGACAGCGTTTGGATCTGCGAAGATAGAGCGGACCCTTGCCGCGCCTGTTCCGGTTGGGGGAGAAGTGGAGAGTTACGTTGCAGACAACATGATGCTTTGCGGTGATGCTGCGGGGCAAGTCATACCGCTTACCGGTGCGGGAATCCACACAGGGCTGGTAGCTGGAAAGATCGCTGGCGAAGAAGCAGCTATCGCAACTCTTAGCGGAAATACCTCGGCGGAGAATTTGCAACGTTACCGAGATAGATTCGACAAGCTGTGGGGCCAACGCATATCCAACAGTCTGAGAGCCCTAGACTCCTTCGAGAGATTCTCCGATCATGAACTCAACATCATTACAGGTCTCTTAGAGGGGCAGGATCTGGTCGAGATGGCAAACGGTTTCAGTCCTACGAAAGCAGTAGGACTGATGGCCCGACACCCGCTTCTCGCGATGAAGGTCGCGTATCAACTATTGACCGGATAGAAGGCGCGACAAATGGGACCGGTAGAATCTTCATTGCTTGCGGGGATCAAAGAACAAGGTTGCATTCACCTATCGCTTTTTGATCCTGAGAAGTTTACAGGACGCCTGTCAAAATCTCTAGAGGATCTCCAGAGTTGGGGAACTGCGGCGATAATGGTGGGCGGCTCTACCGTCAGGTCAGTCGATCAACTCGACGGAACTGTGAAGAAAATCAAGGAGCTGACCAGCCTCCCAGTCATTCTCTTTCCAAACGGTCCCACAGGCGTAAGTCGTTTCGCCGATGCGATATTCTTCATGTCTCTACTGAACTCTTCCACTCCGCGATTTCTGATTCGTGCCCAAGCGAAGGGTGCGCCGTCTGTCAAGCGGTTCAAGCTCGAACCGATTCCGCTAGGATACTTGGTAGTCGGAGACTCGAAGACCGCTGTTAGCTCTGTCGGAAGAGCGAACAGAGTCCCGTACTCCAAACCGGAATTGGCAGCTGCCTACGCCCTTGCCGCTCAATATCTGGGGATGCGATTTGTCTATCTTGAGGCGGGAAGTGGAGCGGAACATCCGGTAGAAACGAGGATGGTCGAAAAGGTCTCCGCTGACTTGGACGTTCCGATAATTGTTGGAGGAGGTATTCGAACACCAGATCAGGCGCGAGCGTTGGCTAAAGCGGGAGCCTCGGCAATAGTGACGGGTACCCTCCTCGAGCAGAAAGGACCCGGTCCAGTGAAAAGTATCGTATCCGCTGTGAGACGCGCCTAGTGGATGCGTCGTGGCTCGAGAGGCTACTGGGGGTGTAGGTGGGACTGTTGGAGCATTCAATTTCATCCGAAGAGTTGGCTTCCCATCAACGCCTGAAGTCCTCTCCGTTTTCCTAACTCTTGCACTACTTGCGTCGATTCTTGCTCTTCCATTAGCGGGAGTGGGTCTCCAGGCTGCGTTATTCTTCCCCCTAATTGCCGTCGTGATTCCCGCCCTCATTGGCGAAGCTCTAAACTCGGCAACGATTCTTCATGGAGAAAAGGTTCTTGACTTTCGAAGGCTCATCGGACTGGAGATCCTATCGTGGTTCTTGCTGGTAGCAGCACTGCCTCTTGGAGCGATCGTCGGTACGGCCGTTTCCAATACGACGTTATGGGCTGATGGATTTTTCGCTGTACTAGTATTCTCTTTGCCCATACGGTTTCTCACAATTGCTTCGATCTCATCGATGCCGTCTTGGAAGAAATTCTCAGCGTCCGCTTTGCCACCGATTCTCTCGATCATCTCATTTTCGATCATCACGCTCACTACTGGTCTGACAAATGTTACCGGTGCCCTTGTGATCCGTGGAACAACCGCCTTCATCCTAGGCATCGTTCTTTCGGCTGTTGGCGTCTCAAGGATACTACGGGACGTGGAACGTTCAGGCACGCCAGAAGTTCGGGATTCTCCTCTGACACTGTTCAGGGTGTTCCTTCAACATTGGCTTAGGTCTGACCCGGAGCCTCTAGAAAGCCGACTCGGGACGTTGGGGGCCCAGGGAATGATCGAGGGCTCGATTCTTGCCTTTTCGGGCATGAAGGCGAGTGTTGGTTGCGTTGTGGTCTCGAATTTTCATCCGGGGCCTTATCGTGACCTTGGAAGCGCAGGTCTCCCATCCCGTCTCAAATCCTCCCTTGAAAAATCGGTTGGTGGGATTGCCCAGGTCCCACATGGGGTCTCTAACCACCAGCTGAACGTCGTTTCGCAAAAGGATGTGCAGAGGGTCGTAGAGAAGGTTGTAGCAGAATACCCCGGCTCAACTCCAATTCACGACTCTAGCGTCATGATTAGGTCAACTGTAGATGAGGCTAAAGCATCCGGTCAAGTCTTTGGTAATGTTGCTTTTCTCACGTTGACGCTATCCCCTACGGACATGGAAGACCTGCCTTCCGAGGTCTCCCGTGAGATCGAGCGAGAAGCGCAATCGCGCTGTTTGACGGCCATTATTGCAGATGCCCACAATAGTATGTCAAATCAAACCTCAATAACCTCTGACCAGGCACGAAAGCTCGTTGAGGCGTCCGTCAAAGTGCTGGACCAGTTGGCTCTCGCCCGAAAATCGCCGTTTAGAGCTGGGTCCGCTGCCGACTCTCTAGCGGAGTTTCGGCTTGAAGACGGGATAGGTCCAGGCGGGCTTTCCTCCCTAGTTGTGAAAAGCGGAAACCAGATCGTCGCCTATCTTACCATCGATGGGAACAATATGCGCACTGGAGTGAGAGAGGCCATATTGGAAGACCTTGAAGCGATCGGAGTATCCGACGGTGAAATAATGACTACGGACACGCACCTCGTAACCGGGCTTGTCAGATCTGCTCTTGGTTACTACCCAGTTGGGGCCCATCTCGACATTGGACTGTTGACCCAAAAGGTGAGAGAAACTGTTCAGCGCGCCATGGCGACGATGGAGGAATCGACCGCAGGCTTTTCCAGATTCGCTATTGAAGTACGGGTCCTCGGATCAGAGACATTCCAGACAATCACGAGTTTCGTGGGCCGCATTGCGAGACGAGTTGCACGCCAATTCTACACGCTTGAAGCCCTAGCCCTTGCGGCAACTCTGATCATCCTATTCTTCCCGTGAAAGCCATGGAAGCTGATGAATCCTTACATTACATGCAGCTTCCACGAGAGGTCGTAGTCGGTAAGAATGTCCTCGGCCGAACTGGGGAGGTTTGCGCACGACTCGGGTATGCTGGTATTGCTCTCGTAGTTTCGGGACCAGTGACTTACCCTCTCGCGGGCGAGCCAGTCGCAAAATCTGTTGTAAAGGCCGGTTTGAAAGTTGACCATGTTATCGTCAAAGAATCAACTGAGGCAGTCGTAAACCACGTCATAGGAGCGATCAAGCGGACAAAGGCTTCTATTGTCTTAGGCGTCGGTGGTGGCAAAGATATCGACGTAGCAAAACTCGCATCAGCCAAGGCCTCTGTTCCCTTCATGAGCATTCCGACGGCTGCGAGCCACGATGGAATCGCAAGTCCCTATGCTTCGATCAAGGGCGGTTCAAGGCCTTATTCGATTAGGGCTCAAGCACCTGTGGCAATCCTCACTGATATTGATGTCATATCCGATTCACCGTACAACCTGCTAGCTGCTGGCTGTGCCGACATAGTTGCCAAGTTCACGGCCGTTAAGGACTGGCAGCTCGCCCACAAACTGAAGAACGAATACTACGGCGACTATGCTGCCGATCTTGCACTGATGAGTGCTGAGCTTGTTACCAAGAACGCTAAGGAGGTCCTCAAGCGAAACATCGAAGGCGTCAGAACAGTAGTAGAGGCACTCATAAGCTGCGGGGTAGCAATGAGCATCGCAGGAAGCTCCCGACCCTGCAGCGGATCAGAACACTTGTTCAGCCACGCACTCGACATTGTGGCCGGCGAAACAAGTCTACATGGCGAGAGAACCGGTGTTGGCGCAATCTTGTGCGCTTACCTCCAGGGATCCAACTGGGAAGCAATTCGAACCTTCCTGAAAGAGATCGGAGCTCCTTCAACCGCTAAGGAGCTTAACGTCTCCCCTGAACAGTTGGTGAGAGCCTTAACGATGGCTCACAGTCTCCGTCCCGAACGATATACAATTCTCGGAGAGACGGGTGTGGCTGAAGCGGCTGCGGAGAAAGTCGCTCGGACTACTGGCGTTATTGGATAGGGCATTGAAGGCCTCCGCTCGAGCCTACGCGATTCAGGGGCTCGTGAAATACCACGGTCTGCGGAACGAGAGACTGCGGCTACCATTTCACGACAGTATATCCGTATGCATGAACTCGCTTCCAACTGTTACAACGGTGGCGTTCAGCCGAGAGTTCGCAGATGATCGTATCCAGATAAACGGCAAATCGCCATCACAAAAGGAACAAGATAGAGTCCTAGCGGTTGTTAACCATCTCCGACATTTGTCTCGTCTGGGGCCCCTCAAAGCGAGAATCGAATCCAGGAATCCCGATGTCAAAGGCAAGGGACTGGGCTTCTCGGCCTCCGGGTTCGCCGCGCTGGGACTCGCAACAGCAAGAGCGTTGGAGCTGGACATCAGAACGCCGGGGTTGTCCGAAGTTGTTAGATTGGGCGCTGGCTCTGCTTCACGGAGCTTGACCGGGGCCTTCTCCATCTGGTACGCGAACAGAAACGGTCGGTCTTATGCCGAGGAGCTTGCATCTGCCAGCTCAATCAAACTAAGAACGATAATTGTTCCGATAGAGTCAGAGATCAAAACGGATAGGGCTCATGCTGATGCTGTCAAGTCTCCATTTTTCAAGCCGAGGCTAGCTTACCTTCGAAGTATTCTTCCACGAATGAAACGGGCGATTTCACGGAAGGACGTGCAGTCCATTGGACGATTAGCTGAGGAAGACACTCTCAACCTTCATGCAGTCACGATGACGGGTAGAGAGGGGCTGATTCTTCTCAGTCCATGCTCCATCGAAATCATCAGAGAAGTGAGAAGGCTCCGAACGGAAGAGGAACTTCCGGCATGGTTCTCTCTGGACACTGGCCCGTCGGTTTTTGTCAACACTACGCGAGACGCGGCCCAGTCCGTTCGAAGGAATCTCAGCAAGATTACAGACAATGTCTTGGTCTCAGATCCAGGTGGACCAGCCGAGATCATCGACAAGCACCTTTTCTAACCACTCAATCGGTTTGAGTGAGCGAGAACAAGAAGCTCGAATGTCATCGCAGAAAGAGCCCACTGTTGGATTGACCGATGCCAAGAGTCTAGCTCCTCTACCAAATGCGAACAAGTATTCCCAGATCGTAACTCGCTTTGCCCCCAATCCTGACTTCGTACTGCACATAGGGTCTCTACGCGCCGTCTTCCTTTCTCACGACTACGCGAGGATGTACAAGGGCAAATTCATCCTCCGGTTTGAAGATACGGACCCTCGACTGAAGAAATCTGTTCTCGAGTATTATGGACAGATCGAGAATGACGTGAAGTGGCTGGGTTGCCAGTGGGACGAGGAGTACATCATGAGCGACAGAGTCCCAATCTACTACGAGTATGCAGAGAAAGCGCTTGGACAAGGATTCGCATTTGTTTGCACGTGTGAGCCGGACCAGTTTAAGGCGATAATCGAGTCAGGCCGAGCTTGTCCTCATAGGCCCAGGAGTCCTGCCGAAAATCTCGAACTGTGGCACAAGATGCTGAGTGGAGGGCTGAAAGAAAGAGAAGCAGTGGTTCGCGTCAAGACAGAGACGACTCATCCGAATCCAGCGGTTCGAGATTGGCCAGCTTTTCGGATAATTGATCCCGAGAAGTATCCGCATCCACGAGTCGGGTCCAAGTATCGGGTCTGGCCTCTCTACAACTTCTCTGCTGCCGTAGATGATCATCTGATGGGAATTACTCATATCATTCGTGGAAAGGAGCACTTGACCAACGCGGTCAGACAGACCTACCTTTACAAGCACATGGGTTGGTCATATCCTGAAGCGATCGAGTACGGTCGTTTGAAGATGATAGGCTTCAAGCTCAGCAAATCAGAGATGGTGAAAGAGCTAGAAGAAGGATTGGTCGATGGATTCGACGATCCCAGAATTCCAACCATAGCATCTCTCAGGAGGAGGGGATACTCGCCTGACGCACTGCGAAAGATCGTCCACGAGATGGGCGCTCGCCCGGTTGACGCAACATTGAGCTGGGACAATATCAACGCTACTAATCGTAAGGAAATTGACAAGCTAGCTCACAGATACAATTTCATCCCTAATCCAGTCCCGATGGACGTGGACCATGTCTCACAAGCGTTCGAAGCCCATCTGCCTCTTCACCCGGAACTTCCATCGCTCGGAAACCGGACATTGAAAGTTGTACCTCGAGACGGTATTGCCCGCATTTGGCTATCCGGATCGGATCTTCAAGTGTTCGAGAAGTCGAAAGTTGTGCGGCTCATGGAACTGTTCAATGTAGAAATTCATTCAACAAATCCAGATCTGGTCAAAGCAACTTTTCACAGTCAAGAATACGCGAAGGCTCGAGAACTCAAAGCGCCTCTGATACAATGGGTTCCTGACGACCAACATATCTCATGTGAAGTAGTTATGCCAGATGCAACAAGGACCAAAGGGTTCGGAGAGACAAACCTGCTCGGTGAACATGTAGGGAATATCATTCAAATGGTCAGATTCGGCTTCGGAAGAATCGACTCCAAAGAAGAACCATTAACAATCTACTTCGCCCACAAATAGGTCCAAACAAGTCACCATTTCGCCAGCTGTTTTCTACATCTACTTTGTCTTCTAATCCCTGTTTAGTTTTGGTGTCCTGTCCGGATCGTCCACTCATGCGGCGCGAGGCTCGATCGCTAAGACCCCCTATTTTTCCCGGAACAATTCCTGTCTGGCGGTGATATTGGGCGAAACGGGCTGATCAGGGCATGATTATGGCTGGGATGGAATTGGAAAGAAGGCGACACTTCCGAACGAATTTCGGGAGAGTCACGAGGAGGCTTCCAAATTCGATATCAGGGTTGATAGTGGGCGATTTTTCGAGGGGCTAGAGCTTCAAGAGGTCAATTTCAAGTACGTAATTGCACCGCCTCCGGTATAGGAAGGTGTTGCTCCGTAATCGCCGTAGAAACGCAGTCCGTAGATTGGATTGGCATCTAGTCCGATCTCGTAATTCCCTGGGACCTGTCTGGGGGATGTTGTTACGGTTACTGTAGTCGAGTTTGAGCCACCGGCTTTCAGCGTGACAGTAGGTGGATTGAAAGTTATCGCGGCAAACGTAAAGTTATAGTTTGGAGTCAGCCAGGTCATACCTTCTGCGAACTGCAAGGTGACGTCGAAGCTGTACTGATTCATAACTCGTAATGTAAGCATGGCGCTATTTCCTATCGTGATCGTCGCATTGGTTACCGAAGCTGTAATTCCGTTGCCATGTCCTCCCGAGAAACCTGCCGTCCACTCCACCGTGAATCCATCGATAGTGCCCGTCGATTGTTTTACGACAGCGCAATAGTCAAAGCCGCCTCCGTTGAAATACATAACATCAACACCGCTTTGCAACGGCGTCATCCCGCTGGGGCTACCAGATTGTATGAAAGGACAATCCGACTCACCGTGACCATAGAGGTACAGGCCCACGAGTCCCGATGGAGGCGTAAAGGTCGGATACATTATGGTGCATCCAGGCTCATGGGCACCGCAGTTTCCGCTTGGAACAAGGTTAAGCGCGGGTCCGTTGGGGCACGTGAGCGTGAGCCAGCGGACGAGGGACTGATTGTAAACGGGCTTAGCCTGAAGCACCGGGCATCCGAAGTTGAAATCTCCGTACGATGGAGCTAGCAATTGTATGAGGATCGGTGGAACAGTGAACCCTACCAGTATGGACGATTCGACGATTACGGTTGCGAGGAGGAGTCCAATGATCACCGTTTTTCGATTAACACGGTTCTGGAACAGCCTAAGCAAGCTTCAAGCCCTTCATATCGTTCTCGCGATATGCTGTAGCGGCGGTATGCCCTGGACCCGGGGCGGGGGCTGTCCATTTGCAAGAAGAATAATTGTCAGTGCAACAATTTCAAGAATGATTATCGTCACAAGTGAGGTTTCTATCCAATGGTCCCGGAACACTCCGTAGACCGTCAATTGACCTTAGAACTCGATCATCCACTTCCGGTGCTTGATGTAAAAACGTCCAGTCGAAAGCCGATTGGTTAGGTGGAAGGGGCTATAGGTCCTCGGTGAAGAGACTAGGGAAAACCATTTTTACTTAACCTATCCCAAAAGTAAAATTATATATACTTCTACGCTTGATGGAGTATAGAGACGTTTACTTGACCGAACCAAAAGATGACATAAGAGAAGAACTTAGGGAGGAAATCAGGTCCCTGAAGGATGAGATACGGCATCAGGTGTCCCAAGCTCTCGAGAGCTCTGGAACCGGTTCGATCAGGGTTGACCTCCACAAGGACGACGTTGCCCAATCCGAGCCGTCATTCGTCGTCGTTAAAGACCTTGTCAGGCAGATTCGCGAGAACGTGAAATCAAGCCTCGCCACAAAGGGCGAAATTGCGGTAGACGAGCTTGTCGACAGCATGCCCGAGACCACTGCGGCTGACCTCCTCAAGTCGCTCGCCAATACTGACAGACTCAAGATGGTCAAAATGCTGTATTCGACTAGAAAGACTTTCTCAGACTTCAAAACCGTCATCGGCCTCGAAGCGGCTTCTGTCAACAATCACTTGAAGAGTCTGTTGAACATGGGCTTGGTTTCCCACAGCGATGAGGGTGGCTACGAGCTTACGAAGAGGGGGAGAATCCTCACTAGGACTTTAGCGCTGATGAGCGAAGCTCTCGGAGGAGAACAAATTGATTGAGATAGGACGCGATTCCAGGATATCGTTGGCGACCAGGCGAATCGCAACCACACTGGGTGGAATGTCAGCGATTCTCGCCCTAGTCTGGCTAATCAGGGGACCACTCGGAATACAGCAGTACTCCGCCTCTATACTCCTCGCAGGCATAGGGTTGTTTTTCGTGGGCCGCGTCTTCCGCACCGAGACTAACTCCGGGGCGGGCAGAGCAATTGCCAGCCTCCTCGGAAACCTCGCAATCGCATTTGTCGGGATTATATTGTCGATCTGGATTCTCGGCTGGGTGGCGTCCTTGCAGTCTGACGTTTACCCAACTGTCATTTCAGGCCGGGTCCCTGTTCTTGCGGTTGCAGCGATCACCGCCGGTCTAGGAGCATACGCCGTGCAAAGGCTCGGTCTGACGCGCAAGTGGACGGCGACCCCCTTCATCGTCCCCGAAGGCAAAGGGCCGACATTGGAAGGAACTAAACTAGCGGTGAAGCATGACACGGTGGGGATGCCGATCAGGCGCGAGGGACGAACCGTCGGCTGTGTACTACTGGGTGAAGTCTCAAGCTCGTTCAAGACCCCAATGGGGATGGTGAGCGCATCGCTCCCAGGCCCAGTTACCACAGTC
>Ga0066689_10000559_pt1 | contig 11222 bp, 7 predicted proteins | sample GraSoiAngelo_138_FD_65626 | JGI IMG/M metagenome (GOLD analysis project Ga0066689, IMG submission 65626) | Grasslands soil microbial communities from the Angelo Coastal Reserve, California, USA - 14_0929_09_40cm | ecosystem: Environmental > Terrestrial > Soil > Grasslands | place: USA... | reverse complement strand
TGGTTCAGGAAGAAATGGAAGGCGTCCACAAACTGGCAGTGCCCATCGTCGTTGAAATCGGTGCCGGGCCCAACTGGCGGGACCTGGATTGATGCAAGGCGCGACCGCAGCCGCGGCTTCGCGGAGGAAACTGCCAGGCATCCTTTGGGGGGTCGCGGCAGTCCAACTTTCGAAACAGGAATGGCCATCGCTCACCCAGCCCAAATGTGCTAGCTTGAAAATTCCCGCCCGGAAAATGAGGCCCCCGATGCGTCGCGCGATGTTCCTCACCTTGGGCTTAACGGTTGCTGCGTTTCTAGCTTCGTGCGGCGGAGCAGCCGGCGGGGGGCAGCAGCAAATCACGGTGACCATCAACCCTATATCCGCAGTTGTGACCGTCAACCAATCGATGCCCTTTACTGACAAGATCACGGGAACGACGAATACCGCGGTCGGGTGGGAAGTGAACAGCGTTGTGGGGGGCACGGCCACCACCGGCACAATCAGCGCTTCGGGCGTGTACACGGCGCCAGCACAAGTGCCGAGCCCTGCGAAGGTGACCGTTACGGTGCTGTCGCAGGCGGACGCGACGAAGTCTGCATCGGCCGCGGTCACCATTGAGGCGCATACACCGAACGAAGCGGCGCAGAACTTGCCGATCATCCTGGGCACGACGGGAGGGAATGCCAACGATTCGAGCGCGCAGCAAAACCTCATCTCCTGCTGCGGCGGGACTCTGGGCTCCCTGGTCGAGCGGAACGGACTCTTCTACATTCTGAGCAACAACCACGTGCTGGCACGGAGCGATTCGGCGACGCTGGGAGATAACATCATCCAGCCTGGGCTGGTCGACAGCAACTGCAATCCGAGCATCCCGTCGGTGGTAGCCCATTTGTCGCAGTTTGAAAGACTCGAAACGTCAGGCACAAATGTCGACGCGGCCATTGCGCTGATCAATCCCGGGGCCGTAGATACGACTGGGACAATCATTTCCCTGGGGAGCACGGCGACCGGGAATGTGCCCGATCCCGGTCCTCCGCACGCGGGAATGGGAATGGCCGCGAACGTGGGCCTGAGCGTGGCCAAGAGCGGGCGCACGACGGGACTGACGTGTTCAACGGTGGCGGCCATCGGAATTACGACCAGAGTGCAATACCAGACAGGATGCGGGACGGGAACGATGTTTACCGTTACCTATCAAAATCAGATTTCGGTTTCCGGGGGAACTTTCAGCGCGCAAGGAGATTCCGGATCGCTGATTGTGTCGCAAGGTTCGGCAGATCCTGTGGCCCTGCTTTTTGGCGGATCGGATACCGACAGTGTGGGCAACCCTGTCCAGGATGTGCTAACCGCGATGGCCGACTCGCTGGGGAACAAACCGGTGTTTGTCGGAAGCGCTTCGGCACATCAGGTGATTGCCTGCACGCTGCCAGGATTTTCCCCGGCAACAACTACAGCGCGATCCGGCTTGGCCTTCGAGGCGCAATCGCTCGCGTCGGCGGCGGCAGCGCGGGACCTCCACGCCAATCAGCTACTGGCCAATTCCTATGTGCGCGCGGTCGGAGTGGGCGCGAGCATCGATCATCCGGGGGAGCCCGCCGTGTTGTTGGTCGTTGATCTTAGCCAACCGCGGACAAAGTTGCCGGCCACTCTGGAGGGGATTCCTACGCGGATCGTACCGAGCGGGACAGAAACACCGCGAGGAGTGCTTGATGAAGCGCAAAGCGCGCGGCTGGCTCCGACCGGAGATGCATTTTCAGTGAACAGTCTCAGCGCCGAGCAAGTGAGGCAGGCGCAAGCCGTTCAAGCGGCGCACGTGGACGAGTGGATGAAGAGACCGGAGGTCCAGGGATTTGGGATTACCTCCAGTGCAGATGCGCCGGGCGAGGCGGCACTCGCGATTTTCCTGATTCGCGGGGTTGCGCACGACGCGGTTCCGCCGGTGATCGATGGAGTGCGAACGCGGGTCCGTGAATCTAGCCCCTTCCGAGCAGGTTTTAACGATGCGCCGACCAAGCGCGGATGCTCAATGCGTTCGACAAGAAAAACGCAGTCAGGACCTGTCTCGAATTCGCGGCTGCGACCCTAGTTCGCCGGTAGGGCGGTGGTGGGAACCGCGCCTTTTTCATTCTTATCTCTTTTATTCCTACGCGCGCGGGCGTAGAATCCTGTAAAAATCAAGCCGAACTTGCTCAGGAGGAAACTATGCAAAGGACGCTCCTCGTCCCGGGTGCGATTCTGCTCGCGAGTTTCGGGATTGCCTACGCTGTGCCGAATTCCGCGCAGGAAAAGCCGGAGTCCAGCGAGCCAAAAATGACGCCCGAAGACGCGGCCAGGAAGAATCCTGTCCCGCCAACGCCGGAAGGATTGGCGGAAGTGCGCAAACTTTTTGGCTACAATTGCGCTATGTGTCACGGCAAAAATGGCGACGGTAAGGGTGACCTCGCTGCGGACATGAAGCTTGAACTCCGCGACTGGCGCGAGGCTTCTTCCATCGAGAAGATGACCGACGGCGAGCTCTTTTGGATTGTCAGCAACGGTAAAGGCAAGATGCCAGGCGAAGGCGGCCGAACGACGGAAAAAGTACGCTGGAACTTTGTGAACCTGGTGCGCGCTTTTGCCAAAAAGGGCGCCGGGGATAAACCAAAGGCGGATTCGCCGGCAAGTTAGTTGCTACCAGCGGGGGCGTCCGAATCAACCAAGGTGATGGAATCCTGGATCGCCGCGCGTGGGGTGAGCGGCGTCTTCCCCTATGTTATGCTGGCCTCGAATCATTCCCGTAAGGAGACTTCCGATGGCCCATGCGCCACAATTTCTGAAGCTGGTGAACGAAGCAAAAAAGAAAATCAAAGAAAGCAATGTGGCGGACGTGAAGCGCCGCAGCGACGCGGGTGAAAAGTTTCTGATCGTGGATGTTCGCGAAGACAACGAATGGGCGAAGGGCCATCTTCCCGGGGCCATCCACCTGGGCCGAGGCATCATCGAGCGCGACATCGAACAACGCGTTCCGGACACCAATGCCAAGCTCATTCTGTATTGCGGTGGTGGTTTCCGATCCGCACTCGTGGCGGACAACCTGCAAAAGATGGGCTACCACAACGTCGAATCGATGGATGGTGGGTGGAAGGGCTGGCTGGAAGCGGGTTTGCCGATCGCCAGAGACTAGCGGCGGCGATTCGCTCCGGGCGGAAGGAGTCGAAAATTAGCCGCTGCCCTTGCCACGCCTCTAAATAGTGGCTATTCGATGTTTCCACCAATTTATTCTGGCCTTCGCGTTTTTTTACTCTCAATAACTCATCCCCAACTAGTTTCGTTTTCGCCTCCGTCCTAAATCGAGACTCACCCGGGACTCACTTATGTGCTTGCGAACCAATTCTTCGACTGATATACAGGCGCGCATAATTAAAAACAGCTTAACAAACCACGATCTTTACACAAAAGTCCGCGCAGGGTTAGGTGGCATGAGAATAGATGCATGTAGTTATTCGTGCCGCAATATATCAGCAGGGTCCAGCGATGACGCCCGCATGGCGGGAAGGATGGCTGCCGAGGCAGCGATCAGAAAGAATAGCCCGGCGATGCTCACAAAGGTCAAAGGATCGGCCGGCTTAGTTCCGACCAAGATGGCACTCATCAACCGTGTGAGAACAAAACCACCGGCCAGACCAATGCTGAGCCCAATAAGCATCAACCGGAACCCCTCGTTCAACACAAGTTCGAGAATTTGGCGCTTCTTAGCACCAAGAGCGACACGGATGCCGATTTCGGCTGTTCGCTGCCGAACAGCTGACGAAAGTACGCCATAAATGCCTATTCCGGCGAGCAATCCTGCGATCATCCCGAAGCTGCCAATGAGGAGCAATGTAAAACGCGTGGTGGTCTGAGCTTCATCAATCAACGCATCGGCCGGCAGTATGCCGGTGACGAGCAGGGTAGAATCAACACCTTTGACTGCCGCCCGGACCGCCTGTTCATACTGCACGGGTTGACCGGTGATCCGAGCCGCCCAGGAGTCCACGATACCAGCCTCTTCGAATCCACCGGTTATATAGATCTGTTCCCTGCCGGGTTCCGCCAATGATGTGGCTCGCACGTGTTGAACAACGCCAATTACTTGCACCCATTCAACGTCGGGTGTTCTAATGTGCACCAGAATTCGTTTCCCGACTGCGGATTGTCCAGGAAAGGCTTTCTTCGCAAGGAACTCATCGACAATCAGAAGTTTGCGCCCAGGGACATTGTCAGCGTCCGTAAATGTACGTCCCTCCAGCACTGGTATATGCATCGTTTCAAAATATCCTGGAAGGACCTCTTCTTGATCGGCTTCTTGATACTTGCTCGCATCCGACAGCGCCTCGTCGGTTCCCCAACGGACTACGCCGAAGAAGCCCCCCGCGAGTGGAAAACGGTCGCAACCGGTTACGCTTTGGACCCCCGGAATAGCTTGCAGCTGCTGGCGAATCTCCTGGATGAGGGCAGCCCGTTTTTCCAGGCTGTTTTGGTCACGGTTGACACCTAGAACCTGAAAGGTGAGTAGTCCATGCGAATCGAACCCGGGATCGATGCGCTGCAGCACGAGAAAGCTGCGAAACATCAGTCCTGATCCAATGAGTAATACAAAAGCCAAAGCAATCTCCAAGACGACCACGGACTTGCGCAGCGAACTGCTCCTGGATAGGCCGGCGTGCTGACTCGCGCGGTGCAATGAATCCATCAGTTCCGAGCGCGAGATACGCCAGGCAGGCGCCAAAACAACTACAATGACTACGATGAAAGCTGCCAGTGCAGCGAAACCGAGTACGTGAAAATCAATTCGCGCGGTATCAAGACGCGGAATATCTGCGGGACCAAAGGTACGCAGCGAGCGGATTGCGATGGCGGCTAGCATTAGGCCCGCAACAGCGCCAGTGCCGGCGAGGAGCACCGCCTCGACGATAAGTGAGCGAAGGAGTCTCCAGCAAGTTGCGCCGAGCGCCGCACGAACTGCCAATTCGCGTTCCCTGACGGACAGCGATACCAAAGCAAGATTGGTGACATTCGCATAAGCAATGAGTAGCAGAAAGATACCTGAACCAAGGAGGGCCAAAATTGCGGGGCGAACTGCAGCAGCCAGTTGTTGTCGAATGAGCTGGATGCGAAGGGAAAAGCCTGCAGTTGCGCAAAAGGGACAAACTTCCCTGATTCGAGCCGCGACCACATCAGCGCTGGCTTGTGCTTCTTCCAGTGGTACTCCATGCCTGAGCTTACCGACCACATAAATCGACTCTCCGTCGCGGTCATAGCGCGATCGGGTCGCGGCCCAGACATCCGGCGTGGCATCGATGCCGTCCTCCGGAGGAAAATACAATTTGAATCCCGGTGCTAGGACTCCGACGATGATAGGACCGGGTTGTCCCAGCGGAAACGCGGGGTGGCCCAGAATGGCGGGATTCCCACCGTACCGCCGCACGAAGTATTCGTAGCTGAGAATGCCTATGTACGGCAGAGGCGGCGTCTGCGGTGCGGTCCACAGCGATCTGGGAGGCTGTGGCAATCCGTCCTGATCCGAGAAGTCACGGCCGTAGGCGATATTCGCTCCCAGCAAGCGGAAGAAGTTCGGGGTCACACCTGCAACGCTAATTTGTTCAGGCGTGCCGTTTTCCGTTTGAACAATGGCACGCTGCGTCGTTTCGACGCCAGCGAAGTCCTCAAACGTGCTCTTCGTCTGATCCCGAAGATCGGCAAGGTTGGCAAAGGAAAATCGGACGTTGCGAACGTCACGTTTACGCAGGTCCATGCTGGCGATGACAATGCGATTCGGGTCCTTATAGGGCAGTGGGCGCAGAAGGACCGCGTTGGCTACAGTGAACACTGCGGTGCTGGCACCAACTCCCAGCGCTATGGTTGTAGCTGCAAGCACGTTCGCAAGGAAGCGCTTTCTCAACGCCTTTACCGCAGTTCCAATTAGTCCTAGCTCCACGGTTGATATTTCCCTTTTGCCAATGTCTATGACGAGGGAATGCTGAGCATTATCGCACGTCGAAGACCTCCAACGGCGCTTTGATCACGCGAGGCGATGCGGGGCGCGGATTGGAGAGAGCTGCCGCGTAAGCGGTTGAGGTCCTCGTTAACAAAACAATGGAGAGAACGTGCGTATCGGCATTCTTGGCTGGCCAATGATTGTCGACCGGCGATCACTTCATGCCCACCGTACCACGCGATGGCGCCAATTGAGCCAAAACCTAGAAACATCATCAGGGACGCGAATGATGAACTGTATAACGCCAATCGGACTGATGCACCGAGCATCGCCCGTGACGCCGCTGCGATTATGCTGCATCCTCGTTTATCTAGGGCATAGCGTTTTTCGTGGCGACAATTACGGTACTGTACATCAAAGTTGGCAACATAACAGGGATACATCGGGAAGGGCTGGTCGAACAGCAGTATGGGAGGAGGCGTACGGTTTTGCCTTTGTCGAGCCTTGTCTTAGGGATTTTACTCTGGTATGCCAACTGCCTTTTGAAGTTCCTCCCGATGGCCAACAGATTAAATACTAATGAAGCGGCATTGTGCAAGTTGCAATGAGACGCTAAGAAAAAGCAACTTGCAGGTTACTTTAGAGCGGTTACGGGTAGCGTTGGCGGATTTTCACCGTGCGATCCAGCTCGTCCGAGACTTCCAGAATCTTGAGCTGCAGGTCTTTATCCAGCGCAGCGGCACTCAGAAATTCGCGGACCTCTGCTTGTGCGGCAGCGGATTGCTGGCCTCCAATAAACGCGTTCAGCCAAGCGAGCACAAAAAATATTTTGCGTTCTCTCTTGATCTGCGGGAGAGCTTCTAGAGCAGGTTTCAAATACGGCAGCGCCAGCCCTGACTGGTTCCAGTAATTGAAGGATCCCAGGCTCTGCTCGATCCAGTCTTCCGGACGAGAAGAGTTGTGCAGGTAGTCGTCGAAATAGCGCTGCTTGGAGGCGCTCTCCGGATGGGCGGCCTGGGCCATGTATGCATATTTCTGGCCGTCGCCGGTGTTGTCCCGCTTCTGTTCTGCGGCATAGAGGGCATCGGCTTCTGAGTCGTTCAGGGCAATCAGCGCGGTGACCATGGTCCAACGGTCCAAGGGGCGAGGATCCATACCGGGAACGGTAAGCTTACCGGTGAGAAGGTCTTTCAGTTGTGCGCGTCCCAGGGCGCTCTCCGCGATGGCGCGGAGGCCGCGAAACCAGATGATGCGAAGATCCTGATTGGCAGAATGGAGCATCAGGTCGGAGGCCAGCGTCTCGGCTCTGGGAACAATCTCCGCGCGGACACTCTGGTTTACGTAACGGTGCAGGCCGATAGTGACATGGCCGATGAGATTTTGCGCCAGCGCTTCGTCAGTCTCATTGGGAAGCAGACGGAGCGCAAGTTCAACGAAATCGCGTGGAGCAAGGTCCGCTTCGCGGATAGCATCCCACAGCGAGCCCCACAGCAAGGTCCGCTCGAAAACATCGGAGACTCCGCCCAGCCGCTCGATGACGGCCTGGCGGCTGCGCTCATCCAGCAGAAAGCGGCCGTAGGCGTAATCGTGATCGTTCAGGAAGACATATTGGGGACAGGGCTTGGCAATGACTTCCTGCAACTCGGCCCTTTCCGTGTTCAGTTCCGTGTGGATGTGGGATGGAGCGCGGTCTGTATATTCGAACAGGACTTGCATGCCCACTGGCCAAACGCCGCCTTCGCCGAGAACATCGTGTTGCGTCAATGAAAAGTGATCAATGCGGTTTTGAGAGTCACAGGACCAGACAACATCTATCTGGGGCATGCCGCGGTGACGAATCCACATGGCCGCCCATTCCTGCAGCGATTTTCCGGAGACGCGCTCGAAGGAATGCACCAGGTCGCTCCACTCCGCATTGGCGTAAGCATGTTCCCTTAGATAAAGGCGCAGGCTATCTCGGAAGTCTTCTTCACCGAGTACAAAGGCGAGCTGCTTGATGACTCCCGGAGCCTTGGAATAGACCACGGCGCCATAGGCCGATTTGGCGTCCTGGAGGTTGGCGATGTTCTGGTAGATCGGGGTCGTGCCCTTGGTGGAGTCGATGGAGTAGGCGGCGGGTTTGATGGACTGATAGAAGCGCTTCCAGATGTTTTCGCTGGGCTTGAGGGAGGCCAGCGCGTGAAAAGCCATGTATTGAGCAAAGCCTTCCTTTAACCAGAGGTCGTCAAACCAGCGCATGGTGGTGAGGTCGCCGAACCATTGGTGGGTCAGTTCATGAAGCAGCAGGATGTCGCGATTGAGGTGGTCGCTGCGAGTCGGCGCAATTCGAAAGAGCACAGATTCCTCTCGCAGAAAAGTGGCTCCGGCGTGTTCCATTCCACCGTAAGCAAAGCCGGGAATCATCACCATGTCGTACTTAGGAAAAGGGAAAGGTTGGGCAAAGAAACTGGAAAGATAATCGATTCCTTGGGCCGTAATCTGCTGCACTTCAGGCGCTTCCTGTTCCGCCTTCTTGAATTTCGACTGGCGGACATACAGTCCAGGCAGGCCAGGCGTTTCACGCACCTTGCGAAATGGGCCAGCAGCGAAGGCGAAAAGATAGGTGCTGATCGGACGGGTTTCGGAAAAAACCGTAAGGCGCTGGCCAGGGCCGGCCGGTGATTGAGATTTGATGGCAGCGTTGGAAATGGCCGTCCAGTTTTCCGGGGCCGTCAATTCGAGATGGAATCGGCCTTTCAAATCAGGTTGGTCAAAACAGGGAAAGGCCATATCAGCGTCCATGGGGACAAACAGCGTGTAGAGGTACTCGGTGTTGTCGTCCTGGTCTTCAAAGCGAGTGATGGCTTTCCCCGCCGTGGCCACCGGGGCAGTGAAATCCATGCTGACCTTATTTTCGCCGCGATGCACGGCATCGACAGGCAGCTCCAGATGACCGTGGTCCATTTTTGCGGGAACCGGGACGCCGTTGACGATCAGGTTCGCGGCGGTTCCATCCCGGAAGTCGAGCAGAAGGGGGCCGGAAAAACGGGAATGAAACTGCAGGTCCTCATGGCCGGAGATAGATGGAGTATGAGGGGTGAGCGTAAAGCGAAGATGGTAGCGAAGGTCTGAAATCTGGGTGGCGCGCTGCCGGGCAAGGTCACGCGGAATGCCGTCTGGTGGCGCAGCCATCAAATTGCCCGCGGCCAACATTGCGAAAATTGCAAGAATCATGCGCATAGACGGAAGAAATCTACACGAGCGACGGGGGCCTGGGAAGACCTGTGTAATGCGTTTCACAGCTGAGCTGTTATTGACGTTGGTGCGTTTAACCTTCTCGAGAATGTCGTTGGCCTTTGCGCCAAGGTTTTAATTTATGACCCATTATGATATTGCTCAGCCATGGGCAAACAGCAATCGATGGGAAAGTGCAATCTCTGCGGTGAGATCGTCGGCCGCGCTGCCATGACCCGGCACCTAGCTGCGTGCTGCCAACCGGAAGCTTCCGGGCTATTGCGGGTCTCTAAACAACGACCGCCTGCCCCGAGTTTCCATTTAGCCATCGAAGGACGTAATTCGGGGGCGTACTGGATGCATGTGGCATTGCCGCTGACCGCCCCGCTCAGTAAACTCGACGATTTTCTCCGCGATACCTGGCTTGAGTGCTGCGGCCACTTGAGCGCATTTGAGATTGGCGCCAAGCGTTATGCTTCCGAGCCCACGGATGAAGAAATGAGCATGGGAGCGCAGTTGAGCGAAGTGCTTGAGGTAGGGATGAAGTTCTTTTATGAGTATGACTACGGTTCTACAACGGCTCTGGTGCTAAAGGTTGTTGCTCTTCTTGAGCAAGGCATGCCGAAAGGCGCCGTAGAACTATTGGCCAGAAACGAGGCACCGCAGGTAAGCTGCCAGCGATGCAGCATCCAGCCTGCCACTCGAATCTGTACCGAATGCGCGTGGAATGGGAAGGGCTGGCTTTGTGAGGCGTGCGCCGTCGCACACGAGTGTGGCGACGATATGTGCTTGCCGGTAGTTAACTCTCCTCGCGTTGGAGTGTGCGGGTATACGGGTTAGGCGCTCCTCTGCCATGGCTGCTCGGAATTTCGTCGCACTACCATGTCGCGCCGTAGAGCCCCTGCCTTCAGGCATGGGGGATATACAAGTCGAACAAAAATGTCGTGTACAGCAGCAAATATCACGTCATTTGGTGCCCAAAGTATCGCCGCAAAGTTCTCGTTGGCGATATCGCCAAACGGCTTGAGGAAATCATGCGCAAGACTGCTCTAAAGTATCGAGCGGAGATCAGCGCCCTGGAAATCGTGCCAGACCAGGTTCACCTGCTTGGCGAAGTGGACCCTCGGTTTGGGATTCACCGTTTTGTCAAGCGCATCAAGGGTGTAACGTCACACGTCTTCCAGAAAAGAATTCGTCAGCCTCCGAAAGCGCCTGCCAAGTCTGTGGACGAATTCGTACTTGGTCTGGAACCGTGGGCGGTGCACCGCTCGAAGTCATTCAGCAGTACGTGGAGAATCAAAAGAATGTCTGACGAATACATCACGCCCACGGCTCTTGGTGCCGAGCGTAACTGCAGCGGTAGCAAGGTCGCACTGCAGCCTGATAAGACGTTGCGAATCGCAGGCTCGGGCGGCCAAAGTGGTTCTCTTTTGGCGATGTCCCGCGTCCTAGCCATCGAACAAGAGCACCAACCTTGCAAGTCTGAAAACCGCAGGCGTGCCTCGCTGTCTGTGGCCCAAACAAAAGAGGCGCATGCCTTGCTTCCAAGCAGAATTAACAGGAGCGGCTAAGGCGTTCCTCCGAGGGCGGTCTCATGTCTAGCCCAACCAAACACGGTGTCAAAGGCAGGGTGTACCTCACGCCTGAGGAAGCTCCTGCGGCGGCTCGCCAGTTTGGTTGCGCCCGTTTTGTTTACAATCATCTTTTGGAATTCTCAAGAAGCAGATATTTCACAAATAAAACCAAAACATCGCCAGCCCAACGCAGCCTCGAGCTAACTCGACTGAAGAGTGAAACCCCGTGGCTCCAGGAAGTAAACGCCCAAGCGCTTCAGCAAACCGGGAGAGCCTTGGATAGGGCGTACCAGAACTGGTTCGACTCCATCACCGGCAAGCGACCCGATAAAGTAAACCCACCGAAGTTCAAGAAAAAATCGCAGCGACAATCAGCGAGATTCACCCGCGGTGCTTTCAGTTTCGATAAGAACAGCGGGACCTTGAGGCTCTCCAAAATAGGAGACATTCGAATACCGTGGTACCGCCGAGTAAAGGGTGAGCCGTCTTCTGTGGTT
>Ga0066689_10000558_pt1 | contig 11230 bp, 7 predicted proteins | sample GraSoiAngelo_138_FD_65626 | JGI IMG/M metagenome (GOLD analysis project Ga0066689, IMG submission 65626) | Grasslands soil microbial communities from the Angelo Coastal Reserve, California, USA - 14_0929_09_40cm | ecosystem: Environmental > Terrestrial > Soil > Grasslands | place: USA... | reverse complement strand
CGGGCCTACTTCGGGCCGCTGAACGAGCAGTGGGAAAACCTGAAGGAGATGCGCCTGGGCGAGCAGTTCGCGGCGGCGCTGCTGATCGCGTTCTTGCTGTTCATGGGCCTCTGGCCGACGCCGTTCATTGACCGCATCTCGGATAGCGTGCGCAACATACCTGGAATCACGTCCTGATGCCGGACGCGAATTTCGACTGGAAGCTGCTAGCCCCCGAGTACATTCTCGTCGCGTGGGCGGGCGTGCTTATCATGCTCGATTTGTTCTGGCCGGTCGAAGGGATTGGGCGCTGGAAGCGACTCGATAAGGAGTGGCTCGGCTATATCGCGGCTGGCGGCGCACTCATCTCTGTCCTCGTCTCGCTGATCTGGGTGGACAACGACACGAACTTCGCGGGTCTGGTCGACATCAATGACTACACTACGCTGTTCCGAGTATTTTTCGGCTTGATCGGAGTTTTCGCCTGCGTGGCCTCCGCGCGGTTCGTCAAAGAGCGCCTGCTGCACGCCGGGGAGTATTACGCTTTCATCCTTCTCGCCGTGGTGGGCGCGAACGGAATGGCGGCGGCGAGCGAATTGCTGACCGCATACATATCGCTCGAGCTGCTTAGCTTCAGCCTATACGTACTCACGGCGTACGCGAAGTTCGACCTGCGGTCGAACGAAGGTGGCCTCAAGTACATGCTCCTGGGGGCGTTCTCGTCGGCGCTACTCCTGTACGGCATCGGTATGATCTACGGAGCTACGGGGTCGACACACTTTAGCGAGATCGGCAGGGCGCTGTCGAAAGACACAGGCGGGATCGACGAGGCGTTGTTCCTGGGGCTGGCCCTAATCATGGCGGGGCTTGGCTTCAAGGTGGCTGCCGTGCCGTTCCATATGTGGACGCCTGATGCTTATGAGGGCGCTCCGTTGCCGGTGACGGCGCTGATATCCGCGATATCGAAGTCGGGCGGGTTCGCACTCTTCTTAAAGCTATTCGCGGAGGCGTTCGAGCCCAAAATCGACGACTGGCGCTACTTCATCGCTGCGCTGTCGGTGGCGACGATGGTGCTTGGGAACCTGGTCGCTATCCAGCAGAGCAACATCAAGAGGCTGCTAGCTTATTCGAGCATCGGGCAGGTGGGTTACCTGCTGATGGGGATCGCCGCGCTGTCGCCCGAGTCGGGGAGTGCGCTCGTGCTGCACATGATGGGCTACGTGGTGACGAACCTGGCGGCATTCGTATGCGTGATTATCTTCTATAACTGGACTGGCAAGGAAGAGATCAAGGACTTTGCGGGATTGCGCGATACGGCGCCGTTCCTCGCTGTGTCGCTGTCGATAGCCCTATTCTCGCTAGCGGGCATGCCACTGTTCGCGGGATTCGCGACGAAGTTTATCTTGTTCCAGGCGGCGGCGGACCAGGACCTGCTGTGGCTGGCCGGGGTGGCTGTGACGATGAGCTTCGTCTCTCTTTACTACTACCTGGTGATCATCAAGGAGATGTTCCTGGGGAAGGCAGAGGGGACGCTGGCGATGCCGGTGCCGTGGGTCGAGTACGGGGCGCTGGCGCTGCTCGTCGCTGGAGTGCTGTTCATCGGGTTATACCCAGCGCCGCTGCTGGATTGGGTGGACGGGAGCACGGCAGAGGTGTTTGCAGGAGTGGGGCGGGCGGCGGTGGCGGGGCAGTGAATGTGGGCGAATCACATCGGTGTTTCTTCCTCTGACGGATCATTATGTTGACTGCCCTCCGCCCTATCGGATAGCCTGAGAACGACCACGTGTTCGGGGGTGCATCCCGGCAAGCATATCTTCGTGCCCAGAAAAGAGGGTCGGGGCCGAGCGCATGCGCCGATTAGTCGTTTCATTAGTCTTGCTCACTCTGCTGGCCGCAGGCGGCCAGCATTTCGGCGTGGATTTGGCCCCGCAGCCCGCCAATGCCATAGAAATCGAGACTGTCGTCTGGCAGTTCGGGCAAGACTATCCCGGCGTAGAGGGCGATGATACTCTCCTGCCCGTCGGGACGGTGCATGTAAAGACGCACGATGGAACCGACTGGATGTCTACCTATGATGGAAACTCGAAAGCAGTCACGGGGCCAGCAAGCCTGAGGCGTCTGATCGCCGACTACAACGCGAAGGGGATCGAGGTGGTCGCGTGGTTCGTCCCTAAGGGAGTTGACATCGAAGACCAGGTGAGGATGGCGGAGGACGTGCTGGACACGGGGGTGAAGGCGCTTTATGCGGACGTAGAACCGTTCGACGGGTTCTGTTATGGGGACTGTAACTACCTGGCGGAACAGTTCTGGTGGCGCCTGAGGTCCGAGCGGCCAGAGGCAACTCTGGGCGTGATATACGATCCACGCGAATGGACATGGCAGGACTCGGGCACCTGGAAGTGGCTGGCGACAGCGAATGCGGCGCTGCCTATGTGCTACTGGGAAGTGTACACGGACCAGGGAATCTGGGCTGACCCGAACGGCTGCGTAAGCCAGGCGCGCGCCGATCTGAGCTGGCTAGCCCCGGGGCGGTCGCTTGAGTACATCCCGATGCTTGAGGGGGATACGAGCGGGGATAAGTTCCTGGCGGCGATGGACGCCGCTCGGTCCGCCGGTTCGTCGCGGGTGAGTATCTGGCGGCGCGGAGTGGTACGGCCAGACGTCTGGGAAGCCGCCTGGAACATCTGGGAACCGGCTCCAGCCGTGGCCTCGGCCTGGCCATCGTACTGGGTCTGGTCGCCCTGTCCGTGGGATGGCTGCATCCTTAAGGAAGCGTCGAGTCCCGCGCTTTATGTGCTGCACAGCGGGGCGAAGTTCCATATTCCGAACCCCGACGCGCTCGCAGCTATGGGCCGCCGCCCGGGAGACTACTGGATCGTGGGGGATGGGATGCTCCAGACGGTGGCCGACGTTCCGTGGGACGGTACGCTCCTCCAGGAGGCCGGCTCGCCGACTGTCTATGTGGTCTATGCCGGAGCAAAATTTGCGATACCAAGCCCGGATGCCCTCTATGCCCTGGGGTTGGGGTACGCTCCGGTTCACACCATAGCCCCGGGTAGCCTGAACCAGATACCGAACGTGCCCAGGGACGGCACGCGCCTGGCGGAACTGAGCGGCCCATCCGAATGGCAGATTACGGCCGGAGCTAGATTCCCTTTGCCATCGCCGGAGGTCAGGGACGCGTTAATTGGTGCGGGCGCCCTGGAAGGGCCGCTGTACATCGTGCCGTGGGGGGCGCTGGCACAGATACCGACTACGCCGCATGATGGCTCACGGGTACGAGAGCTGAGTAGCGGCTCGGAGTGGCAGATAGCGGCCGGAGCGAAGTTCCCGCTCCCCGATGCTATGGTGCGAAATCAGCTTGTGCGCAAGGGCGCTATGGAGTGGCGGTTGAACATCGTCCCGGACGGCGCGCTCGCGGGGCTGCCGACCGCGCCGCGGGACGGCACGCGCGTGCAGGAACTGGGTGGCGATGCCGAGTGGCAGGTCGCTTCCGGGATGAAGTTCGCGCTGACCGACGCCAACCGGCGGGCTGAGTTGATATCAGCGGGGTCGCTTTCCTCGCAAGTAACGATCGTGCCGCCGGGTGGCCTCGGCTCGATTCCAGAGGGGCCGCAGGAGGGAACGCTGCTCCAGGAAGTGGGGGGCAGCGCGCTGTTTGTGATGCGCTGCGGCAGCCTTTATCGCTTGCAGGACAACGCACAGCTAAACCGCCTGGTGTCGGCGGGACTCGCGCGGCGGCCGATACTCACTATCGGCGGGCCGCTCGCTGAACCGGACCTTACGGCCCGAAAGCGGTGCGCGGGGGCCGGGATGGATGTGTGCCCTGCTGCGGGCTGGGGAGCGGCGAACCCGTTCGCGCCGCCGGGGTGCAAACCGCAGGAGACGCAAGCGGGCGAGTAGCCGCAGCGAGTGGGCGCCTCTTCGTTCCAAGGAGCGAGGCGCGCGGCTATAATGGGGGCCTGTGCGGAGCTCAGGGGAGGAGGCTATACATGCATGGGAAATCGCGTGATTGCGGCTCTGACATCCTCCGCAGGTAGCCAAGGGCAGACGACCATAACCTACGCGCGAGAGCACGGCCTGAGCACGCGCGGCGTGCGGCTCTTCGCACTACTGGCGGTTGTGACGCTCTTGTCGCTTGCTGGAGCCCGGGGTGATGTTCCGGCAGCGCAGGCAGCACCGACCCCGGACGGTTATGCGCTTATGCAGGACGTGACCACTGCCAATGTCGGGGGCATGGTCGACTTCGCTCTGATCCCGGGCAGGCCGGATGAGGCCGTGGTGATCACTCAGGGCGGGTTCGTGTGGCGTGTCTCGCTGACTGGCGCTTTCGCCCGCACTGAGTTCGGTAACCTATCCGGCCTTATAAGGTCGAGCAGTGAGGAAGGTCTTCTATCACTCGCCTTCTCGCCGAACTTCGCGGGCGTTGGCGGCGATAGCCGCGTCTATGTGTACTACACGCCGCTGGCGGCCAGATGCGCGCCCATTACACGCTGCTCACGGATCGCGCGAATGCCCGTCGTAAACAACGACATGGTTGAAGCGAGCGAGACAGTGGTGGTTGATATCGACCAGGAGATCGCTCAAAGCAATCACAACGGCGGTCGCTTGCTGTTTGGGCCGGACGGTTACCTGTACCTATCCATTGGAGACGGCGGCGGAGGAGGAGACCCGAACGAGACGGGCCAGGACATTAATGACCTGTTGGGAGCAATGATTCGGATCAATGTGACCGGGCAGCAAACCTACTCGATCCCAGCCGATAACCCATTTGTGGGCGTGGCCGGCCGGGACGAGCTGTGGGCGTATGGACTGAGAAACCCATGGCGGTACAGCTTCGACCGGGGCAGCGGAGACCTCTGGATGGCCGACGTCGGTCAAGCTGCATGGGAGGAGGTAGAGAAGATCACAAAAGGCGGGAACTACGGCTGGGACTGCTACGAAGGCAATGTTTCATACGAGCCGGCCGGCTGCACAACGCCTCCAAGCCCATTCATCTTCCCGCGCGCGGTATATGACCACACGCTCGGATGCTCCGTGACGGGCGGCTATATCTACCGCGGGTCGGTGTTGCAGGAGATTTACGGCTGGTACGTGTACGGCGACTACTGCTCGGGGCGGCTCTGGGCCGTGAATCCGGCAGACACCAGCAATCCGGTGCAACTGATGGATTCGCCGTACAGCATCACATCGTTCGGCGAGCTGCCGAACGGCGAGTTGCTTGTGCTGACGTTCCAGAGCGCGATCTACCGGCTCACATGCGCGACGACTCTGGATACGGATAGTGACGGCACGCCAGACGCCTGCGACCCGGACGACGACAACGACGGCTTTAGCGATGGGGTCGAGACGTATGTCGGAACCAGTCCGCTCCTGAAGTGCGGAAGCAACAGCTGGCCTGCGGACATCAATAACGACAGCTTCTCGGATATAACGGATGTTGCTTTTCTAACCGGGAATTTTGGGATGGCTGTGCCGCCGGCACCGGTGAGGCACAACATCGCGCCGGACCCACCGGACGGCTTTGTGGACATTACGGACGTGGCGAAGATGACCGGGTTCTTCGGGAGGAACTGTGCGTCTTAGACGGTCGCAGGGAACCTGCAGCGACGGGGCGAGTGACTAAGGTGAAGCTGCGCCGGAGTTCGAGGCTGGCGCGCGTAGCGCTTCTTTCGATAGCAGCTTTTCTCGCGTTGCTGGGGACGCGCAGCGGGCACACGCAGGGAACGGAGCCGACCGGAGCGGTCGGGCTCAGCGAGGAGATGCAGCTCGAGGGGCCGGCGCGTGTCGTGGTTCGCGACCTGCCACCAGCGGCGCAGACCCCCGGGCACACGGGAAATGCGGTACCGCGGCCGCGGTCATCTCCGCAGAGCTCGCTGGCGACCCAAAACGCGGCGCCTGGGGCCAACGCCCGCGACGCGTCTGCCCCGTCGCAACTGCCCTCCGCGCCCGCGCTTTCAGGCAGTGGCTTTGAAGGGCTGGACAATGGGGACAACAGTGCAGTCGTGGGCTTTACGCTTACGCCACCCGATCCGCAGGTAGCGGTGGGGCCGAACCACGTGTTCGAGATGGTCAACGTCATCGGCCGCATCTACACGCGGGCGGGCGGGAGCGTACAGACGTTTGCGCTGAGGAGCTTCTTCGGGGTGCCAGCCGGATACTCCGACACCGACCCGAAGGTCTTCTACGATGCGCTGAGTAATCGCTGGTTCGCGTCCTATGCGTCGTACCTCGACCTGGCCGGTTCGACCAACGACAAGGGGCGTCTGCACCTGGCGATCTCTCAGACCGACGATCCAACGGGCGCATGGAACGTGTACTTCCTGTCTTACAACATGGTGCTTCCAGATTATGAGGCGATCGGAGTGACGACAGACAAGCTGACGGTGTCTTCGAACATTTTTGATGTTGACAGCAATGCCTATTTCGGTGTGGAGACGCTGGTCTTCGAGAAGGCAGACGTACTGGCCGGGCTCCCCGGGGCAAGCGTCCACCTGTTTGGCTTCCCGCGAAGGACTGACCGTTTCACGGTGCGGCCCGCGCAGGGGCTGTCTGCCGGGAACGACCAGTTTCTGACAACGCGGGGAGGGAGCACAACGCTGACCGTGATCAAAATCACGGGAACGCCTGCGGCGGCGAACGTAACCGAGGCTTATGCCTCAGACAAGACGATGCTGGCGCAGAACGCGCCTCCCGCTTCAGTTGCGCTGGGAGGCAACATCGACTCAGGAGACAGCCGACTGCTGGACGCGATGTGGCGCAACGGGCGGCTGTGGACATCAGCGTCAGCGGCGTGTGTGCCGGCGGGTGATGGCACGACCAGATCGTGTGCGCATCTGATCGAGGTGGATACAGGGCCGAATCCACCGAACATGCTGCAAGACATTATGTTCGGGGAGACGGCGCAGTACTACTCGTGGCCGGCTTTGCGGACGGACGCATCGGGCGACTTATACGTCTCGCTGACGCACACGAACGCATCGATTTTTGCGGAAGCAAGGGCGACGGGGCGTCTGGCGAGCGATCCGCCGAACACGCTGAACGGCACTACCCTACTGCGAGCAGGCGATGTCGCGCACAATTCGTCGCGGTGGGGGGACTATCTCGCGACTGCTGTCGACCCGCTATTCCCCGAATGCGTCTGGCTGGTGGGTGAGTATTCGAAGGATACCCCGGGCGCGAATTGGGGCACTTTCATTGCGCGGGCGAGCTACAGCGCAGGCTGCGACGGCGACAGCGACGGTTGGAGCGACGGCGCAGAGGGAACGATCGGCACGAATCCCACGCTGGCGTGTGGTACCAACGCGTGGCCGCCGGATATCACGAACGACCGCTTCGTGGATATCTCGGATGTCGTTATTCTGACCGGAAACTTCGGCGCGCCCGTGCCGCCGACGCCCGCGCGCTACAATATCGCGCCGGAGCCACCCGATGGGTTCGTGGACATAACGGACGTAACCCGGATGGTAGGATTGTTCGGGCAGGGGTGCAGCTGAGGAAAGACGTCCCGATGCCGTGTACAGACACGTGATGTGCTAGGGGTCTGGGGCGTCTCTACAGGGCGCAGTAATTGAGCGTACCGACTCAGAGGATCGGCAGGTAGCGCTTCAGTTCGTAGTCAGTAACCTGCCTTCTGAAATTGCTCCACTCGATCTTTTTGTTGGTAAGGAGGCTCTCGTGGAGGTGGTCGCCGAGGCAACGGCGGAGTAGGTCGCTGCCTTCGGCGTATTCGACGGCTTCCCAGAGGCTGCCCGGGAGATGGTCGATGCCGCGCTCCTTCTTCTCCTCCTCCGTCATCTCGAAGACGTTCTCCTCGACGGGGTCCGGGCAGGGATATTCTTTGGCGATGCCCTCCAGGCCGGCGGCGAGCATGGCGGCGAAAGCGATGTAGGGGTTGCAGGCGGGGTCGGCGGCGCGGTACTCGATGCGGGTGGCGTTCTCCTTGCCGGGCTTGTACTGCGGCACGCGGATGAGGTCGGAGCGGTTGCGGCGCGCCCAGGAGAGGTAAACAGGCGCTTCGAAGCCCGGAACGAGGCGCTTGTAGGAGTTGATCCACTGGTTCGTGACGAGTGTGATCTCCTTGGCGTGGCGGAGAAGGCCGGCGATGTAGCTGCGGGCGAGCGCGGAGAGATGGTACGGGTCGCTTGCGTCGAAAAAGGCGTTGCGCTCGCCGGCGAAGAGGGACTGGTGGACGTGCATTCCGGAGCCGTTCTCGTCTCGGAGGGGTTTGGGCATGAAGGTGGCGTAGACGTTGTTCTTGAGCGCGACTTCCTTGACGGCGAGGCGGTAGGTCATGGTATTGTCGGCCATGGTTAGGGCGTCGGTGTAGCGGAGGTCGATCTCGTGCTGAGAAGGGGCGACCTCGTGGTGCGAGGCCTCGACGGGGATGCCGAGGTCCTCGAGGGTGAGGACCGTCTCGCGGCGGAGGTCGGTGCCGGCGTCCAAAGGGGTGAGGTCGAAGTAGCCGCCTACGTCGAGGGTCTGGGGCGTCTCTGAGTTCGCGAAGTAGAAGAACTCGAGCTCGGGGCCGACGTAGAAGGTGTAGTGAAGGTCGGTGGCGCGCTGAAGGTTGCGGCGGAGGACGAAGCGGGGGTCGCCCTCGAAGGGGGAACCGTCCGGGTGCGTGATGTCGCAGAACATGCGGGCGACGCGGCGCTCGGTCGGGCGCCAGGGGAGGATGGCGAACGTCGTGGGATCCGGCATCGCCATCATGTCGGACTCATCGATGCGCGCGAAGCCCTCGATGGACGAGCCGTCGAAGCCGACGCCCTCTTCGAGGGCTTCGGGCAGCTCTTCGACAGTGATGGCGACGCTCTTCAGGGAGCCGAGGATGTCGGTGAACCAGAGGCGGATGAATTTGACGTCATGCTCGCGGCAGGTCTGGAGGACGTAGGCGCGGGATTCGGAGGGGTCAGAGGTCATGCCAAACCATCCGCTCCCCTGAACCGATCTAGCAACTTCATCTTTCCCACCCGCCCGCCCGCGTGATGTTAATTTGATTTTGGGGGGGACACCCCCCGAGCCCCCCGGCAAAGGGGCTCCGTCCCTCTGCACTCCCCGTTCACTGTCGGAGTCTAGACGTAGAATTCGATGAACGACTAGGCATCGAAGTAGAGGTGGAACTCCCAGGGGTGCGGGCGCAAGCGGACGGGGTCGATCTCGTTTTCGCGCTTGTAGGAGAGCCAGGTCTCGATGACGTCGTCGGTGAAGACGTTGCCGCGGCGGAGGAATTCGTTGTCGGCCTCGAGGGCACGCAGGGACTCGTCGAGAGAGCCGGGGACTGTCTTGAGCCGGCGCTCTTCGCGCGGCGAGAGCTCATAGGTGTTCTTCTCGAGGGGAGCGCCGGGGTCCATCTTCTTCTGGACGCCGTCAAGACCGGCCATCAGCATCGCGGGGAAGGCGAGGTAGGGGTTGGCGGTCGGGTCAGGCGGACGGAACTCGATGCGCTTAGCCTTCGGGTTGTTCGTGTACATGGGGATGCGGGCGGCGGCCGAGCGGTTGCGGGCGGAGAAGACAAGGTTCACGGGCGCTTCGTAGCCGGGGACGAGGCGCTTGTAGGAGTTGGTCGTAGGGGCGCAGAACGCCATGAGCGCGGGGGCGTGGCGAAGGAGACCGCCGGCGTACCAGCGGCACATTTCACTGGTGAGAGCGTACCCCTTCTGGTCGAAGAAGAGAGGCTTGCCGTTCTTCCAGAGTGACTGGTGAGTGTGCATGCCCGAGCCATTGTCCATGAAGAGGGGCTTTGGCATGAAGGTGGCCACTTTGCCGTGCTTACGGGCGACGTTCTTGACGATGTACTTGTACCACAGGACGTTGTCCGCCATCTGAGTGAGGGGCGCGTAGCGCATGTCGATCTCGTTTTGGCCGGCGGTCGCAACCTCGTGGTGATGGACTTCGATAGTGATTCCCACCTTCTCCATTTCGAGGACCATCTCGCTACGGATGTCTTGGAGGGTGTCGTGTGGTGGGACCGGGAAGTAGCCTTCCTTATAACGCGGCTTGTACCCCAGGTTAGGTTGAGTGTTGGTACCCGTATTCCACTGCCCTTCGATTGAGTCGATGTGGTAGTAGCCCTCGTGCTCGTTCTGGTCGTAGCGGATGTCGTCGAATACGAAAAACTCGAGTTCGGGGCCCCAATAGGAAGTGTCGGCAAGACCGGTGGACTTTAGGTAGGCTTCGGCTTTCTTAGCGACGCCACGCGGGTCGCGGCTATAAGGATCTCTCGTCACGGGGTCGACGATGTCGCAGAGGATCGAGAGGGTGGGAACGGAGCAGGCTGGATCGACGCGGGCGGTCGCAGGGTCCGGGATAAGGATCATGTCCGACTCCTGGATCTCCTGGAAACCGCGGATGCTCGAGCCGTCGAAGCCGATGCCATCCACCCAGATCGAACCCGGCAAATCATCGAAGTCGACCATGTCCTTGGGCGGGATGGAGAAGTGCTGCCAGAGGCCGGGCAGGTCTGTGAACTTGAGGTCAACGATCTGGATGTTGTTCTTCTTGATGAGATCGGCGACCTTCTGCACGTCTGTTGCGGTTGTCAATTGTCCCTCCTTCGGTCTTTTTCCTGCGTTTGCGATTATAGGCGCGCGGCCCACCCGGCGGGAGGGCCGCACGTTACGGGTGTGTTAAACGCCGGTGCAACGGAGAAGAACACGGAACAGGATAAGTTGTGCGTCTATCGAACCTGGTTCCAGTTCCAAGTTCCTGTATCCACTATTCGCGATCAGACCGCTGCTTCACCCCTTTCGCCGGTGCGGACGCGGATAGCGTCCGCGACGGGGATGAGGAAGATCTTGCCGTCGCCGATGTTGCCGGTGCGGGCGGCGTCGCAGATCAGCTTTACGACGCGGTCGGAATCGGCGTCCTTGACGACGACCTCGATCTTGACCTTGGGCAGCATATCTACGGTGTAGGTCTCGCCGCCGCGGCCCATGTGGACGATACCTTTCTGCGTGCCGCGACCAGTGACATGGACGATGTTGAGGCCCGTAAATCCGGCGTTAGCCAGCACCTCCTTCACGTCATCGAGTTTCTCGGGCCGGATGATGGCTTCTAGTTTGTACATCTGCCGGCCCTCCTAGGACCCGGCCCCGCTGCCGGCGCCTTCGGGTTGCACTCGAGGCGCAGGCGCCGGGCTGGGCGGAGGGGTCTCGGCGAATTGCAGGACCGGGAGGCCCGAGCCCTCGTCGATGACGTAGCCACGCTCACCGTGCTGCGTGACATCGAGTCCGAGCTCTTCTTGGTCTTC
>Ga0066689_10000555_pt1 | contig 11241 bp, 10 predicted proteins | sample GraSoiAngelo_138_FD_65626 | JGI IMG/M metagenome (GOLD analysis project Ga0066689, IMG submission 65626) | Grasslands soil microbial communities from the Angelo Coastal Reserve, California, USA - 14_0929_09_40cm | ecosystem: Environmental > Terrestrial > Soil > Grasslands | place: USA... | reverse complement strand
GCCGTCGGCCTCGTGGACGAGGCGAGCGCGCTGAACCTCGAGGCCATCGAGAAGTTCATCGGCCAGAAGATCCCCGTCGAGTGGGCGGAGGACGACCTGTTCGTGCCGGAGATCAGGCCATCCGCCGAGGAGCGGCGGCGGTTCGCCGAGGAGCGGCGGGCTCGGTTCGACGCGCGGCGCGGGTTCGATCGCGGCGGCCGCCACGGCGGCGGCGGGCGCGACCGCGGGCGTTCGGGCCCGGCCACGCACCATGCGCCCCACCCGCCGCCGGTGCAGCCCGCCGGCGGCGCGCGCGATGGCGCGTCGGCGTCCGACGGTGGTCCGCCGCGGCGGCGACGGCGGCGCGGGCGGGGCGGCGGCGGGCCGCGGCCCGAGGGAGGCAACGCATGAAGCGCCTCGCGATCATCGACGACTGGGGCGGAATGGTGCGGGCGTTGCCGGTCTGGAAGCGGCTCGACGGCCGGGCCACGATCGACGCCTTCCAGGACACGCTCGCCGACGAGAATGCGCTCGCCAAGCGGCTGGCGCCGTACGAGATCGTCGTGCCGACCCGCGAGCGCACGTTCTTCCGCGCCGGGCTCCTCGGCCGCCTGCCGGCGCTGCGCATGCTCGCGATCGGTGGCCGCTGGACCGGGCAGGTGGACCTCGCCGCTGCCGGCGCGAAGGGCATCGTGGTGACGGACACGGAGGGCTCCGGCGTCAACGCGTTCGAGCACACGATCGCCCTCATGATGGCGCTGGTGCGCCGCGTGCCGCAGGAAGACCGCGCGACGCGCGGGGGCGCATGGCAGACGCCGCCGATCGGCGTGGACATGCACGGCAAGACGCTCGGCGTGATCGGGCTCGGCCGCATCGGCGGCAAGATGGCCGCCTTCGGCAGGCTCCTCGGCATGCGCGTGCTGGCCACCGGCCTGACCCTGACCGACGAGCGCGCGGCCGCCGCCGGCGCCACGCGCGTGGACCTGGACACGCTGCTGCGCGAGAGCGACGTCGTCAGCGTGCACTACCGGCTGTCGGACAAGACGCGCGGGCTCATCACCGCGCGCCACCTGGCCCTCATGAAACCGGGCGCGTTCCTCGTCAACACCGCGCGCGGGCCGATCGTGGACGAGAAGGCGCTGCTGGACGCGCTGCGCGCGCGCCGCATCGCCGGCGCCGCGCTGGACGTGTTCGACGTCGAGCCGTTGCCGAATGGCCACCCGTTCCTCGGCCTCGACAACGTCGTGCTGACGCCGCACCTGGGCTTCGTGACCGCCGAGGGCTACGGGATCTTCTTCGGGCAGGCCACCGAATCGATCCTCGCGTATCTCGACGGCAAGACGCCGCCTCGTGTGGTGGCCGCGCGCGGCTAGCGCCGCCCCGGGGCCCGCTGTTACACTCTCGGCCATGCCACGACTCCTCGCGCTGTTCCTCGTCGTCGCCGTGCTGCCGCTGGCCGCCGCCGCCCTCGCCGCCGATCCCCCGGCGCCCATGCCGCCCGGGATGCTGCCGCCGACGGCGCCCATGGCCGACTTCAACCAGCCCGCCCAGTCGGCCTCGTCGCTCATCGCCGCCCTGCACGTCCGCGGACCGGAGAAGATCATCGGCACGGCGGTCGTGCTGCTGCTGCTGATCGCGCTCGTGATGTTCGCGGGCATGCTGCGCCACGTCTACGGCGGCGCGCGCTCGCCGCGCCGCTGACCGGATCGCATGGGCCTCACGCGCCACCGCTTCGTGAGGGGCGTCGTGGCGGCCGCTGTCGTCGGCGCGCCCCTCGACGCGCACGACACGACGGAGTTCACGCCCGTCCGGCCGTGAGGACGATCCGCCTCGTCGTCGAGGGCGCGGTCGCGCGCGTCACGCTCGACCGCCCCGAGGTGCTGAACGCCGGCAACGAGGAGTGGGTGCGCGACCTCGGCGAGGTGGTCGCCCGTATCGCGCGCGCCCCCGACGTCCGCGTCGTCGTGCTCACGGGGGCCGGTCGAGCCTTCTCGACCGGCGTCGACCTCGACGCGCTCGCCTCCGGCTCTTTCGGCCTCGCCGACTTCGTCGCGTGGGAAGACGCGATGGTCGCCATCGAGCGGATGGACCGGCTCTTCGTCGCGGGCATCAACGGCCACTGTCTCGGGGGCGGCCTGCAGCTGGCGCTCGTCTGCGACTATCGCCTCGCCTCCGACGCCGCGCGGCTCGGGCTGCCGGCGGTGAAGGAGTGCCTCATCCCATCGATGTCGCTCTACCGCCTGCCGCGCCTCATCGGCGGCGCGCGGGCCCGCGAGCTGATCCTGCTCGGCGAGCCGATCGACGCGCCCACGGCCGAGCGCTACGGATTGGTCAACCGCACGGTGGCCGCCGCCGACTTCGAGCGGGAGCTGGACGCGACCGTGCAGAAGTTCCTGGCGCTGCCGCCCGCCAGCGTCCGCGCCAGCAAGGTCCTCGCCGCGCGCGCCTTCGATCTGGAGTTCGACGCGTTCCGCCGCGAGATGGAGACGCACTTCAAGGTCTGCCTCGACTCCGACGAACACGAGCGCGCGATGGACGCCATCCGCGCCCGGCGAAAGGCCTGACTAGGGCTTCACGCAGTTGATGTAGGTCCAGCAGCACCGGAACGCCGGCCGCCCGCCGAACAGCGTGTCCATCGCGTGGCGGATCAGCGCGAGCCGGTCGCTCACGGCCGGCGCGCCCGCCGCCTTGCCGTCGACCTTGGCCGAGCCGCCGACCCAGCCCAGCACGGCCTCGTGGTAGGCGCTGAGGAATTCGAACCAGTCGTCGACGCTGGCGTCGATCGTGCGCGCGGTGACCGACTCGACGGTGAAGCCGGCGCCCTCCAGGCCGCGCACGTAGTACTCGAGCGGCCGCACGGGCAGGAAGACGCGGTCGCGGTAGGCGAGGTGCGCCTGCATCCGCGCCTCGTCGTCGAGCAGCGGCCGGTACGCCGCGTACCGGGGATCGTTGCGCACGAGTCCGGTGGCCACCTCGTGGATCGTCCAGACGGTCTCGTCCAGGATCCACTCGCTCGGCCGCGCGCTCGGATTGCGGATGTTGCCGGACTGCACGAACACGCGCCCGCCCGGCCGCAGCACCCGCGCCCACGACGCCAGCGTCTGCGGCAGGTCGAGGTAGAGGTGGATGGCGTTGGTCGAGGCCAGCGCGTCCACGCCGCGCGCGACCAGCTCGGGTCCCAGCACTTCCTCGAGCAGCTCCAGGCGCCTGTCCTCCTTCAGCCAGCGCAGCAGGCGGAACGCGACGCGCTCGTCGTCGCCGAACTTGTCGAGCCCGACGCGCAGGAACTTCGGCGAGCTGTCGGCGATCAGCATGCCCACCGGGCGGTCGAAGATCCGCAGCTTCAGCCGGTCGAGGAGAATGCCGGTGCCGCCGGAGTAGTCCACGAGGATCTGGCCCTCGTCGAGATGGCGCGCCAGGTCCTCGACGGTCGGGTCGAGGTTGCGATACCAGCCGTGCTGCTCGACGGTGTCGTAACGCAGGCCGAACGTGTCGACGGGCTGCCGCGTCCAGTCGTCGTCGGGCACGCGGGCGAATCCGGCGGGCCAGCGAAACGCCCGCCGCGGGGCGCGCGCGTCGGGAGCGCCCCGGCTGAGCTCGCGGTGAATGCGCAGCAGCTCCGGCAGCGTCGCCGGCGCGCGCCGGCCCCAGCCGCACTCCGTGGCGATGCCGAAGTCGGCGGCGAAGCGCCGCGCGACGTCGATGCGGCGCGCCGTGCCGGCCACGCCGTCGGTGTGGTGGACGAGGCCGAGATAGAGCTCGGTCTCCGGCCGCAGCCGCAGCCCGGCCAGCGGCGCGTAGTACGCGTCGTCGGCGCGATCGCGCGGCACGGGCAGGTGGACCCAGGTCAGCGGGCGGCGGAGGCTCGCGGCGAGCGCGTTGGCGATCTCCACGAGCCTGGCGGCGTCGCGGGGCTCCGTGAAGTGACGGTGCTGGACGTCGCCGTAGCAGAAGTGATAGCCGAGCTCGACGTCGGCCGGCACCTGGCGCGAGAGCCGGAGCAGGCGCTCGAGGATGCCGCCCTTGACGTCGTCGAACCACACGGGAAAGACGCCCTCGAGCATCCCGAACTCGAAGTTGGTGTCCCACTGGATCGCGAGCTGGTCGTGGGGCACCTCCTGGACCACGAGCCGCAGCTCCGCGAGCAGGCGCGCCTCGTACGCCGGCTCGAGGGCGCCCTGGTGCTCGGGCACCACGAACGCGCTGATCGGCGCCAGCGGCGTGGGCAGGCAGACCTGGAAGCGGCAGGCCACGGGCACGCGGCCGTCGCGCTTGAGCCGCGCGAACACGCGGTACGACGCGACGGCGGCGTCGGCGTAGCCGAGCGCCTCGAAGCGCACGTCCTCGGCGCGCGCGCCGTCCTCGAGCCGGACGCGCGGCAGCGGCCGCCAGCCGTCCGGCGCCGGAGGCACGACTTCGAGCCGCGGCTGCGAGGTGAAGACGGGCAGCTGCCAGACGATCCAGTCGGAGCGCGGGCCCGTCTCGCCGTCGGGCATCCGGCGCAGGCGGTCGCCGAGCTCGCTCGCGAGCGTGGTGAACACGGCCTCCGCGCTGGCCAGCGGCACGCTGCCGACGAGGTGGGCGCCGCGCGCGCTCACGCGGGGCCGTCCAGCAGCGCGTTGCGGTAATGGCCGGGGTAGACGATCGCGGCGCGCGCGGGCATGGCCGCGAGGTCCTGCGCGATCTGCCAGCCCAGCGCCTCGAGCGCCGGCCGCTGGCTGCGCTCGCGCGCGGCGAGCAGCCGCCACGCCTCGTCCTCCGACGGCGCGGCCACGATCACGGGGCCGATGAAGTCGTCGTCGGTGATCCGCTCGAAGAAATACAGCGTCACGGATCTTTGAGGTCGGGTCGTTTCAGCGCCGCCGCCGCCCAGTCGCGGCACGCCTTGCGCTTGAACTCGATCGCCCGCTGCCACTCGTCGAGGGGATAGCAGTCACGCTCGGCGATCACGCGGATCTCCGTCACCGTCGGCTCGTCCAGGCCGAGGCGCTCGGCGATCTCGCGGTCGCTGAGACCGCGCGCATCGATGCGCTGGAACGAGTTCGACAGCCTCAGCACGTCGTCCTTGTGGCGCGCGTAGACCTCGGGGTCGAGCCGGAAGAAGCCCATCTATCGCATCTCCTTGAGCCCGTGCGCGGCCGGGCACACGCGCATGCACTCGAAGCACTGCGCGATGTTCGTCGACGAGTACGTGATCGCCCACAGGGTGCGCGTCATGAAATCGCCGTAGACCAGCATCTTGCGCTTCTCGCGGTCGGGCTCGTTGAGGGTCTCCTCGAGCACCTTCTGGAAGCCGCCGACCCAGTGCGTGTGCACGCGCGTGTTGCAGCGCGCGGCGTCGTAGCCCGTGCGGACGGCGCGGCCGTCCTCGAGCCGGCCGGCCAGGCAGCCGCCCTCGTGGAGCGGGCACACGCGCAGGCAGGGCGTGGTGTGCTCGCGCTCCCACATCTCGCGGCACGGCGGCGCGGGACAGGCGGGCGCCGTCTCCGGCCCGTCCACCTCGAGAGGCGCCGTGGTGATCACGGCGCTCCAGTACATGAAGCCGTGCTCGCGATTGAGGATCGGGCCGGCGAGGCTGCGCGAGCCGAGACCCGCCAGCTCGGCGGCGAGCATGAGCGACAGGAACGGGGTGTCGCCGCTCGCGGTGCCCGGCGGCACGTAGAGCGCGTAGTATCCCAGCTCGCTCTCGATCGACTGCGCGAGCCGCCGGCCCACGCCCTGGATGCGCTCCGTCGTTCCCATCGTGGAGAGCAGCCACGGTGAGGTGGCCACCCAGTCGCCGGCGCGCGGCTGCGCCCCGCCGACCACCACCACCGTGCGCGCCCCGGGCAGCAGGTCGGCCGGACGGTGCCGGGCCGGCGCGTGGGCGTCGAAGGCGTCGGCGTCGGCGACGCCGACGACGGCAGCGCCGGCGCTGATGGCCATCGTCTTCAGACGCTTCGTGGCGTTCGAGGGCAACTCTGTCATTGTTGTAGCGGGTGCCGCGCGGCCGGCTCGAGCCGTGGGTGGCCCGCTAGAGATGCGGCCCGGCTCCGTGCGCTCCTGGCACTGGGTGTTGCGCTCACTTCAGCTTCCTGTGCTTGCGGCCGACGGGGCAGACGCGCATGCACTCGAAGCACTGCGCGATCGAGTCGCGGAAGAACCCGACCGACTGCACGGACTTCGCGAAGAAGTCGGAGTGGATCATCTCGCGGCGTCGCCCGGCGTCGTCCTCGTTCACGACCGCGAGCAGCGCTTTCTGGAACGAGCCGATGCCGTACGTCTGCGCGCGCGAGTGGCACTTCTCGCGGTCGTAGGTCGATGTCTCGATGCGCGCGTCCTTCAGCGTTCCCGACAGGCACGCCGGGCACACGCGCAGGCAGGGGGTGGTGCCGATGCGCTTGTACATGGCCACGCAGCCCGGGTGCGGGCACGCAGGCTCGGCCAGCGGCGGGTCGGCCGGCAGCGGCAGCGTGGTGATGAGCGCGGCGTAGTAGAGCAGGCCGTACTCCGGGTTCAGGATGATGTGCGCGGCGAAGCTGCGCGTGCCGAGGCCGGCCAGCTCGGCGGCGTGCATCATGCTCATCGGCGGCTCGTGGCCGTGCACCGGCAGCGAGGGCGCCTGCACGGCATAATATCCGAGCTCGCGCTCGATGTAGTCGCACATCGCGTGGATGGCGACGTTCTCGCGCAGGTCGTAGCCGGTGATCTCCATCACGCGGTGGTCGGGGCACCGCCACGCGCCCGCGGTGGGCCCGTCGCCGCCGGCGACGACGACGCTGCGCGCTCCCGGCAGGATGTCCTCCGGCCGAAAGCCCTCGGGCACGCCCGCGCGGAAGGCCTCGGCGGCGGCGACGCCGACGACGCGCGCGCCGGCATCCAACCCCACGCGCTTCACCGCCTGCACGACGCCGTCCGTCGCCATCAGGGTCCCCACTATACGGCCTTCCGCGGGCGGGGTACCACGCCGTAGAATCGCCAGACCGCGATGGACTTCAGCCGCCTCCGCGCGTCCACCATCCCCGGCCTGCTGGTCGAGCGCGCGCGTGCGCGCCCCGCGCGCGTCGCGTTCCGGGCCAAGGAGCTCGGCGTCTATCGCGAGACGACGTGGGCGGCCCTGGCGGCGCGCGTGGCGGCGGTGGCGCAGGGGCTGGCCGCGCGGTTCGGCGTCGGCCGCGGCAGCACGGTGGCGATCCTCGGCGACCCGTGCCCGGAGTGGACGATCGCGGACCTCGCGGCGCAGGCGCTCGGCGCCGTCACCTACGGGATCTACCCGACGAGCGCGCCCGGCGAGGTGCGCTATCTCCTCGAGCACGGCGGCGCGCGCGTGGTGATCGTCGAGGACCAGGAGCACCTCGACAAGACGCTGGCGGTGCTCGACGACGCTCCCGGTGTGCGCGGCGTGATCGTCGTCGACACCCGCGCGCTGTTCATGTACCGGAGCACCCGCGTGCACCGGTTCGCCGACATCGAGGCCGCCGGTCGCGCCCTGGCCCCGGTCGACGCCCTCGCTCGGCTGGCCGCGGGCGTGCGGCCGGACGACGCGGCGACCATCGTCTACACGTCGGGCACGACCGGCCATCCGAAGGGCGCGCTCTACCGCCACGGCCAGCACCTCGCCGCGTGCGCGAACATCCTGGCCCACTATCCGATCCTGACCGACGGCGAGCATCGGGTCGTCGCGATGCTGCCGCTGTGCCACACGATGGGGCGCAACACGGTCATCACGATGCCGCTGCTGGCCGACATCGTCCCGCACTATCCGGAGAGCCTCGCGACCGTCGCGGAGAGCCTGTACGAGGTGGCTCCGACGTTCGTGTTCACCGTGCCGCGATATCTGCAGAAATTCGCGGCGCACCTCCTGGTCGGCATCGACGCCTCGACCACCCTCAAGCGCGCGGCGTATCACGCGGCGCTGCGGCTCGGAGCCCGGGCGGTATCGAGGGGCGACACGGCTTTGCCGGGGCGCCCCGAGCGCGGGGGGCTATGGGGGGCCATTTCGGGGCCCCCCATGAGGGCGGTCGCCCGCGGGCTCGTGTTCCGCTGGCTGCTGGAGAAGGTCGGCTTCGCGCGGGTGCGGCTGCTGATCTCCAGCGGCGCGCCGCTGCCGCCGGCGGTGGCCACGCTCTGGCAGGTCTGGGGCGTGAACCTGTGCGAGGCGTACGGCCAGACGGAGACGGGCGGCGCCCTCGTCTCGGGCCAGCGCGGGCCGTACCCGCGGCCCGGCGACGTCGGAGCGCCGGCGCCCAACGTCGAGGTCGCGCTCGGCGACGACGGCGAGCTGCGCGTGCGCGGTCCCGATCTCTTCGCGGGCTACTGGCGCGACCCCGAGGCGACGTCGGCCGCGTACCGCGACGGCTGGCTGCTCACGGGCGACGTCGCCGAGCGGACAGCCGAGGGTGCCCTCCGCCTCGTCGACCGGCGGAAGGACCTCGTGATCACCGCCGGCGGCAAGAACGTCAGCCCGTCGCAGATCGAGACGGGCCTGCGCGCGAGCCCCTACGTCAGCGACGCCGTCGTCTTCGGCGAGGGCCGCAAGTACCTCGCCGCGCTGATCGAGATGGATTACGAAACGGTCGCCGAGTGGGCGCGCGAGCGTGGGCTCACGCACACCGGGTACGCGTCGCTGGCCGCGCACCCGGAGGTGACGCGCCTGCTCGACGCGGAGATCGCGCGCGCGAACGCGTCCTTCGGTCGCGTGGAGCAGGTGAAGACCTTCCGTGTGCTGCCGCGCGAGCTGGATCCCGAGCAGGAGGGCGAGCCCGTCACGCCCACGCGCAAGGTCAAGCGCCGGCTGATGCTCGAGCGCTACCACGACCTGGTCGAGTCGATGTTCGCGTCCGACGAAGAGCGGCGGATCACCGCCGAGGTGGCCGCCCTGACACGGGACAAGAAGGAGAGCTGACATGCGAGGACGCATCCTCAGCGCCGCCGTTGGCGTGCTCACGCTCGTGGCGGCGCATCCGGCGGCCGCCCAGGCGCCCGAGCCGTATCGCGTCGGCATGACGGCGGCCATCACCGGCCCGTTCTCGGCGGGCTACGCGCCGACCTACGAGGCCTATCGTACGTACTTCAAGCGCGTGAACGAGGCCGGCGGGATCAACGGCCACCCGGTGGCGATCACCTACGAGGACGATCGCGGCGAGCCGCAGCGCGCGGCGGCGGCGGCCAAGAAGCTCACGGACGGCGCGCTGCTGCTGATCAACGCGTCGATCTCGCCGACCTACAAGCCCGTCATGACCGAGGCGGAGGCGTCGAAGACGCCGCTCCTGTTCGGCGGCGGCGTGTGCCCGCGCGAGGCGTTTCCGCCGGCGGCGCCGCTGATCTTCTGCACGACGTCGTTCGGCAGCAAGTGGGACAGCCGCACGGCGCTGGGCTTCATCAAGGAGCAGTCGGGGACGAAGAAGGTGAGGGTCGGCTTCGCGGCGCAGGATATCCCGCTGTCGCGCATCGAGCTGGAGTTCGCCGAGCAGCACGCCCGGGAGCTGGGGATGGACACCATCCCCGTCGTGGTCGTGCCGGGCGCCGCCTCCGACTTCACGCCGTTCGCCCAGAACCTCAAGGATGCGGGCGCGGACTGGGTGTTCTCGTGGGCGCCGTGGGGCGTCGAGATCGGCGTGTTCGAGGCGCTCCACCGCATCGGCTGGAAGGGCAACTACATCCTGTACGGCCACCAGCCCGCCCAGGACGAGCTGACGCGGCTGCGCGCGCCCAACCTGCACGCGCTGACGGGCAACGCGATGTTCATCGAGAGCCTGCCGATCCACGCGGAGATCACGAAGCTCGTGCAGGGCCAGACGAACCACCCCGCGCACTACATGGCCGAGGGCTGGACCTCCGCGATGGTGCTCGAGGCCGGGCTGCGCAAGTGCGGCTGGCCGTGCACGCGCGAGAAGCTGGCGCAGGCGCTGTCGAGCGTGAGCGTCGACACCCGGGGGCTGCGCGGCGGGCCGATCGAGATGACGGCGGACAACCACTATCGCAGGGCGACCTACTACAAGGTCTACCGCTGGGACGCGGGCAAGAACGCCATCGTCTCCGTCGGCGGCTGGTCGAAGCTGGACATCAAGTAGATGGCCCAGGCCCTGGCGACGACGCTGGTCGTCGCGAGTCTGTACGCGCTGCTCGGGGCCGGGTACGTGCTGGTCTATCGCGCCTCCCGCGTGCTCAATCTCGCGCAGGGCGACCTGCTCACCCTCGGCGGCTATTTCCTGTTCGCGACGGCCGCCACCTTCCCCGGCGCGCCGGTGCTCGCGCTGCCGCTGGCGGCGGCGCTGAGCGCGCTCACCGGCGTGCTCGTCTACGTCGCCCTCATGCGCCCGATGGCGGGCCACCCGGTGTTCGCGGCGGTGCTGGTGACGGTGACGCTCGGCATCCTGCTGCGCGCGGCCATCGTCCTCGTCTTCACCGACCGCACGCGCCATCCGCTGCAGAACCTCGGGCTCTCGAACCCGCCGCGGCCGCTGGCGGGCGGCGCGGTCGTGTCCACGTTCGACCTCGTGATGGTCGGCGCCGCCGTCGCGTTCTTCGCGGCGCTGTTCGTGTTCCTGAAGGTCTCGCCGCTCGGCATCCGGATGCGCGCGGCGGGTGAGCGCGCGCTGCTCGCCTCGCAGCGCGGCATCAACTTCCACGGTGTGTTCGCGCTGTCGTGGGCGCTGGCGGCCTTCGCGGGCGGTCTGGCGGGGATGATCTATTCGAGCAACGTGCGGCTCGAGCCGTCGCTCGGCATCCTCGGGCTGCGCGCGTTCGCCGTGGCGCTCGTCGGCGGCCTCGACAGCCTCGGCGGCGTCGTGCCCGCCGCGCTCCTCGTCGCCGCCGTCGAGGTGGCCTCCGTGCGCTGGGGCAATCCGCTGCTCTCGGACGTCTCGCCGTTCCTCTGCCTGCTCGTCATGCTCCTGGTTCGGCCGTGGGGGCTCTTCGGGACCAAGGAAGAGCTGGAGCGCGTCTAGTGGCGGCGCTGGGGGGCGGATACTTCAAGACGTCCTACGAAGCCGACCTCGCCCTCGTCGACACGCGGCTCCGGCGCGTCGCCCTCGGCGCCCTCGTCGTCGCGCTGCTCGTGCTGCCGCGCTTCGCCTCGGGCTTCGTGCTCGACCTCGTGAGCCAGGCGGCCTTCGCGGCGATCGGCGCCCTCGCGCTGAACGTGCTCACGGGACTCGCGGGCCAGATCTCGCTCGGCCACGCCGGCTTCCTCGCCGCCGGCGCCTTCACCACGGCCGCCCTCGTCGAGCGCGGTCTCGTCTCGCCGCTCGTGACGCTGCCGGCGACGGCGCTCGTCGGCGG
>Ga0066689_10000546_pt1 | contig 11269 bp, 9 predicted proteins | sample GraSoiAngelo_138_FD_65626 | JGI IMG/M metagenome (GOLD analysis project Ga0066689, IMG submission 65626) | Grasslands soil microbial communities from the Angelo Coastal Reserve, California, USA - 14_0929_09_40cm | ecosystem: Environmental > Terrestrial > Soil > Grasslands | place: USA... | reverse complement strand
TCCGCCACATCGCCGAGTGCGCCTAGCCTCGTGCTGTTGGTGCGTACGAAGCGCAGGAAGGCCGTCGCGCCGATCGAGACGAGGAAGAAGACGGCGAGGGCGAGGACGAGTGCGAGGTCAATCGCCTTTTGCTGGAAGAAGGGACGCTTCGACTCTCGGTCGTCGAAAGCAGTGTTCAGCGCTTTGCGGAGGGCGCCGAAGAGGCTGCTTCCTGCCCAGGCCATGCCGGCGAGGCCGAGGACGCTGAGCGCTCCGCTGCTGTTTCCGGCCACGTCACGGACTGCGTTCGTAACGGAGTCCCGGCCCTCGCCCTCGTTCAGGGGAATGTTCTTCAGGACTTCGTCCACGATGTCCTGTTGAACGCCGCTGTCCTGAATGAGCACGCCGGCAATCGCGACGACGAAGATAAGTAGCGGGAACAGAGAGAAGAGCGTGTAGTAGGAGATGGCGGCGGCGAGCTGGCCGCAGTCATCCCGCACATATTCGGCCGCCGAGCGCTGGAAGAGCGTTTTGACGAAGCGGAACATCGTTCCTCCTCAGCCGCATTTAGAAGTGGCGTTACCCCAGATTGTACCAACTGTTCTGGCTAGAACTTGTTAAACCTGTCTCGCAATCGCACACGTTATCGGTAAGGGGTTGACTGCCTGTGGGCGCGGTTTCGTATACTGGCACCCGATGCAGTTGGAGGAGGCTACTATGTCGTCCCCACTGGGGGAGACCCTCCGCCGCGCAAGGCTCTCCAAGAATGTAACGTTCGAGGATGCCGAGCGCGTGACCCGCATCCGGCGCGAGTACCTGGAAGCACTCGAGAGAGAAGACTTCACAAAGCTTCCGGCCCCAGTTTACGCACGTGGTTTCTTGCGCTCGTATGCGGGATATTTGGGTCTGGACCCGGGGCAGTTGATGCCGTTCTTCCCGGTCGGCCACGTGGAGGAGCCTCGACTCGACCCGCTACCGGAGGTGGACCAGCCACGCACCTGGAACATGAACGGTGTGCTGGCGATCGGAGTAGTGGGCCTTCTGATCCTGCTGGTGGTGGCGCTGTACGCCGTGGGGCACGAGGATACGAGCCCGCAATTCCAGACGCGTGAACCCGCTGCCCTGACCGGGAGCAACAACTCGCAGAAAGTCATCACTGGGCCGGAGCAAACTTCGAATGCACCCGCTAATGCGGGACCGGCCTCTGCCTTGCCCGACCTCGCCGGGCAGAGCGTTGACGACGCGGTTTCGATAGTCCAGGAGACGGGCGCCTCGGTCTCGATCATCTACGTGAAGCAGGGAGACGTTCCTGTCGGGCAGATCGTGAACCACCAGCCGGGGGCCGGCGCGGCAGTGGGGCGCGGAGACGTCGTTACCCTTATCGTGAGCCAATAGGCCTCGTCGACTTAAGCCGGCTCGAACGGTAGAGAGGACTCCGCATTCGCGCGCGGATGAGCCTCGTTAGCCGTGGACGAACTCCATCTCGTAATCGATGATCTCGGCGTCGGGGCGTTCGTGCTCGATGAAGGAAATAACCGCCGCGAGAACGCGTGCGGCGTGGCGCTCGTCGTTCGAGGCGTAGGCGACACCGAGGGAGGCGATCTGCCAGGCGTCCTGATCGTCGACTTCGGCGGCGGAGACGTTGAACTTGTTGTGCAGGCGGGCGACGAGAGACTTTAGCACCTGCCGCTTACCTTTCAGCGAATGGTTGTCCGGCAGGCGGAGCTGTACGCGGCAGACGCCTATGGTCAGGGACATGCGAGAAAGGAGAAAGGGGAAAGGGGAGAGGAGGAAGGAGCGAGCAGAGATTGGACGCTATTCCTCATCTTGCGGTTCGTTGGCGGTGGCTTGCTCTTCGAGTATTTCGGGAAGGGGCGGGAGATCTTCGGGCTTTTCGAGACCGAAGTACTCGAGAAAGCGGAAGGTTGTCCCGTAGAGATAGGGACGGCCGGCTGCTGAGGCGCGGCCGATCTCGGTGACGAGGCCGCGCGCTCTAAGCGAGGCGAGGGCGCGGTCGCAGTTGACGCCGCGGATGGCCTCAATGACGGTGCGGCTGACGGGCTGCTTGTAAGCGATGATGGCAAGAGTCTCGAGCGCCGCGTGGGAGATGCGGTGGTCTTCGTCGACGCCGAGGAACTGTTCGACGTAAGCGGCGGCCTCAGGAGCAGTGACCATCTGGACGGCGCCGGCGCTGCGCTGGATACGTAGGCCGCGGCCCTGGAATTCGGCCGCGATCGCATCAACGGCATCGAGGACGGCGGCTTCGTTATGCCCGGAGATACGGGCGATTGCGGCGATCTCGACGGGGTCGTCGGCGACGAAGAGGATGCTCTCGATGATGAGCTTGAGGCGATCGTTGACGGACGAGGTCATGTGCCGGTAGGTCTTAGGGTTGCCGGTCGGCGGGCGGTTCGTTGCCGGGACCGGTCTCTTCGCTGCCGTAGAGGCGGGACCTGAGCGACTGCTCCTCGGGCGCTTCGGGTGCGGGCGCGGGCGGCGATTCGGGGGTCTCCCGGCGTGCTTCGGTGGCGGTGGAGGCAGGCGCGGGAGTAGTGTGGCCGGGCGAATCCTGGGGTTGCGGTTCGGGCCGGAGGGGCGGCGGCTGAACAACTGATGATGCGGCGACCGGCTGATCTCGTGCGGCCTTCGTAGCGCGCAACGGTTTGCCATCGCCGAAGCTGATGCGGACGTTCGGGAGGCCGGCCACAGGTAGTCCAAGCTCAGTCTGGATGATGTCGACGACGACGCGGGAGGCTTCCTGCGTGACGTGGGCGACGCTTGAGCGGGGCTTCAGGCCGAGGTCCAGGTTGGTGGCGATGCCGTTGTCTTTGGTGTAGACGCGCGCCCGAGCGGTGTTGACGTCCGGGAGTGCGCTAAGCGCTTCCTCGAGGCGAGTCTTGAGGGCCCGCGCGGGGACGATCGTCGTCGAGCCGGCCTGGCGGACGCGAAGCTCGCGCTCTTCATCCTCGGGTGCGAGCTCGAGGATGATGACGAGCAGGCCAAGCACGGCCAGCGCAAGCGCGCCGAGCGTGACGATGAGGCGGCCGGCGGTGTCGTTGTTCTTGTCCATGTCCTGGACGAGGTCGCCGAGGGCTTCGATTACATCGCCCGGGGCGGCCCAGGTTAGGAAGATGACGATCGCCATCAGGACGATCCACAGGGCAGCGAGCAGGACGATAGCAGTGCGGTTCGTTTCCTTCATAGGGCACCTGCCGGGACGGTTGTAAGCCCGATGACGCCCTCGTCGTCGAGAGCGGTGAGGAGTGTGGGGAGAAGGCGGTTCGAGAGGTCACCGGGGTCCGAGGCGTAAACGCGTATGTAATTGCCGGTCAGGCCCTGCCATCGGCCGTCGCGATCGTCCTCCCAGAGGACTTGCATCGTGCGGTCTAGGAAGCGGCGGCGGAAGGCGCGTGAGGTCTCGCGAGCCAACCCCAGGAGCCTCTCGAGACGAGCACGGCGAAGGGGTGGGGGCAGGTGGCCGAGCATCAGCGACGCCGCGGTGTGAGGCCGGCGCGAATAAGGGAAAGCGTGAATGGCGGCGAATCCGATTTCGCGACAGAGCCCGATGGTCGCCTCGAAATCGGAATCTGTCTCGCCCGGAAAGCCGGCTATCACGTCCGTTGTTATCGCTACGTCAGGGACGTGCTCCCGGATGAGGGCGGTGGCGCGGTGGAAACCGTCCGCGGAATAGCGGCGGCGCATCCGCTTGAGCACCGGATCCGACCCGCTCTGGAGCGGTAGGTGGAAGTGGGGGCAGAGACGGTGGTCTTTCCAGAGGTCGAGCAGCGCCGGCGAAATATCCTGAGCCTGGAGGGACGAAAGGCGGATGCGAGGCACGGAAGCGTGTTCGAGAAGGGCTTCGAGCAAGCGGCGGGGACCTTGCTCCCGCTCTCCGGTGTCGCGTCCGTAGTTGCCGAGCTGAGTGCCAGTCAGGACGACTTCCTGGACGCCCTGTGCCTCGCGGGCGCGCACCTCCGCCACGACGCGGTCGATGGGAACGCTAGTCTCGCGGCCGCGCGTGTAAGGGACGATGCAGAAAGCGCATAGCTCGCTGCAGCCTTCCTGGATCTTGATAAAGGCGCGCGTGCGGAGATTGCTGCCAATCAGAGTCGGGCAGCCCGCCGTCGGGTCGCCCCGCTCGCGGAGGCGCTCAAGGAGGCGGTCCGGTATGGACTCTTTTGCGGCGTTGGGAAGGACGGCGTCCGCGCCGGCTTGTTTGGCAATGTCAGCGGGCGCCGTTTCAGCGTAACAGCCGGTGAGTACGATGTCGGCGTTTGGCGAAAGGCGGCGGCCCATGCGGACGAGATGCCTCACTTTGCGGTCCGCCACGTGGGTAACGGAGCAGGAGTTGATGACGAATGCGGCCGCCCCGGGGACGGCTTTGTCGGTTACGCGCACGCCCTTCGCGGTGAGACGGCGGGCGATGGCCTCTGAATCGGCCTGGTTCAGCTTGCAGCCGAGGGTAAGGACGGAGACAGTGGGGGTGTGGTCGCGCGGCATCACCCGCCATCATAGGACAGCGAACGGGGAACGGGAAACCCGCCGGCTGCGGCGAGTGGATGTGGCGCGCCCGTTAATTCCCGCAGCGGGAGTAACCGCAGACGGGGCAGGAGGCGCAGCCCTCGCCGTGGACGAGGGGGCCGCCGCAATCCGGGCAGCGCGCGGCGCGGAAGAGCTGCAGGCGGAGCTGTGTTGGGACTTTAGTGGAAGTAGCCATTGCATCACCTCGGGGCGTTTAGAACTGTTGTGCTAATGATAGTAGCACATGCGTTCTGTCGTCAAGAACACAGTGTCACTCCGGGCTGAAATTGCGGCGGCGGGCGTATGCTAGGAACGGACCGATTCGGAAGCTGCTCGAAAATGCGTATCGTGGTCGCGCCGCAAGAGTTCAAAGGCACGCTCGCCGCTGCGCAAGCGGCGGAAGCGATGGCCGAGGGCGTTCGGCGGGCGATGCCGGACGCTGCCATCGATGTCATCCCGCTGTCTGACGGCGGGCCGGGGCTCATCGAGGCGATCCGGGCTTCGCGTGGGGGAGCGATAGTTGCGGCGAGCGTCCAAGACCCGCTCGGCCGGTCGATCGAAGCTCGCTGGCTGCGAATCGAAGACGGAATAGCGGTGATCGAGTCCGCTCAGGCGGCGGGCCTCACGCTGCTGAAAGAGGACGAGCGCAACCCGCGCATAACCACAAGCTTTGGCGTTGGGCAGCTGATCGTCGAGGCGCTCGAGCGTGAGTGCAAGCGCATGATTGTCGGCCTGGGCGGAAGCGCTACGAACGACGGGGGCTGCGGCATGGTGGCTGCGCTGGGCGCGCGGTTCCTCGACGCCGCCGGCAACGATCTTCGGCCCGGCGGCGCCGCGCTGCCGGCTCTCGAGCGGATCGATGTGTCGTGTCTCGATCCGAGGCTTGGGGAAACGAATGTGGTTGCTGCAGCCGACGTAACGAACCCACTTTGCGGGCCGGAGGGCGCCTCGCTGGTATACGGCCCGCAGAAAGGCGCCAGCCCGGAGATGGCGCGGGAACTCGATGCGGCGCTCCTCCACTACGGCGACATCGTGCAGCGCGACGTTGGCGTACCGGTACTTACAGCGCCGGGTGCCGGTGCTGCGGGCGGTCTCGGCGCCGGATTGATCGGCTTCACAGGCGCAGAGGTGCGGCCCGGGTTTGAGGTCGTCGCGGAAGCGGCCGGGCTGCGGGAGCGGCTGGCGGGGGCGGACCTGCTGTTGACGGGCGAAGGGCGGCTGGATGGACAGACGGGCTACGGAAAGGCCGTGGCAGGGGTGGCGCGCCTGGCTGCGGAATGCGGAGTGCGCACGCTGATCGTACCCGGGGCGTTGGCACCGGGCTGGGAGGCTGTTCTCGGGTATACGGACGGCGTCGAGCCGGTCGCCGGTAGCCTGATGACGGCGGAGGAAGCGATGGCGCGCCCCGCGGAGACGCTCTCGATGACCGTCGAGCGTGCGCTGGCGGGCTGGCGCCGCATGCGAGAGGCCGAGGCGGGTGCGGCGGCGCCCGATGGGACAGAGCGCGTCTAGGCCAGCCGCGTCTCCTGCTCGCGCTGCTGGAAGACGTTCAGAAAGGACAATAGTCCGAGTCCGGCGGCGACGACCATGGGGATAAATACGCTTTCGAAGCTGAAGTCGTGTGTAATCAGCCAGTGGTACAGATTCGCGGCGATGGCGGCCGCCTGCTCAATCATCGCCAGCCAGAAAATACGTGGGTAGCGTCCCGGGTTGCGGGCGCAGTAGATGTAGAGCACGGCGAGCGGTATCGACTCCCAGCCGAGGGCGCGACCGGCGAGGACACCGTCGAGAGCGAGTTCGCCGGAATTGTGATTTTCGAGGAAAAGCGCGTTGCTCGTAAAGAGCTCCGTCAGGAAGCCGACTACCTCCCAGGCGGCGAGAAGGACGAGGAGTATGCGCGGCTGCTGTACGAACTGGAGGAAGGCGTTATCGCCCATCGACTTCCCGTACCCGTAGTCGCCCGCCTCGCCCCGTGTGCCGGGCAACTCAGACATGGTCGCCTCCTTTAGCCAACGCCCAACTCTCGCAGGCGCCTTTCGTCGATGCCCAAGTAGTGGCCGATCTCGTGGAGCAGGGTCTGCCTCGCCTGCTGGACCATCTCCTCTTCCGTCCGGCAGTACAGCTCGTGGGTGCGCTGGTAGATGATGATGCGGTCCGGCAGCACCATGGAGTAGCCCTGAGTGCGCTTGGGAAGGCTGACGCCCGTGTACATGCCGAAGAGCGCGGAACCGTGATGAAGGCCGGCCTGTCGCAGCTCGTGAACGGTGGGACGCCAGCGGACCTGGATATCGATGTTGTGGAGGGCGTCGCGAAATTGTGGCGGAAGCTCATCCAGCGCCCGCTGGACCACTCGCTGGAACTCGCTTCGTTTCATTTGAGAACATTGTAGCAAGCGGGCCGAGCCCCTCGATACATCCTTCCTTGGAAGGATTACTCGGGGCGAACGGCGAGGGCCGACCAGGCGCGAACGCAGGCGAAGGGGGAAGGCTTCGCATACGCTGAGATTCCTCGCCACCCCACCGGTCTCCCGCCTGTAGCGGACTATTTGTCGGCCCGCCCCGCAGGCTCGGAATGGAGGTGTCGGTTTGAGGTTGCCTACGGTTGGCTGACGAGAGCGCCGGCGAGGTAGGCTTCCAGGATGTTGCGGATCATAGGGGCGGCCTCGCGGGAGCCCGACTCTCCGGTCTCGAGCGCGGCGAGGGCCAGGACAGACGGCTCACTGCGGTTGGCGTAGGCGACGAAGAACACATGGTTCGCGCCGAAGCCGATGTCTTCAGCGGTGCCGGACTTGCCGGCGGCGTCGACGCTTGAGCCTACCCACTGCTGGGAGGAGGTGCCGCCCGCGCTATGGATGACGAGCCCGAGTCCCTGGCGGATGGCGTCTAAGGTATCGGGCGAGACGGGGAGCGGGTTTACTACCTCAGCCTGGAAGTCCTGGCTGAGGGTGCCGCCAAGCTCCGAGATCTTGCGAATGAGCAGCGGCTTGCGGAGGACGCCAGTGGCGGAGATAGCCGAGTAGGCGTTGGCGATCTGGAGGGGCGTGGCCGTGACGAAGCCCTGGCCGATGCCCATGTTGACGGCGTCGCCTCGGTACCAGGGCTCGCCGATGTTGTCCTGCTTCCACTTGGGGTCGGGAACTATTCCGGCGGCCTCTTGAAGCCCCTTGATGCCGGTCAGGTTTCCAAAACCGAACGACCGCGCCATGTTCGGCAGGGCGTATTCGTCATGTTCGTCGGCGCCTTTCGCCAGCTCGAAGAAGACGGGGTTGCAAGATGCCATGAGGCCCTCGGCGGGCGTCAGGTAGCCGCGATCGACCGTCTGCCAGTTCTTCTGAGCGAACTGCTCGCCCAGGCCGGTCCATACCGGCGGACAGTGGATGGATGAGCTGGTGGTGAAGCCGCCCTTTTCAACGCCTGCCGCGAGCGTCACGACCTTGAATACGGAGCCGGTGGGGAAGGTGGCGAGCAGAGGGCGATGAAGGAACGGCTGACGCGGGTCATTCGAGATCGCCGCGAATTCTTCCGGTGAGAGGCCGCGGATAAAGGTGTTGGGATCGAAGCGCGGGAAGGAGGCGAGGGCGAGAATCGCGTTGTCGCGCGGGTCCATGACGACGATGGAGCCCACGCGCTCGCCCAGCTCGGCCTCGGTCTTTTTCTGGACGTTGATGTCGATTGTGAGCTGGATGTCTTTACCCGCGACGGCCGGCTTTTCGGCGATCTGACGAGCTATGGAGCCCTCTGGAGTGATCGTGGCGAGCAGACCGCCTCGCTCACCGGCAAGAACATCGTTCATCGAGCCCTCGAGCCCGAAGGCACCGATCTTGTCGCCGGCATCGAACCCCTTCGGGCGGAGATCCTTCAACTGGTCTTCGGTAATCTCCGTCATATAGCCGACGATATGAGCCGCCGAGGCGCCGTTGGGGTAGACACGCTGCGTCTCTTCGCGTACGACCACGCCGAGGTCCACCATGTCGCGGTACTTTTGCACCTCCTCTGGCGGGGTGCCGTAGGGCAATGTCTTGACGGGGATGAAGTAGTAGGACGGCTGGTTGTGCTGGACCTTGGCGCGGATTTCCGGTTCGGGCAGGCCGCTCGCCTGCGTCAGCCGCGCGATAGTGGCCTCCGGATCCGTGATGAAGTCTTTCACGATGCCGATGACGGCTACCGAGCCGTCGATGCCCAGCTCTTTTCCATTGCGGTCGTAGATGCCGCCGCGGCGGGGAACGCGCGTGAAGAAGTGGACGAGAGAACGGTCGTCGAGCTCCTTGAAGACGAGGGAGGGCTGCCACTTGATGCGCCATTCTTTGCGCGTCTTGGGTTCCTTGTCCTCCGCTGTCGTTGGCTGAGGGATCTGCTCCTGGAGGAGCGACATCGAGTTGTCCTGTGCAATGTCACCGAAGAAGGCGGTATGGAGGGTGATGGTGTAGGCTTGCACCGCGCCGCCGGGCGAGGGGCTCGGATTGAGCTGGAAGTCGAGATCGGTAATTGTGGCCTCGTCTGTTATTGCCTCGTAGCGCTCGACAAACTTATCGCCGGCGATATTGAGCTTGGCCTCGCTCGAGACGAGGTCATACATCTCGTTGTATTTGCGCTCTTTCCAGAGGCTCAGGAAGCGCTCGGCGGTCTCCTCGGGCGTCTTGGGCGGCTCCTGCTCTTTGGAGCCCGAGCCGCCACAAGCGACTGCGAGCAGGGCGAGGAGGGCCAGCGGGGCGAGGGCGCGGTGCATTTCGTTAGCTTTCCGGTAAGAATTTTAGCAGCGAGAGTCAATCGCTACCCGCTATAGGAACGACGCTGACACGAACCGCGATTCGGTTTGGAAGAGTGCGGGGTCGATAGCGGCGAACCTAGGATGCATACTGGCGGGCGAACAATGAAGTTGCAGTGCCCTTCCGGCTGACGGACCCGGCGCTCGGCGCATCACCATTCTTGGCAGGGCCAGCCATTGATTGTTGGCCCGGCCTGGGCGTCCTACAATCGTATGAACGAAGAAGCGTCGAGGCGCAGCCGTAGGCTATTAAATGGATAAGTCAAGAAGCGGAAATAAGTGGTGGATCTTCGGCCTCCCGGCGCTTATCTGCTTACCCTGCATACTGCCGGCGCTTGTGGCTGGTTTTTTGGCGGTGGGTGGGGGCGGTGCTGTAGGTTCGTTCGTTAGCGGCGTAGCCGGGCCGTTGGCCCTCGCTATCGGCATCCTCTTGATCGCCGCGAGTGGCGTCGTCTACTTAACGCGCCGGCGGTGGCGGCAGCAGAGGCGTCAGCAAAGCCCAACGCAATAAGATTGGCCCCCTAGAGACGGCTAAAGAGGGCGTTCAGGCGGTACGTGCGCCTCGGTCAGGTGACTCAGACGACGGTCGGCGCGCGACTTCAGGCACAAACGTGATCGGCAGGGGTCTCACACGATTGAGAATATAAGCGAGGAGCAAGAAGTAGCCGACGGCTAGGCCGGGCGTGGCTCCCAGCATCAAGAGAGCTGCTGTTCTCATCGTGACCTCCTGGCTGCCGACCGGATATATGAGCGGAGGCGAGGGTAGGGGGTGAGCCGCCCTCGCCTCCGCGGCCCAAAGGGAGTGGACGGAACACGACCGCTCTCCGACCGGAGGGCACGCGGTGAGGGGCGGCTCGCGTTGTCCATCACAGCTCAATTGTCGGGCGGGCGTGTTACGCGGGCGTTAGGGGAGTGTTACGGGCCGGTTAAACGAAGATCGCAGCCGAGCCAAGACGGCTAGCGTCGTAACGTTGCGGCGCGCGGAAGCTAACACCGCCCCGGACCCTTCGCGAAGCTGAGAACGGCCCGCGCGCGGGTGTGGTCGTCGCTCAGGATGACGCAGGTTACCAGTAGTTGATCTCGCCCTGGATCATGGCACGGGCGATGACCAGCCGCTGGATCTGCGACGTTCCTTCGACGATCATGAGCTGCCGGGCGTCGCGGTAGTGGCGCTCGAGCGGGTGGTCTTTCATGTATCCCTGGGCGCCCAGGATCTGGATGGCGTTCGAGGCGACGCGGTTCGCCATCTCGGTGGCCATCGTCTTGGCCATCGAGAGATAGGGCGCGTGCTGGCGGTCGTACTTGCCTTGATCAACGAGCGTGGCCGCGTGGTAGACGAGGTGACGTGAGGCTTCGATCTCGATGGCAGCGTCGGCGAGCATGAACTGGATCGCCTGGTGGTCCACGAGTGGGACGCCGAACGTCTTGCGCTCGCGGGCGTAGTCGAGCGCATAGGCGATGCACCCTTCGGCGAGGCCGAGGCCGCGAGCGCCGACGACCGGACGGCAGGTGTTCAGTGTGAGCATGGCGGTGCGAAAGCCGCGTCCCTCGTCGCCGATGCGGTTTGCCGCGGAAACACGGCAGTCCTGAAGGACGATGTTCGCGGTCGGGACGCCCATCACGCCCATCTTGCGGTCGCAGCGGGGGACGGAGTAGCCGGGAGAATTGGTGGGCACGATGAAGCCAGAGATGGCGGATGCTCCATCTTCTGCCGTCTTGGCGAAGAAGCAGACGTAGTCGGCGACGGAGCCGCCCGATATGAAGACCTTTTCGCCGTCGATGACGTAGTCGTCGCCGTCGCGGCGGGCGCGGGACTCGAGGTTGGCGGCGTCGGAGCCGGTGTTCGGCTCGGTGAGGCAAAAGGCGCCCTTGATGGCGCCCGTGGCCGACTTCGCGAGCCATTCGCGCTTTTGTTGGTCTGAGCCACCGAGGTTGATTGGCTGCGTGGAGAGCGCCGCGAGGAGGAGGATGAGCGAGCAGGCGTTGTCGTGCTTGGCTGTCTCCT
>Ga0066689_10000525_pt1 | contig 11468 bp, 12 predicted proteins | sample GraSoiAngelo_138_FD_65626 | JGI IMG/M metagenome (GOLD analysis project Ga0066689, IMG submission 65626) | Grasslands soil microbial communities from the Angelo Coastal Reserve, California, USA - 14_0929_09_40cm | ecosystem: Environmental > Terrestrial > Soil > Grasslands | place: USA... | reverse complement strand
AAGAATTCTCTCATCATCTACTATGAGAATTTTGGGCTTCACGGGATTATATTCCTTTCTTCACCCTTTAATAAAGTATCGGAGTAGCAAGGGATAAATTCCAAAGAAGTTACGCAAGCCTAGTGCCATTATGATGAGCTATTTCCCTGCCAATACGCCGGATCGAGGTCAGTGGAAGGGTATCGTTATCGGCTGTAATGCCCGATACTCGAAGCGATTTGGCTTTACAGGGAAAAGTCGACCGATTGCGCTCTTACCAAGAAAACCTGGATTCTTATGAATAGCATGGCTGCCGATAACAGCTATTTCCGCAGCCCAGCCAAGGAATGGCACGGCTCCGGACACCGACGATGGACATTCCTGCCCGCGAAAGATGAAGATTTTTGTATTGCGGGCATTGCCGAAGCAAAATTCATCGCTGTGATTCTAGTCCTGCGTGCGGTTTTTATCCTTGGCTAATTTTGAAAATTTCGGCCAGCGCATTGTTCCCTGATCTGATCCGCGGTGCTCATTACGCTTAGTGATTCGTTCAAAGGCATGATGTCGCTTTCAATTCGTCCTGCGCGTAGGCACCTTATCACCTCGGAAACCTGATAATGAAGGCCTTCTCCAACGGGAGGCGCGTAGATTGTCTTGGAATAAATCCCATAGAGGAGCCGGTCACTCGACCTCGGATAGCGCTCACGTAGTTGCCGGGCAAGACGGCTTTGCTTCAAATATCGAACGAGCGCTAGCCTAGTTTGAACGTAACGCGTCTCTCGCATAGGTTCGTGCTGCCGATCCTGATCTGGATAGCGGCATAAGGTAAGACTTCCCGGGCAAATAATCGGCTCATGAATTCTGATCTGCCCGGCGGTTCCCACGATGGTGGCTCCTCTCTCAGTGTGGACACACACGGAGCAACTCAGTGAAGCCAATTGACGTCCCGGATATCCGAGCAGAATACCAGCCTGCTCATCTACCCCGGTCTCACCCATAATTGTCAAGCTCCTCACTGTACTTGGACTACCCAGAATCATGGAAGCCAGCGCCAACAGGTAAATTCCTTTCTGGAGCAAAGCTCCTCCCCCCAAGCCAGCATTAAATACTCGCCCTTCAGGATCGAAGGGCACCCGGGTTCCCAGGTCGGCAATGAAGTGAGTTATCTTCCCGATTGCTCCAGTAGCCAAAAGCTCACGGACTTTGATCATTGATGGCACAAAGCGAGTCCACATGGCCTCCATCAGAAATACCTTTCTTTGGCGAGCCAAAGTGATGACCTCCTCAGCTTCTCGAGCATTGATGGTGAAGGGTTTCTCGCATAAGACCGCCTTTCCAGAATTTAGGCATAGCAGTATATTCTCTTTATGAGCCGAGGCCGGGGTGGCAATGTAAACGGCCTGAACTCGTGGATCGCTTGCCAACTCCCTATAGTTGCCATGCTGATTTGGAATACTAAACTTCTCGCCAAAGACGCGGGCTCGCTCCTTGCTGCGTGATCCTATCGCAAGGAGCCTAGCGTCGGGCACCTGGGCCAGGTCTGACGCGAAAAGCTGCGCAACGTTACCAGTGCCGAGGATTCCCCAACCGATTGGCTGCCCACGAGCTAGTCGATCGAGCGATGGGTTCATACCCATAGCGTGGAAAGTTTCAAAAAACCAGGCTTGAAGAATTAGCTAGAGAGACGCAAAAATTGTGCACGAGGAACTTTGGCTAAGATGCCCAGACCTAAAGCAATCCAGGCAATCTGCCGTACGCGTCGAAGTAAGGCAAACGCCATTGCACTGTCCGCGGTAAGTCCCAGTAAGGAAAAGATCATGACCGTGCCAGCCTCATGCGTTCCCAAATTTGCCGGCACAAAGGCTGTGAGTCGGGTAACAAGGACTAACCAGGCCTGAACAAGAAGTGCGGACATTGGGTCATTTGATAGACCGAGAATGCTCAGGAATAGCCAAGCTTCTAGTGCTCCGGCGACCCAGCCCAGGAAATATCCAAGCCACGACAAGCAGAAACGTTTTCGTTCGTCTAGATACTCCCTTAGCATCCGGTCGGTAGATGACAGGGACTGTTCGTGCCGATCTAGGAATGTCGTCAATAGACTAAGGCGCCTACTTAGCCAGACAAGAGGACGGAAGAGACCAATTCGCTGCCACACCAATAGGCCAGCAGCAGCGAGGCACATCACGAGAATTCCGATGCTCAGTGACATCACCAGGAGCGGTTCAATAGTGACGTAGGTAAGGACCCCCACCAGTCCTATACCTATGAATAGAAGTTCGGCCAGGGTAATAGTGGTTTTAGCGGCGACAACGGATGCCATGCTGGCATCCGCGCTCATACCAGCAAGGCGAAGAAGCTGAATCTTTAGCAACTCTCCCGCTTGCGAGATTGACGGAGTCACATGCTGAATTGCCTTGGCCGCAACACTGAACCGCAGGATTTCGATTAATTTAATCGGACACCCATTCTGAGGAAAGGCGAACCACCATCCAGACGCTTCGAAGGTGGTCACCAGGGCATGCGGTAAGAAGACTAAGGGTAGGGCCCATCCTACCTTCAAGAGAAGACCTCCGATCAAGTCCGGGCTGCTTTTCCAAACGAGGATGGCGAAAAGTGCGAGGCCGCCAACTAAGAGCACATGTCTAAGAGTAGACCGAGGCTCTAGCTTAGGTTCTAGTGCCCTAGACCCTTCGTCGACCGCGTGGACTTCTTGGATACAGACCGGTCCTTCAGGCATCTGTCTAATTCAAGAGACCGTGTCTCGTATTTTTTTGTGCGTCACGAGACGTCACATAGTGGATGATTCTTCTGTAAACGTACCGTTTATCACAATTCCCTACTGAGTCTTCAGTTTGTTTTGGAACTCTGCACAAGGTACTAACATCTTTCCATTTATTGGATTGCGGCACCCCGCTCAAGCAAAGGTTGACCAGTCAGGCGGTCAGTATCAACTCCGAGGACGGAACAAATAGTGGGGGCAATGTCCAAGATGTGTGGCGGCTTTGTTGGCGTCTTCAGCTTTGAGGAACCGGGTACAATAAGAGCCCATGCACCGTCGCAATGTTCACCGGTTCGCCCACTGCCCCACCCAGGGGACAAAACCTCTCCGAATCGCGGTGAACTTACCCCTGCTAAGTCCATCGGCGAGCGCTCGCTCCAATGCACGATAAGGTCCGGAAATGGGTGAAGAAGCGTTTCGCAACCGAGAGAGTTTGAGACAAACTCAATGTTTTTGACGGTCGGCTCGCCATCAGGATCGCGGAACGTTCGAAGGCCCGACACAATTTGCTCGAATAACATACCAGCCTTTTCAGGACTCACGATCCCGTCTCGCTCCCGACCCATTAAATTAAGGCGAATGTATCCACAAATACCGCTTGGAATCATGAACGCGCAAGTCTCTGTCCAATCGACGCCCCACGTTTCTAGGCGAGAGGTAATCTCAAGTGTTATGCGATCAGGCAGCGCACGAGCGACCCAGGCCCGAAAATCCGCTGGAAGCGCGGCCCGTAGACGCCACAGAGAATTACCGGCCGCCCTTGTCGCGTTCTTTGCGACACTTTTCTCGGACAATACCGCCTGCAGCATCCCAGGCAACAGATGAGTGCGAGTCGCATTAGGCCCCATGCCGCTGGGCGAAAGCATAATGATGTCAGTCCCCAGTGGAAGCACATCGACAATCCGGGAAAGAGCCTCATCCACGGCAGCGTAGGCATCGCATAGTGTGGCATCCAAGTCGGTTTTCATTCCTGCGTCCAACTGATCTTGCGGAAGCCTCGACGGATCCAGAAACCAGTGTCCTGCTATGTGACTCGAGCTCAATGTGATCCAAACCAAGTCGAAGCTCTCCTCCGAGAGAAGTGTCGCTGCAACTTCGGCGGCACGCTTCGGTGCGCCAAGCAGCCTATTGCGCATTTTGAAGAGGTGCTGAGTGGAAGGGCGGCCATAGACTTCTTCCACCAACGAAGGTCGACCAAACCGGCGCTCGAGTTGACGATCAAGACTTCGAGGGACAGCCCACCTATGAAGAGTAACTTTGTGTTCAAACTGCCACCCACCGAGAGCCTTTCCCTTGATGGACTTCGGTTCCCTGCCCTCATACGGATCTATGACGAGCGAACGACGCCCAACATTTCCGATTCTGTCCCAAATCGGCTCAGGAGCCGGGTAGTAGTCTTGTGGTCGGACACGTTGCTCTGCTGCCGACCACATAAATGGGAAGTAGATGCCATGTTCTTCGACTCCCCTTCCGCTGTACAACGTAAAATAGGTTGCTCCCTCCCAACTCGCGACAGGAGTTTGGAGCGAGTACCAATGGCCGCGTCCTCGAAGCCGGGCAAAGCCAGGGAGACGGCCTTGCTCCAGAAATTGATGAAGATGAGGAAGACTCACGCCATCGAACTGCAAGATAGCGATCATGAATGTCTCCTCAGTTGGTTTGGTGAAGGATCTGCAAGGAACATTCTGCGCCGCCTTGAACGGCTGAACGCCGCACCGCATGGATGGCCGACATGACTGCCAGCCCGTCGGCTGTCTTCGCCAGGGGTGATCCGCCTGGCATCCCACGTACCGCACGTCCAAAGGCCTCAAGCTGGGCAACCAGCGAGCTCACGAGGGGATTTTCTCGGTTCGCTTGGAGTCTGGCCACTATTCCGGAAAGAAGTCCCCCACGTCTATACGAGCCGCTCACATGTCCCAGGACGTCTTTCACCTCAACGCGCTCATAGTGGGGCCTGTTGTTCGAGCACGAAATGGTGGCATGTCCTCGCTCTAGCCTAAGCTCAAATTCAGCGCGACGCTCGTTTAAGGAGAGAGCCCGCGCCCATAGGATTTCACTATCAGTGAGCCAGCGCGCGAGATCGATGAGGTGTGGCCCTAAGTCCAGGAGCACATCATCCTGCATATCAAAAGATTTCCAGGAATCTCTCCGGTAATGTAACTCCAGTTGCAAATGAAGCCTGGCATCGCGCGGCAATGCCTCCTTAAGTGCAGCGATGCCTGGCTCAAACCGGCGATTGAACGCAATCCAGGGCGAGGGATTCAGAGCCTGAAGCGCACTGGCTTCTCCCACATTAAGGCCTGGAGGTTTCTCCACCAGGGCTGGTAGGCCTGCTTCGGCGGCACACCGCGCATCGGCCAGATGAAATCGGGTGGGAGTTGAAATCACGAGCGCATCGAGCCCACCAGCGCTGATTAGGTCGCGAATGCTTTCATGGGCCGGCACTCCGGCCGCGATCCCCTTGCAGCGCGATTGATTAACGTCTGCAACGCCCGCGAGCTTTACTGCCGTCGCTTGCCCAAATGCCGGTAAATACCCAAACTCCGCCACGCGACCGCAACCTACGAGTCCAATTCGGAGGGGATTCCTCTGGTCGGACTTCTTTGGTTGATCTGTCTGCATGATTCCCGATCCCGAATCCTAACAAGCCAGCGAACTGCCTAAAGAGGCTGGCTAATATGGCTACATGCTGCTCCAACTGTCTTTATACACAGGCGCTACAAAATCTTCTCCGCCAAGCTTTTCTTCTCTTCGACTGACAATTTGCTCAACAAGTTCTAAATAGCGCTGAACATGAAGGTCTGCGCGCCATTTTTGTTGGAGCGCTTCATAGCCACGCCGTCCTATCTCCTCCCGCAAATTCGGATCGCCCACTAATTGCTCCATGGCATCGAGGAGTTCTTCATCTGTGTTGAATACAAACCCGCCACCACTTTCTTTGATGATCTCGGGCATCCCTCCTCTATTTCTCACAATCACAGGAGTCCCTTGTGAAAATGCTTCAAGAATGACAAGCCCGAAGACTTCATACCATAAGGAGGGAACGATGGTTGCCAGGGCTTGCCTGTATAGGATGCGAAGATTCTCACCGGACTGATATCCCAGAAACTTGATATTTGGAGATCCCTGAGCCATTCGGCGAAGAACCGGTTCGTAATGACCTACACCGACAATCCATAGCTGGGCTCTTTCATAATGGCGAAACAATGGGACAAGCTCCTGAAGGCCTTTAATTTTCTCCAGCCGCCCAACAAAAAGAAAATGCGGGGTCTCGCCCATAGAAGACCGCCGAGGTGTGGTCTCCTGCCATTCCCAGCGGGAGGTGAAGTAAGGTAGTTCGACAACCGGAATCTTCAGACCCATTTCAAGGTGTTTATTCATGGTGAATTCACTAGGGGCAATAAAGAGATCAACGTGTTTCACAGCCTGCTCTATCATGTCGGTATACCGCCAGAGCTGTGGCGGACGCCTATAAGCGAGCGTGCAAGATAAACACTCCTTATGGGTGCAAGCTTCGTGGTTAAACTTGAACAGCATGTGGGTTGGGCAGATCAGCCAATACTCATGGAGAGTGTAGAGCTTGACAGCCTGCCCATAGTGGAGAATCTTGGGCCCTCCAACCAAGGAGATGTTGTGGTAGTGGATGACATCAAAAGGTCTCTCAAGAATCTCCTTGATCCTTGAAGACTTTAACATCGGCCGCCCGGTCTGATGAGTCGCAAAGGGAGACAAAAAACCCCACGGACTTTTCAACGAATGGACAGTTACATTGGGATGATCGTGGTCGGTCGTTGATGACGTTCGGCCAGCCAAAAGGTTATAGGCATCCCTGCAATGGACCACCTCTACTTGGTGCCCGCGCTTCGCTAACTCATTGGACAGTTGCTGCACATACACACCATCTCCCCCAAACGAATATGGTGGGTAGAAGGTGGTGACCATGCAGAAGCGCATCGATCACTTCCCTAAGAAACGCACAGGACTTCAACTCCTAACGTAGGATTCGCCTTGGGTCTTGAGTGAACGTGGAGGGTCGGGACGTTCATAGGATAGGCGGTCCGCGCTGCCTTTGCTCCCTCACAGTCCCGTCACGCTCGCAGCCTGATGGGAGAGTCACTGCAATTGAGTTTGTACAGCAGTCTTTAGATGGCTTTGAAGAATATGGTTCGCTAGAAGAGCGCGCCATGGACCAGGATTTAGTTACCAGGACTCGTCAGGCTGGATACTATCCCAACAATCAGTCGCACGACTGAAGTGGTTCTTTGTACCCTTAACCTGTCCTCTTCAACAGCATAGGGTCAAATGAGTCCCTGCGTTGGAAGCGTTCTGAAGCCACTAGGCCTGAGATCAACGCATGGAAGATTCCCAGGCATCTCATCATAGCGCAACTTTAAATCAATGGCCCCTTTTGTATCCGCGGCCCAAACCAAACGCCGATACTCGTCGCCTAGTTTCAGCACAGCGAGAATCGCCATTATGGCGATCGTGGCCCGGAAGATGGCCCAGCTCTGAGATTGGTATGTTCGGCATAAAGTGCTTACGCCATGTTTTTCAGGTCAGCAATGTGCAGAATTGGGAACGGGTTTGCAAACGAACGCTCAAGGAAGAATTCCGTCATCACCTTTAGCTCTGGATTGAAGGCGTATAAATAAGCAGAGACGAAGCTTAACTTTTCGATGGGCAAAGACATTATTTGACATCATCATGTCAGGTGGCGCCCTCTCCAAAGTGTCATCTTGAGCATCCACGACATCGGAGCGAGAAGATAACCTACCATTTGAACTGCAGACCGCTTTCCAAGCTGCCCCGTCTTCATTGACGATATGAGCCGATCGAGCCGATACAACAGATAGGTCGGTTGCCGAACACCCCCATACCTTCTACTGATCTCGGCTATTTCGGCGCGCCGGGCCCATCCTCCTGATACCGTTTTGATGCCCGAGCGAAAACGCCAACGGGCGAGATCTAGCCGGAGGTAATGCGGCTGAGTCAATGCTGTTGCCCGAAGCAGCCACTCCCAGTCCATCGCCCAATGGAGGTCCGAATCCAACCCTCCGGTCCTCTCCCAGATTTCCCGGCGCCAAAATGCAGCCGGCTGAAGGACAAAATTCGTTGTGGAAAAAAGCCGGCGATTGTACGGCTTGATCCAGTGGCAAGGCCGGGTCTTCTTGCCTTGCTCGTCCACGTACCAGCCATTTCCATACACCAAACTGCGCCCGCCATCCTGGGTGAAGTATTTGGCTATAATGGCAATAGCGCATCGTTCGTAGACGTCATCCGAGTTCAGCCAACCAAAGAGATCTCCACTAGCTTTGGCAAATCCCTTATTGATAGCCTCCGATTGACCCTTATCTGCTTCACTGACCCAATAGGCAATCCACTTTTCGTACTTGCGCAGGATTGCTACAGTCTCGTCTGTGCTACCTCCATCGATCACGATGTATTCGAGATTCGGATATCCCTGCAGCAAAACCGAACGGATCGTTTCCTCGATAAACGGCCCTTGTTGGTACGAGGGAGTGACAATGCTGACCCTAGGCCACTCTTGACCATCAGGCATTGGGTCCGGCAGTTCTACACTTGCCTCGGTCCACGGCCATCCCCGTTTTCCCGGCGGTGGTGGGGGAAGATCATATAGGGTTGGACAGCGCATAAACCGATTTCCTCGAGTTGCCTGCTTTTGTATCCCTAATTATTTCCTCATACCAGTTGAGATAACCATCAACTTGTTGGTCAAAGTTAAAGCGGTATCGGGCGCTTTTTGCCGCTTGCATCCCCATACTCCTTTTTAGAGCTTCATCTAAAAGTAGCTGCGTAATCCTGCTCGCTAGCGCCTCTGCGTTGCCCAGCGGCACTAGAAATCCTGTACGCGCGTCCTCAACCTGCTCCGGTATACCACCGACTGCCGTCGCCACGACGGGTGTGCCACAGCCCATCGCCTCCGAAATACTAATGGGCGCTGTATCGGCGCGGGCCGCATGCACATAGACGTCGGCGGCCTGATAATATCGAGCCACAGTTGTTGGATCTTCCTGATAAGGGACGAAACGTATCTCTAGCTTATCCACTCGTTCCACAGGAGCATCTTCGCCCAACACAATCAGTAATAGATTTTCACCACTCAGCCGCTTCGCGGCCAAAGCAACAGAGGAACGCAAGGTCGAGTAATCTTTCCAGATGTTCTGTTTCATCATAACACCCGTGGAAAGAACTACCTTTGCCTGTTGAGGAATATCTAGAGCGGCTCGAGCTTCCTGCTTATCGCGCGGACCAAAGACGCAGAGGTCCACGCCGTTAGGCAATATCCGGCCTTGCACGATGGCGGAAGCCAAAATGGATTGCTCGACTTTCTTCATCAGCCATCGCGAGGGAGTGGCGATATAGAGCCGGCTAGCAGCATAAATTTGTCTCTTCCGCCGCCAGTTATAGTCACTGGCATCTCGCTGGATGGCTGGATAAATTGTTAGGTCAGGGCACTGCCCGCAGCCGGTCTTCCATTTTTCACACAGAAACGAGTGGGCGCAATGGCCGGTTAGGAGCCATTCGTCATGGAGCGTGAGAATCACCGGCACCTTTTGGCTGATCCACGAAAGCATCCGCAGGTCGAAGTAACCTCCGTGCAAGTTATGACAGTGTACAATGTGAGGTAGTTCTGAAGTAAGCGTAAGAAGGCGTGCCGTGCCCGGGAAGCGAAAATCTTCACGTCCACGCAGGATGTCCAGCGCCCTGCCGGGTTCAGCTAACGACATTCCCAGATCTCTCAACGATTTCGCTGAGCGGCGCCTCCATCCGGTCGGCGATTGCGAATTCGGAAATACCTTCCACCAAAAACGAATCCAAGAACCACGTAACTCCAGGTTGGGAATGAGCAACACATCCGGATCATTACCGAGCTTCTCACCGACGGCCAGCCAAGAGCGATAGCCACGATCGCGGTAAGCAGTGAACAAATCCCAGGCAACTTTCTCAGCGCCACCGCGCCTATCCACTGTGCTCACCTGTAGAATGCGTAGTGTTCGTTCAACCATCTATCCACCAACGTAACCAGCGCTTGAAGGGTTTCCAGCTCCAATCTCTCACCACAACCCGAGGCAAACAAAAAGGGTCCGCGTCCCGCCAAACGGCATCGGAATGGCTGCAGCAGGCACCGACGAATCCAGCCTCATTGAGAACGGCCACCGACTCCGGTGTGGTCGAGCCATGAGGGTAAGCAAAAGTTGTCACTGGACGTCCTAAGATTGCCTCCAAACATTCTTTGCTCTGACGGATTTCGCGATCCTGCTCTGCTCCGCATAAAGTGGCCAGGTAAGGATGAGTCATAGTATGAGCGCCCACGTCGACAAGGCCGTTTTCCTGCAGGAGAATCAATTCTTCGGTCGTGAGAGTGCGATGCGATCGCCGAGCTGTTGGCTCGGCCCCGGTCCATGCCGACAACTCATCCATTGCCAATTGTCTTTCGCCTCCCGGCAAAGCACTGAGCTCGGCATACAACGTACGGAAAAGATGCTGGCGTGGGCTGGGATCATCCTGTCGTTCAATGTGCCAGTCTCGATGCTGCCGATAGTCCTCCTCGGTGTACGTTTTGGCATTCCCTAGTTCCCATTCGTATGTCCTTCCCTTCATGGCCAGTCGAAGTCTGGCCGGTAACGTTCCCGGCTGCAGCAACACTCGATCCAAGTCGTCCCACCAAAACTCGCGCCGGTTTCCCACGTGGCCGGCCGTAACGAATACTGTTGCCGGGATCCCATAGTGCTCTAAGACAGGTTTAGCCTCATGAAGATTGTCGGCGTAACCGTCATCAAACGTAACAACGACTGCCCGGTTTGGGACTTTTCTCTCGCGCAACGCCACGACTAACTCTTTTAGCCGCATGGGGATACAGTGCCTTCGAATGCCCTGCATCTGCTCGGCGAAATGGTCCGGTCTTACTGCGAGCAAATGGGGATCGGTTGGGAGCGTGGTCACCCGGTGGTACATCAGGATCAGAGCTCGTGAGGTAAACCGGTATTTGAGCCATCGTGCCGCTCGCCGTAATCCCCGCATCGCTCCCACACTCATCGGCGTTTTGCCTCTTGACCTGGCATTTTCCGGGAGTAAATCTTCGTCGGCGGACGAAAGACCTTCGGCGCACTGGTTCGTGTTCGCGATGCCATGCCGGTATTTGAATAAAGATCGAACTCGCCACCGACTTTGTAGATCGGGTTCGTAATATTATATTTAGTCATAAAGGGTAGATAAACATTTCATAGCCAATCGCAGCCTGCTTTTTTCCATCTGCTTTTGTTTGGTGAGCGATGGTATCGATCACCCGCCACGCGAGTTCGCGAGAGGCTCGCAGATCTCGGAACATCTCCCTCAACAAGCGGTCAGGATGACAAGGCAGACTAGTGTAAACGATTTCAGGCAATTCTGGCACTGGAAATTTACCTAAGGCCTATCAACTCGTTCAGAGACGCCTGTAGAATTCAAAGACCGCTTGGCAGTGCTACTGCCAAAAATTGCATGTTTTCTCTGAGGAACCACAAATTCATCAAAAGCCCGAATATTCTTCTCTACATAACTTGCCCTGAAGTGAGTGCTATTATAGAAAATGGGAATGCCGGTTGCATCCGTCACGGGGCACTCCAGCGCGGAGCACATCCAATCCGCCGGGTCAAGCACGGGGATGCCCGCCTGTTCTGCAACGGCCCTCATCTTGGCGTTGATGGCC
>Ga0066689_10000510_pt1 | contig 11577 bp, 10 predicted proteins | sample GraSoiAngelo_138_FD_65626 | JGI IMG/M metagenome (GOLD analysis project Ga0066689, IMG submission 65626) | Grasslands soil microbial communities from the Angelo Coastal Reserve, California, USA - 14_0929_09_40cm | ecosystem: Environmental > Terrestrial > Soil > Grasslands | place: USA... | reverse complement strand
TAAATGTCAGCGTATTTGTTTCCATGTTGCGCAGCGGCGAAGTCGAACCGCCATGCAACGTCTAGCCGGGCGGCTTGCAATCTCCTATCACTGACCGCCGGTTTCCCCGAGAAGGCGCTCGAACTCCGCAGGCGTAACGAACTCCACGTCCGCATATGCGCGCGCCCGCAGGAACTCCCGGTCCGTCGTCACGATGTGGCGAGCTCCGCCCGCGACAGCGGCTTCGACGAGCCGCAGGTCACCCGCGTCCTTCAAGCGTAAGTCGAGGATCCGAGGCGGTTGCTCGATCAACACGCTTCGCGTTCGCAGCGCCTCCAAAAGCACCTCGATTACTTCCGGCGACACCATTCTCGCCAGCCAGCCGGCGCCGAGGACAAGCTCCACCTCCCGGATAGTCGCCGTCGATGCGACGACTTCCAAGCGCCCGTCGAGCCAGGTCTGCACGATGCGCGCGCTCGTACCGCCCGGGCGAGTAACGGCGGCGATAAGGACGTTAGTGTCGATGGCGATGCGCATGTCTCAACATCCGCGAGCATAGCATCGCACATCCGCCAACACAGCTTGTCCACAGATGTGGATAACCACAAAATGTGGATGTCGTACGCTTGACAACCACAATATATGGTGCTAACGTTCGTGTTGCGCCGCCGAGTTGGGGGCCGGCAGGCGGCGAGAGGACGCTAGATTGCTAAACAAACTCGACCGCACCCGATACCTTCCGGCACGAGAAGTCTCGATCCCGAGCCGCACCGTCCATATTCCCACCCGCAGCTTCAGCTTCCGGGGACGGACCGTTAGCCTGCCCAGCCGGACGCTGAATCGACCCGGCCGAACGGTAAGCATGCCCCGGCGGCGGGTCCAGCTTCCCTAGATTCACATGAACTGTCCCTTCTGCACCGAGGCCGAGACCAAGGTCACCGATTCCCGCCCGGAGAAAGACGGCATCCGCCGCCGCCGCGAATGCCTCGCCTGCGGCCGCCGCTTCACGACGCTTGAGCGGGTGGAACTCGGCGGCGTCGTGCTGCTTAAGAAGGACGGCCGGCGCGAGGCATTCGACCGCTCCAAGGTCATCGCCGGTGTGCGCAAGGCCTGCGAGAAGCGGCCGATCCCGTCCGGCGCGGTGGAGGCGCTGGCGGACGAGGTCGAGCAGGCAGTATCCGCCATGAACCGCGCGGAGGTGCCCTCCAGCGTCGTCGGCGAGCTGGTCATGGAGCGCCTGAAAGCGCTCGACCACATTGCCTACATCCGCTTCGCCTCCGTCTACCGCGCCTTCGCCGACGTGGACGAACTGGAGCAGGAGCTGGAGGCGCTAAAGGCGGGCTGGCGCCGGCCTGACATTCCGCCGGACCAGCTGGCCCTCCTGCCCGATCTCACACCGAAGACAGCCGCGGCGCGCATCCTGCGGGTCCGCCGCGCCAAGACCGACAGCGAGCCGGAGAAGAAGCAGCGAAGGAGGGCTCAATGACACCTACAGAGCTGGCCACGATCGCGCTTATCGCCCTCCTCATCTGGTCCTGGCGGGTGGCGATCGGCGGCCGGGACAGCGACCGCTAAGCGATGACAGAGCCACGCTATCGAATCATTCGGCTCTTGGATGAGCGTCAGCACGCTGGCAAAGCCGGGATCCCTACTATGGGTGAGATTGCTGAAGCATTGGGAATGTCTCTGCGAGATGTGAGTCTCATTCTCAAGTCTTCAGAGGCAATGGGCATGGTTGCCATACACCGGTATAACGGCGCGCCCGAGGACCAATTTACAGTCTTCCTCAAGTCTCCTGCGTATATCTATCTCGAATCGAATCAGCCGGAGTCCGGCGCGACAGCGAGCGAGAGCGGCTCATGAAGGCTGCGGTTATGACCCGGCTCATCGACGAAGAGCTCGCCCGCATCCCGCGCTCTCATAAGGGCTCGACGCAGAACCAGTTCCGCATGCTGTATGCGTATCACCGCCGGCGGGACCTCGCAGGCGACTCGAACGCACCCGCCCGCAACGCCCTCTTCGCCGCCATCCGCGCGATCGAAGCAGGGCATCACGGCATGTCGCCCTCGTTCGAGTGGGAGTTCTTCCGCCCCGGCGGCGGCAGCACCCAGATGATGCGGAACGGGGTAGATGAGGAGGCAACATGACTCTCGCACCTGATCGACGGCAGACAAAGGCTTCTGTACCGAGGCAGGCACAGGCGCGCGAAGATGCTCGCCTCCCCATCGAGCGCTACTTCACGAGGCCGGAGGTGGACCCATACGACGAGATCGAGTGGGCGCTGCGAACTGCCTACATCGGCGGAGCAGACGGTGCATCTGTCTTTGAGCAGTCGGATGTCGAGTTTCCGGAAAGCTGGTCTTTGAATGCGGTCAATGTTGTAGCCTCCAAGTACTTCCGCGGCCCGCTCACACCGAAGGACGGGATGGTCCGCGAACGGTCGGTCAAGCAGCTCATCGACCGTGTGGTCAACCAGATCACCGAGTGGGGACGGAAGGACCGCTACTTCACGTCGGAGGACGAGGCGGAGACGTTCCGGCAGGAATTGAAGCACCTGCTCGTCAACCAGTACCTCTGCTTCAACTCGCCCGTGTGGTTCAACATCGGCATCGAGGAGCAGCCTCAGTGCTCGGCCTGCTTCATCCTGAGCATTGACGACTCCATCGATTCGATCCTCGACTGGTACAAGACCGAAGGGAAGATCTTCAAGGGCGGCTCCGGCTCCGGCATCAACCTCTCACGGCTGCGCAGCTCGAAGGAGCACGTGTCGGCGGGCGGGCTCGCCTCCGGACCGGTGTCCTTCATGCGCGGGGCTGACTCCGTCGCTGGGACCATCAAGTCGGGCGGCAAGACCCGCCGCGCGGCGAAGATGGTGATCCTCAATGTCGACCATCCCGACATCGAGGAGTTCATCTGGAGCAAGGCAAAGGAGGAGCGCAAGGCCTACTCGCTGGGCGAGGCCGGCTACGATGTGTCGCTCGACGGCGATGCCTGGATCAGCATCCAGTACCAGAACGCGAACAACTCGGTGCGTGTCAGCGACGAGTTCATGCGCTCAGCCCTCGACGACGGAGAATGGCGCACGCGGTACGTCCAGACGGGAGACACCGCGCAGACCTACAACGCGCGCAAGCTGATGCGAGACATCGCGCAGGCGGCGTGGGAGTGCGCCGACCCGGGCATGCAATACGACACGACGATCAACGACTGGCACACCTGCCCGAACACCGGCCCGATTACCGCCTCTAACCCATGCTCCGAGTACATGCACCTCGATGACAGCGCCTGCAACCTGGCCTCGATCAACGTCCTCAAGTTCCTTGAGCCTGTTGAGGACCAGGGAACTGGGAACCACGAGCACGGGGAGGGGCCAAGTTCCAAGTTCCAAGTTCCGAGTTCCTTCGACCTCGAGGCCTACCAGCGAACGATCGCCCTCTCGATCATGGCGCAGGAGATCATCGTCTCGAACTCCTCCTACCCGACCGAGAAGATCCGGCAAAACGCCGATGCCTATCGCCAGCTCGGCCTCGGCTACTCGAACCTGGGTGCGCTGCTAATGTCCCTGGGCATCCCGTACGACTCTGACGAGGGGCGGTCTTGGTGCGGCGCGTTGACGGCGATCATGACCGGCCACGCCTACGCCACGTCGGCCGCGATTGCCGCTCGCATGGGTCCCTTCGCCGGCTACGAGCGCAACCGCGAACCAATGCTGCGCGTGATCGAGAAGCACCGCGCGGCCGTGGACGACATCCCGGAGGTCGAATCCACAGGGCTCTGGCTTCAGGAGGCCGCCCGGGACTGCTGGGACAACGCCCTCGCACTCGGCCGCGAGCACGGCTATCGCAACTCGCAGGCCACCGTGATCGCACCCACCGGGACGATCAGCTTCATGATGGACTGCGACACGACCGGCATCGAGCCGGACATCGCCCTCGTGAAGTACAAGACGCTGGTCGGCGGCGGGCTCATGAAGATCGTGAACAATACCGTGCCGCGTGCCCTGTCACGGCTCGGCTACGACGAAGTGCAGACTGCCGCGATTATCGCTCACATTGACGAGACGGGGACCATCGAGCGCGCGCCGCACCTCACGGAAGAGCACCTGTCTGTGTTCGACTGCGCGTTCAAGGCCCAGAATGGCTCGCGGACGATTCACTGGCCGGGCCACGTCAAAATGATGGGCGCGGCGCAGCCGTTCATCTCCGGCGCCATCTCCAAGACCGTCAACCTGCCCGAGGAATCGACCGTCGAGGATATCGAGCAGGCCTACATCGAGGGCTGGCGCCATGGGCTGAAGGCGCTCGCCATCTACCGTGACGGCTCGAAGCGCGCGCAGGTGCTGAGTACTAAGAAAGACGACGCGGGCGCGACGCCGGCGTCGCCAGATTCGACGGGACACCCGGTCAGGCGGCGCCTGCCGGCCACCCGCGCCTCGGTTACACACAAGTTTTCGATCGAAGGTCACGAGGGCTACCTGACGGCCGGCCTCTACGAAGACGGGAAGCCGGGCGAGATCTGGCTGACGATGGCGAAGGAAGGCAGCACGCTCTCCGGCATGATGGACGCCTTCGCGACTTCTATCTCCATCGCGCTCCAGTACGGCGTCCCCTTGCGCGACCTCGTGAACAAGTTCTCGCACATGCGCTTCGAGCCTTCGGGCCGCACCGAGAACAGCGAGATACCGGTGGCGCAGTCGATCGTCGACTACATCTTCCGCTGGATGGCCTCTCAATTCCTGACCGAAGACGAGAAGGAGGAGTTTGGGGTGCTTTCGCCGGCGGTGAAGGCGAAGATGATGGCCGCCGAGTACGGGCAGGACCTGAGCGCCGGCGGCCACGAGCAACCCAACGGCCATAACGGCCGCCCGCCGGGCACGCAGACGGACGCGCCTCCCTGCAGCAACTGCGGCTGGATAATGACCCGCGCCGGGGCCTGCTACCGCTGCGATAACTGCGGCACCACGAGCGGCTGCGGCTAGGCCTAACCTAGTAGTCTCCCTGCTGGGGCGCCTTCGGGCGCCCTAGTTCTTTCCCGGAGCCGGCGGCTGTAACGTGACTGCTCGCCGTAGCGTCCGTACTAACGGAGGTTTTGAAAGGGTGAATGCCATGGAAGACGGCCAGATAGACACGCCCGCGGTCCCGACCGAACCCAGGCCCATATGGCCGCCCCTTCCGAAGAGGTCAACGGAGGCGGAAATACTTGCGACGTCAGCTCCGACAGTCGCGCCGAACGGAGTTTCCGTTGTCCTGCCAAAGGCGCCGGAGACCGTTCAGGAAATCGGCCTCTCGCCGTCGTTCCTGCTCGAGCATGTCATCAAGGTCATCCATTATGCAGAAACTCCCACCGCCGAGCACGTTGCCCGCGTCGTCGGCCTCCCTACTCGCCACATCGTGGAGCTGCTCGACGCCCTGAAGAGCGACCGCATGTGCGAGATCATCGGCGGCTCGACCTACGATCTTTCCAGCACATACCGTTTTCGCCTGACAGAGAAGGGCAAAGCGCGCGCCGAAGAGGCGCTCGCACACTGTCGCTATGCCGGCGCCGCTCCCGTCACCATCGAGCAGTACGAACGCGTGATCAGCGGGATGGGGGTGAGCAGGCGCCCTACGCTGGAGGCGATCAACGAGGCTCTATCATCCCTGATCCTGGACGAGACCGCGGCCACTTTCCTGGCGCGCGCCTTCCACTCTGGCCGTTCGACCATGATCTTTGGCCCGTCGGGAAATGGCAAGACGCACGTCATCACGGAGTTCATCCGCCGCCTGGGAGGGGAAGTGCTCGTGCCTTACGCTATCTACGCTTACGGGCAGCTCATCCGCATCTACGACCCGCTGAACCACACCCAGATACACGACGAGGCCGGTCTACGAGAGGAAGTGGGCCAGGGTTTCAAGCGAACGGTCGCGCGCGATGATCTCGTCGATCGGCGCTGGGTGAAGATCAGGCGACCGGGCCTCATCGTCGGCGGCGAGCTGACGGCCGAATCGCTGGAGTTGGGCTACGACCCGCTCACGCACTTCTACCAGGCGCCCAAGCACCTAAAGGCGCAGGGCGGCTTCCTAGTTGTCGATGACTTCGGCCGCCAGAAGGTCAGCCCAACGGAATTGCTGAACCGCTGGATTATGGCGATGGAGCGCGGGCGCGATAACCTGCTTCTCCGAACGGGCGAGAGCATCGACGTTCCCTTCCACATCACGCTCCTGCTCTCGACGAACCTCAACCCTGCCGACCTCGCGGATGCTGCCTTCCTGCGCCGCATCCCTTACAAGGCGTACATCCCGCCGACGAGCCCGGATCAGTTCGGGCGCATCTTGCGCAAGGTCTGCGACGAAAGCGGCCTGAGGTACACCGAAGAGCGCCTTGAGGCGGCCGTCACGGCAATCGACCTCGCCTCCAACCACGGCCTGAGCGGGTCTCTCGCCAGAGACCTGGTGTCGATTCTCGTCGACAATGCCGAGATGGAAGGGCGAGCGCCGGACCTCTCGGCAACCGAGGTCACACTGGCTTACAAGCAGTTCAGCGGGTTCGCGCAGCAAACGACCGAACTGCCAACAGCAAAGAAGTCATCCCGGGGCGTGCCAGCCAGAGACATCTGATCAGGGCGCTGTTTCCTAGGGGTCGCAGCAGGTAAGTAAGAAACCGCAGCTCTTGCACAGCCACTTCCCGCCCGAGCTGCGCTCCATCATTTGGCCGCAAACGTAGCAAGCTCCCGCAGGCAAGCACTCCAAGGCGAGCGAAGCCCGCCCGCCGGTTTGTGATTTGCGGGTCTCGAGTTTCGAAACGTATCTAATCACCACTTCCTCCTCTTCTAACAACATTCCGCTTGCGGCTATAACCTGCGCAATGAGGGGCGCGGCAACCGTTCTCGCAGATATTGCGCCAGTGCACGCACGTAGCGCGCACCGTTGTGGCGCACCATGAAGTGGCCGCGGGTGATGTGCCAGAAGCCGGCGCTGCGGCCTGCCTCCGAAAGCACGTCATAGATCTTCGCCCGCGAGAAGTCGTCAGCCGCGCGACACAGCTCGATAACGTCAGGGAATATCTGGTGGAGCGCGCCCGCGCCGAGCGCTTTCTGAAGGACGTACTCCTTCGGCTCTTCGAACGCGCTTGCCCAGCGGTCTCGCGCGGCACTCCAGTAGTTGAGAAGCAGCTTGCCCGCTTCATCATCGCTCAAGCGCTTCATGATGGCGTCGTTGACGACCGGTTCCAGGGAAGACACGATGCTGTGCTGTTTCATCATATGCTCCGGCTTCAGCGGTTCGCCGGGCATGCGGATCATGTCCCGCCAGGGGCTCTCGCTGCTGCTATTCAGGACATCGGTCAGGAGCGTCGCCCGGGCTCGCTGGTAATCGCGTTCGCCCTGTCGCTCCAGGAGCGCGGCGCCTTCCTCCTCCCGCATCGAGAGCAGATGCCGATCAACAACGTCAGTGGGGACACCCTTATGTCGCGTATTGATCACGTGGAAGTAGCGCATCTCTTCGTACGCGTCGATTCCCTCGACGATTACGACGGGGAGCGGGTAGTCAGAGAGCCATTTCGCCTTGTCATGCTGGAGCGCCCGCTGCAGCCCGTAGAGCCGGTGCTGGCCGTCGACGATCCAGAGGGGAATGTCCGCGCCGATGCGCAGGAGGCCGGTCTCGCCGCCGCCGTTCGATCCAACGGCCGGCTCGAAGTCCAGGCGATGCGGCTGGCGGACACAGAGCACAATGGAGGTGGGCAGCATACCTTCCTCCTCGCGCATATAGGAGGAGATCTGGCGCAACCGCGACGGCGTGACCGCGCGCTGATAGCCCCGCCGGTTGTCCGCCCGATAGGTGTCCGCTTGGAAGCGCCCGAGCAGCGTCTTCAAGGGGAGGGCTGTTACGTAGAGGTTTACGTCCGGACGTTTCTGGCGGAAGCGGACTGCGAATTCCTTCAGGATCGCCCCGGACGCGGCGCTCGCGTTCGGCGCCTCGCGAATACTGGTCGAGGTGGCCATGATTCTCGCCCCCTTTGCGGCTGGCTGCTTAAATACTAACGCGATTAATCCGATTGTCAATACATACGCAGTGACATTTACCACTTTATCGACAAATTCGCGCTGCTACAATTGAATCCGATGACAACGCCGGAAAGCGCCCCCCTGACTTCCCAGATCTCCGACAACGCACGCCTGGTGCTCGAGCGGCGCTATCTGGCGCGGGACGACAGTGGCCGGCCACTGGAGACGCCCGAGCAGCTTTTCGCCCGTGTCGCCCACAACATCGCACAAGCGGAGCGCATCTCCTCGCCGAACGATACGGATGCGGCCTCGCGTTGGGAGACCCGCTTCCTCGAGCTGATGGCGAGACTCGACTTCCTGCCGAATTCGCCGACGTTGATGAACGCTGGACGCGAACTCCAGCAGCTCTCCGCCTGCTTCGTCCTGCCCGTTGAAGACAGCATCGAGGGCATCTTCCAGGCGATCAAGGACACGGCGCGCATCCATCAGTCCGGCGGCGGCACGGGCTTCTCCTTCTCGCGCCTCAGACCCGCCGGCGACCGCGTGCGGTCGACGATGGGAGTGGCCTCGGGCCCGGTCTCATTCCTCAAGGTTTTCGACGCCGCGACCGAAGCAATCAAGCAGGGCGGCACCCGCCGCGGCGCGAACATGGGCATTCTCGCCGTAGACCATCCCGACATCGAGCAGTTCATCACGCTCAAGAGCGACATGCGCACGCTTGTTAACTTCAACATCTCGGTCGCGGTCACGGAGAAGTTCATGCGCGCCGTCGAGAGCGACGAAGAGTACGACCTCGTAAACCCGCGCAGCGGCGAGGCCACCGGCCGCAGGCGCGCGCGCCACATCTTCGATCTGATCGTCGCGAACGCCTGGCGAAACGGCGATCCAGGCATCGTCTTCATCGACCGCATTAACCGCTCAAACCCAACGCCGAACCTCGGGCAGATCGAGGCGACTAATCCTTGCGGCGAGCAGCCGTTGCTTCCCTGTGAGTCCTGCAATCTCGGCTCGCTCAATCTCGGCCGTTTCGTGACGGCCGAAGGCAATAAGCCGCGCTTCGACTGGGAGCGGCTCGCCCGCGTCATCCCCGACTGCGCCCGCTTCCTCGACGACGTTATCGACATGAACCGCTACCCGATCGAAGAGATAGACCACGCGACCAAGCTCACGCGAAAGATCGGCCTTGGCGTGATGGGCTGGCACGACGCGCTCATGCATCTCGCCATTCCGTACGACTCCGAGGAGGCGCTTGCCCTCGCCGAAGAGATCGCGCGCTTCATCCAGGAAAAGGCGAACGAGGCGTCCCTCGAGCTTGCACGCGAGCGCGGCGCCTTCCCGGCCTTCAAGGGTTCCCGTTACGACCCGGACAGCCCCTACCGCAACGCGACGCGAACAACTGTCGCGCCGACTGGAACAATCTCAATCATCGCCGACTGCTCGTCCGGCATCGAGCCCGTGTTCGCGCTCGCCTACACGCGACAGCACTATCTAGACCCGGACGATGCGTCCAAGCTGACGACGCTCCGGGAGGCGAACCGCTATTTCATGCAGGCGGCGAAAGAGGGCAGCTTCTACAGCGAAGAACTGATGGACCATCTCGCCGCCGGCGGAACCCTCGCTGAACGAGACGAAGTGCCCGACTGGGCGAAGCGGTTGTTCGTCACGGCACACGAGATCACTCCCGAGTGGCACGTGCGTATGCAGGCCGCGTTCCAGCGTCACAACGACAACGCCGTTTCCAAGACGATCAACTTCCCGCATTCAGCGAGCGAGGCAGATGTCGCCGCGGCTTACTGGCTCGCCTCCCGCGAGGGCTGCAAGGGCATCACCGTCTACCGCGAAGGCTCCCGCGATTTTTCGGTCCTGTCGCACACGACTGCCAATGTGAAGGGCCCGGAACAGGAGACCGCCGAGGCTCTGGAGGACATCACAGGCCGGCTCGCAGCCATCGGGCGCCCGCTCCCTCGGCGCGAGTTCCTCCCGGACGAGCGCAAGTCGGTCACGCACAAGTTCCGCGTCGGCGACCAGGAAGGCTACATCACCGTCGGCCTCTACGACGACGGCCGCCCCGGCGAGATCTTCGTCAAGATCAACAAGGAAGGCTCGACCGTTTCCGGCCTCACCGACGCCGTCGCCAAGCTCGCCTCGATCGCCTTACAGTACGGCGTGCCGCTGGAAGAGCTGGCGCCGAAGATGCGCAACACCCGCTTCGAGCCATACGGCCCGACGGGCAACCCGCAGGTGCCGTGGGCCACCAGCGTCATCGACTACATCTTCCACTGGCTCCAGCTCCGCTTCGGGAACGAGCCTCCCGCTGTAGAGGCGACAGGCCCGTCGCCCGTCAGCGCCGAGACAGGCGGCGATTCGGGCATCGGCTGCCCGGACTGCGGCTCGCTGCTCGCCTACCAGGAGGGCTGCCTCGTGTGCCGCTCGTGCGGCTATAACCGCTGCGGGTAACACCGCTGCGGAAATTACGCCTCTATCTCCCAGCCCATTTCCCGCTGGTAGTATTCGCGCATCTCTCGCTCGGCGTCGTCCGGGTAATTGACAGCGTGCTTCTGACATGCGCGCCGCAGCTCGCGCCAGATCGCCCCGATAAGTTCCTGGTGAACCCTGGCGACTCGTGCGTCATCGAGATTGCCCGTGCCCATGTCATCGAATGAACCACGAATCTGCTCGATAAGGACATCGACCCGATGGCGTCTCTCCGACGTTAAATGGCGCTCGTTGTGGTACTGTGGGCGCAAGAAATTCGTGGCGTCATCCTGAATCAGGATCGCCGGCACGAGGAACTGGTAGACGATGCTAACGGCGTTCATGAGCATCGTGCCCCATTCCTCTCGCCCGATAAGTCGCACCGGCCATGCGCATCCAAAAAAGAACGCCTGCACGAGCTGAGCAAGTTGCAGCTGGATCAGCGCTTCCGCATTCCAGTTAAGTTTGACCTTATCGGCGACCCCAACGTTGTCGAACAGCACAACCGGCTGTTCCCTCCGTGGAGCTGTGTCCAGCGCAGACTGTTTCTCGATAAAGAGATCCAATCGGACGGGTCCGGAGACGTTCGCGGAGATGAGTCGCGCTCCCCAAGCCAATCCCGCCTCGACAAATCCCAGCACCGTACGAACGCGGCCCACTAATTGGAGTCGTTCGCCAAGCAAAGCCTCCCAATTCTCATCGACCACGGCTATGTGCAGATCGACGTCAGACCACGCATCCGCGGTGCCGGCCGCAAACGAGCCCTCAAGCCAGCACGCGAGGATTCGTTTGTCCGCTTGAAACGCCGCGCTCGCCTCTTGAATTAGCGCGCGCTGCGCTGAGGTATCACCTATCCCGGATGGCATCTTGATGCGATGCTAACACCGCGCGGTAGTTTATACTCCGTCCCGATGAAAATCCGCCTCCAGCCCGTCGACTCCGTCACGGTTACGACGCTCGTTGACAACTACTTCGACATGCTCCTCACGGACCAGGGGCCGGCGAAGCGCCTCGGCCTGCCGACGACCGAGACGCCACGCGTCGCCGCCGCCGCCCTCGAGGAGGGGCAAACCCCCGACAATCCGCTCGCTGAACACGGCTTCGCCGCGATGATCAGCGTGACTTCGGGCGACCGCGAGCAC
>Ga0066689_10000496_pt1 | contig 11650 bp, 6 predicted proteins | sample GraSoiAngelo_138_FD_65626 | JGI IMG/M metagenome (GOLD analysis project Ga0066689, IMG submission 65626) | Grasslands soil microbial communities from the Angelo Coastal Reserve, California, USA - 14_0929_09_40cm | ecosystem: Environmental > Terrestrial > Soil > Grasslands | place: USA... | reverse complement strand
CGCCGTCTCGACGCCGAACGGCGCGATCCGGCCGCGGCGGCGGAATCCCCCGATCGGCCGCCGCCGATCGGACGGCACGAGCAGTGCCCGCAGCCCCGCGAAGCTATCCGACGTGACGAGTCCCCAGGCCACGAGCTCCCCCAACCCCTTCTCGACCTCGGTACGGAGCAGTCCGGTCGCGCTCACCAGGTCTCCGAAGAACGAAGCGCCGCGGTCGTCGAGGACATCGAGGACGGCCCGGCCTGAATGCGAGAGCGGCAGCGCCGCGGGATCGGGCTGGGCGGTCAAGGCCTGCCAGACTGCTCCCCGCTCCCTCCGAAACAGCGCGATCGGCGTCGTTCGAATCGGTCCGGACTTGTGGCCGTTCGAGGGACCGGCCGGCGACAGCCTGCCCCAGGCGATCTCGCCGGAGAGACATAGCCCGTCGAGCCACAGCGGATCGTACTCCCCGAGCCGCGCGGGCAGCACGTCCGACTCCCACGCTCCTGCCGGAACCTCGTACCCGTCGAGCAGCTCGAGCACCGCGGCGAGCCCCTCCGGTCCCTCCGCCCGAGCCTCCGGCGCGGCGCGCTGCCAGCGGCACAGGAACCGCATGAAGTCGGCGGCGCTGACGGGCTCGATCTCCCGCCGCAGCCGGTCGAGCGTGTAGCGATGGATCCGGGCCAGCAGCCGCCGCTCGCACCACTCGAGCTCCGCCACGTGCGGGGTGAACCGGCCGCGCAGCACGAACCCCTCGTGCTCGAGCGCGCCGAGCGCGAAGTCGACGTCCGAGACCGGAACGCCGAGGGCGCGGGCCAGCTCCGCCGCCGTGGTGGGGCCGACCACTTCGAGCCGTCCCCGCACCAGCTCGCGCAGCGCGTCCTCTCGGGTCCACACCTTGGCGCGCTCACGCTCGGGCGGCACGAGCGGGGGCTCGCACTTGACGCCGGGGAACACCGCCTGCACCATCGGTAGCCGCTCGGCGGCGACCCAAAGCCCTGCACCGGCCTGAAGCACGCCCGCCCGCCCAGCTTGGACGAGCTCCGCGAAATACCCCTTCCATTCCGCATTCCGCACTCCGCATTCCGCACTCGACAGGGCACCGGCGACGAGCAACGCGTCGTGCAGCTCGTCGGCGGAACTGACGTCCGGCCAGGCTTCCTCTTTCACTCGATCGATCGCCGCCTGGTCGAGCTTGCCGAACTCCTCGGCCGTCTTCACGTCGAGCCCGCGCCGCGTGATCACGGCCTGGGTGCGGCGCTCCTCGAGAGGCGCGTCGTCCAGGAACGCGTACGGCTTCGCGTTGATCACTTCGTGCGACAGCGGCGACGGCTCCGTCGTGTCGCGCGCGACGAGCGTGAACCGGCCCGCCGCCATCTCCTCGAGCACGCGCTTCAGGCCCGGGAAGTCCATCGCCTCGAGCAGGCAGTCGGCGATCGTCTGGTTCACGAGCGGGTGATCGGGGATCTCGCGGTCGCCGACCAAGTTCTCGGGGCAGGCGAGCTGGTCGGGGAAGACCGCGGCGATCAGGTCCTCGGCCTCCATGCGTTGCAGCGGCGTCGGCACCTTCTTGCCGCCGCGGGCCCGCAGCACCGCCAGGGCCCGGGTCGCGTTCCAGCGCCACCGCGAGCCGAACATCGGTGCGTCGAGCATCGCCTGCACGAGCAGGTGCTCGGCCGTCTCGGGCTTCAGGTACTGGAACACGTCCTCGAGCGGGAAGCTGTGCTGCGGCCCGAGCGAGAGGACGATCGCGTCCTCGGTGGCGGCGGCCTGGAGCTCGAAGTTGAAGCTGCGGCAGAACCGCTTGCGGAGCGCCAGGCCCCACGCGCGGTTGACGCGGCTGCCGAACGGCGCGTGCAGCACGAGCTGCATGCCCCCGGCTTCGTCGAAGAAGCGCTCCAGCACGAGCGTCTGCTGCGTGGGGATGACGCCGAGGATCTTCTTGGAGGCGTCCAGATACTCGACCAGTTGCCGCGCGGCGGCCTCGGGGAGCCCGGGGATCGCGCTCGCGAGCCACGCGACCGCGCTGCCCGGGTCGGCCAGTCGGTCGCCGATGTCCTGGCGCAGCCGCGATACCTCCTCCGACAGCTCCGGCGTGCGCCCCGGCGCTTCCCCCAACCAGAACGGGATCGAGGGCGGCTGCCCGTGGGCGTCCACGACACGCACCTGCCCCGCCTCGATCTTCTGGATCAGGTACGAGGTGTTGCCGAGCTGGAAGATGTCGCCCGGCATGCTCTCGATCGCGAAGTCTTCGTTGAGCGTGCCGACGAACGTTTCGGTCGGCTCGAGGACCACGCGGTAGTCGCCGAGGTCCGGAATCGCGCCGCCCGAGGTGAGCGCGGCGAGCCGCGCCCCGCGGCGCGCGCGCACCCGGCGGTTCACGCCGTCGTGATGGAGGTACGCGCCGCGCCGCCCGCGCCGCGTCGTGAAGCCCTCGGCGAGCATCCGCACCACGTCGTCGAAATCCTTGCGGGTCAGCTCGCGATAGGGATGCGCGCCGCGCACCAGCTCGTACAGCCGATCTTCCTCCCACTCGTCGCCCGCCGCGGTTGCGACGATCTGCTGGGCCAGGATGTCGAGCGGGTGCTCGGGGATGACCAGCCGGTCGAGCTTCCGCTCGTGCGTCGCGCGCACCAGCGCGGCGCACTCGAGCAACTCGTCGCGCGACAGCGGGAACAGCCGCCCCCTGGGGACGGCGGCAAGGTGGTGCCCCGACCGGCCGACGCGCTGCAGCAACGTGGCGATCGAGCGGGTGGACCCGATCTGACAGACGAGATCGACGGCACCGATGTCGATGCCCAGCTCGAGCGACGCCGTCGCCACGAGCGCCTTGAGCTTGCCCTCCTTGAGCCGCGTCTCGGCGTCGAGCCGCTTCTCCTTCGAGAGGCTGCCGTGGTGCGACGTGACCTGATCCGCGCCGAGGCGCTCGGACAGATGCAGCGTGAGGCGCTCGGCGAGGCGCCGGGTGTTCACGAATACCAGCGTGGTGCGGTGCTCGCCGATGAGCTGCACCAGCCGCTCGTAGATCTCGTCCCACACCTCGGCCGCCATCACCGCTTCGAGCGGCGACGAGGGGATCTCGATCGCGAGATCGAGCGAGCGCGCATGCCCCGCATCGATGATGCAGGTGTCGGGTGTCGGGTGTCGGGTGCCAGCGAGGAACGCCGCGATGTCTTCAATGGGCTTCTGCGTTGCCGAGAGTCCGACGCGCTGTAGGCGCCGGCCGGCGAGATGCTCGAGCCGCTCGAGCGAGAGCGCGAGGTGGCTGCCCCGCTTGTCCCGCGCCACGGCGTGGATCTCGTCCACGATCACCGTACGCACCGTGCGCAGCATGTCGCGCGCCCGCTCGGACGTGAGGATGAGGTACAGCGATTCCGGCGTGGTGACGAGGACGTGGGGCGGCCGCTTCACCATCTGCTGGCGCTCGGGCGCCGGCGTGTCGCCGGTGCGGACCAGGGTGCGGATGTCCACGTCGGGGAGGCACAGGGCTTCGAGCGTGCGGCGGATCTCCGCGAGCGGCTCGGCCAGGTTCTTTTGGACGTCGTTCGAGAGCGCCTTCAGGGGCGAGACGTAGACCACCTGCGTCTCGTCGCCCAGCGTCCCGTCGAGCCCCTGCCGCAGCAGCGAGTCGATCGCCGCGAGGAAGGCGGCGAACGTCTTCCCCGAGCCGGTGGGCGCGGCGATGAGGGCGTTCCGGCCCCCCTGAATCAGCGGCCAGGCACGGCGCTGCGGCTCGGTCGGCTCGGCGAACCGGTCGGTGAACCAGCGGGCGATGGCGGGATGGAAACCCGACAGCGGCATGGGACCAAATATACCCCGAAGCCTAGGGGCTCGGCAGATCGATCGGGCGCTAGGCCCCGCCGACCGGCTCGAGCGCCAGCCCGCGCATCGCGGCAATCCGCTCGATGGTCTCGCCGATCTTGTTGTTGGGCGTCGAGGCGCCGGCCGTGACCCCGATCGTCACGGGACCCGCCGGGAGCCACGCCGCGCGGCGTTGCTCCTCCTTCGCCCCGACCGGGCGAAACCGGATCGTCCCCTCTTCCGGAGCGATGCAGGCCGCATCCTCGATGTGGTAGGTGGGCACCTTCTCCTGGCAGATCGCGGCGAGGTGCGTCGTGTTGCTCGAGTTGTACCCGCCGATCACGACCATCAGGTCGAGCGGCTCGGCGATCAGCCGCAGGACCGCGTCCTGCCGGTCCTGGGTCGCCGAGCAGATGGTATCGAACGTGCGGAAGTGCTCGGGCAGGGCGGCCTCCCCGTAGCGCCGCGCCATACTCTTCCGCAGCTCGGCGGCGATGGCGAGCGACTCCCCCGAGAGCATCGTCGTCTGGTTCGCCACGCCGACGCGCACGAGATCGCGGGCGGGATCGAAACCGGGAGACATCTTCCCGGCGAACTGCTGCAGCAACTGCTCCCTGCTCCCTGCTCCCTCGATGAAGTCGCAGACCTCCCGCGCCTCGGACATGTCGCGCACCACGAGGTACCGCCCGCCGGGATACTTCGTCACCTGACTCGACGTCGCCTTCGTCTCCTCGTGGTATGACTTGCCGTGGATGATCGCCGTGAAGCCGTCCTTCGCGTACGACTCGACCCGCTTCCACACGTTCAGCACCGAGCCGCAGGTCGTGTCGACGAGCACGCAGCCCACGGCCCGCAGCCGCTCGAAGTCCTGTACCGTGACGCCGAAGGCGGGCAGAAGGACGACGTCGCTGGGCGTGACCGCGCTGAAATCGAAGTCCCCGGCCTCCGGCCGGTGGAGGAACTCCACCCCCATGCCGTGCAGCTTCCGGTTGACGTGAGGATTGTGGATGATCTCGCCGACCAGGAAGATCCGCTTGTCGGGGAACTTGGTGCGGGTCTCGTAGGCGTACTCGACGGCGCGATCCACCCCATAGCAGAACCCGAACTCGCGGGCCAGCTTGAAGGTGAGGTCGCCCAGCGACAGCGTGTATCCGTGCCCGCGGATCCGGTCGACCACGCGGCTGTGGTAGTCGGCCGCGAGCGCACCCTCGATGTGGTCTTTGAGGCCGAAGCCCCGCCGGAAGTAGGTCTGCTCCACGAGACCAATCTACACGGTCACGGCTGCATCCCGCACGGCACCGGGTCCGCCCCGAGCGGCACCGCAGCGAACGCGGCGTCGACGGTGACGCGCCCGGCGGCGGCCAGCTCGAGTCCCGAGCCCCGCGCGTGCGCCGAGATCACGCCGCCGCCTTCCAGCGTCACCGTCACGGTTCCGCTGTCGAGCGGCACGCCGTGCGCGACCTCGCCGATCATGAAGCGCGCGGCGACGATCGCGCCGCGCGCCGCCGCGGTATCGCCGCGCTGCAGCACCGGCCAGTCGCCGTTCGGAAACGAGTCGCGCTGGCGCAGCCACACGATCACCCCGTTCCCGTCGCTCGCGCCGTGCAACACGACGCCTCCCATTCCCGCGGCGTCGCAGCGGTCGGCGCTCGCGGGAATCTCGAACCGGACCGTGTCCCTGGGCGGCCGGATGACGACGGCGCGGACCCCGCCGGAGACGGCGGGCGCGCGCCCGCATGCGGCGCCGGCCGCGCCGAGCGCGAGGAGAGCGAGCGGTCGGGGGTCGGGGAAGCGCTTCAGGAGGACTGGGGCGAGCGTGCCGCGGTTGGAGACGCCACCCCGAGCGAGGCACGCGCCGCGTCGGAGGACAGGGTGTGCGGGGCGAGCGCGGCCACGAGCCCCGCGGGCAACGGCCGCGGCTTGAGCCGTTTGCGGTCCACGCACACCAGCACCATCCACCCTGCGGCGCCGAGCGACGTGGGGTCGTCGCGCAGCACGTCGAAGTTCAGCGTCATCGAGCTGGTGCCCACGCGTCCCACGTACGTCGCGACGCGCAGCCGGTCGTCGAGTCGCGCCGGCCAGTAGAACTCGCTGTGGACGGCCTTGCGCGGCAGGAAAATGTCGTAGCGGTCGAACACCTGCGCGTAGGCGAGCCCGCATGCGCGGAACAGCTCGGTCTCCGCGATCTCGAAGAAGCGGACGTAGGAGCCGTAGAAGATGATCCCCGCGAAGTCCACGTCGGACCAGCGGACGTAATCCTCGATGATGAATGGCTTGGCGGGCATGGCTTCCCGGGGCGTGACCCGACCGGGAAGCTGAGGCGGCCCGAGCCTGGGCGCTAGGTGCGCGGAGTGGTGCCGCGCCCTCCGTGCCCGTTCGGTCGCAACCCGTAGGCCCGCAGCCGGCGCCACAGCGTGGTGCGGCTGATCCCGAGGCGGCGCGCCGTCTCGGCCAGCTTCCCGTGGGTGCTCTCGAGAGTGTCGAGAATCGCCTGGCGCTCGCGCTCCGCCAGCGTGCGGACGTGGTCGCCGTCCGGGAGGAACACCGCCTCGCCGAGCTCCAGCGATCCCTGTTTCAGCGACCGGCCGCGGCCGCCGAACGCGATGAGCCGCTCGCGCAGACCTTCGCCGCGACGCCCGCCGCCGTTCCCGTCGAGCGCGTCGATGACGCGACGGGCCCGTTGGTTGGCGTACAGCATCCGACCATACGCGTCGAAGACGACGACGCCCTCGCTGAAGCTTTCCAGCACGGCTTGACCGAGCGGTGCGAACGAGGAGGAGGGTGCAGGGGTGGACGTCTTATCTCTGGCTGTCGTGCGTGCTTGCATGGCTCGAGTTCCTCAGTCGGAGTTTCAGACAGCACCGCCACCTTACAAGAGGACCCACGCCACACGGCAAGGTCACACCACGCGGCCGGCGGGCTGTGCCTAGCTGGAATTTCTCGCGGTTCTGGTTGCTTCAACAGGGTGCAACCACAAAGATTCCACAAAGTTCCCCGCTAGCGCCGCCCCCGGCCCCCCCGGCCCCCTCGGCCCCCTCGGCCCCCCCCGCCCCCCTGGCCCCTCCGCCCCCTCCGACTGTGCCGGCCGCCCGCGTGGGCGAGGGCGACCCGCTCCCCGCGCGCGAGGCCGCTGAGCTGGCGGCGCAGGTCCTCCACCGTGTCCGACCGCACGGCCTCCCGCTTCCCGCGGAGCACGGTGAACCGCACCGGCCGGTCGAACGGCGGCAGGTCCCGGGCCTGAAGCCGGCGGGCCTGGCCTTCCTTGAGACGCAACCGCACCACGCCGCCGCCCTGTTCCACCTCGTAGTCCACCGGCACGCGATCGCCGTACAGGTGCACCGAGGCGGGCAGCGCGTCGAGCACGCGCCGCTCGGCTTCGGGAATCGCGGCGTCGGGATCGAGCGCCAGGCGGGCGCCGAGGAACTCGTCCCACGAGCCGACGCGCTCAAGCTGCGCCGCGAGTCTCGCCGCCACGGACTCGGTGGACGCCTGCGAGAGCCGTCCCCCGGAGCGGCGCCAGTACACGCCGAAGCGCTCCAGCGCGCGGCGGATTCGCGCCTGGTCGGGATGGGGCGTCCCGCCGCCGAGCAACGCTTCGACCAGCGCCGCCCTCGCCGCTCCGGCGAGCTCCGTCGGGAACGGGTTCGGGAGCGGCTCGACGTCGCGATCGAGCACGAAGCCGCGGTACGTGACCGTGCGCACCAGCATCAACCCCTCGCGCCGCCGCTGTCGCTCGAAGGTGACGCTGGGCTTGCCGCGCTGGACGTAGCGGCGGATGGCGCGCTCGGAGAGCTCGGTGCCCTCGATGCTCGCCCGTGGCACGCCGAAGCGGTCCGCGAAGTAGCGCAGCGTGCCGGCGACCGCGCCCCAGCTTCCGGCTACCGACCCGCGGCTCACCCGCGCTTCGCGGCCGTCCGCCGTCTCCTCGTTGATGACGAGGTCGAACGGCATGATCTTCGCAACGAGATCGGCGAACGCGGCCAGCGTCTTCTCGCCCGCGTGCGGCAGCCGCGGCGGGAGCGGCAACTCGAGCTGGCGGTACACCGAGGCCGTGCCGAGCGCGACGTCCTCGATCGCCTTCACGAGCACGCCGCGGCCCTCCGCCCAGCGATCGATCGTCTCGTGGAAGAGATGCCGCGGGAGCCCGTACACCTCGCCCAGGTAGCCGTGGTTGTTCACGGCCTCGGCGTACACGTTGTACGCCGTGAGGTGATCGCTTCCGGAGACGATCAGCCCCCGGAGATCCCGTTCTTCGCGGGTCATGCGGTGCAACGACTCGATGTTCGCGGCCACGGCCACCATGGGGACGAGCTCCGGATCCGCGTGGTACAGCAGTTCGCCCCAGGGCCGCTCCACCGGCATCGCTTCGACTTCGCGTCCGTAGCGCGTGAGCCGCCCCTGCTCGACGAGACCACGCTCGCTGAGAAGCCGAACCGCCTCGCGATAGGCCCGGCGGTCGAGCGGCACGGGCAGCTCCAGATCGGCCGCGTCGACTCCCAGGGCCGCGCACGTGATCGCCACCCGTTCGGCGTCTCCCGCGAGCTGGAACTCCGGGCCCGTCGGCCGGAGCTCGTCGAAGGCGAGGTCGCGGTCGCTCAGGATGAAGACCTCGCCGCCCTCCACGCGCCCGTGCACGCGCCCCGCCATCTGCAGCAGCTCGTTCGCCCCCAGGTACAGCCGGGTCAGCACGTTGCGCCCGCGCTCCACCACGTTGGCGTACCGGGCGTCGTAGATCACGACCGTGTCGAGGCCGCGGATGTTCAACGCCGATTGGCCGGCGGCCGTCATGGCGAGGAGAAAGGGTCGCTTCACGAGCCCGTCCAGGAACGGACGGATCACGCGGATCGGCTCGCCGCCGTGGTAGAACGCCGTGGACAGCGCCTGCCAGCGGTCGCCCAGCTCGCCCGCGATCAGCTCCACCTCGGCGCGCGTGGGGACGAATACCGCGACGCCGCGCCGCTCCCGCATCGCCCGCCGGATGAAGCGGTCGTCCAGGAACTCGAGCGGCTGCTGCGGCAGGACCCGCACGGCGGCCGCCTTCGCGGGATCGAAGGCCCTGGTCTCGAGCACTTCGACCGATCCGAGGTAGCGCGCGTAGAAGGTGGGGTCGACGGTCGCCGACAGCCAGATGAAGCGGCAGCGCGCCCGCTTGCCCAGCGCGAGGCACAGTTCCAGCTCCGCCGACGTCTGGTGGATCTCGTCCACCACGAGCGTGTCGCGCGCGGTGATGAGGTCGTCCTCGAACCAGCGGCGCGCGATGCCCGTCGTCACGATCACGACGTTCCAGGTGGGCGTCTCGGGCGTCGCCTCGCGCTCGCGATTCACGACGCCGACCTTGAGCGGCGCCGCGAGGATCGTCTCGGCGATGGATCGGATCGCGAGCGTCTTTCCGGTCCCCGTCCCCGCCACGATCCCGAACCCGCGCCCGGAGGCCGCGAGCCGCCGGATGTCCGCTCCGTGCTCCCGCGCGAGCAGGGTGTCGATGTGGAGGCCCATCGCGAGCTCGATCGTCTCGCAGGCCGCGCGCGTGGGGGCGATCACGAGGACGCGCCCCGTGGCGGGCTCGGCGGCGAGAAAGGCGGTCGGATCGGGGGGAAGAAAGTGGTCGCGGGAAATTCGCACGGTCGCAATATAGACGGGCGACCCACGGCCGCGACGCTCAAGTAGAGAAAGCGGGAGGCGTGCGTGCCCGCCTCCCGCTTCACCACCGTACCTGCGGCCCTGCCTAGGGCGTCAGGCGCCGCATCCGGAAGATCCCTTACACGCCACAATCCGGCGGAACGGCGGCATCTCGATCATTCGTCGTCGTAATCCCAGTGGTAGCGGCGGTGATAACGACCCGCGTACACGCGCCGCACCACGACGAAGGGACGGCGGTAGCGATAGCGGTAGCGATAGAAGTACGGCTGCGGCGCGGGCACGACGATCACTGCAGGCGCGGGATAATACGCGAAGGGCCGGGGGGGCCGGCCGACCACGACCACTCCCGACAGGAACGGCCGCGGCACGCCAAGCCCTACAGCCACAGTGATCCGCGTTTGCGCCGCGGCGGGCGTCGGCCGGGCTGCCGCGAGGGCGAGCCCCAGCGCTAAGAACAAGACGGTGCGTTTCATGGTTCACCTCCGAGCGCGAGTCCCCCTGAAAGGGCCGTGCCAGGAGCGGTGCCAGGCGTCTAACGACGGTCGTCGCGGAGACTTAGGGCCCTGCGGGGCGGGCGCGCGGGGGACCGCGAGTGTCACCTCCGACGGTCAGCCGCTGGCTTGCTTGATCAACCGCACCACTTCCCCCGGCTCGGCGTGGCGTCCGAGGCTCTTCTTGGAGAAGATGCGGCGTCCGTCCACCTCGACTTCGAACACGCCGCCGGACGATTGAATCAGCTTCACGTCGGCGTGCGGATAGGTCTTCCGGATTTCGGCCGCCAGACCGGCGGCCCTGGGCTCGTAATTTCAGACGACGCAGTATTCGATGGTGACACGCATGGGCTAAACGATAGTCGCGCTTGACACGCCGCGCCAAGGGGCCGACTTTGCGCGAATCCGCATGAGTTCCCTGTCCCGCCTCAAGACGTCGCCGGGTTTGCTGGTGCGGGCGCTCGTGTCGCTGGGCGCGGTGGCCGCGATCGGTGGAGCGGTCGCGGCATACACTTCCGGGCGGACGCCGCTGGTCGCGGACATGACGGCGCAGGTCCTCGCCCTCGTCGTGATCGGGGCGCTGGCGCGGCGCTACGGGATTCCCCTTCCCGGCAACGGGTTCGCCTCGTACATCCTGGGCGTCGTGGCCTACGCCGTCCTCGACCATGGCTGGCCGTTCGCGCTCCTGGTCGCGCCGCTCGCGATGTTGGTCGGGGACCTGGGGTTGCGCCGCCTGCCGGCCGCTGCGGCCCTTGGCGACGCGGCGCACCTCACGGCCGGGAGCGCCGTGGCCGGTCTCGTGTACCAGCGGCTGGGCGGCGTCGTGGGGACGGGCGCCCTCGCCGCCGCGAATCTCGCCCCGCTGGCAGTTTTCCTGGCGGTGCTGCCGGCGACCGTCAACGCGACGTATTACCTCGAGCTTGCGTTGGGCCGTTCGCTGGCCTGGGTCGACGCGCGGCTCACCGCGCGCTGGGAGACGATCGTGTACGCCTGCTCCGCCGGGCTCGCCCTCGTGTGGCTCTGGCTGACGCACGCGGGGCTCGAAGCCGGCGACGCGCTTGCCGTGGGAGGCGTGCTGGCGATCACGACGGTGGTGAGCGCCTCGGTGATCCGCCGCGCGGTGCGGGCGGACGAGCTGACGCTGGTCCAGAGCCTGTCGCAGGCGATCGCGGGGGACATCAGCCTGGCCAAGAGCTTCCCCCGTATTCAGCAGCTCGCACGGCGGCTCGTGCCCTGGGAGCAGATGGGGTTCGCGCGCTACGACGCCCGCACGAATGAGATGGAACTGATCGCGGACACCGCGGCCGGCGGGGAAGGGGGAGGGGGAGGGGGAGAGGGGGGGCGGTCGCCGTTCCGGTTCGACGCGAACGCGGGGCTCACGGGCGAGGCCGTCCGGCGGCGCCGGCCGGTCGTGGCGCACGCGCTGTCGCGCGAGCAGGTCGTCCTGCCGGCGCCGGAGCAGCCCGGCTCCGAGGTGCTGGTGCCGCTGTATCACGCGGGCCAGCTCGTCGGCCTGTGGAGCGTGCGCCACTCCGATCCGACGCTGTACCGCGACTCGGATGGCGACATGCTCGCGCTGGTCGCGCCACAACTCGCGCTCATGTTGGCGATCGAGGGGTCGGTCCAGCCGGTGGTGGGCGCCTCGGACCGCACCAGCGCGTACATGCAGACGCTCAGTGCGACGACCGAGCAGATTCGCGCGTCGAGTGAAGAGGTCGCCGCGGCGGCGCGGCGCGCCA
>Ga0066689_10000495_pt1 | contig 11655 bp, 9 predicted proteins | sample GraSoiAngelo_138_FD_65626 | JGI IMG/M metagenome (GOLD analysis project Ga0066689, IMG submission 65626) | Grasslands soil microbial communities from the Angelo Coastal Reserve, California, USA - 14_0929_09_40cm | ecosystem: Environmental > Terrestrial > Soil > Grasslands | place: USA... | reverse complement strand
CTCATCGTCACGTTCGGTTTGCCGTATGAAGTGACGATCACGTCGTAGATCATCGTGTCGAGCCGCTCGGCGCGGTCGCGGCCGAGCGACGCGCGGATCGCCTGCGGGATGTCCTCCTCGCGCACGATCCCGGCCCGCATCGCGTCGTCTATGTCGTGATGGAGGTACGCGATCTTGTCGGCGTACCGCACGATCCATCCCTCCGGCGTTTCGGGGATTCCCCATGCTGCCGTCTCGACCCCACCCTCGGTGGGCGCACTGTGCTTGGCGATCCCGTCGCGGACCTCGTGCGTCAGGTTGAGGCCCGCACCATTCTTCTCGATCTTCTCGACGATCCGGACGCTCTGCTCGTTATGTCTGAAACCTTCGGGCGCGAGGAAGCGGCCGAGCAGCTCCTCCCCGATGTGCCCGAACGGGGTATGCCCGACGTCGTGGCCCATGGCCATGGCCTCGACGAGATCCTCGTTGAAACGCAGCGCGCGCGCCATCGAGCGGCCGATCTGCGTGACCTCGAGCGTGTGCGTCAGACGCGTGCGGTAGTGGTCGCCGACGGGCGCCAGGAATACCTGCGTCTTGTGCTTGAGCCGACGGAACGCCTTGCTGTGCACTATCCGGTCGCGATCCAGGGCGAACGCCGCGCGCGTGGGGGACGGCTCCTCCGGGCGATCGCGGCGCGCGCTCGCGGAGCGGGTCGCGTGCTCGGAAAGCGTGGTCGCCTCGAGCTCTTCGGTGTGCTCGCGCACGCGCAGCGCTGAGACGGAGCGGGTTCGGGAGAGCTTGGCCTCGGCGCGCGTCTGTGTGGCCATCGCGCGTAGGTTAATCGCCGCGCCTCAAGGCTTCGTGGCGTCCAGGCGCTGACGCGCCACCACTCGCCAGTACGATCCGTACTCCTCGACGATCCCTTCGTTGTCGATGCTCAGGGACGCTTCGAAGCCGTCCGAGCGGTAGAGGTACGTGAACTGGTCGGCGCGTTCATAGGTCTGCCGGAGCACCTCGACGGTGAACTCGGGGAACCGCACCCAGGCCGCTCGGATCGCCCGAGTCTCTCCGGGTGCGAGGCCCAGGCGCCAGATCGGGAGCGAGTTGGTCATGGGCGAGAAACCCAAGTCCACGTCCAGGCATCCAGCGAGATCCGGGGTCGCCACGCCGTTCATGGACCAGCGGCCGTCGTCGTCCGCCTTGAGCTCGATTGTCGACTCTGTCGTGCCTGCCGGCCTGATGACCGCGCGGCGGGTTCGCCCTGCGGCGTCGGTCTCGATCGCGTACTCGATCCGATAGGGCACGCCCGCGTGCGCGACGAGCGCGACGCCGGCCACCTGCGTCCGGTCCGGTGAACGGCTGATCTCGCACCACTCGAGGCCTGGTTTGTCGAGCCGCTGCCAGAGGATCCGGTCCACCGGACCATTCGTCACCGTCTACTTGTCCCGCGCTCCTGTGCCTTCGAGCGCGGCCTGTGCGGCAGCGAGCCGCGCGACCGGGACGCGATAGGTCGACGGCGACACGTACGTCAGCCCGATTTCGTGGCAGAACGCGATCGAGGAGGGGTCGCCGCCGTGCTCGCCGCAGATGCCGATCTTGAGGCCGGGCTTCGTCTTCCGGCCGCGCTCGATGGCCATCCGCATCATCGCACCGACGCCGTCACGGTCGAGGACCTGGAACGGGTCCGCTGGGATGATCTTCTCCTCCACGTAGCGTGTCAGGAAGCTCTTCTGCGCGTCGTCGCGCGAGATGCCGAGGACGGTCTGCGTGAGGTCGTTCGTCCCGAACGAGAAGAACTCGGTCTTGGTCGCGATCTGGTCGGCGATGATGCACGCGCGGGGTATTTCGATCATCGTCCCGAACTTGAACTCGACGCGCTTCCCGCGCTCCTTGAACACGGTCTCGGCGACCTCCATGACCTGCTTCTCGAGTCGGTCGAGCTCCCCCATCGTGCCGACGAGCGGCATCATGATCTCGGGCTTGGCCTTGATCCCCTTTTCAGCGACGTCGATCGCCGCGCCCAGGATCGCGCGGATCTGCATCTCGAGGATCTCGGGATAGACAAGGAGTAAGCGGCAGCCCCGCAGGCCGAGCATCGGGTTGTCCTCGTGTAATTGCTCGAGCCTTCGATAGATCCGTGCTTTTCTTTCGAGCTCCAATCCGTCACTTCCGGTCGCTCGAGCCACAGCGATCTCGACGTCGATATCGGCATATTCACGGAGAAACTCATGCAGTGGCGGGTCGATGAGGCGGATCACGACCGGCAACCCATTCATCGCGTCGAACATCTCGCGGAAATCACCCTGCTGATATGGCAGGAGCTTGTCGAGGGCCTGTTTTCGTCCGGCAGTGTCGTCCGCGAGGATCATGTCCTGCACGATCGGGAGGCGCTCGGCCTCCCTGAACATGTGCTCCGTGCGCGCGAGGCCTACACCCTCGGCGCCCAGCTCTCGCGCGAGCCGGCATTCTCCAGGCGTGTCGGCATTGACCCAGACCCCGAGGCGCCTGCGCTTGTCCGCCCACGTGAGCAGCTCGATCAGGTCTTTCTCTTCCCGGAACTTCGCCTCGATGGTCGGCAGCTCGCCGGCGAAGACCTCGCCGGTCGTTCCGTCGATCGAGATCGGATCGCCTTCTTTCACGACCTTTCCGTTGACGTGCATCTCGCGTTTCACAAGATCGATATCGAGCGCGGCGACCCCCGCGACACACGGCAGGCCGAGACCGCGGGCCACGACGGCCGCGTGGGAGGTCGAACCGCCACGCGCGGTAAGGATCCCGGTGGCCGCCACCATTCCATGGAAGTCATCGGGGCTCGTCTCGGGACGCACGAGCACCACGAGCTGTTTCTGACCCTTAAGCACGACGGCACGATCGGCGTCGAAAACGGCGCGGCCGGTCGCCGCGCCGGGTGACGCGTTCAGCCCTTTCGCGAGGTAACGCCCGGCGCTCCGCGCACGCTCCACTTCCTTCTGATCAAAGCGCGGAAGGAGCAGCTGCTCGACCTGCGCAGGCTCCACGCGCCGGAGGGCCTCGTCCTTCGTGATCAGTCCCTCGCGGACCATGTCGGTCGCGATCTTCACGGCCGCAGCCGCCGTGCGTTTCGCCGAGCGCGTCTGGAGCATGTAGAGCTTTCCACGCTCGATCGTGAACTCGAGGTCCTGCGCGTCCCGGTAGTGCTTCTCGAGCCGCTTGGCGATCCGGTCGAACTCGGCGTACGCCTTGGGAAGGTCCTTCTTCATCTGCGCGATCTTCGACGGCGTGCGGATGCCCGCGACGACGTCCTCGCCCTGCGCGTTCGTGAGGTACTCGCCGTAGAGGACTCTTTCGCCGGTGTTGGGATCGCGGGTGAACGCGACGCCGGTGCCGGAGTCGTCGCCCATGTTCCCGAACACCATCGTCACGACGCTGCACGCCGTCCCCAGGTCATCGGAGATCTTGAATTGCTTGCGGTAGTCCTTGGCGCGCTGACCGAACCACGATCCGAACACGGCCTCGATCGCGAGGCGCAGCTGCTCCTTCGGCTCGGTCGGGAACGGCTTCCCGGTCTCCTTGCGGACGATCGCCTTGAACTCGTCGACGAGCTCCTCGAGCTGCTTCGGGCTGAGCTCGGGATCGCTCTGAACGCGAGCCGCTTTCTTCTTGGCTTCGAGCGCGTGATCGAACTTCTCCGCCGGGATGTCGAGCACGATCCGGCCGAACATCGAGATGAACCGGCGGTACGCATCCCACGCGAAGCGCTCGTTCTTCGTGAGCCTGGCGAGTCCCTTGCGGCTCTCGTCGTTGAGGCCGAGATTGAGGACGGTATCCATCATCCCCGGCATACTCATCGCCGCGCCTGAGCGGACGGAGACGAGGAGCGGATCCTTTGGATCGCCCAGCTTCTTTTTCGCCGTGCGCTCGACTGTGGCGAGCGCTCTCTCGACCTGATCCCAGAGCCCCGGCGGAAGCTTCTTTTTCGCCGCGAAGTACGCGTTGCAGGCGGCGGTCGTGATAGTGAAGCCCGGCGGGACCGGCAGCTTCGCATTGGTCATCTCGGCGAGCCCGGCGCCCTTGCCGCCGAGCAGATCACGCATCTTCGCGTTGCCCTCGGCCTTGCCGTTCGCGAAGAGGTAGACCCACTTCGTGCGTGCGCGCGCCATCACGACCTCCCTTGTGGAGGGGTCGATTCTGGCAGAACGGCCCTGACCGTGCGTGGATCAGAAGTTCGGCGGGAGGTTCGCCACGAATGTGCCTTCCGCTTCGAGGGGTGAGACCTTCGCGGTGACGACATTAACGACCATCAATCGATCGTTCGTCGCGCGGTAGACAAGGTTTTGATCATCGACCCAACCCCCTGGACGGCCTTCGTCGGGCAGGCCGGTCGGTGCGGCGCTGCGCCCGGCGCGATCGATGATGCGAAGATGCCCTTCCCTGCACGGGCGGTATTCCATGTCGGCGACGAGTTCGCCGTTCGGTGAGAGCGCCCCACCCTGTGCCCAGCACTGCATCGGCACGACGCGCTCTGAGCCGTCCCAGCCGACAACAACAGTGTCGACCCTGAATCCATCCTGGGGCCCTCTGTTCTTGACGCACAGGACTCCGGCAGCTGTTGCGTTGCGCGTCAGATCTTGCTGGGTCCCGCCGGTACAGAGCTCCACGACACCGGCCCCCGTATTCGGATCGACAACCACATAGCCGGAAGGGAAATAGAAGGTGTCGCACACCGGGCAGCGGTCCTCGCGCGTACCGATCACCAGCTGGGGGCCTCGCCAGCCGACGGGCCAGAACACGCGACTCCGCGAGGTCAAGAGATCGCGATGACCACCGCCCCCGAGATCCTCGATGTAGAGGCGCACGCTGTTCGACGGCGCGACCACATCGATGACGGCGACAGCGATACGCAGATCGTCGGGGCTCACCGCGAACGCCACGCGCTCGCCGGAACCGACTGACAGGTCGCGGACCGTGGCGCTCACGCCGTCAGGCGTGAGATACCGCAACCGGGAGGGGCCATCGAGGAAATAGAGGCGCGAGGACGACGCGCTCACCGTGGAGATCTCCGGACCGATCCGAACGCGGGCAGCGGTCGCGCTCGCGGCGGTCCGGCCATCCGCACCGACCAGCGCGACCGTGTAGGTCTGAGACTGCAGAGCTGGCCCGAAGAGTCCGGTCACGACAACGCCGTACCGCCCGTTCACCGGCTCGGGCTTGCGAGTCGCCGTGGGCGTCGGCGAGGACGTCGCGAGGCGGGGAGAGGACGGTTGCGCTGACGGCTCAGGCGTCGACCGCGCTGCGGACCTCGCGGGGGAATTCTCCGGAAGCGCATTGGGTGTCTGAAGGCAAGCCGCGACGAGTGCGCAGGCAATCGCGAAGACGGCCATGCGCGCGCCTCTCATGGGACTCCGGCCGCGGAGATCGGGGTGGGTCATGTTGAATAGCCTCGCCCACCGGGTGGCTTTCGCGCGTCCGAGTTCTCACTGGCTAAGTCTTATCCGAGCCGGGCGCTGGCAGAGAACGTGCTCCTCCCGACGCGCGTGCGCCTCCCTGCGGTACAGTCGCGGCCCGTGTACGAACACCGCGGCTACCGCACGCTCCTCGGTCGCATCCGCGGGAACATCCGAACGTACATCCGCAAGCAGCTCGAGCTACCCCGCCAGGAGATCGCGGAGCTGCTCGCCGCGAACAAGCGTGCGGCGATCTGGCTCGGGATCGCGGCGGGCCTCGCCTTCACAACGGTCATCACCCTTGTCGTCCTCGTCATCGCGCTTGTCGCGCTGGTGCCGCGCGACTGGCTCGGCATGGTGGTACTTGGTCTCTCAGTCGGCGCGGCCGTCGCGCTTCTCATCCTGGCGATACGCGGGCGGATGATCCTGCCCGGGCTCTTCGGAGCGGTCGTGCTCGTCGGCATCGGAATCGTGGCCTTCCTCTTCCTTCCGGAGCTGGTGCTCGCCGCACTCCTCCTTACCATCGCGCTGTCCATCGGCACCGGCGCGACCGGATACAGCGGCTATAGCAAGCTCGAGCTGCACGGACCGACACGCACGATCAACTCGGTAAAGGAGACCATCAGGTGGGCGAAAGCGCGTCTGCTCGGACGGAGCGCGAACTAGCCGCTCTCCGGCGCGAGATCGATACAGACCTGGCGTACCTGCGCGCGCGTCTTTCCGAAGACGTCGATCCGCGCCGGCTCGCGCGACGTCAACCGGTCGCGGTCTTCGGTACGCTGGCGTCGGTGGCTGCGGTCGTCGGGGTCGCGCTCGCTTCCCGGGTCAAGAGCTTTCGGCGCAGCCGCAGCGAGACGGAGATCGACCAGATCGTTCAGCGCCTCGGCGGCCGGCTCGACCAGCTCAAGGGTCGTACGCGGAAGCGATTCCGGGAGGCGCTCCGCAAGGAGATCGGCGAAGTCGAATCAGGACCCCGTGCGAAGCAGATGTTCTGGGAGTCCGCGACCGCGGGATTGACCTCGGCCGCCGCGCTGCTCGCGCAGCGCTTCGCCTCACGCCTCGCGGCGGACGACGAGCTTCCCGAGGGCCGCCGCTAATCCCAGCAGCGCCGCGTACGCGAGCGGCACCGTGCCGCCGCCGGCGAGGCCCACGAGCATCGCGACCGCTGCGGCAACGCTCGGGTCGCGCGTCCCGCCGCCGATCGCGGCGGCGAGCGGGTCGCCGCCGAAGGCCCAGGCGCCGACCGCCGCACTGAGCGCGCCCCCGGCGAGCACGATCCCCGCGAGCACGATCGAACGTCCGTCGACGAGCGAGGTGCTCGTGATCGCGGTTATGGCGAGGATGGTGGCGATGGCCGCGTAGCGCGCGGGATCGAGAAGCGGAAGGATCGCGTCGCGGATCTGAGGGAACGACCCGGCGACAACGACACCGACGACCAGCGCCGCGAGCCCCATGTTCATGGTGACGGCGAGCGCCGGAACGGCCGCGGGGAGCAGGGCGAACGAGAGCACGATCGTTCCGGTCATGAGGGCGGCGACGGTCTCTTCGCGCGCTCCGATCAAGCGCGCAACGGCCGCGCCGGCGAGCGAGGACGGCGAGAGGGCCAGGACGGCAACGGCCGGGTCGGCGGCGATCACCGCCACGATGAACAGCGCGAGGTATGGAAGGACGACCGCGGACAGATTCCGCGGACGCCGAAGTGCGAGCAGCGCGAGGACCGGCGTGCGCGCCCCGGTGCTGAAGAAGAGCAGCAGGAACGCGGTCTCGAGGACGTCCCTCTGGTCAGGCGCCGAGCTTCTCGCGAAGGGCGGGAACGAGCTCGGCGATCGGCACGCGGATCTGGGCCATCGAGTCGCGCTCGCGGATCGTGACTGCACGATCGACGAGCGAGTCGAAGTCGACGGTCACGCAGAGCGGCGTTCCGATCTCATCCTGCCGCCGATAGCGGCGGCCGATCGCCTGGGTCTCGTCGAACGTGGACATGAAATGCGGCCGCACCGCGGCCCAGACCTCTCGCGCAAGGCTCGAGAGCTCGGGCTTCTTTGACAGCGGCAGCACCGCGACCTTGTACGGCGCGAGCATGGGATGCAGCCGCAGAACGACTCGAATCCCCTCCTTGTCCGGCTCTTCGTCGTACGCCGCGCAGAGGATCGCGTAGGTGGCGCGATCGGCGCCTACCGCCGTCTCCACAATGTATGGGACGAACCGCTCGCCGGTCACGTCGTCGTAGTACTCGAGCTTCTTGCCCGAGTACTCCGAGTGCCGCCGCAAGTCGTAGTCGGTGCGGTTATGGATCCCCTCGAGCTCCTTCCAGCCGAAGGGGAAGAGGAACTCGATGTCCGTCGCCGCGGCGGCGTAATGCGCCCGCTCGTTCTCGGCGTGCTCGCGGAAATGCAACCGGTCGGCGGGGATGCCCAGCGCGCGGTGCCACCGCATCCGCTCCTCTTTCCACTCCTCGAAGAGCCGTGGCGCGTCATCCGGATGGCAGAAGTACTGCATCTCCATCTGCTCGAACTCACGTGAGCGAAAGATGAAGTTCCCAGGCGTGATCTCGTTGCGGAACGCTTTTCCCACCTGCGCCACGCCGAAGGGAAGCCTACGTCGGATCGCTTGCTGCACATTGTCGAAGTTCACGTACACGGCCTGCGCCGTCTCAGGCCGGAGCCACGCGACCGCGGCTTCGTCCTCGACCGGGCCCACGAACGTCTTGAACATCAAGTTGAAGCGGCGCGGGTCGGCGAGCTTGAGCTCACCGCAGTTGGGGCACGCGACGTCCGAAAGATCGAGGCGCTTCGAACGCCACGCGTCCATAAGCGTGTCGCCGTTCGGCAGGTCATCGACACGGAAGCGCTTGCGGCAGTTGCGGCACTCGACGAGCGGATCGATGAAGTTCTCGACGTGGCCTGAGGCTTCCCACACGCGCGGATGCATGAGGATCGCGCCATCGAGGCCGACGATGTCCCCGCGTAGCTGCACCATCGCACGCCACCAGGAATCCTTCACGTTCCGCTTGAGCTCCACGCCCAGCGGACCGAAATCCCAGGTCGCGCCCGCCCCGCCGTAGATCTCGCTCGACGGGAAGACGAAGCCTCGCCGCTTGGCGAGCGAGGTGAGCTTCTCCGCGACGTCCTGCGGTGGGGGGTTCTCCGAGGGCGGAGCCACGCGGACCGTCTTCACGAAACGCGCGCGGGTTGCTTGAGGTCGCGGAGCTCGTCCATGAGGCGCGCCGTGGCGATGTCGCGATCGATCACGTACCGCAGGAATGCGCGCAGATGCCGGTCGAGCTCGTGGCCAAGCGTGGCATCGAGCCGGAGGCGCGCGGCCGTGTCGAGATCGCTCACCAGTAGGTACCGCAGCGACTTCAGCGCGCGGACGGAGAGAGGAGCGACATAGCTGAGGCGCGCCGCGCAGGCCACGCAGATCACGCCACCGGCCGCAGGTTCCCACGCGTTCGTCGCCTCAGCGAGCGGCTTGCGGCACTGCGCGCAGACGCCGAGCTCAGGACGGAAGCCCGAACGGTCGAGGAGGTGCAGGTCGAACCACCGGCACACCACCGGAGCCGACGTGCCGGCGTCGAGCGATCGGAGAGCGCTCTCAAGCAGGTCGAACAGCGGCGCTGAGGGAACGCGGTCCGCGGTGAAGCGATCGACGAGCTCGGCGACGTACCACCCCGCTGCGATGAGCGCGAGGTTGTCGCGCATTTCCCGATAGAGGGCGCGGGCTTCGGCGCCGGTCAGCACGTCCAGCTCCCGCCCACGCGCGAGCTGATAGGTGGCGTGGGTGAGCGGCTCCGCGTGCCCGGCCATACGACTCGTCGCTCGGCGGATGCCCTTCGCGACGACGCGTACCTTGCCGAAGTGGCGCGTGAAGAGGACGAGGATGCGATCCGCCTCGGCGAAGTCGTTCGTCTTGAGGACGATCGCCTCCGCACGGTACGTGCGAGATGCCACGTCGAGCCAATGGTAGAGAGTCGAGGGGGCGCTGCGCCCTCGGAACCCCGTACGGACGCCTATGATCGGACTCTGGTGGGCTCGAGGCTCGAAACGCACATAGCCGCCGTCGACGAGGAGATCCGCGCTCTTCTCAGCCAGGCGGAGCCGGCGCTCCAGCCCTTCTACGGGATGATGCTCTACCACCTCGGGCTGGACGCCGAGCGCGGTGCGGGCGGGAAGCGACTCCGTCCGGTGCTCTGCACTCTCGTGTTCGAAGCCCTCACCGGCGACGCGCGCCGCGCCCTGCCCGCGGCCGCGGCCATCGAGCTCCTTCACAACTTCACGCTGATCCACGACGACATCGAGGACCAGGACCCCGCTCGCCACCACCGGCCGACGGTGTGGAACGTTTGGGGCGTCCCCCAGGCGATCAATGCGGGCGACGGGATGTTCGCTGTCTCGCGGCTCGCGGTCCAGCGGTTGCGCGGATTCCCCGCGGAGCGCGTCCTCGCATTCGCGGGGCTCGTGGACCGGGCGTGTATGCAGGTCTGCGAGGGGCAGTTCCTGGACATCTCATTCGAGACGCGGACCGACGTCACCACCGAGCGCTACCGCGCGATGGCCGCAAAGAAGACCGGGGCGCTCTTCGCGGCCGCGGCTGAGGGAGCCGCCATGCTCGCGACGGACGACCCCTCCGTGCGCGGATCTCTCGGGCGCTTCGGCGACGCGTTCGGGCAGGCCTTCCAGGCGCACGACGATCTCCTCGGCATCTGGGCGTCGGCCGAGCGCACCGGCAAGGTCGAGATGAACGACCTCACCAAACGGAAGAAAACGCTTCCGGTCGTGCTGGCGTTCGAGCGGGCGCAGGGCAAACTGCGCGAGAGCCTCGCCGCCCTCTTCGCGCCGGCGGCTCCGCTCCCGGCGGAGAACGTGGAACGGATCCGCGAGATCCTCGACGAGCTCGGGGTCCGCGCACTCATCGAAGCCGAGATCGCGGCGCAGCGGGGACGGGCACTCCACGAGCTCCGAGGCATCACCCCGCGCTCCCGCGAACCACTCGAAATGCTCGAGCGTCTGGTCGCGACCGCGACGGGCGCAGCCGAGCCGACCGGAGCCGCCACGCGGGCCTAATGCGTCGTCTCGACGGAACGCCGTTACTCAACTGTGATCCACCACGCGGTCGCGACGCTCGCGGAGCGTGCGGACATGGACCGATCGATGCAGACTCCGAACAGCGATGAGGGCGTGTCCGTACTGCGCAGAGCAGATCCAGGCCGCCGCGATCGTCTGCCGGTTTTGCGGCAGAGACGTGGCTCCGCTCGGTGCGCGCCCAAGGAATGGCGAGCGCAGGACGACCGTGCGCTTGCCGGCGCAAGGTTGGTACAACCTCGACCCGCGGATACCACCCCTCGCGGTTGAGATCGGACGCTCCAGCCGCACCTCGTTTTGGGCGAAGGTCGAGGAGTCATTCGGTCGGCGCACGTCCTGGCGCGCTCGCGTCCGAGGCTTCCTGCAGCCAGTTCGGCAAGGCGCGAATCGGGGACGCGCCGTCCGCTGAAGGGCCTCGTCGCCCGAGCCGACGGGTTAGCTCTCCCGGTCAGCGTTCGCCGTTCGGCAGCTCTTCGGTGGCCGATGGGTCTTCCGCCGACACGAAGGTCGGCGCCGGGTCCTTCGGCGGGCGCTTTCCTTCCGCGCCCTTCGCGAACGGCGTGATGCTCACGCGCCCGACCGCGCCCGCGCGGATGTCGACGAGCGCGACGCGTTTGCCGGTGACCCGCGCGTCATCGGGGACGAAGACCTTGTAGCGACCGGGCGTCAGGTCGACGAACGCGACATAACCCGAGCCGTCGGTGAGACGCGACCGGAGGACGGCATCGGTCTCGGGATCGCGGAGCTCCACGAGGATTTGGTCGAGCACGATTCCGGTGTTGGTCGTGACCCGTGCGGCAACGTGGCCCCGCGTCGGCGCGGTCTTCCACGTCATCGCCGGGACCGATGCCGGTGACGAGAAGACCGGGGGAAGCTGCGGGTCGTACTCCGAGGGCTGCGTGAGAGCGCGGATGAGCTCAGCGCGGCTCGCATCGCCCGCGCGGAAGCCAAAGGGCAGCGGCGGGTTGCACGACGAATTCGTGCGGCAGTCCGGCGTCCGGTAGGAGTACCCAACCCAACCGATCCCTCTGTTTCCCGCGGCGCTCGGCGCGAGCGCCTTGCGCAGCTGGATGACCGAGCCGTCGACCGTGTTCAGGTAGAGCGCGGCGCCGATCGTGGTGGTGCGCGCGTACTGATGGTCCTTCGCGAACTCGTTCCAGTTCGTGTACCAG
>Ga0066689_10000493_pt1 | contig 11666 bp, 10 predicted proteins | sample GraSoiAngelo_138_FD_65626 | JGI IMG/M metagenome (GOLD analysis project Ga0066689, IMG submission 65626) | Grasslands soil microbial communities from the Angelo Coastal Reserve, California, USA - 14_0929_09_40cm | ecosystem: Environmental > Terrestrial > Soil > Grasslands | place: USA... | reverse complement strand
CCCTCGGGGATGAAGTCCACCCACTGGAGCAGGTGGATCTTGGTCCCCTGGGCGAAGGCCGGCGCCTGCCGCGCCTCGAGGATCCCTTCGAGTCCGGCCGTGGCCGCTGCCCCGACGGCGGCCCCCCGCAGGAACTTGCGACGATCGATCGAGACCAGAGACTCGGGACGCGGCTCGACGTGGCTCATGGGTGTTCCTCCTCAGGACGGGTCGGAGGCAGGCCGGAGAAAGACGTCGTCGTTCGGGACGGCGTGAAGGAGCCCCATGGCTTCCCTCAACTGTCGGTCGGTGCGCTGCGAGAAAACGCGGCGAGTATGGGCGCCTCGATCTGGCGTGTCAACGGGTCTTGTGACGCGAAGGTCAGCTCGGCGACACGATGCGAGGGGGCTCGGCGGTCGGCCCCCTCGCAGGGTGGTGGCGCACTCGGGGAAACGCTGCTCCTAGCGCCCTGTCGGCCGGTTGCCTGGCTGACTCGTGCTGTTGGGATCGCTCGGCGATCCGCCCGGCTGGTTGTACGGGCTGGTCGGCTGGGTCTGGGTGCCGGGCGAGCCGGCGGGCTGATCCCCGCTCCGTCGATCCCGCGCGGGGCTCCGGCGGCTCTCGACTCCGCTGGTCCCGACACCGAGCTGACCAAGCGTCGCGCTGTCGAAGCGGCCGGTTTCACGAATGCCCGCGCTTCGCTGGAAGTCGCTCACCGCGGCCTGCGTGTGCGGCCCCATCTGACCGTCGATGGCGCCCGGATCGAATCCCTTGGCCTTGAGAGCCTCCTGAGCGGCCCGAACGTCGCGTGCCGCGACCATGCCACGCCCGCGCGGCGCCTGGGCTTCTTGGTTTTCGCGGGGCGCTTGCACGTCCTGATTGCCACGCGGGGCGTCCGCGTCACGATGCGCGGGCTTGACTACGCGGGGGCCCGGGCCGCGGGGGATCGGCGCAGTCATGGCTGGGCTGAGGCGGTCTGGCTCCTTGCTCTCCTTCTCGACGGGATTCTGCGCAGGAGCGGTCTGACTCTGGGCCAGGGCCGATCCCAAGATCAGGCACGTCGCGCCGGCAAAACTCACGATGCCTAGCAGTCTGCTCATTGCGTTCTCCTTGCATGTGCTCACGTTGACTCGCCGATGTGTGGTCAGCGGCTGCAATCGACGTGCCCGCGTAAGATTCATCTGGAATCGACGCGCACACGCGCACACCACCGCTCTGCATAGGCTCGATGCGGAAAGACTTGCCAGGCAGGGCGGCGCCGACTCGGTCATTGATTCCCGGTGTCGAGGGAGCCGCGAGGCGCGGGCTAGCGGCCACCGGGAACCCTCTGCGCCTGGACACGAGGGCTAGACTGAAGAAGAGATTCGTTGGAGGAGGTGCGACATGTTCCGGAAGACGCTCAGTCTCGTGCTCGTCGTCGCCGTGCTTTCCCTCATGCTCACCGCGCCGGCTTGGGCGGGCAGGGGCGGAGGCGGATTCCATGGCGGGTCCCACCACGGCGGATTCCATCACGGCGGCTTTCACCGTGGGTGCTGCTGGGGTCCGGCATTCGTGGGCGGTGTGTTCGTCGGCGCGGCGCTCGCGTATCCCTACTACGGCTACCCGGCCTACGCCTATCCTTACGACTATCCCGTGTACGCCGAGCCCGCCTACCAGCCGCAGACGCAGGTGGCCGTGTCGCCGTCCATTCAACGCGACGTCTGCTACTCGACCGGCTGCTATCACCTACGAGGCGATGGCGTCACCATCCCGTACTCGTGGGTCTGGGTGCCTGCCGCGCCGGCCTTGCCCCCGGGCCGTTGAGACGCCGGGGTCCCATCTCATTGCCTGGCCTCAGCGGACCTCGTAGCCCGGGGAAATCTCCGTCTCCATCTCCGCGGGCGAGGCGGCGCGGCCGTCGAAGAACATGGAGATCTGATCCCCGAGCGTGCGCTTGCGGTTGATCCTCACGAAGATGTTCCACTCGTCGTGGGCGCCGGCCGAGTGCGCGGCGGAGGCGCGCATGGCGTAGTAGCGCAGGAAGGCGCGGCGCGTGTCCGGGTTGTCGGCGATCCGCTTGAGGTCGGCGTCGGCGGCGGCGCGGCCGGCCAGCCACCGGCCGAGACAGCCGGTGATGTCGTCCCCGCTGCAGCCGAAGAACGCGCGCATGTCGCCCGGGCCCGTGAAGTGCGCCATGTCGAAGTCGCGCCCGGCCCCGTCGTCGCCCGCGAGGACGCGCGTGAACATCACCATGTAGTCGCCCCCGCCGGGCGACTTGGCCCCGATGCTCGGCATCTGATGCGCGCCGGGATCGAGGATCCACGCGCCGCCCCCGTAGACTTTCTCGAGGCGCGCCTTCACCGCTGCGGCGATCTCGACGTTCACCTTCTCCACCCCGCCGCCCCGCGGGCTGATGGGGGTGCTCATGTAGATCACGAGGCGCCCCGCCTGCCGCGCCGCCCGCGCCTCCTGCCGGAGCCGGAGCGTGAGGGTGTCCACGGCCCCGCTGAACGCCGGGTCCGTGCAGTACTTCATGCCGAGCACCGTGTCGACGAGCGCGCGCGGGGGCGGGCAGCCCTGCGCCGCCGCCGGCCCGGGGCCCGCGAGGAGAACGGCCACGACGAGCGCGCCGAGAATTCCCAAAGTTCGCATGGTCAGCTCCCTGGCTCGGCCGCGAGCGGTCGGATGGACGCCGCGTCGCAGCTGACGCGCACGCGCGATCCGACCTCCGCGACGCCGCGACGGGCGGGATCGTACGTCACCGCGTGCAGCGAGGTTCCCGCCACCTCCACCGTGTACTCGACCTTCTCACCGAGGAACGTTCGGCTCCGCACGATACCGACGGCCGTGGCCTCGCCCTCGGGCGGCTTCGCGTTCTCGGGGACGAGGGTGATGGACTCGGGGCGCATCACGAGGAAGATGGACTGACCCTTCGTGCACGCGTCGTCGGCGACCACGCTCAGGGGCGATCCCCACACCTCGACGTCGACCCGTCCCCCGCTGACGCCGAGCACGCGGCTTTCGACGAGGTTGACGCGGCCGATGAACTGGGCCACGAAGGCCGAGCGCGGCGCGCGATACAGGTCCACGGCCGTGCCGAGCTGGGCCACGGTGCCCTGGCGCATCACGGCGATCCGGTCCGAGATGGCCATGGCTTCTTCCTGGTCGTGGGTGACATAGACGGTGGTGATGGCGAGCTGCTTCTGGAGCCGCGAGAGCTCGGCGCGCATCTGGACGCGTAGCTTCGCGTCGAGGTTCGAGAGCGGCTCGTCGAAGAGCAGGAGCTGGGGCTCGACGACGACGGCGCGCGCGACGGCCACGCGCTGTTGCTCGCCGCCAGAGAGCTGGTTGGGGAATCGCCGCTCGTAGCCCGGCAGGCCGACGAGGTCGAGCACGCGTCCGACCTTCTCGTGAACCTGCGCGCTGGACATCCGGCGCACGCGGAGGCCGTAGGCGACGTTCTCGAACACGGTCAGGTGAGGAAAGAGGGCGTAGTTCTGGAAGACGAACCCGATGCTCCGTCGGTAGACCATGAGCTGGGTGACGTCCTCGTCACCGATGTAGATGCGGCCCTGGTCGGGCTGCTCGAAGCCCGCCACCATCCTGAGGGTGGTCGTCTTCCCACATCCGGACGGCCCGAGGAGCGTCAGCAGCTCGCCGGGCTCGACGGAGAGGCTCACGTCGTGCACCGCGGCAACGTCGCTCTGACCTTCCCGATGGAAGCGCTTGGACACCCCCTCGATGCGGAGCCGCGTGCCGGCGGTCATCCGCCGAGCAACGAGCCGGCCTGGCCGAGGCTGCCCGCGTTGAGCTTTCGCATGGCCAGGCTCGCGAGCACGACGGCGAGGTAGACGAGGGCGATCACGAGCATGGAGAAGGCGGAGGCCTGCCCGAGCTCGAGATTGGTGATCCCTTCGAGGATGCGCACGGTCACGAGCGACCAGCTGAGCGAGACGAGGAAGATCGTCGCGCTGATCGCCGTCATGGCGCGGATGAAGAGCACGGTCATGCCGGCGAGGAGGGCGGGCCGGACCAGGGGCAGGACGACACGCCGGAAGGTGACGTCACGGCGTGCGCCCAGGCTCGCGGAGGCTTCCTCGAGCGAGGGATCGATCTGCGCGAGCACGGCCGTGGTGGCGCGGGTCCCCGCCAGGCTGTAGCGGAACACGTAGCAGACGACGAGGATGAAGGCGGTGCCCGTGAGGACGAGGGGCGGGTCGTTGAAGGCGACCAGATAGGCGATGCCGACGATGGTGCCGGGCAGCGCGTAGTTCATCATGGCGGCAAACTCCAGTGCGCGGCGCCCGGGAAACTCGGTGCGCGCGACGAGGAAGCCCAGCACCACCGCGAAGAGGCCGCCCACGGGCATGCAGAGGACCGCGATGATCAGCGTGTCGCGCACCGCCTTGAGCCCGCCGCTGAAGACGTGGGCGTAGTGCACGAAGGACAGACGGTTGTCCGCGCCGAGGCCTTTCACGAGGGAGGCGGCGGCGATGAGCGAGTAACAGACGAGGACGAGGAGAGCCACCGCGCCGCAGAGCACGCCGAGGCCGGCGATGGCGACGGGGGAGAGGCTCTTGATCCGGGTGACGGCTCCGAGCTTGCCCGTCACCGTCACGTAGGAGCCGCCGCGGCGCTCGATCCACCGGCGCTGCCCCACGAAGATGGCGAGGGCGGGGACGAGCAGGAGAAAGCAGAGGGCGGCCCCGCCGCGCATGTCGTAGAGCCCGGTGATCTGCAGAAAGGCCTGCGTGGGCAGCACGGGAAACCTGGTGCCCGCGAGGATGAGGGGCGTGGCGAAATCCGCCAGGGAGGCGGCGGACACCAGGAGGAAGGCGTTGGCGATCCCGGGGATGGCGAGGGGGACGGTGACCGTCCTGAAGACGCGCCGGCGCCTCGCCCCGAGGCTGAAGGCGGAGTCCTCGAGGTTCGGGTCGATGTTGGCGATGACGGCCTTGAGGGTGAGATACGCGATGGGGAAGTACGTCAGGGTCTCCGAGAGGAAGGTGCCGGAGAGGCCGTAGATGCTGACGTTGGTCAGCCCGAACACGTGATACGAGATGAGCCCCCGCGGCCCGAGGGCAAAGATGAGCGCGATGGCCGCCGTGAAGGGCGGCGAGATGAGGGGCAGGAGCACGACGGCGTCCAGGACACGGCCGAGCCACCTGGGAAGACCGGCGCGCAGCGCGAGGAGCGCGAAGGCGAAGCCGAGCACGGTGCCCGCGACGCCCACGAGGGCGGCGAGCACGAGACTGTTCACGAGCGCCGCGCGGTGGGTCCAGTCGGTGACGAGGCCGCGCACGGCATCGAGGCTCGGGCCCTCGTTCCAGAAGACGAGGACGAGCAGGCGCCCGAGCGGATAGAGCACGAAGAGGAAGACGGCCGCCCACACCACCATGGCGGTGGGCAGGATGACGGGATCGCGGACGGCCTGGCGGTTCACCGGGGCGGCTTAGTCTCTGATGACCTCGTTGATCCAGCGGTCCACCAGGCGCTTGCGATTCTTCCCCACCCACTCGAGGTCCACGGGAAGAAGCTTCGCTTCCTTCATGAGCGCCTGCACGTCGGCATCGATGCTGGCCCCGGGCAGGGTCGGCAGCATGTAGACGTTGTTCTTGTCGAGGAGGTCCTGCATCTCCTTGCTGAACGTCCACTCGATGAACTTCACGGCCGCCTCGCGATTCTTGGCGCCCTTCACGAGGGCGACCCCTTCGATGACGGCGGCCACGCCTTCCTTCGGGAAGCTCACGACCACGTCGTACCCCTTCTTCTTCGCTTCCATGGCGTCCGGCATGTGGGCGATGCACACCATGGTCTGGCCGAGCGAAGCGGGCACCGTGCAGCCCCCGCCGCTCTTCGTGTAGACCTGCACGTTCTTGTGCAGCTTCTTCTGGTAGTCGATCGTCTTCTCCTCGTCCTTCCCGAACGCGTAGTAGATCGACAGGATGCGCGTGAGGGCGGTGCCCGACGTGCGCGCGTCGGCCGTCTGGATCTGGCCCTTGAAGGCGGGATCGAGCAGATCGTTCCACGACGTGGGCGCCTTGAGGCCCTTTTCCTTGAGGAGCTTCGCGTTCGACATGAAGATGAGCGTGTTCTTGCTCACGGCGGTGTAGTACCCGTCCTTGTCCTTCAGCTCCGCCGGGATCTTGTCGATGTTGGCCGTCTTGTACGGCTCGATGATCCCCGCCTCCTTCGCGGCCGCGAAGCCGTCGCCGGGCGCGCCCCAGATGACGTCGGCGCGCGGATTGTTCTTCTCCGCGGTGGCGCGGGCGACCAGCTCACCCGTGGACAGCCGGAGGAAGTTGATCTGCACGCCCGTCTTCGCCGTGTACGCCTTGAAGATGGGCTGGGAGAGCGACTCGGGCCACGCGGTGTAGACGTTGACGGTCTGGGCCAGCCCGGGGCCGGCGAAGACCAGCACCAGGAGCAGCGAAGCGAAGAGTCGCAGCGTCGACGCCATCGTCAATCCCTCCCCTCGTTGGGCGGAAGTTCGCTCCACCGCATCAGGTGGTCCCCGGCTATCCGTTTGCCGTGGCGATCCTGCCAGAGCGCGGGGGAGAGGTCAAACGCGTCGTTCAAGGGTGGGCGTCGACATGTCACGGTCGAGGAGGATGACCGTTTTACCGGGTAGGGAATTTCCATCGTTCGCGCCAGGAGACCGCGGCCCCTCAGGGATCTTGCGTGAGGCTGTCGATTCCCTCTCTCCGTTTCCGACAAGGCTTGGCACGCGATGTGCCTCACACAAGCCAAGGAGTAACGACGAGACGAGAGATGTTGGGCGGTGAGCGACGCCCGGATCCCTGGGGAGAGGGGGTGATCACATGGCGGCGAAGAAATCTGGCCGACGGAGATACAGCGCAGGCGCGAGCAAGGACGTCGAGCGCGCGATGCGTCGACGGAAGCGCGGCACCTTGCGGAGCGGCAAGGGCGGGAAAGGCGGCAAGGTGAAGAGTCGCAAGCAGGCGATTGCCATCGGACTCTCGGAGGCCCGCAAGAAGGGGAAGAAGGTGCCGCGGAAGCGTGCGCGGCGCTGACGTGGACACGGCAACCGAGCCGCGGAGGGAGACCATATGGCTGGCCAGGAACCGAAGCCCGACTTCGGGCAGAGCAAGTGCCCTGACTGCGACACCGTCATGAAGCCTGTCAGCCTGCCCAAGGGGAAAGGCGAGACGGCCGAAGCGCTCGAGTGCCCGAAGTGTGGGCGCCGAGTCGCACCGACGAGTCGCTGAGGGCGTCGTACGCCTGTCGCGGCTAGCGCGGCGCGACGAGGAAGCCGGAATGAACGGCGCGAATCTCCACTTCGACGCCGTCGGAAAGGGCGAGCATCTGCAGGCCGTCGCGGGAGAGCTCGGCGCGGCGCATGGCGCCGGGGACGATGCTCGTGACCCACGCGCGCAGGGGAGCGCCCTGGGGGTTCACGAGCTCGACCACCGCCTGTAGCCCCACGCCCAGCCGCGCCGCCGTGTCCGCGTCGAGGCGGATCGCGCGGCCGCGTCCCTCGTCCAGATCACGGCCGGTGGCCAGGCGAACGCGTATCCGGGCTTCGCGAAGCGACGCGCGGCGGGCTGCGGTGGCGGCGGCGTCGATCACGCCCGCGCGAGAGACCACGCCGTAGCTTGCTTCCGCGGCCGCCGGGGAGACGTAGCCCTCGGCGAGATCGCGGGCCACCGACTCCAGGTCCCGGTCGAGCGCGTCACCGAAGCCGCCGCCGCCCGAGCTCTCCATGATCAGGAGATCCTCCGGCTGGATGGGGAAGCCGCTGATCTTGCCGGGCAGCGCCGACGGCTGGATGGGCTGGTCATTCCGGCGCACCCAGAAGCGGTTGGTCGCGCCCGCGCCGCCGCCGCAGACGCCGAAGGGCGGGAGAACGGCTCGTTCCGCCAGCACGGAGAGCTGGCTGGCCGGCGCGTGAATGCGCACCTCGCGCACGAGGCCGAGCCCGCCGCGCCAGCGACCGGCGCCGCCGGAGTCGTCGCGAAGCGCGGTCCGCTCGACGCGCAGCGGGTAGAGCTGCTCCACCGCCTCGATCGGCTGCAGCGTGGTCATGTCGCTCTCCGTCCACGTGCGCACCGCGTTGTTGCCGTCGCCGCCCTCGAAGCCTCCCGTGCCCCCCGCGGGGTACTCGTAGAAGATGAAGGTCTCGCCCGTGCGCGGATCGGGCCCGCCCACGTAGCAATGGTTGCCGCCTCCCTTGTGGTCGCCGGCGACCCGCCCGTCCAGGGCCTGGGCGAGGGCGCCCATCACCGCCGTCTCCACGCAGTACTTGACCTCGACCATGCCGCCGCAGGGCGCGGGCGGGTTGGCGTTGACGATGGTGCCGGGTGGCGTGATCACGGTCAGCGGGCGGAACGAGCCGGAATTGACGTCGGTGCCCGGGTCGAGAAAGGACTTGATGACGGTGAACGCCCCGGTCGGGGCCATGGCGGGGCCCACGTTGGTCGGGCCGGCCGTCTGCGGGGAGGTGCCCGTGAGATCCACGGTGATCGTCTCGCCCGCCACGGTGACGGCGGCGCGCACGGTCAGCGGCTCGAGCCGCACTCGACCGCTCTCGAGGTGCGCCTCGTAGCGATACCGGCCGTCGGGAAGCCCGGCGATGGCCTGCCGCATGCGCGTCTCCGCGCGATCCATCAGGACGGCGATGGCCGAGCGGATCGTCGCGGCGCCGTAGCGGACGGCCAGACCCTCGATGCGCTCCGCCGCCTTCTTGCAGGTGCCGATCATGGCCTGGAAATCGCCCTGACGCTCCCGCGGTCCGCGCATGTTGCCGAAGATGACGTCGAGCACCGCCTGGTTCGGGCGGCCGCGGTCGACGATCCGGATGGGCGGGATGCGGACGCCCTCCTGGAAGATCTCCGTGGCGTTTCCGGAGAGGCTGCCCGGGCTCATCCCGCCCACGTCGCCCCAGTGAGCGCGAACGACGGGAAAGACGAAGAGGCTGCCGTCCGCGAAGAGCGGGTAGATCATGGCCACGTCGTTGAGGTGCGTGCCGCCCGTGTAAGGGTCGTTGTGCAGGAAGATGTCGCCCGGGTGGATGTCGTCGCCGAACTTCTCCCCCACCGCCTTCATGGACCAGGCGATGGGCACGATGTGCAACGGATGGTCCTGTCCCTTGGACATGGCCACGATCTGAGCAAACGCGTCCATGAGCACGCAGGAGAAGTCCTCGCCCTCGTAGAGGATGGACGAGTAGGCGGTGCGGACGAGGGTGACGCGCATCTCGCGCACGATGGACCCGAAGGCCTCGCGGAGCACCTCGAGGGTGATGGGGTCGATCATGCCGGCGCCTCCCGATCGAAGCGCAGGTTGCCGTGCTCGTCCACGGCCCCGCGCCAGCCCGGGGGAATGACCGTCGTGGCGCCGAACTCCTCCACGATGGCCGGGCCCCGCAGGAGGGCGCGCGCGGGCAGGCGCTCCCGCTCCCAGACCGGGCAGTCCCGTGGCGCATCCTCGAACCAGACCGTACGGCGCTCCACCAGCGCGGCGTCGAGGGAGGTCACGGCCGTCGTGTGGCGAGCGGGGGAGGGCTTGGGGACTAGGCCGTAGGCTGCGAGCCGGGCGTTGACCAGCTCGACCGTCGCCGCCGGGTCGGCGTGGCCATACATCTCGAGGTGCCGGCGGTGGAACGCGGCTTCGACGGCGTCGAGCGCCTCGGGAGCCACGACATCGCCCACCGCCACGCTCAGCTCGAAGGCCTGACTGCGGTAGCGTAGGTCGAGAGAGCGAAGCAGCCGCTGCTGGCCCGCGCCGAACCCCTCGAGCTCGAGCTGGCGCCGCGCCGCGCCCTCCATCTCCGTGAAGAGCTCGTGGAGCACGGCCATCCGCTCGCGCAGCGGGCCGACGCGCGTGCGGACATCGTCGTGCTTGATGTCGGACGCGAGCAGTCCCAGCGCCGAGAAGTTGCCGGGATGGCGCGGCACCAGCACCGACGGGATGCCCATGCCTTCCGCGAGGGCGAGGGCGTGCATCGGCCCCGCGCCGCCGAAGGCGACCAGCGTGAAGTCGCGGGGATCGTGGCCGCGCTGGATCGAGATCTCCCGGATGGCGGAGGTCATGCGGGCGACGGCGATGGTGACGATGCCCTCGGCGAGCTCTTCCACCGTGAGTGATCCGCCCTGACGCTCTGCGAGATCGGCGATGGCCGCGCGGGCGCGGGCTGGGTCGAGCGCGATGCTGCCTCCGAGCCGCCGGCTCGCCCCGATGCGGCCCAGCACCACGTTGGCGTCGGTGACGGTGGGCTCGGTGCCGCCCAGCCCGTAGGCCGCGGGGCCCGGGGCCGCTCCCGCGCTGCGCGGCCCTACTTGAAGACTGCCGTCCACGTCGAGCCAGGCGATGGAGCCGCCGCCCGCGCCCACGGTGTGCATGTCGATCTGGGGCACCTTCACGGGAAAGGCGCCGACCATGCCGTCGGAGGTCGTCAGGGGCGCGAGGTCGCGGACCAGGCACACGTCGGTGGACGTCCCGCCCATGTCATAGGTGATGAGATCCCGGATCCCCGTCGCCTCGCCCACGAAGCACGCCTGGCTGACGCCGCCCGCGGGCCCCGAGAAGATCGTCTTGATGGGGAGACGGCGCGCCGTCTCCGTCGTCATCATTCCGCCGCTCGAGGCGATGGTGAGGACGCCGTGGGTGTAGCCGGTGGCGAGAAGCCGCTCCTCGAGGCCCGTCAGGTAGCTCTCCATGAGGGGCTGGAGGTAGGCGTTGAGCACGGTGGTCGAGAAGCGCTCGAACTCCCGGTACTCGGCCACGACCTCGGCCGAGCACGACACGGGCAGGCCGGGGTGTCGGCCCTTGGCCGCGTCGGCCACCGCGCGCTCATGCGCGGGATTCAGGTAGGAGTGCAGGAAGCACACGGCGAGCGCTTCCGCCCCGCCCGAGAGCGCGCCCTCGAGGGCTCGCTCCACGCTGGCGGGGTCGAGCGGCACCAGCACCGAGCCGTCGGCGGCGAGTCGCTCGGTCACCTCGAAGCGGTGTCGGCGCTCCACCACGGGCTTGGGCCGCACGAAGGTGGGCACGAAGAGGGCGGGGATGTTGCGCTTCGTGCGTCCGATCTCGATCAGGTCACGGAAGCCGGCCGTGGTCACCACGGCTACCCGCGCGCCGCGCCGCTCGAGCACCGCGTTGGTCCCGACGGTGGTGCCGTGGACGAGGCGCCGGACGTCACGGCTCGCGATGTCGAGCGCCTGGAGCCCGGACAGGACGGCCGCGGCCTCGTGGCGTGGACGCGACGGCACCTTGGTCACCACCACGCGGCCGGTGCGGGAGTCGACGGCGGTCAGGTCGGTGAAGGTCCCGCCGACGTCGATGCCCACGATGAACATGCGGGGATGATAGCAGAGTGTTCCCCCGGCGGCGGTTCCTCGCCCCTTCGCGACGCGTGGAGACGAGGGTCGGCGAATCGGAGCAAAAGACAAGGGCTTCGGAGAACCTCTCCGAAGCCCTTGGTGCCGGCTGGGCGCAGGGCGCTCCGCGCTGTTTGGAGCTAGAAGTCTCCACCCTGCGGCATGGAGGGCATGGCGTGCTTCTCGTCTTCGGGCATGTCTGCGACGATCGCCTCCGTGGTCAGGAGCAGGGACGCGATCGAGGCCGCGTTCTGCAGCGCGATGCGCTCCACCTTCGTCGGGTCGATGATCCCCGCCTGCATCATGTCGACGTACTCGTTGGACTCGGCGTCGAAGCCGTGGGCCACGTCCTTGGCCGCCTTGACCTTC
>Ga0066689_10000469_pt1 | contig 11802 bp, 9 predicted proteins | sample GraSoiAngelo_138_FD_65626 | JGI IMG/M metagenome (GOLD analysis project Ga0066689, IMG submission 65626) | Grasslands soil microbial communities from the Angelo Coastal Reserve, California, USA - 14_0929_09_40cm | ecosystem: Environmental > Terrestrial > Soil > Grasslands | place: USA... | reverse complement strand
CTTGTGGTAGGCGGAGAGCTTCGTGACGACCCCGATCGGAAAGCGGTGCACATAGCCCACCTCGTAAAAGTCGTCGCGCTCGGGAACAGTCGGGTCCGCCGCGACCCCGCCTTGAGCGGTGCTGGTGATGGCACGGAGGTCTTCCACGTTGGTGGGCAGGAACAACCGACCGTAGTACACCCAGAACGTGTTGGCGGGATCGGGGAAGACGCTCAGCTTCACCCGCGGGCTCACCTGGTTCTGGTTCCCTGCGAACGGAGCGTTGTGGTTGTCGAACCGCGCGCCCGTCCGGATCTCCCAATGGTCCGACGGCGCGATCGCCGCTTGGGCGTACACCCCCACGTCACTGCCTTTGAGATCAGAGTTCGATGCGGGTCCGGGGCTGTCCTGGTTGGTGACCGAGGAGAAGTCCTCGTGTCCACCGGTGTAGGATGCGAGCACGCCGGTCTTGAATTCGAGCCCGTGGTGGGGCTGGAGCGTGTAGTCCAGCTTGACGCCGGCCGTGTGGAAATTCCGATCTTCCGCGACGATGTAGTGGTTCGTGTCGCCGGGGAACTGGAAGGTGGCCGAGTCCGTAAGACCCGGTGTGTAGTTCAGGCTCCCATCCCGGAAAAACGCCCCCGCGAACAGCTCCGATGAGCCGCCCGCGCCGCTCGCGCTCTCGGCGAACCGGTGGTTCCAGCCCAGGTTGACGAACCCGTTCACGTCCTGCTGGTGGTCATCGATGATCCCGTTGGCCGAGTCGAACGGGACGGCGAAACGCGTGCGGGACCGGTTCAGGTCGATGTTCAGGACATCATGATCGGAGGGGACGTACTGCACCTTGGCGAAGCCAAACAGGTCGGTACCATCGTTGTGAAAGTTCTCCACCGCGTTGTGCAGCGAGTCGAACACGATCGGCTCGCGCCGCATGTCGGTCGCCTGACGCGTACCCGAGATGAAGAACCCCCACTTCCCGGCGTTCGTGCTGGCGTTCAGGGCTTCGCCGTTCGCGCTGAACGACCCGCCGTAACTCGAGGCATCGAGGTGGAACCCGCCGGAAGGGATCCGTGTCGTGACGTTGACGACCGCGGCGTTCTTGTTGCCGTACTCGGCGTCCCAGCCACCCGTCTGAAAGTCGATCTGGTTGACCACCTGCGGGTCGAACAGCTCGTTCAGGCTGCCCGAGATGCCCGAGGGCACCGGCACGCCGTCTACGTAGTAGGTGTATTCGGCGTGCTGGCCGCGGATGTGCACCTCGCCGGTCGGCGCCCGCGCCGCCCCCCCGATCGATTGCTGCAGGATCTGCGACGTCGTGTTGGTGGGCGCGCCGTGATAGTCGTTCTGCTTGAAGACCTGGTTGCCGGTGCGTGTGTCGACCGCGAGCGGCACGACCGACGTCACTTCGACGGCCGACAAATTGATGGGGAGCGGCACCATGTGGAAGTCGGCACGGCTCAGGCCCTCGGTGGCTCCAACGTTCACCTCCCGCGTTTCCGGGCGATAGCCGAGATAGCGTATTTCCACGCGGTATGAACCGGCCGGCAAGTTGTGGATGACGAAGCGGCCGAAGGCGTCGGTCGTGGCGACGGCGACCAGCTCGCTCCCGCGCTGCACCCGCACCTCGCCGCCCGGCAGCGGCGTGCCGCTCGCGCTATCGGCCACGGCGCCGCCGATGTCGCCGTCGGCGGCGAAGGCAGGACGGGCCGAGAAGGCCGCCGCGAGCCACACCATGAAGGCCAGTGGCATCCACGTTCTGGAACGCATGTGTTCTCCTTGTCGTGAGTGCTACAGCACTGTTCCGGCGCGGCTCCGGTGAGGGAGCGCGACGGAGCGATTGCACGGCTAGGAGAGTGTCGGAGGGGCTCGGGGCTGCGGGTGGGGTCGGGCGAGCGAGTGCGCGGTCCCCGTCAGCTCGACGGGACGCGGCGCCCGCCGGGGAGCGGCAGCGAGACGAAGCGGCATGGCCCGGCCCGTCAGGGCCGGGGCGGTGAGATAGTGGCACAGCGCGCAATCCGGTGCGTGGATGCGCGCGCAGCTCTTCGTGGTATGAGACTCGAAATGCGCGGTCGCGTGCGTGCCCGCCGCGTCCAGCCGGGCGTCCGCCCACGCAGCAGCGCCGGGTAGCGCCAGCTGCAAGAGGGCTCCGAGGAGCCATACCGCGCGCGCCACGCGGGCACGCCGGGTGGCGGAGGTCACGCCCCTGCGGGCATCAGTTTCCGCAGCACGATCGCCCCCACCAGCACGATCCCGTACATGCAGACGATCAGCGGGCCGGTCGGCAGGTCCCCGGCAAGCGACAGCCACAGGCCGAGCACCGACGCCAGCGCGCCCGAGCCCCACGAGATGTAGGCGAGACGTCTCATGTCACGCGTGAAGAGGAAGGCGATCACGGCCGGGACGACCAGGAAGCTGAACACCATCAGGACGCCGGCGACCGGTACGGCGAGCGTGATCACGACGCCGAACGACAGATAGAAAAGGAAGTCCCACCACTTGATCCTCCACCCCAGGCGCTCGGCTTCCTCCGGGTGGAACGAAATGGTGAGGAAGCGGTTGCGCAGGGCATAGTGGAACAGGCCAAGCGCCACGTACACGGCCGCCAGCTTGATGATCGTGGGCTGGAACGTGACCCACAGAATGCTCCCGGTCAGCGTCTTCTCGATCGCTTCACCGCCGCCCGGCACCTTGTTGGCGACCAGGACCGCGGCTGCCGAGGCGACCACGTACACGATTCCGATGAAGGCCTCTTGTGGCACGCGCCGGCCTTCCCGGGGCGACGTGCGGGTGAGCGCGAACAGCAGGGCTCCGACCGCGGTGGCGAAGAGGGCGAACACGTAGGCCCAGGTCGAATCGGCCTCGACATGAATCAGCAGCGCCGACAGGCCGCCGAGCGCCGCCATCTGCGCCAGTGACAAGTCGACGAAGATGACCTCCCGCGCGATGACATGGAGCCCGAGATAGGAGAGCATCGCCACCAGGACCATGCAGGCGACGAACGGCGGGATCATCAATTGGAGGCCGCTCATCTCATTGCCCTCGCCCGTTGGTTACGGCGCCACCCGGCGCGAACGCGCGGCCGAGCTCGGAGATCCACAGGTTCATGAGGTCGAAGTACGTGTTGATCCCGGTCGCCCCACCGGTGTTGGACGGCACGATGACGGCCTTCGCTCCCGTTTTCTGCGCGACCTCGATGACTTGATTGTGGTCGTAGTAATTGGTGGAGAGCAGCACCTGGATGTGTTGCTCGCGCATCTCGTTGATCACCTCGAGGACGTGGCCGGGGGTGGGCGGAATGCCGGGCTTCGGTTCGATGTAGTCGACGCACGGCAGGCTGAATTCGCGGGAGAAGTAGTCCCACTCCTTGTGGTAGCACGCGACCGCCTTGCCGCGAAACGGCATCCCCTTTTGGAGCCATCCACCCAGCCGGGTGATCAACGCGACGCCCTGGTACTGCTTCGCCTTCAGGAAGTCGAGCAGTTTTCCCTGGCGGTCGAGATCGGCGAGCGTGGGGCCGCCGAGCAACTTCACGAGCTCGTCGCCGTACAACGCGCGAAACATGCGGTCCTCGAAGTCCTTCTCCCGCGGGGCGAAATAGTCGGCGTTTTCCGGAGACACACGCTTCAAGCCGGTCAGAATGTTGCGGGCGATCTGAACGGCGTTGAGGGGAGAGGTCCAGATGTGAGGGTTGCCGTACACATGGATGTCGCCCTGGGCACGCGAGAAGCTCGTGGGGACGTCGAGCAAATCCATCCCGGCGTACGCCGCCACGTAGCCCGGCCCGCCCTCGGTCACTTTGGGGTTGTTCGCCTTGTCGAGTAGCGCGGGCACCCACAACTCGAGATCCAGGCCCGTGGTGACGAACACGTCCGCTGCGGAGAGCATCGGGATGAAGCTGGGCTTGGGCTGCACATAATGCGGGTTTTCGTCGCCCGTCGCGATCGAGTTCACGACGCCCCGGTCCCCGACGATCTCACGTGCGATGGCGCCGTAGGTCGTGAGCGAGGTGACGACCTTCACCTTGTCCGCCGTGCGGGGCGGGCGGACGGGCCCGGGCGTATGGAGCGCGAGCAGCAGCGCGATGGCTGGCAGCATGTCAGTAGGTCTCGTGTTTGTGTGGTCCGATCGCCCAGACGGCCTGGAGGGCGAAATCGTTCGTGGACGGTTGCCCGCTGATCTGGGCCCAGGTGTACTGGGCGCGGAGCTCCACCCACTCGCTCTCCCACAACGTCAGCGAGGGGATGACCTGGCGCGTGATCAGACCGGAGAGCGGATCCTCGACGTAATCGTATCGGGCGCCCGCGATCAAGCGCTGACCGAGCTTATATGTGGTGCCGGCGTACCAGCCGAGCCGCGTGGTGCCGGAGCCGCTGTGCTCCTTCCGCAGCGCGTACAGCTCCCCTCGCAGCGTCCACTCGCGGTACAACCCCCGAGCCGGTGGACGCCAGGTGAGGCGGAAATCGATGCCGCCCACCTTGGTGCGGAGGCTCGAATCGGCGTCGGTGCCGTACAGCGCCGTGCCACCGAGCTGCATGTACGTGGAGCGCGTCAGTTGCCAGAAGTTGAGCAGGTGCAGGAGATACGTCGGACGGCCCGTGCCCCCGAATAGCTGGGAATCGCTCTCGCTGCGCGTGACCTGCGCGGTGACCTCGTGCGTCCCGAGTCCGCCGAACGCGCGATACAGCGAGATGCCGGCGCCCGCCAGCCCGTCGTCTCCCAAGTAGGTCCGGAGGGCGAGGGGATATTCGGTCTCCGGCAGGGCGTGCAGGTGCCAGCGATTCAGCTCGCCGAACTGCTGGCGGAACTTCCCGATGTCGAACCGAATGTGCCCGGGCAGCCCGGTCCAATAGGCATACCCTTCCTCGATGCTCACATTCCCGTTCTCGAAGCTCACGAAGATCTTGGTGCTCGAGTAGGGGTCGAGCGGCGACTGAAACCCGACCTCGAACTCGCGCGGGTCGAAGTTCTCGCGCGCGACGCCCTCCAAGCGTGCACCGGCGCGCACGTCCCCCGTGGCGCTGATCTCCGGATTGAGCTGCGGCTGGCTGCGCTCCCGTCCGACGAACTTGGTGGGGCCGGCGGTGTCGCCTTTCATCGTCGTGGTGTCCGTGCCCGCCGCAACCGCGGCGGCGGCGCGCAGGGCGGCGAGCGACGTGTCGGCCGCGGGCTCGACGGCCGCCGGGCGATGGATGAGTTGCGCCCGTAAGCTGTCGAGCCGGGCCTTGAGCGACCGGACCTCGGCAGCGAGCGAGTCTACGCGGCGCTGCTCGGTCGGTTGCTGGGCGGACATGCGTCCAGGCAGCCCGAGCAGGCACGCGAGCGCGGTCGCGACGGCATAATGATCTCGAATCATCCTGAGAGTCTCCCGTTCCAGTGTTCCGGGCGCGCGTACAGCGGCATGCCGGACGCGCGCGGTGAGTCGGACTACGGACGGGAGGTGGGAGGACCTCGGGGTGGGGCGGTGCGGCGGTCGGGGCGGCACGGCGGCGCCGCGCCCCGGCTGGGGAGCGGCCCGTCGGTCGCGGCAGCCGCGGCCAGCTGCGTCCGCGGCTGCTGCGATTGGATGTGCGAGCCGGCGTAATGACACAGCGTGCAGCGCAGCTCGTCGTGCAGCGCGATGCATGCGCTGGCATGCTGCGCCTCGATATGAATCGGCGCGCTGAGCCGCTCCGACGCGTGGGCCAGCGAGACCGCGCCGCCCGCCAGCCCCTGGAGCACCAGGAGCAGCGTCGCGAGCCTGCGCGTCCAGCGGGTCGGCATCGTCGTCGGTGCGATCACGCCCTGTCTACGGTTCGAGTGGGTCGGCCGTTGCGACGGGCGGCGCGCTGGTAGGCGCGCAGCCGGCGCAGCATGCGGCGATCGTGGTGCACCGGATCGTCGCCTTTCGGCGTCTCGATAATCTTAATCACCGGCGCGAGGCGCGGGTCGCGCATGATGCGGCGGAACGCCTCGGGCCCGATGGTCCCCTCGCCGATCCACTGATGACGATCCACCCCCGAGCCCGCCGCGCTCTTGGAGTCGTTGAGGTGCAAGCACTTGAGCAGCCCCAGCCCGACCACGCGGTCGAACCGCTCCCACACCTCCGCGAGACCGGCGGCCACGTCATACCCCGCGGCGTGCAGATGCGCCGTGTCGAGGCAGAAGGCCACGCGCGCCCGCAGGGCCGCCGGCAGGTCGCGCCGCAGCGCCGCGAGCTCCTCGAAGCTCTTCCCCAGGGCGGTTCCCGCGCCCGCCGTCCCCTCGATGAGCACGCCGACCTCGCCCGGCACCGCCGCGAGACAGCGGGCGTAGCCGCGGGCGTTGCGCTCGAGCCCCGCGTCGCGGTCGTCGATGTAGTTGCCGGGGTGCGACACGACCCAGGGAATCCCGAGCGCTCGGCAGCGGACCAGCTCGCCGGTGAACGCGACAACGCTTTTTTCGCGCAACGGCTCATCGGGCGACGCGAGGTTGATGAGGTAGCTGTCGTGCGAGACCACGGTGCGGATCCCGCTGGCCGCGAGCGCGGCCCGGAACGCGGTGACGTCGCCGTCGTGCAGCACGGGCTCGCGCCACTGATTGGGCGTCTTCGTGAACACCTGGATGGCGCTGGCCCCGATGGCGACGCCCCGCTCCGGCGCCCGCGCCACCCCGCCCTGGGTCGAGACGTGCGCGCCGAGCAGGTCGCCCGCCGCGCCCCTCACGACCATGGCTCCTCCGTGAACGCGAGCCGCGAGATCAGTGGCACGAACCGCACGCCGCCGGCGCGCCGCTCCGTGAGGCGCCCTCCCGGCCCGCGCTGCAGGATGACCAGCTCCTGGCCGCTCAAATCCCCCACGGGGATGACGAGTCGCCCACCCGGGGCGAGCTGCTCGGTGAGCGGCGTCGGTACGCCGGGCGCGGCCGCGGTCACGATGATGCGGTCGAACGGGGCGCGCTCGGGCCAGCCGCCCGCCCCGTCTCCCAGCCGGGTCTCGATGGTGCGGAGGCCGAGCCGGCGGAATCGCTCCTCGGCCTCGACCAGCAGGTCGGGAAGCCGCTCGACCGTGTACACCCGCGCGCCGAGGTGGGACAGGATGGCCGTCTGGTAGCCCGAGCCGGTGCCGATCTCGAGTACGCGATCGCCGCGGCGCGGGGCGAGCGCTTCGGTCATCAGCGCCACGATGAGAGGCTGGGAGATCGTCTGCCCGCTGCCGATCGGCAGCGGGGCGTCTTCGTAGGCGTCGCGCGCGAGGTGCGGGGGCAAGAACCATTCGCGCGGCACCCACGCCATCGCGGCGAGGACTCGGCCGTCGCGGATTCCCCGATTCGCGAGCTGGCTCAGCACCATGCGGCGCCGCACGCGCCGCGTCTCAGGTGCCGGCCCGCCCATTTCCCACCCTCCGCGGTTGCCGTCGCATAGGGTGAACTATAGCTTGACACCCTCCACTGTGCGGCCGGGACCGTTGCCGGAACAGAACCAACAGCGCATCCTCCTCGTCGGCGACGCCGGGACCCGCCCCGACGGCCTCGAGCGGTTCCTCGTCCGGGGTGGCTTCCAGGTCACCGAAGCGGACTTCCCACCTTCCGGGCCGGACCGGCCGGGGCACCAGCCTCCCGACCTCGTGGTGTTCTCGATCGGCGCCAAGGACGTCCGGCTGGCGGACCAGGTGCGCGACCTCGCGACCGCGACCCGGTTTTCGGGGGCGCCGGTGATCGTGCTTGTGGCCGACGGCGGTGCCGATGCGGTGGCCGACGCGCTCCAGGCCGGAGCCCAGGACGCCATGACGACCCCCGTGCATTTCGGTGAGCTGCGGGCGCGGATCGACGCGGACCTGCGGCTCCGCCGCGAGCTGCACGAAGCGCGCGACGCGCTGCGCACCCGGGACCTGCTGTTCGACATCTTCCAGGAAGTGTCGGCCGCGCTGCGCGCCGACGAGATCTTCCAGACGCTGGTCCGCCGGGTGGGGCAGGCGTTCGGCCTGACGCACTGCTCGTTCGTGCTGACGGCGCCCGGCGAGGACAAAGGGCGCGTGGTGGCCGTGTACGAGAACCCGGCCATCCGCGACCTCCGGGTCGAGCTGGAGCGCTATCCCGAGATTCAGGAGGCGATCCGCACCGAGCGGCCGGTGATCATCCACGACGTGCACGATCATCCCCTCTTCGAGACGATCCGCAAGCGTTGGCAGCAGCAGGACATCGAGGTGAACGTCCAGGCGGCGGTGGCACTGCCCGTGTTCGTGCAGGGGCGCGCCGCGGGCGTGTTCTTCCTGCGGACGGTGCAGGGCGATCCCCGGCTCCGCACCCAGGACGTGGCGTTCGCCAACACGATCGCCCAGGCCGCCGCGCGCGTGCTGGAAAACGAGGAGCGGCGCGCGGCGATCTATCGTCGGCAGATCAGCGCCGGCGTCACCGACGTGCTCACCGGATGCGCGAGTCTCGACGGGCTCGATCGCCGGCTGCGCGACGAGTTCGAGCGGGCGCGCCGCTACTCGCTGCGCTTCGCCCTCGTGGTGATCGACGTCGACCGGCTGCGCGACATCAACGAGCGGCTCGGCCAGCAGGCCGGCGACCGGGTGCTGGGCGAGCTCGGCGCCATGATGCAGCGCGAGATCCGCGCGCCCGACTTCGTGGCACGCTACGGCGGCGACGAGTTCGCGCTGATCTTGCCGGAGACCAACGCGCAGGGCGGGCGCCAGTTCGTCGAGCGGCTGCGCCAGCTGCTGCTGCGGCACAGCTTCCCCGACCTGGGCCCCGGCAAGGTCCCGGGCCTGTCCGCTGGCGTCGTCGCCTTCCCGCATGCCGAGGTGCTGCGCCCCGAGGACCTGTTCACCCAGGTGGAGGCGGCGCTGGATCGGGGGAAAAAAACCGCACCGGACCGCATTGGGGTGGCGGGAGAACCTTGATCTAGGAGGCGTCGCGGAGAGACGTCACGAAAAGGCGTCACGGAGAACCGTAGCGCACTGACGCCTCTCCGTGACGCTCCTCCGCGACGTCCTTCCGCGACGCCTTTCGTTCTAGCGTCGAGATTTCAACCAATTAACGGGATCCAGAGCGATCCCCCCACGGCCACGGATTTCAAAGTGCAGATGCGGCCCCTGGTCGCTCGACCCGCCGCCCACGTGGCCGACGAGCTGCCCCTTGAGGACGCGCTCCCCCGGAGCCACGGCCGCGTCGCTCAGGTATCCGTAGAAGGTGTAGTAGCCGCCCCCGTGATCGATCAACACCGAGGTGAGGTACGTCCCGAGCGGGCCGGCCAGGCTCACCGTGCCGGCGGCCACGGCCCGCACAGGCGTCCCTGTGGGCGCCGCGATGCCGATGCCGTGCCACGGAAGGCGCGTCTTGTTCGGCCCCGTGGCGGTGCCGAAGCGGTAGAGGATCCGTCCGTCCACCGGCCAGTCGAGCTGGCCCAGGTCCGCGGTGGTGATCGCGGCCGCGGCCGCCGCTCCACGCGCCTCCGCTTCGAGCCGGGCCCGCTCGAGCGCCGCGATCCGGTCGTTCAGGCTCTTCTCGTCGCGCTCGAGCTCGGACAGCCGCTCGAGCGCCTGGCGCGCGCTGCGCCGGGTGGCGGAGAGCGATGCCTGCCGCTCCCGCTCGAGCGCGAGATAGCGGTCCAGCTCCTGAGTGCGCTCGTTCTTGCGCCGCGCCAGCGCGTCGCGCGCGTCCACCAGGGTCTCGCGCTCTCGCCCGATGCGTCGCTGCAGCTTGGACATGTCGTTGGCGAGCAGCCGGTCCTGCCGGCTGACGAGGTACAGGTACTTGTAGCGTGACAACAGGTCGCCGAAGCTCTCGGCGGCGAGCAGCACCTGATAGGCGTACAGGGCGCCGCGCTTGTAGATGTCCACCAGTCGCCGCTCGAGCACCGCGCGTTTCTCGGCCAGGGCGTTTTGGGCGAGCAGCAGGTCGACCGTGCTCCGGTCGATCTGGTCCGAGAGCCCGGCGATCTGACGGTCCAGCTCGTTTACGATCCGGTTGGTCGTCTCCTTCTGGCGCTCGATGTTCGCGAGCTCGTCGGAGAGCGAATGGGCCTGGGTGCGCAGTCGCTCGAGCTCCTGCTCGACCTCGGACCGCTCGCGGCGGATGCCTTCGAGCCGTTGCTGGTTATCCCGCAGTTGCTGATCGAAGGGTTGGGGACGTTGAGCGGCAAGAGACGTCACGCAAACGGCGTAGCAGAGAAGCGTCACGGAGAGACGTCGCGGGGGGTTACGCCTGTCCGCGACGTCTCTCCGGGACGTCTGTCCGTGACGTTTCATAGACGTCCCGTGACGCCTCACACTCGTCTCAGGTGTCGCCCCACGGACGCAGCACTTCCAAACAGGCCGATCAGGGTTCCAAAGCCCACGACCGCCAACGCTTGCGCGCGCGAGAAAAACGCGGCCTGGATGAGCCACCGATTGATGAGCACGTACGCCCCGTACGAGAGCCCCATCGCCACGAGCCCGCCCAGCATCCCCTTGATCGCGCCCTGCAGCAGGAAGGGCCGCCGGATGAAGCCGTCGGTCGCCCCCACCAGGCGCATGATCGCGATCTCGCGACTGCGCTGCAGCACCGCCATCCGGATGGTGGTGCCGATGATGATGATCGCCACCACGGCGAACGCGGCGCCCACCACGAGGCCGACCGCCGCGGCGACCTGGCGCAGCCGGTCCAGCTTCTCCACCCAGTCCCGGCCGAAGCGAACGTCGTCCACGAACCCGAACCCGCGCAGTCGGTCCGCGACCTCGTTGACGTGCTGGACGTCGCGAAACCGCGGCTTCAGCTTCAGCTCGATGGAGGCCGGCAGGGGATTGCGCTCCAGCTCCTGCAGCACGTCGCGGAACTCGACCAGCTCCCCGCGCGCGCGCGCCAGCGCCGAGTCCTCGCTCACGTAGACGGCCGACTGCACCTCGGGGAACGCTTCGATGTCCTTCTCCGCGAGCGTGATGGTCTCGATCGGCGTGCCTGGGAGGAGGTAGGCCACGATCTCCACGCGCTCTGCCACGCCGCGCAGGGCGTCCTGCAGGTTCACCGCCACCAGCCCGAACAGCCCGACCACGAACAGCGAGAAGGCGATGGTCGTCACCGAGAGCGCGGACAGGAGCGGCGCCCGGCGGAACGTGAGTAGCGCCTCGCGGATCGTGAGGTTCACGGCGACGCCGCCTGGTCGCGTGGCTCGTCCACGACGGAGTCGTACACGAGCGCTCCTTCCTGCAGCTCGATCACGCGGTAGGGCGCCTGGCGCACCAGGTCCAGATCGTGCGTGGCCATCAGGACCGCGGTGCCGCTCGCGTTGATGTCGCGCAGCAGCTGGAACACGCCGCGGGTGGCCCGCTCGTCCAGGTTGCCGGTTGGCTCGTCGGCGAGCAGCACCGTGGGCTCGTTGACCAGGGCGCGGGCGATCGCGACGCGCTGCTGCTCGCCCCCGGACAGCTCGCGGGGGTAGGCCTGCGCCTTGGCGGCGAGCCCCACCTGGGTGAGCACGCGCATCACCCTGGCGCCGATGGTCGAGCGTCTGGCGCCCGTGACTTCCAGCGCGAACGCGACGTTTTCCTCCGCGGTGCGGTCTTCCAGGAGGCGGAAGTCCTGGAACACGATGCCGAGCCGGCGGCGCAGCATCGGCACGTCTTTGGGGCGCAGCTCCGCCACGTTGAACCCGGACACGCGCACTTCGCCGCTCGTCACGGGCTCTTCGGCGAACACGAGCTTCAAGACGGTCGACTTGCCGGCGCCGGAGTGCCCGGTGAGAAACACGAACTCGCCCTTGGCGATGTGGAAGGAGACGTCCTTCAGGGCGAGCCCCCCCTTGGGGAAGGCCTTGAAGACATTCGTGAACTTGATCACTTACAGTTGCGCCAGGGCCTGCGCAAAGTCCGCGATGAGGTCGTCGGC
>Ga0066689_10000465_pt1 | contig 11826 bp, 14 predicted proteins | sample GraSoiAngelo_138_FD_65626 | JGI IMG/M metagenome (GOLD analysis project Ga0066689, IMG submission 65626) | Grasslands soil microbial communities from the Angelo Coastal Reserve, California, USA - 14_0929_09_40cm | ecosystem: Environmental > Terrestrial > Soil > Grasslands | place: USA... | reverse complement strand
TACCCTTCCTCAAAGTATATTTTGTATGCTATAATTCATTGATTAGCTGAATTAGTGCGTATAGAGCATATCTTGGTAACTATAGTCTATATGCTACAATTCATCGATTCGATGAATTATGAGGTAGGAGATATACTATGGAAACGATCTCAGGGCTTGGAAAACTTGATAGGGAAAGGCTAGCGGCGCTGATTCAGCGGACGAAGGGCACGATTTCAGTCGGTGAGGCCGCTGAAATACTTAAGGTTTCTCCGACTGATTCCGCAAAGATGTTAGCGCGATGGAGAAAAACCGGGTGGGTCTCCCGAGTACATCGCGGTATTTACGTCCCCGTCCCTCTAGAATCACCAACCGCCGACGGCCCGCTTGAAGATCCTTGGATAATTGCTGAACGGTTGTTTGCACCTTGCTACATCGGCGGCTGGAGCGCGGCGGAGTACTGGGGTCTAACAGAGCAGATCTTTCGCACTATCGTAGTGATGACTAGACAAAAACCGAGAGATAGATCGCCGAATATAAAAGGAACGAACTTTTTACTGCGCACGATTCTGGAAAGAGCGATGTTTGGTTTGAAACCTGTTTGGAGAGGACAGGTGAAAGTATCAGTATCTGACCCTACGCGGACGGTGCTCGACATGCTAAACGATCCAAAGCTGGGCGGAGGTATCCGCTCCACCGTCGACGTATTTGTCAGCTATCTTAAGTCAGAAAAAAAAGACACAAAGCTTCTAATCGAATATGCAAAACAGCTCGACAACGGCGCGGTGTTTAAGCGGCTCGGCTTTCTAGCGGAACGGTTCGCTCCTGAGGAGACGTACGTTATTCAGGAATGTCAGTCGAGGATGACCAAGGGCAACGCCAAGATCGACCATGATTTACCGGCGGATAAACTAGTCACCAAATGGCGGTTATGGGTTCCGAATAGTTGGGTCACCGTAGAACCGAAATGATCGGCAAACGAGAGATATTAAACTTTTCGAACGAACTCGGCTTAGCACCTAACGTTGTTGAGAAAGACTACATCCTCGGTTGGCTGCTAGCAGGGATAGCTCAGCATTCCGAACTCGGCGGAAGCTGGATCTTCAAAGGTGGCACCTGTCTGAAGAAGTGTTTCTTTGAGACCTACCGTTTCTCCGAGGACTTGGATTTCACCACTACAGATCCAAACCAGTTGACCAAAGAATTTCTTATTGGAGCTTTCTCAGAGATTGCCACGTGGATTTATGAGGCGACAGGTATCGAGATTCCAAGAGAATTGATTCGTTTCGACGTTAATCAAAATCCACGAGGAGGGACTTCTGTTGAGGGACGAATAGCTTTCCGGGGGCCGATGGAAATGGGTGGAGATCTACCACGGGTAAGGTTTGATCTAACAGCCGATGAGGTGCTCGTTCTCCAGCCGGTGATGCGTAAAGTCCACCATCCTTATACGGACAATCCGTCGGATGGTATTGAGATTTTGTGCTATTCTTTCGAGGAACTCTTTGCAGAAAAGACTAGGGCATTGAAAGAACGTCTAAGGCCACGTGACCTCTACGACGTGGTTCACCTGTATCGCCATGACAACTTCCGGCCTGACCGTCAAATTGTGATAAGTACATTGAATCAAAAGTGCAGCTTCAAAGGGATATCTGTCCCGACCATGCAAGATTTTACGGATCATGCGAACCGTCGAGAACTAGAAGCTGAGTGGGGCAATATGCTGGGCCACCAGTTGCCCGCCTTGCCCCCCTTTGAACAGTTTTGGAATGAACTACCTGGAGTATTCGAGTGGCTACTGGGAACCGTTGAGAGAGTCGAACGACCAGCGTTCCCCGAGATCAGCACCGGGGTGGATCAAACCTGGCGACCATCCGCTATGGCCCAATCATGGAGTTCTCCGGTCCCACTTGAAATTATTCGCTTTGCCGCATCAAACCGCTTGTGTGTTAATCTTGCGTACCAGGGAAGTACTCGCGTGATAGAACCCTATTCCTTGCGGCGAACTCGTGATGGTCATTTGCTTCTGCATGCGGTTCGACATAATACCGGCGAGGCTAGATCATATCGGGTCGATAAAATAGAAGGAGCAGGAGCGTCTAACGTGTCTTTTGTTCCTAGGTATGTGGTTGAACTCTCGCCCTCTGGGCCGGTATCTGCGCCGCCAATCCAGCGTAGTACTACAGGATTCCGAATAGCTAAAGGGCCGCGGACAAAAGTTTCAAGGTCGTCTCGCTTTGGGCCAACCTATGTATACGAGTGCTATTATTGCGGGAAGAAATTCTATCGCAAAAAGCGTGATTCCCAGCTCCGCCCTCACAAAGATAAACATGGATATAGATGCTCTGGTCGTAGAGGATATTTTATAGACACGAGGTACTAATAGACTCCATGACGTCTTCGGCAATCGTTCAGAAACTTTGGAAGTACTGTAACGTCCTCCGCGATGACCTGTCTGCGTGCGGGCACGCACAGGCAGGCGGGATGAGCTACCTGCTTGCGTGTACACGCAGGCAAGCACGCGGACAGGGGCTCTGAGCAGTTGACGTATTTGCTGTTTCTCAAGATGGCGGATGAGCGAACGAAGAAGCCGTACAATCACGCGAGCATCGTGCCAGAAGAAGCGACTTGGCCGACGTTGGAGAAGGGCGTGAGAAGGGTCGGGAGTGTTTCACTTATCGCACAAAGAACTCAGGATTGGTGATAGTTGGTGTAGGCACTGTTGAGAGTCAACTTAAGGGAGGTTCGAAATGGGCAAGAGTGTAGAAAAGATAGCTGAAGAAATTCGTGAACTAGCGGACGTTGAGAAATTACGCTTGGTGAACGCAATTCTCACTGATTTGGACAAGCCGGACCCGGAAATCGACCGGGTGTGGGCGAAGGAGGCGCGCAAACGGTGGGCGGCTTACAAAGCAGGCAAGATCCCAACCGTCTCCTATGAGTCCGTCATGGCCAAACACCGCCGCTCGTGAAAGTAAGTTTCGCCGCTGTCGCTTGGCGCGGTTTCCCTACGGGTTGATCTACGGCGTTGACGGCGAAACCCTTGTTGTCGTAGCTGTAGCGCACCTGCATCGCCGGCCGCGTTACTGGATAGATCGAATTTAGTGCTTCTCCTGAGGGCGATTCGCGAGAGCGAGATAAACCACACCTCTATATAGGAGAAGTGTATGATCAAAGAACATGACAGAGTAGTTTTGAGAGAAGAAGTTCCTGAACAGGGGTTGAAAACCGGCGATGTCGGAACCGTTATCCATGTCCATAAGAAGGGCGAAGCGTTTGAAGTAGAGTTTGTAGCTCTCGATGGAGAGACATTGGCGATAGCGACTTTAGATGCTTCCGAGATTCGTCCGGTTCAGAGAAAGGAAATCACGCACGCACGTTTGTTACGGGCGTAAAGTTTCACATTTGCGGAACCAGTCCGTTGCGAACGCGTATACTCAAGGTGTCGGAGTTCATTCATTCCGTGAATCCAAGCACATGGGTTGTACTGAACGAGTAGAAAAATGACTTCCTCGGCAATCGTTCAAAAGCTTTGGAACTACTGTAACGTCCTCCGCGACGATGGGATGAGCTACGGCGATTACGTTGAACAACTGACGTACTTGTTGTTTCTCAAGATGGCAGATGAGCGGACCAAACCACCCCATAACCAACCTAGCTCCGTTCCTGCGGAATTTAGCTGGGCTAGTCTCGTAAAGAAAGACGGTGATGAATTATTCGATCATTACCGCCACGTCTTAGAGAAGCTCGGCAACGAAAAGGGCCTGCTCGGGCTGATCTTCAATAAATCCCAGAATAAGTTTCAGGACCCGGCGAAGTTGCGGCGGCTGATTGTCGATCTGATCGACAAGGAAAACTGGTCGGTGATGAGCGCGGATGTGAAGGGCGACGCCTACGAGGGCTTGCTGGAGAAGAACGCGCAGGATGTAAAGACGGGAGCCGGGCAATACTTCACGCCGCGTCCTTTGATCGCGGGCATCGTCGATGTCATAGCGCCCAAGCCTAATGAGACAATCTGTGATCCAGCATGCGGCACGGGCGGATTCTTCCTCGCGGCGAATGAGTACGTCATCCGGCATTATCCGAACATGACGAGGGATGAGAAGCGAAAGCTGAAAGAAACGACGTTCCGCGGGTGCGAGCTGGTTCAAAGCACGGCTCGTTTGTGCGCCATGAATATGATGCTGCACGGCATCGGCGGCGATGAGCTTCCATTGGTAGTTGCGGATTCTTTGGCGGGTGATCCGGGCGACCGATACGAGATCGTGATGACCAATCCGCCTTTCGGCAAAAAGAGCAGCACGACGATTGTAGCCGATGACGGGAAAGTGGCGCGGGAAACGGAAATCATCGAGCGCGATAACTTCTGGGCCACGACTTCCAACAAGCAGCTCAACTTCCTTCAGCACGTCAAAACCCTGCTGAAGCAAAACGGCCGGGCGGCGATCGTTGTCCCGGACAACGTCCTCTTTGAAGGTGGCGCGGGGGAGACGGTCCGCCGGAAGCTGCTACACGAGTGCGAGGTTCATACCTTGCTCCGTCTACCAACCGGTTTGTTCTACGCGCAAGGAGTGAAAGCCAACGTCCTATTCTTCGACAAGAAGCCGGCGAGTGAAACGCCATGGACCAAGAAGCTCTGGATTTATGATCTTCGAACCAACAAGCACTTCACGCTCAAGACCAACCCATTGAAGCGCGAAGACCTAGACGAGTTCGTCCAGTGCTACAACCCCGAGAACCGCCATCAGCGGACGCCGACCTGGTCCGACAAGAAACCCGACGGCCGCTGGCGCGCGTACGATTACGACGAGCTCATCAACCGCGATAAAGCCAGCCTCGATATCTTCTGGCTCAGAGACGAGAGCCTCGAAGAGTCCGACAATCTCCCTGATCCCGACGTACTCGCCCAGGAAATCGTTGACGATCTCGAAGCCGCTCTCGAACAATTCCGTGAAATCGCAAATGACTTAGGTGGGAATATGTCTCCAGAAAAAAGTTCATAGCATGGTCAATGAACTTGGAACTAATTCCGTAGCGGCTATTTACTCTACTTGATTGCACTTCGGCGGATTGCACTGACGCGCCGCTCAGTTCAATCCTGGGGTCACAATAACGGAATTAAGCAATAAGCTGGCAGCCCGTAATTTTCAAAATTTGTCGCATATCGGAATTGACAAGGCCATTCGGGCCAGTGCGTTCGGCGGGCTTGACGACGAATGCCTCCCCTGCTAGTGTTGCCCAAACCAACTTCCCTGCCGATAGCCATGAACCACCCGGTTCGACTCACCGCATTTCTGCTCGTCCTGGTGTTTTCGGCGTTCCCGTACGCAGCCAGCGCGCAGCTGATGATCATTGGGAACGACGACAAGTACAGCTTCAATGACGCCGGGCAGGTCGTCTTCGGCCCTCCGGGGAAGGACACGATCTCGATCGTTGACATCTCCAATCGGGAAGCGCCGAAGATCCTCGTCAGCCTGCCCCTCATGAACTCCATCGTCGGTCCCCCGGTGAACCTGGCGATCACGCCGGATGAGCGGCTCGCCATCGTCGCCAACTCGCTCAACTGGGTGCAGGAGGGGACGGCGTGGAAGCCTGCGCCTGACAACAAACTCTACGTGATCGACCTGAAAGCGAGCCCGCCCAAGCACATCGCCACGGTCGAGGTGGGCAAGCAGCCGTCGGGGCTCTCGATCAACGCGCGCGGGGACCTGGCGCTCGTCGCCAACCGAGAGGACAAGTCGATCAGCGTGCTCTCGATTCAGGGAAACGAAGTCAAGCTCGTGGACACGGTGCCCATCGGCGACACGGTCGCCCATGTCGTCTTCACGCCGGACGGCAAGCGCGCGCTCGCGGTCAAGTTTCCCGCCCACAAGGTCGCGGTGCTAAGCGTTGAAGGCCAGAAGGTCACCTACGCCAAGTACGACATGCCGGTCGGGCTGTGGCCCTACAACATTGACGTGACGCCTAACGGGAAGCTCGCCCTGACGGCTGATAACGGCAACTCAGGCCGGTCAGACGGGCACATCGACACGGTCAGCGTGATCGACCTCGAGGCCGACCCGCCGCGCGTTATCGATCGCGTGGTCGTTGGCGACGCGCCAGAAGGGCTCACGATCAGCCCTACGGGCGAGATCGCCGTGGCAATGCTCCTGAGCGGGAACGATGGGCCGAAGAACGCCTGGTTCTACAACCGCAATGGCCGCGTCGCCATGCTCAAGATCGACGGCAAGAAGGTCACGAAGGTCGGCGAGGTCGAAGTGCGAGGGCTTCCCGAAGGCGCGGTCTTCAGCCCGGACGGCAAGTATCTCTACGTCGGCAACTTCCTCGACCAGGACGTGTCGATCCTGAAGGTGGATGGCACGCGGGTGACGGACACGGGCAAACGGCTGCAGCTGCCGGGGCATCCGGCCTCCATGCGCGGCCGGGCCCGATAGCTGCTCCTCGGCAACCCAAAGCGCTCAAGAAAAGCTTGCGGTCTTCCCTGTCTTGGACTGGATTTTAGCCATCACAGCCCATATCCCCAACAAGGGCGAGCAATTGGTGCGCTACTACGGGCTATTACAGTAACGTTTCTCGTGGAAAAAGAAAGAAACTAAATCCCGAAGGAGGAAGAGACAAGTTGGAAGCCGGAGGTCATCGAGGTTTCTCCCCGGCCGATTACGGGCTTTTGATTTTACGTCTTGACTATCTGAAAGAATCCGACAACCTTCCCGATCCCGACGTGCTCGCCCAGGAGATCGTCGAAGATCTCGAAGCCGCACTTGAACAATTTCGCGAAATCGCCGCAGATTTGGGTCGTAATGAACCCGAGACTGAAAAGGATTAACCAAGGTAAGATCCAATGTAGGGATGGATAATTCTCTACGAGCTTAGCTAGCACCTCTAACCACAGTTAAACACCGTGCACCGGAGAGGTGGCGAAGGCGTGACACTGGGCAAAACAGAGGAGAGGAGGAACGACGATGCCAAACAAAATTTATTCGAGGACCGGAGTGACGTGGCTGTTTCTTTTCGCGTCTCTGTTGGCAGCCGACCCTGCCGGTGCCCAGGCCGTGAAAGTCAAGTTGGGCTCTTCTCTCAGTCCACCCGCCTTACATGTGCTGGCGCCCTACGTGGCTTTAGAAAGAGGTCTCTTTAAGAAGCAGGGTCTTGACGTGGAGATTGTTGAGATTGCCGGGGACCCCAACCACACTAAAGCCCTGCTAGCCGGTGAGTTAGATGCGGCCATCATCATAGGGGGCACCGCCGTCATGGTGAGCGCTTCGAAGGGAGCTAAGATTAGGGCTTGGTTAGTTCCCAACCCTATCTCCCCCTTTCACATCGTCGCGCGGAGGGAGAGCGCCACCACACTGCAGGGTTTGGTAGGGAAGAGTGTGGGTGTCTCGGGCATTGGCGGCTATTCGTACCATGTCCCCCGCATCGTATTGGAGCGGAGCGGTGTCGACCCGGATAAGGTGCAGTATGTGTCGGTGGGCTCTCCTGCGGATCGCTTCAGATCAGTGGTTGCCGGTAAGGTTGACGCGACGATGGCAACGCTCGATGAGGTGGCGAAGCTCGCGCAATACCCTCAGATCATCTCGCTGGCAGAGGTCCCAAAGGTCGTACCGGAGCTCCCTAACAACTTCTCCATGGCCAGAGAAGAATACATCGCGAAGAATCCCGAGACCATTTACAAACTTACCAGGGCGCTCACCGAGGCCAGCCGGTTCATAGCGGCCAACAAGGCGGGCTTTATGGCCATCGCCGTCAAGGTCATCAAGGACGAGAGCCCGGAGATTTTGAGCAAGGCCTACGATCTGGCGGACCCGCGATTGGTGTTTGGCGTGAACGGCGACATTTCGGAGGCGGCGTACAATTACACCGCGAATTTCCTCCAGAAAGTAGGGTTTATGACGGCCCCGGTGCCCTATGACAAGTTTTTCGAGCGTCGCTTCGTGAACCGCGTCCTGCAGGAGCTGGGTCGGATGTAACGTCAGAGAGCAAAATAATTGGAAATCAAAGGAACCATCAGTGTGATAAGGCCAGCCTCGACATCTTCGGGCTCAGAGACGAAAGCCTGGAAGAGTCCGACAACCTTCCGACCCCGACGTTCTCCCCAGGAGATCGTCGAAGACCTCGACGCGCCCTCGAACAGTTCCGCGGGACTTAGGACAGAGAGTCCAGAGCGAAGAAGTGTCAATTCAGGCTCCGGCGTTTTTCACGATCCGTTTACCGTCCGACCAACAACAGGATCCCTGCCAGTAGCGCCAGGACTCCCATAACTTGCGAGGGTATTGGAAGACGTATGAGAGATGACAGACCAGTCACGATAAGCCAGAGTGCCAACAGCAGCATGCCGATCGATACTACTCCGATAGTCATTTGACTTCTCCCTTCTTCATTCCGCCCAATGCTTTATAGTGCGGAGTGAACGAATACAACCTGGATTCAAACAGTTCCGACCTTGAGACGCTCTAGAAGTGACTTCAGCGGAGACCCGAAATACACTACGCCGTCGTTCAATCCAGCCCTGCTCCGTTTGAAAGAACTTGACGGCGGTCCATGTACAAAATAGGCTGCAGGGCAATTTTAAAAAGGAGAACGGACCGATGAGTATTCTTATCGATTATCTGACACTAATCGGATGGGGCGCCGTAGGCATTTTTACGATGGCTGTTTCCCTCTGGATCTTACTAGGGATTTTCACGTGGCTCACGCCTGTGGATGAGTGGGATGAATTAAAGAAGGGAAACCTTGCGATCGCGATCGTTATGGCTTCTGTGATCATCGGATTTGCTCTGGTGATCTCGTCGGCGATCGCGCCACCACCTATTACTCCGTGAGCTGCGGCGTCTGAATCATAGGGAATAAAGAAGGGACAGGCACTTTTTGGATCGGGACAAATCCGTCCTCAGCATCTACCGGCTTAAAGGCGAAAGCCTCGAAGAGTCCGACAACCTTCTCCGATCCTAGCGTTCTCACCCAGGAAATCGTCGTCCCTCGACTGGCTTCGCTCGGGAGACCCCGAGCCAGGCCCGGGCGAAGCCGTGGACCGTGTCGAGGGGCGCCCTCGAACCATTCCGCGAAATCGCAAGTGACTTAGGTGGGAATATGTCTCCAAAGAAAAGTTCATAGCATGGTCGATGAACTTGGTGGTATTACTCGTCTCGTTGGTGCATGTGCAGTGTCCTGTTTTAGTCAGATGAATGTGCTGTGACATTCAGTTGTCCCACGTGCCTAGTCTTTTGGAGCGCGCTCATGATACGGCGCTCGGATCCCCAGTCGCTCCAATGTACTCCCCGCACTGGCAGAACCAATAAGGGCGATGGGCGCTGCAGCGAAAGAGGCTCCAGCAGCCCTTGCGAAAAATTCACGGGCTCCATTTGTCTGTAAGCTTCTTCCGCCACATCCGTCTCAGCGTCAGTCCCTACGGCTCTCGAGATCCGGTCAAAAAAGCGGGAGAGCGTCGGAGCAGCCCTGCGCACTAAATCCAGCAGCATCTCGGCCTTGAAAACCATGACCATGGTGTTCCACAACCCTCCCTTTAGGATCAGCGCGTTCGCGGAAGGACGCTCCGGCTTCTCAATGAACTTTGAGACTTCGCAAACGCCCGACGGATGCAGGCTTTCCACCCGTCGGCCTGGCAGAATATAGCCGTACTCCGGCTCTGCTCCGCTCGGCTCCATTCCTAACAGGATGAGACCGGAAGGGTCCCGCTCAACCGCAAGGAATGCCAGCTCCACATGCACCATAAAAAGGCGTGCGTCCTCGATGAAATGGTCTGAGGGAAAAACAACCACCGTGGAATCGGGATAGCGCTTGTATAGATGAATTAGTGGCAGGAGTAGACCAGGCCCAGTCTCCTTGTTTTCAGGCTGCACGACCACGTTTCCGTGTGGGCGGCTAGAAAGCTGCCGTTTGACATCGGGAAATCTCAGATGGTCTTGGTTGACCACGGTGAAGAGATGGTCCGGAGAGATCAGCGTCTCTGCCCGTTGGAAGGTGTGCTCCAGCATTGAGCGAGTGCCGATGAAATTCATGTACTGCTTGGGAAGACCACCTCCCCCTAATCGATCGATAAATGGCTGAAGGCGTTTGCCATCGCCGCCCGCGAGTACAATTCCACAGGGAGCTGGCAAATGAGTGCTAGTAAAGAAGCTCGTCGCTTTTCCTTTCATGGACGCCATTGGGATAATACTTGCTGATCCACGGGTGAGCTTACCTTTGCATATCGCCCTTATTTCGAGATATTCAGAGCGATGCCAAGAGGCACTCCAACATCCCCAAGGCTCAAAGCTGTTCCTAAACTTGATAGCCGCCAGCCTTGAACTGCCGCGTTCGGTCTCTCCGCCTTTGGTAATTTAATGTACTGAGTATTAGTCTCGTCGCTAAGCGTTAGAGTCAAGGTTGGTGGTTTGATCAGGTATTGAATATTATTCCCATCGCTAAGAGTCAAAGATAAGACCTTGTCTTCACTTTCAACTACTGGCAGGGTTTGAATTGCAGTTATTTGTTTAGAAGCTGTTGTTTTATTGATTGTATCCAAATACAGCCACCAGGAGAACGCAACAAAGGCCACCAGAACCAGCCAAGAATATTGACCGACCCTTTTCTGCCGTTTCAAGAATCGAACTCTCAGGAGATCGAAGAAACGCCGTTCGGCTGCAAGTTTTTTAGCCGGATCTTCCTCTAATGAATATTGAGGTCGATCAAATACAACTTGAAAATTATTCAATATCATCCCTACGATGACCAGCATCGATGGAATCGCAAAGAACCAAAAAGTATTCACTTCTTTCTCCTTTATGGGTTCCGAAGAACCTTTTGCCATCTCCTATAAAGCGAATCTGCACTCATTCAAAACGAAATGAATCGCTTCCCACCCCTAAAAGGTGAGTATCCTGCGGAGATTTGCCGGACAAATCCCACAAGAGCAATGGAGCCAAGGGCTGCGGCCGCATAACCGCTAAAAGAGCTACCCTCCCCGATGACGGCCCAGAAAGATAGATAACCGCCGATAGAGGCACCGACGACCCCGAAGAAAATATCTAAGCTTCTAGTATAACCGCCTAGTGATCTTTTCCCGTACCCCTCTTTCCCCATCAATGTTCCTGTCAACCAACCGGTCATTCCGCCCAATACAATCCAAAATATGCCGTTCATAAGAGCCTCCTGTTTTTTACAACCCGGAGAGGGGATATCCCCTCTCCGAACCGCAGGTCTCTCTGCTTAGGCCGCTTTAGCGGCGATCTGGTGCGAAGTCGAGTTTGCGACCTCAAACAACTCCACTCTGGGAGTGCCTTCAACCACCTTCGCCAGGGTCTTCAAGATCTCAGGATACTTCTCGCGGTTGTAAGCCTCCGCGTCCTCTTTCTTATCCCAGAAACTAATGGCTACGGCCTCATTCCGTTCTGGGGCGACGAGGGTGATCTCATCCTTAAATCCCTTTTGTTTCCGGAGCACGGGAATAATCTCCTTCTCAAGAGTGCGGGTAAACTCGGGCGCGCAATTGGCCTTGAGCTTCAAACTGACGTTGCGAGTATACATTTCAACCTCCTTGGTTGGACTGGTGAGAGGGTTGAGTATGGGGGGCTTACTTGAAGAATTTCAGGTAACCGTGGAAGGAAACCCTATACCTAGCTTCCTTAACAGTAGTCACTGAAGTCTATTTGTCAAGTTTTGTCTTTACGTACTCGATGATAGATAAGTATAATTAGTTAACTAACTACATAAAACCTATGAGTATTACTGATTCTGTCCCAAAATCATTTGTTTTCGGCCACGGGTCCGAGCCAGCGCGCAACGTTGCAACCCAAGGATTTTTACTTGTCTCAGGAGTAGGATTTCGGAAGTACTCTTGTTCGCGAA
>Ga0066689_10000451_pt1 | contig 11920 bp, 7 predicted proteins | sample GraSoiAngelo_138_FD_65626 | JGI IMG/M metagenome (GOLD analysis project Ga0066689, IMG submission 65626) | Grasslands soil microbial communities from the Angelo Coastal Reserve, California, USA - 14_0929_09_40cm | ecosystem: Environmental > Terrestrial > Soil > Grasslands | place: USA... | reverse complement strand
CTCCTCGGTCTGAGGCTTCTCATACATCTCACGAACGAACTTCGCCGTCGTAACCCGTGGTCCAGCCCGGGACGAATAAAATGGCGAGAGAATTCGTAACATCCTCTGCCGGACCCGCCTCGAGATAGTGAATCTTGATCCCATCCGGAGTCGTGACGAACCCACTCTTGGGGGTTACACCCTTGTTTGCTTGAGCAGACGAGGAGTGAGCCCCAACGGCCGAGTATGCAAGAAGAAGCGCAATAATGTGTCTGGACACCATCTCGCGCGTGCTCACTCTAGGGCTTCGATAGCAGATCTGCCTTGCCCGTGGCGAGGTCCACCGGGACCGACACGTGTTCCTGAAAAATCAGCCACTTTCCCCCCATCTTCCGTAACGCGTCGGTCACTCGCACGGCGACGGTCAGCCGCGCGCTGTCGGGACCCGTGAAATACCCGGCCACGACATAGTGCGAAACGGCCATCGTCCCACTAGTCGTGATGCTGAGGTCGCTGAGCTCGTGGTGCAGGGGCCCAGGAAACGCGGCGAACAGGTCTTCCCAGTCCTTCTTGTAGTCGGCCCACCCGACGTGCTGGCGCGGCGGCGTCACGTCAAAGACGAACAGGTCTGAGCCGGGCACGTAGAACGACATGATCTTGGGGACGTCCTTCTTGTTGAATGCCTCCATGTAGCTTTGGTACAGCGCCCGGATGTCGCGCGTGGCAGCGCCGGAGGGTTCCTGCCCCAAGAGCGGGCCGCAAGCCAGCAGCAGAACCGATGGGCCGAACAGCAGCCCCCCTTCATGGCTCACCTCCTGTCGAAAAAGACACTGCGTGTGCATCGCCTCGGTGGTGATGCGCTGCAAGTACTCCGCGGTCTGAGGCTTCTTATACTTGTCACGAACGAACTTCGCCGTCGTAGCGGTGGTGCTGCTCAGCCCCCTTTCTTTGCGGCCGTTGGGTTCTTCAGCTCGACTAGAATCAGCTCAACCGGCCGGTCGCTGAGATTTTCGGGGAGGTGGCTACCGGCTGCCTCCGACACAACTTGCCCGGCCGTTCCTGATTGCTCGGTCGCCTTCCCACCGGGCAAGCCAAACTTCACGTGGAGGTCGGTCAGGAGCACGGCGACACCCGCAGGGTGCCAGTGCATCACAGACTTTTCGTGCGGGCCGTACTTGATGCGCAGTACCCGCACCTGAGCATTCTCGAACTCAACTTTGTAGTGCTGAGGGTCCACCTTGACGGGATCTTGCGCCGCGCCCCGCGCGGCCGCGAGTGTGACGACTCCGCAAAGCAATGAGACGACTCGCATGTGCTTTCCCTTTCGAACATGGGCCAGCAGCCGAAATAAAACCGGCCAAGCGGGTATCTCGCTCAGCCGGTTGCGCGATTTGCTCCCCTCGAGGCATTGGCGATTCCGCACGACCTCGCGCCTCGAGGTTCGGGCCGCTACCGGCATGCCATCGGCACACCGGGCCATCCAGCTCGATGGTCGACAAGGAGTGAGTCGGGCGCATCAGGCGATCAACAGGTCATCCTTACGGGCCGACCAGCGTTACGGGAACGAATAACCCGTAAAGGTTCTCGTACGCCCCTATGCAGCATGGGTTGGCCTCGATGAGAAGCCACACCACGGCACTCCCGGCGACCTCCGTACCGCTCCCCGATGCCTGGTTCGACGCGACCAAAGTGAGGTCCGAGCTGAGAGAACCATTGGTTACCGTCGTCACGGTGCACGTGCCGGGGTCCAAGTCGCCCGGGTTGGGGCCGCACCCGACCAAGAGGCCACCACCAGCGTTGCGTCGCACATCGGTCTGCAGAAGAAATCCGCCGACGACAACGTTGTTGATCGTCACGCCCGTTTCGTTTGTGATTGTCACGGTGAAAGCAACCGGCGGACCACCGATCGTCAGCGTCCCAGGGGCAGTGAAGTTCACGATCCTCACTGGAGAGTTGATCAGCGTCACAGGTATCGTGAACGTGTCGAACTCGGTCGTTCCTTGCACCAGCCTCAATCGCACCGTCGCCGGTCCGGGAACGAGCGTTCCCGTTCCGAACAGCGTGAACGCATTGGAAGGCGTGATTGGCATGATGAAGTCAGCGGCCCCGGGCTGCAGGAAGCCGATTTGCGGCCCGCCCAGGAATCCGCTTGATCCGATGTTACGCGATACGGGGCCCTGGTCGATCCAGGCATCCACATACACGTTGACGAGCACGGATGTGGTCGTATTCATCACGGACCCCCGCACGACTCCCTGTCCGTAATCGACGTCGCCGCGGCCGTAGAGCGATATCACGCAGTCGCCCCCGTAGCCATTCGGCGCACCGCTGATGTCCAACGTTGGAGTCGTGCTCGCGTCGCAGTTCGTTCTAAGGGTTACACCGTTAAAGCGTACCGCTGGCGCGAGGACATTGCCCGTCGCCGCGAAGGTGATCGGGCTCCCCACCGCCCCCCGCGAAGTGGCGACGAGCGTATTCGCCCCCGCGCCCGGCCCGAGGGTCCAGGAGCCGACGACGGCGACGCCGGTAGCGTCGGTGGTCGCGGCGCCACCAGTGACGCTTCCCCCACCCGAACCGACGGTGAACGTCACCGCTTCGCCCGGCACCGGCGCCCCGGACGAGTCCTTCACCGTGACCGACGGCGGGGTCGCGACGGCGGTACCCGCCGGCGTCGTTTGGCCGTCTCCGCCCCGTATGCGCATCTGAGCGGGCAGCGCCCAGCCAATGCGGCTGAACGAGCCGGTTAGGCCGCCGATGCCTAGGTGGGCAGCGAATAGGGGAGGTGGCATGAGCAAGTCGACAGCGTCACGAAGCCAGCCGAGCGCTGACGGCGGCGGGGGCGGGTGCGGCTCGTCGCAGGTGAGAAAGTGCGCCGCCACGTTGGGGAGCGGCGTGACGAACGGCTGTTCGTCGATGAAGTCGAGCTGATGCAGATGTAGAAGGCTGACCTCGGTCGGCGTCAGGCCGGCGATCTCGACGCAAACGCCAGCCGTGACTAGCTGATTGAAGGTGGTGGGCCCAGGATCGGTGGTGAACTGGTAGCAGCCCCCTCTCTGCAACATATCGATCGGGAGACAAGGCCGCTCGGTCACGGCCTCGATCGTCACGACCGCATCGCTAGAGAGCGCGTTCGGCGGGAACAACGCCCCGGCAAGCCCGGTGTTGGTGATGACGGTCGCGCCCCCAGCGCCAATCGTCGCCTCACCGCAGTCGGCCTGGTTCGTGCAGAATGCTCCCCGCTCGATCCGGAAGTTGATCGGCAGCGTGCGCCCGGCTACGAGCCCGATGTACTGCCCGGTGTTCACGTTCTGGAGCTGGCTCCCGCTCGCCACCGGCGCGATATCGGCGAACCCGAGCACATGAGCGCCGGGAGCCCCACGCACCTGAATGCGATAGAACTTCGTCATGTCGATCGGGGGCTGGTCGGTGTGCCAGTTTACGTGATACTGCTCGTCCGTAAGGTCGAGTAGCACCGTCCCGGGCTTGATCTCCGCAGCCGTCTGGTCGCAGTGAAGTGGGTTGCCGCTCGCGTCGACGGCGAGCTGGCAGATGTCCACGACGGGCCTCAGGTCGGGGTTGAACGTCCCGGAAGACGTCGGCCGCGTGACGAGCGGTGGCAGGAAGAAAAAGTGCCCATTCCCAGCTGCCACGCTTCCATTCGAGAGATCCGCGGCGATGGCGGGCGGCGAGGTCACCGAGCGCTGCTCGCGACACGCCACCACGGTCGCGAGCGCGGCGAGACACGAGGGGGCACGTTTCATAATGAAACGAATGAGCAGCGCCGCACGTCCGCCAGATCTCGCCGCGCGCATAGGATGGGCTCTCCCTGTTTGACTGCCCTTGCCCCTCTAACGCCTGCATATTCCTCTGCGCCTGACGAGAAGTCATTAGGGAAGCATGAGAGTCCGCTGAACAATTTGTGAGTGACGCCGTGCCGCCCCGTTGCCCGCACTGGTACGAGTTCGGCCCGTTCCGCCTGGTGCCCGAAGAGCGCCTCCTGCTGCGCAATACCCAGGTCATCCACCTGACTCCCAAGGTGTTCGACACGCTGGTGGCCCTCGTGCAAAACAGTGGCCGCTTGCTACCCAAGCGCGAGCTGCTCGAGCTGATCTGGCCCGACTCCGTGGTTGAGGAGAACAACCTCACGCAAGCGATCAGCGCTATCAGGAAGGCCTTGGGAGGTTCTGACCACAGCCCCGAGTACATCGAAACAGTGCCGAAGCAGGGCTACCGCTTCGTCGCCGCAGTGAAGAACCACGAGAGGGACAGGCTCGGCGGCCGCAGGGGAGGCCGCTGGATGTCCGCGGGAGCCGCAGTCTTCGCGTTGACCGTGCTCGCGGCGGCGGGAGTGGGGCTCCGGCAAGGTTGGTGGCGCCCTCCCCGGCGGGAGGTGGCGCTGGGTGCCGCGCTTGAACGACGTCATACGGCTTCCGTCGACGCCTACCGAAACTATCTGGACGGGCTAGGCGCTTTCAACCAACGTACCGACCCCAGTCTGCGCGCGGCGATCTTCTACTTCGAGCGCGCCATCGAGCAGGATTCCAGTTACGCTTCGGCCTACGCGGCCTTGGCCGACTGCTACGTGTTGCTCGGGCTCTACAACGCGTCGTCGCAAGAAGTGCTTCCGAAGGCTCATGTGGCAGCGCTGAGAGCGGTCACGCTCGACAGCACCTCGGCCGAAGCTCACACCGCCGTCGCCGCCATCCACGCGTTCTACGAATGGGACTGGCCCGGAGCTCGCAAAGAGTTCGAGCGCGCTCTCCAGCTCAATCCCGAGTATCCTCTGGCACACCACTGGTACGGCGTCGCGTACTGGGTGCCGATGGGACGCTACGATCGGGCCCTAGCGCAGCTCAAGCAGGCTCGCAGGCTCGAGTCCCAGTCTCTGATCATTCAAACCGACCTGGGCTGGGTGTATTACGTGATGCGGCGGTATGACCAGGCGATCGTTGAGTACGACAGCGTCATCAAGCGGGAGTTCAATTTCGTCCCTGCGCATTATCTGCTCTCGCTGGCCTACGAGCGACGGGGCCTGTACTCGCAGGCGCTCGCGGAACTCCGCGCGTCCCGCACGCTGAACAGCTCTTGGACGGCCCCTGCCCCGCGGACGGCCGTCAAGGATTTCACGGGCTACCGGAACGCCATGTGGTCTCTGCTCGCTCCCGACTCGCTCCGCGGGGCGCACCAGCCCGGGCTGTATGCCGGGGCGCTGGCCTACATGCGGCTCGGTGAGCGAGAACGAGCGCTGGTGTGGCTCCAGTTCGCGTATGGCCAACGCGATCCCGGGCTCGTCTACCTCGCCGCCGACCCCGTGTTTGATGGGGTCCGTCCCGATCCCCGGTTCCAAGACCTGACGCGGCGCGTCGGTCTCGCCCGCTAGGGCCCTGAGCGCGTCGCTTCCCAGGCCGACCCGCCCGTACTTAGCTTGCAGGCGCGATGACCCAGCCCGAACCGAGCCGCCCAGCCGTCCCCGAACGGATCAACGGACTCGCAGGCATAGCGGCCAACCTGTCGTGGAGCTGGAACCGCAACGCCCGGGCGCTGTTCCGCGCCCTCGACCCGGCGCTGTGGCACCTTACCCAGCACAACCCCATCGAGCTGCTGCGACGGGTGGATTCCGCACGGCTCGTCGCCTGTGCGGCCGACCTCGCGTTCCTGCGGCTGTACGATGCCGTTGCGGCGGCGGCCGCCCACGACGCGACCTCCGCCGGCACCTGGTTCGCCACATCGCATCCCGAGTCCGTCAATCGGTCGATCGCGTACTTCTGCGCCGAGTTCGGGCTGCACGCCTCGGTCCCGATCTACTCTGGAGGCCTCGGCGTGCTCGCGGGGGACCAGTGTAAGGCGGCGTCGGACCTGGGCGTCCCACTCGTGGGTGTGGGCCTGTTTTATACCAAAGGATACTCGGACCAGCGACTCAGGCTCGACGGGTGGCAGGAGGATGCCGAGGAGCGCTTCGACGTAGCCGCGATGCCGCTCCAGCCGGTGCGTGGGCCGAAGGGCGATCCCTGCCTCGCGACGGTGCGGCTGTCCGGGCGCGCGGTGAGCGTGGGCGCGTGGCGTGTCATGGTGGGCCGCGTGCCGATCCTTCTCCTGGACACGGACCTCGAGCAGAACGACCCGGCGGACCGCGGGCTGTCCCATCGGCTCTACGCCGGCGGGCCCGACCTGCGGCTGCGGCAGGAATGGATCCTGGGCGTGGGCGGCGTGCGAGTGCTGCGCACCCTGGGATACGACCCGGCGGTGTGGCACGCGAACGAAGGGCACGCCGCGTTCATGCTGGTCGAGCGGGTGCGCGAGCTCGTGACGCGAGGGCTCCCGTTCGTGGACGCCGTCCGCCGGGTGCGGGCGACGAGTGTCTTCACGACCCACACGCCGGTGCCTGCGGGCCACGACACCTTCTCGATCGAGCAGGTGGAGCAGTGCGTCGGTCCGGTATGGCAGGAGATGGGGATCGCCCGCGAAGCCTTTACCAGTCTCGGCCATCATCCCGTGGTCGATCACGATCGCTTTCACATGCCCGTCGCGGCCATCCGGCTGTCGGCGCGAGTCAATGCGGTGTCGCGCCGTCATGGGGAAGAGTCCCGCCGCATCTGGGCTCCGCTCTGGCCCGACCGCGACGTCACGCGCGTGCCGATCGGCCACGTCACCAACGGCGCCCACGTCGCCACCTGGATGGCGAACCGGATCCTGACCTTGTTCGACTCCCATTTCGGGCCGGATTGGCTCGCGCGTGTGGACGACCAGCGGTTCTGGGACGAGGTGCTGGACTTGGACGGCTCCGCGCTGTGGGCGGTGCACAGCCAGCTCAAGTCCCATTTGATGCGGAGCATCCGGGAGCAGGCGCGGCGGCGTTGGGCGGACCAGTGGAAGGAGGCCCTGCACCTCGTGGGCGCCGGGACTCTGCTCGATCCGGAAGCCCTCACGATCGGCTTCGGCCGCCGGTTCGCGACCTACAAGCGGGCCGACCTGATCTTCCGCGATCCCGACCGCCTGCAGCGGCTGCTGGTGAACCACTGGCGCCCGGTGCAGATCGTGTTCTCCGGCAAGGCGCATCCAGGCGACGAGCCGGGCAAGCAGGCCCTCCAGCGCGTGTACGCGCATACCCGGGAGGCCCGGTTCGAAGGCCGGATCGCGTTTATCGAGGACTACGACATGCACCTGGCCCACAGTCTGGTGCAGGGGGTGGACCTCTGGCTCAACGTGCCGCGGCCGCCGCTCGAGGCGTGCGGCACGAGCGGCATGAAGGCGGCCCTGAACGGCGTACCGCAGCTGAGCACGCTGGACGGGTGGTGGGCCGAGGGTTACGATGGGCCGAACGGCTGGGCCATTCCGGCCGCGCCGGCGGGGCAGGACGTCGATGCCGCTGATGCCGAGCAGCTGTACCGGCTGCTCGAAACGGAGGTCGTGCCGTTGTTTTACGACCGCGATGCCGCGGGTGTGCCGCGGCGCTGGGTCGAGACGATGAGACACGCGCTGCGGGCCGCGGGCGCGCGGTTCACCGCCCAGCGGATGGTGAGGGAGTACTTCACCGAGTACTATCTGCCCGCGATGCGGGGCGAGATGCCGGCGGACGACCCGCCGACCGCCTGACAGGAGGCGACCATGGGCGCGACGACACCAACGCCGAAACCGGGCCGGCAGCGCACCACCCGTCCGCGACGGATCGCGGGCACGACACCGCGACCCCAGACGCCCGAGGGCCAGCGGATCGGCGTCGCCCACCTGACGGCCGAGTATTGGCCCTTTGCCCGAACCGGCGGGTTGGGAGAGGCGGTGAGCGGCCTGGCGACGTTTCAGGCGGCGGCCGGCCTGCCGACGACGGTGATCATGCCGCTGTACCAGCTGGTGCGCGAGACCACACCGTCGCTCGAGCGCACCGGCCAGATGCTCACCATCACGCTGGGCGGACAGACCGAGCGCGCGTGGCTGTACCGGACGCCGCCGGCGCCGGGACCACAGGTGTTCTTCATCGAGCATCCCGACTTTTTCGATCGTGCCGGCATCTACGGCGACAACGGCGCCGACTATCCGGACAACGCCCGGCGGTTCGCGTTCTTCTGCCTCGCCGCGCTCACGGCGCTTCCCGAGATCGCTCCTGAGACGCAGGTGCTGCACGCACACGACTGGCACACGGCCCTGGCGCCCGTGTACCTGCGCACCGCGTTCGCCGGCCAGCCGTTCTACCGCGGGCTCTCGGTCGTGATGTCGGTCCACAACGCGGGGTTCCAGGGGCACTTCCCCCCGGAGATCGTGACGGCGCTGGGTTTCGACGCGGCGCTGTACAACCCCGGCGTGTTCGAGTGGTACGGCCGGATGAACATGCTGAAAGGAGGGCTGGCCCACTCCGACCTGGCTGTGACCGTCAGCCCCACGCACGCGCGGGAGCTGTGCACCCCGGACGGTGGCTTCGGGCTGCACGACACGTTCATCGGCATGGGCGACCGCCTCAACGGCATTCTCAATGGGATCGATCCGACGCTCTGGAATCCCGAGACCGACCCCGAGATCACGGATCATTTCTCCCGCGAGGATCTGTCGGGAAAGCGCCGCTGCAAGGCCGCGCTGCAGCGCGCGTACGGTCTCCCCGTCGAGCCACACACGCCGCTGTTCGGCATGAGCGCGCGCATGGTGGCACAGAAGGGGCTGGACCTGGTGCTCGGCGCCGATCTCCTCGCGAGCTCGAACGCGCAATTCATCTTCCTCGGGGCCGGTGAGCACCGCTACCACGAGGCACTGGGGAATCTCGCCGCGGCGGCCCCCGATCGCATGGCGGTCGAGTTCATGTTCACCGATCACCTCGAGCATCGGTTGCTGGCCGGAGCCGACGCCCTGCTGATGCCGTCGTTGTACGAGCCGTGCGGGCTCACGCAGATGCGCGCGCAGCGCTACGGGGCGGTTCCCGTCGCGCGGCGGGTGGGCGGCCTGTCGGACAGCATCACGGACGGCGTGACGGGCTTCCTGTTCGACGAATACACGCCGGAGGCCCTGGGACAGGCGGTGAGCCGGGCGGTGGACGGCTACGCCGATCGGCCGGCGTGGCGGAAGCTCCTGCGGGCCGCGATGACGCAGACGTTCGGCTGGGACCGCTCCGCCGAACGGTACATGGCCCTGTACGCCCGGGCGCTGGCCGCGCGGTCGGCCGTGTCGTCGTCCTTTTTGGCCAGCTGACCGGGAACGCGATGGAGTTCGTCCTCGCGCTCCACAGTCATCTCCCGTACGTCCTGAATCACGGCCGCTGGCCGCACGGCAGCGACTGGTTGTGCGAGGCCGCGCTGGACACGTATCTCCCGCTGCTGGAGCGCCTCGAGGAGTTGTCCGCCGAGGGGACGGCTGCGCCGCTGACGATCGGGTTCACGCCGGTGCTGGCGAATCAGCTGGCGAGCCCCACCTTCGTGCACGAGATGGAGGCTTTCTTCGTGCAGCGCCTCGCCGCCTGCGACGAGGCCCCCGCGTCGCTCGCGACGACCGGCGACCAGGCGCTGCTGCCGCTCGTGGACTTCTGGCGGTCGCGGCTCACGCGCCTACAGACACTGTTCGGTAAGATCGACCAGGACCTGGTATCCGCCTTTCGGCGCCTCCAGGAGCAGGGCCGTCTGGAGATCATCGGATCGGCGGCCACGCACGGCTATCTGCCGCTGCTCGCCCGCGATGAGAGCATCCGACTGCAGCTGGCGGTGGGCCGGGACGAGCACCGTCGTCTGTTCGGCGTCAACCCGAAAGGATGCTGGCTGCCGGAATGCGCCTATCGGCCCCGCAGTAAGGGACGCCGCGGCATCGAGGAGCATCTCGCGGATGCCGGATTCCGCTACTTTTTCACCGACGCCCACCTCGCCCGCGCCGGCAGCCCGCTCGGCGCCTACGGCGACATTCCCCTCGGAGCGGAGCGGTTCGACGCGGAGCGCCACGACGACCCGTCGAGACCCGGCCGCCGCACGAAGGCGGCGCGCTCGCCGTACCACGCATATCGCGTCTCCCGGGCCGCGCGTGGCGCCGTGGCCGCGCTGGTGCGCGATCCCCGCTCCTCGATGCAGATCTGGAGCCGGCACCAGGGCTACCCGGGCGACGAGTGGTATCTCGAATTCCACAAGATCCGCTGGCCCGGGGGCTTGAAGCTGTGGCGGGTGAGTGGCCCCAACGTCGACCTGGGCGCGAAGCGCCCGTACGAGCCCCGCGCCGCGCTGGAGCGCGTGGCGGGCCACGCGTCCCACTTCGCCCATCTGCTGGAGAGTGTCGCGCAGGAGCAGCGGGAAGACGGCGAGGGAGTCATCGTCGCACCGTTCGACACCGAGCTGTTCGGACACTGGTGGTTCGAGGGAACCGACTTCCTCGCCGCGACGTATCGAGCGTTGCGCGGGAATCGGGTGCGCGCGGTGATGGCGTCGCAGCATCTCGAGGCGCATCCCCCCCGCACGGCGTTGCAGCTGGCGGAGGGGTCCTGGGGTGCGAACGGCGACCACTCCATGTGGCTCAACGAGCGGACCGCATGGACGTGGAAGCGGCTGGCACCCCTGGAGGAAGCGTTTTGGGACGCGGCTCCCGCCGCGCTCGCCTCGACGCCTGCGCGACCGGTGCTGGCGCAGGCGGCGCGCGAGCTGCTGCTCGCACAAGCCTCCGACTGGCAGTTCATCATCTCGACCGGCGCTGTGGTCGACTATGCTGAGCGCCGCTTCACCCTGCACTGCGACGACGCGGAGCGGCTGATCAAGGCGCTCGCCGGCGGCGACCCTGAGGGCGCGGGTCGTTTGGCCGACGAGCTGGCACGCCGGGACGACCTGTTCCCCGATGTGCTGGCCCAGGTGGCGGAGGCGCTCGCCGGTTGAAGCGATCCGTCGTCATCCACGGGCATTTTTACCAGCCACCGCGCGACGACCCCTGGACCGGAACCATTCCCGTCGAGGCGAACGCCGCGCCGTTCCACGATTGGAATGAGCGCATCGAGCACGAAAGTTACGCCCGGGTAGCTCCATCTCTCGGCTCGATGAGCTTCGATTTCGGACCCACGCTGCTCGAGTGGATGGAACAGCACGCGCCCGGGACCTACGCGGCAGTGCTCGCTGCCGATCGCAGGAGCGTGGCAGCGCATGCCGGGCATGGGGGCGCGATCGCGATGCCGTACCATCACCTGATTCTGCCCCTCACCCCCCGCCGCGACAAGGTGACCGAGGTGCGCTGGGGCATCGCCGACTTCCGGCGCCGCTTCGGGCGAGAGCCCGAAGGCATGTGGCTGCCCGAGACGGCCGTGGACGACGAGACGCTCGACGTGCTGGCCGCCGAGGGCATCCGCTTCACGATCCTCGCGCCGCACCAGGTGGAGCGCGCTCCGGCGGGCGGGCTCCCCGGCTGGTATCGCACCAGCGGCGGGCGCCGCATCGCCGTCTTCACGTATGACGGTGCGATCTCGCACGACGTCGCCTTCGGGCCGTTGGTGCAAGATGCGGACGCGTGGGTCGAGCGGCTCACCGCCGGGTCGAATCAACTGGTGGCGGTGGCGACGGACGGGGAAACCTACGGTCACCATCACAAGGGCGGCGACGTGGTCCTGGCGCGGGTGCTCGAAACCCTGGGACGGCGCGATGATGTGCGAGTCGAGAACTTCGCCTCGTTCCTTGCTCGGCACCCGCCAGAGGAAGACGTGCGGCTGGTCGAACCCAGCTCGTGGAGCTGCCCCCACGGGGTGGAGCGCTGGCGCGCCGAGTGCGGCTGTCGCGCGGCGCCGGAGCGCGGGCTGCATCAGCGCTGGCGTGCGCCGCTGCGGGCCGCGCTCGACTGGCTCGCCACGGAGCTGCGCGCCCCATTCGAGCGCGCCGGGCGGCCCCTGCCGCCGGAGCTCGAGCGGCACGCGCTGCGGATGTTCACCTCGTGCGGCTGGTTCTTCGACGACATCGCCGGGATCGAGTCGGTGATCGTGCTGCGCTCGGCCGCGCGTGCTATCGAGCTG
>Ga0066689_10000442_pt1 | contig 11986 bp, 8 predicted proteins | sample GraSoiAngelo_138_FD_65626 | JGI IMG/M metagenome (GOLD analysis project Ga0066689, IMG submission 65626) | Grasslands soil microbial communities from the Angelo Coastal Reserve, California, USA - 14_0929_09_40cm | ecosystem: Environmental > Terrestrial > Soil > Grasslands | place: USA... | reverse complement strand
CAGAATCTTGCGCTCCACCAGATTCTGTCGCCGCAGCTCCAACACAGCTTGCTGATACTCCAGACGCCGCTGCTTGAGCTGCGCAACCTTGTTCAACAGGAAATGGAGACGAATCCGGTGCTCGAAGAATTGCCGGACCAGCCTGCGACCGATGAACGCAGCGATGCTGAACCTTCCACAGACGACAATTTCAACGACGAATTTCAGAAGCTTGCGAGTCTCGATGAAGAATGGCGCGATTACATGGCGCAATCGGCCAGCTACAGCTCCGATGGCCGGCGCGGTTCGAGAGAAGCGCAAGATAAGCGCCAATTCCTTTTCGATTCCATTCCGGTCCAGGAAACGCTTCAGCAGAATTTGGTCGGGCAACTGAATCAGAGCGTGCTCAGTGCCAGTGATCGCAAAGCTGCGGAGCTAATCATTGGCAATATCGATGACAACGGATTTCTCCAAAGCACGCCGGAGGAAATGTCGCTGAACTCCGGCATTCCGAAGGAAGATTTCGAGAAGATGCTGGCGCTGATCCAAAGTTTTTATCCGGCGGGCGTGGGCGCACACGATTTGCGCGAATGTCTGCTGATTCAACTGCAGCGCGGAGGAAAAGAACGCGGCCTCGAGTACCGAATTGTGTCCGAGCACATGGAAGATTTGGGCAGACGACGCTTTCCCGAGATCGCGCGCCGCATGGGCATCAGTGTTGAGGAGGTGCAGAAGGCCGCGGACAACATCGCGCGGCTAAACCCGCGGCCCGGGCAGGTCTTCGCTGCTGCGCCGCAAAACTACGTGCTGCCCGACGTGGTAGTGGAAAAAATCGACGGCGACTACCAGATCATTCTGAACAATGAGCAGATTCCACATCTGCGGATCAGCAACCTTTACAAGGACATTATCGCCTCCGGGAATGCCCAGAGCAGCGACGTCAAAAATTACGTCCGCGACAAGATCCGGAGCGGAAAATTCCTGATCCGCTCGATTCATCAACGCCAGGAAACAATTTTCAACATCGCGCAGCAGATCGTGTCGCGGCAACTCGAGTTCCTTGACCACGGCCCGTCGCATCTGAAGCCGATGAACATGGCAGAAGTGGCCGATGCCGTAGGCGTGCACGAGACCACAGTGAGCCGCGCCGTGTCCGGCAAATACATGGCCACGCCGCAGGGCGTTTTTGAGATGAAATACTTTTTCACCTCCGGCTATCAAACCGCGACTGGCGAATCGCTCAGCAACACGAGCGTGAAGGAAGCCATTCTGGATCTGGTGAAGCACGAGAACGGCAGCGCGCCATTGAGCGATCACGAGATCGTCGAAATTCTGGTCGAACGCGGGATCCCCATCGCCCGACGCACCGTGGCCAAGTACCGTGGCGAGCTAAATATTCTGCCCAGCCACATGCGGCGGAAATATTAGTCGATTGCGGAAAGCGGAAAACGGATTTCGGAAAGTTGCGGCTGCCTGCTCGCAAACGCGTTCGTAGTGCAAGGCGCAATTGTTGTAAGGCGCGACTGTGTGCCCTGCCATCCAATGCAACTACGGGTGGCGCGCGGACCTTCTTTAAAATCTGTGTTCCATCTGTGTCCATCCGTGGCTAAATAATTCTTGATGAATTCATCTCTCCGCTCCGCCGTGATTGCCGAATGGCGCGGTTTGCCCGAAAGGAAAACGCGACCAGACCGCTGGCACTCGCCCGCGGAGCTGGTCCCGAAGTTGATGCAGCGTTTGGGACTTCGCGAGCGCTTGCGCGAAACAGAAGTCATCGAAGCCTGGTCAAAAATCGTCGGTGACTTTATCGCCGCGCATTCTGCTCCGGTCGCGCTACGCGAAGGAATCCTCTACGTCCGCGTCCTCCAACCGGCATTGCACTACGAGCTCGAACAAATCTCCAAGTCTGAAATCCTGCGAAAACTAAAGCAACGCTTCGGCGGCAAGACGATCCGCGACGTCCGCTTCCGCGTAGGGTGAACTAACAAAATCGACTCTCACTGATACTGTTTTGCGCCGATCCGCCCAACGTGTTCGGAACACAATCAAAGATTCTGCACGTTTTCTGAACCTTCACAGCGCAGATTCAGGATACACGAATGAGGTCAGCAACCGTTGATCAAATCCCCTATGGGTTTTCCTTTACAGCCGAAAATGCAATCTGCTAAACCGTCGGATGGCAGGGGTTCGCGAGCGCACGCGGATGGGAATCGCGACGACAGATTTAATACCCCCCAAAAATGAAACCATCCCATCCAAGCGCGGTGGTCGCGATGACAATCGCTCTCGTCTTAGCAAATAGCATTTCTGCTGCGCGCGCTAGGGACTACGACGAGTTGATCCTAAACGGCAGGGATGAGATGCAAACGGCCGCAGATCAAGCGAAGTCAATCGAAACCCGCGAAGAGATGCAAGTCGTAATTAAGCTGTATGAACAAGCTGCAAGCACTTTTCGTGAAGCCGAGCAAGAGGACCCAAACAACCCTCTCGCTTGGTTTTGGCGAGGGGTGATTTACAACCGGATCGGTCAAGTAATTAAGAGATTCAACAAGGATAAATGTAAGGACGAAAGAGGTGCTCCTGCAGCCTTTTGTATTGCGTTGGACGAAATTAATCACGCTAAAAGGCTCGGAATGAAGCCCGCTAAAGAACCGACTCTCTTAATCCAACTGGCATTCGCTCAATTCAACACGGGTCAGCTTTTGGAAGCAAAACGCACCATTGATCAGTTTTTCTCTCTTGGTATTGGCAAGGAATTGGTGGACCAGGCGAAGCAACTGCAAGACGAAATTGGAAAAAACATCGAAGCGGTAAAAAAGGAGAAGAAAAAAGTATATATTTGCGGAAACGCACCCAAACCGTTCCTAACGCCCGCGCCTGGGGCCAGCTGTCCTACTGGCACGATTCAGTCGCAGTATTTGAAATCGATAACAACCGGTTTTGGCTACAACGGAAATGTCATCCCGTTGGGCAACGGTTTACCATTGCCTCCCGGATTTCCGCACAAGGATGCATTTTTCGAGGAATCAACACTTAACTTGGAAGCCGATTGGTTCTTTTATCATCCTGGTGGCTCCCACGGATTGGTGGATAAGCTTGCGGCAACTTACCTCGGCATCCACGACGCTTATATTGATTTATCTGCCGTGAACACTTTGATCCAGACTGGCGGCTTGAGTTACTGCCACTGCTTTAGCGAAAATACCTGTGGCGGATTTCAGGTAAAAGACGCGTGGCTGCGCAGCGACACAAAAAACCTCAGCAATATCCTAACCCTTCAGCCAAATGTCAGTTACGCTGAGAGCCCGGAACTTACAACCAAGCTCAGCTACAGTGCCATTCGCTACGATTATTCGATGACGCCAAAACAAGCATTGGCCATTCTAGATGGCTTCGGTCATCAACTTGCCATAGAACAAACTTGGGCGCATTCAATCAGCGAGGGCGTCTGGTCGCCGGATGTGACCATAACGGCAAAATATTTGCATCAGTGGTTCGTCACAGAGGGAATCGTCGGGGACAAGCAACGCGATGATCCCTTTGTAAAGGTTGACTGGTGCATATTTAAAGCAGACGGCGTTTGTGCGATGCTTCGGAGCGTCAACTTGGCAGCGTTATATGAGTTTCGCCATGAGCAATACGAAAATGTCACGTTTCCGGCACTCAAAAATGGGACTAAATTGAAACGCCGCGATGACACTCACATAGTCGACGTTGCCCTCACACTTAAGCTGTTGTACGATGAACAAGTAACAAACAGACTCGAGGTCGTGTTGGACTATCAATCGAACATCAACGATTCTAATATCGCGACAAACGAATACGAGCAGCCGCGATTCATGGCATCATTAAAGGTTAACTTTTGAAGATAGCTTTATGGGTTCGGGAATTCTGAATATCACAGCATGTTGTTTCGTGGCGGTGTGGCCAATCGCGTTACACGGCCAGGGTCCCGATGCTCAGACCGTAACGCAGGCTATTCTGGATCAGCATAAGAGCGCCGATCCAACAAATTCTGCTCGCGCTTTGACAGGGAAAAGTCAGGAGTTCGACATTTCGAAGATTCCGCCTCCGTCAGGGCGGTCGCCGAAGGCAACTCGACCGTCACCGAAGACTTCACAGCGCATTCGCGAATTAGAAGAAAAGAAAAAGCAGTTTATCAGGGAAGAGATCAAAAAGCAGTCCACTGAAGCGAAATTCTTTGCTTTGGATGCCACAACGGCCCAGCGAAAAGCTAATCAAGACTGGGAAAAAAAGCCGGAGGGTGAAACCCTTCGACGTTTGAAAGCTGAAGTGGCTGAAGCCTCAAAAGCTCGGCGAAGGACACAGTTCGACATCAGTGATATTCCGCTGCCGCGTTCCAGTCCGAGGTAAGCGCCGCCGTTTGCCGTTCGTTTCGATCGCTCTACTAAAACCAACGCTTCGGCAGCAAGACGATCTGCCTCGTCCGTCTTCGCGTTGGCTGAAAAGCTAGCCGATCCTTCGTGGGGTTCTGATTTACAACGATGTGTTCTTTCTGCTAAAGCTAAGAACCGGAGAATCCTTTGCGAGAAACAAAGTTGGGACATCAATCATAAACATTGTGGCGCGAAAAAAGCCTCTAAGTAGAATCCTCGTTTCAGAGAATACTCTCAGTTTAAAGGAATGTACGTTCCTAATTGACCTTTACGATCGCTATGCTGAGCTATCGCCTCAGACAGATTACAGTGGTCGGCCCATTCTCCATTATTACACCCTTCGAGACGTAGATAGCGACTCAGCTAGCTGGGTGTATGGTGTAACCCTGCGATGCAAAGAAAAGATCGAGGTCGGCCTTCGTACTCCGGAATTATTTGTCGAAACGGTGGTCCTCGCGTCTTTATTTCCTGGGGATTCGCATATTCCGCACGCAGACAACGAGCGAGAAGAGGACGGGCGGTGGCTCCCGAATCACACGCCCCAACGAGATTACACGGCGCTTGTTTATCTGAATGACAACTTCACAGGAGGTGAATTGGTTTTCCCGGATCGTGATGTAGTTATCATCCCGAAGCCCGGTTTATTCGTTGGGTTTCCTAGCAATCACAAATTTGTGCACGCAGTGCCAAACGTTGTTTCTGGAAAACGATACTCTCTGCCAGTCTGGTTCACCATAAATTCAGCAAACGCTATGCAGGTTTGAACTCTTCAAATTTTTCATAGCGAGTGGCGACCACTTAGTGTGAATGTTGAGTTATTAGGTGCCGGCGCACCTCGCAATGGAACTGCTAAGCTTGGACGGGTGCCTCTACGTGCGACGATTTTCTGAGCAGTAACGCAGAAGGTCGCGGAACCTGAAATTGCTGAGCACCCGCTTCAGCGCTAACCTAACAAGTAACCAAACGGCAAGGTGCGGCGTCCAAAGGGCCTACTATGAAATTCCTTTCTCTTCTGTTTTTAATCGCGGTAACCGACTGGTCCGTTGGACAGGCGCCGATGGTTCAGGCGGTTGCCTACAGCCGCAGCACCACTCCGGGCATTCCGCCGGGCCCTGGCGGACTGGCCGACAATCCCCTTCCGGTCAGGTATTACATCTATGTCACCGTGGAGAAAGGAACATCAGTTTCTGTCAGCAGCGTATGCCTCAAATGGCAATCGTACGCGGCGAGCCTAAAGAAAGTGACCTCCCCGGTGATCGTTCCGCACGATCCCAACGCACCTACCGAGGCGAAGGACATGCTGGTCCCGAAGACCCAGGACGAGGTTTATCAGGTGAACGTGCAGGAACAAACAGGTCTGGCTTGTGAGGATCGGGCTCAGCTACTGGCGCGAGATAACGAGGTAGTGGTCGCTCTCAAGTCCGGCGGGACAACGCTGTATGCGCCCGCCAAGACAATCGTGGCGCTAGCTGCTGCCGCGGCGCCGTAAGCTACTTCAGCGGAGCTTCCCAGCATCCTCTGCCGTAAGTAGCCGCACGGATCACGTTGCTGCCGTAGAGAATCTCCAACCTATCCACGATCACATTCGGTAATCCCCACTTATAGGGCACCCAATCGACCAGGCCATCGTTGCGATAATAGACACCGGCATCCGTGCCGATGTAGACCGGGTTGTCCGCCTTTTTCTCATAAACGATGGTGTCCACCGGCATGTTAGGCAGCCTCCCGCTGATATTTTTCCAGGTTGTGCCTCCGTCCTGGGACTTGTACACCTTCTCCCCGGCGTAGTATCCGCTGAACGTCACCCACACCAGGTCAGGATCGGTGTCGCTCACGGTCACGTCGGTCAGATAGTTGGAGACCACTGGCAGACCGGCCGTGATGTCGTGCCACGGCATGCCTCCGGTGGTGGTGCGATAGAGTTTGTTTCCGCTCCCCGCATAGATGTAATTGGGATCGCTCGGCGCAACTTTGAGCGATACGAATGTGATAATATCAGCCAGTGTCTCGCTGATATCGGTCCACGCGGTGCCCTGATCAGTGCTCTTCCACACCTTGCACGTGGCAGCGTAGATGGTGGTTGCCCTAATCGGGTCCTGCTGCAAGGGCGTGACCCAGTTTCCGCCGCAAGGCGTATTGATGCCAACGAAGTTGGCGCCGCCATCGGTGCTACGGTACAGCTTGCCGTTCTGGATAGACGCGTAGATATTGCCTGCGTTGTTCCAGTCAATGAAGCCCCGCATTCCATCGGCGTTGGTGATACTGGTCCAGGTCCCGGCATCGTACTTCATGTGACCGTTGTCCTGCGCGCCCAGCTCCATGATCTTGGTCGTCTTACTGCTTCCCACCCCATAGAACTGGGTGATGGCCAGCCCCTTATTCAGGCTGGTCCAGGTCGACCCGGAATCGGTGTTTTTAAACAGCCCGCCGTCATTGCCGGCTAGGATGGTGGTGCCGGAACTCGGTAAGAAGCGCAGGGCATGGTTATCCAAGTGACCCGCCATGGGTACGCTGGCCCAAGTAGTAGCGCCGCCGTCGGTGGTCTTCTTGATGTCGTAACCGGCCACCCAGACGACTTTATCGCTGACCGGAGAGACCGCCAGTACGTTGTCATAGTAGCCATACAGGGTAACCCTTGGCGCCGTGGTGTTGGCCCAGGTGGCTCCCGCATCCGTGCTCTTCTGGACAGTGCCGTCGGTGCATAGAGTGTAGAGCGTCTTGGGACTGCTGTGAGCGATTTCGATGCTGTAGCGGGAGCCGGCACAAGTGGCGGTGGTTGCGGCAAACGTTTCTCCGGCATTGCTGCTCTTCATGACATGGCTGGTAGTGACGTAGGCAATTTTGCCATCGTTGTGCTGGAATTCCGCATCATAGGCGCTGGCGGTGACGACCTGGCTCCAAGTGGCACCGGCGTTATCAGTGCGATAAACGCCGTCACTAGTCGCGGCCAGCAGGATTTTGCTGTCGGTCGGATGAATTACTAGCCGGCGGATAGTCCGGTTCTGATCAATCCTCCAAGGCAGGCCGGTGTCGGACCACGTCGTTCCTCCGTCGGTGCTTTTCCTTACGCCAACACTGTATGTGCCGCCCCAGAACGGCGTTCCGTAACCGTATGGGTCGCTGGTAGCGACATAAAGTGTTTTCGAGTCGTTAGGGTCAACGGCTACATCTCCAACGCTCAACGTAGGCTGCGAATCGAACAGCGGCGACCACGCGGTCCCGCCCGTGGCGCTCCTCCATACACCCCCGTCGGGCGTACCGATGTAGATAATTTTGGAGTTCTTGGGGTCGAAGTTGATGGAATTCACGCGTCCCATGTTGGTGCCGCCGATGGCATCCGACGGCCCCAGAGATTTCCATACGACCGGCGGCTGTGCGGCCATCATGGGCCCAACAGCGGATCCAGCGTTCTTCAGCAGCTGCTTGTCTTCCTCCGGAATCCTCTCCCGAATCTCAGTTATGGCAGCCTGGTTCAGCCGGCCGCTGGGATAGGTGCGCTGCTCCATTAGCCATTCCCAACGCTTGAACAGCTTCTGCTCTTCAATTCCGACCCTGTCTTGGATTGCTTCCGCCTTTGCCAAGCGCTGCGTGGGCGCAACGTTCTCCTGTTCCATGGGTACCGGATGTTGTTGAGAGTATTCCTGGAACGCCTTCTGGAAATCTTTGAACGTCAATTCCTGAGGCGATTTTTTAGGCAGGTTAGCGGCCCATTGTTGGGCGCGCGCATTCAGCGGCGCAGCAGCAAGGAAACAGAGTACGGCAATAAAGCAATAAGGCGACAGCATTGTCTTCACGTCTCCAAAGTTGTTTACCATCCGCTCACGTGCAGGCTCAAGTAAATACCGTTGAGCTTAGCTGCTGCTGCTCATTTGCGGTTCGATAATTCGTGAAATTTGCGTTGGCTAATGCTTGTCGAAATTTGCTTGGATTCAACGTTGACTAACAGTGCGACTCTTCGGTAACGTCACTCTCTGCCGTGCCAACCGCCTTAACCAAACCTTTTGTCTGCCCGTTGTTGGCATCGGCTGCGCCCCTCACCTGCATTACAGTAGTCGCAGCTGTACTTCGACTTGAGGAAGCCATTTAGTAGCTAATGTTAGCTTGCTGCATCAAAACTCCGTTAAGATATCCCAGGGCGTCGGCATGAAAACAGCTTTAAGGCCTAAGGGAGAAGCTCCTCCGACGGAATCACGCCACAAATTGATCGCCTATCAGATATATGAGGGGGACTCCGCCCCAGTACGCCCTGCGCCCCGCGAACGCAGGTGGATGGAAGATGCAAATAAAAAGTTTCCCTATCGATGCCTTCCGTTAGTCATCGCGAACCAATACGGTTGGGAAATTCTATCTACACATCACGTCCGCGCGAGTTGGGATGGCACGTCGAGACCGGAAGGCTTGTACGTCGAAAGCCTATACGGGGATGGCCGCCTGCACTGCCATTCTCACTTCGGTGAAGGAGTGCTAACTTTTCAAATTCCATTCCTGTTCAAGACACCCGCTGGTTGGAATCTGATGGTTCGTGGTCCCACAAACAGCGCCAAAGACGGGATCGTAGCGCTAGATGGCATTATTGAAACAGACTGGGCTCATTCAACATTCACGATGAACTGGCGCTTTACGAGAGCATGCACGGTCGAATTCGCGCTGAGAGAACCGATTTGCCTATTCTTTCCAATTCAAAGAGGTGTGCTTGAGATGTTTCGTGGCGAATTTCGTATGTTGGAAGCCGACCGGAAATTGAAAAAAAAATTTCGAGAATGGTCTGCCAGCAGGGATCGGTTTCTCTCAGGGCTCGAAAAGGGGAACCCAGAGGTGATTGCACAAGGCTGGCAGAAAGATTACATGCGGACTGCCAAAGACAAAAAACCGCTCGCGCATCCGTTCGCAAGAAAACATCGTGGACCGAGGGAAACCTAGCGGATGATAATCGGCAAACATGTAGTTCGATTCTTTGGAATCAGCATGGTCAATTGTTGGATGGCGCCGCGTGTGTGTGCCTTGGAACCAAGGTTTGAGCATCGGAGAGAACATTTTCGCGTGGAGAACTGTTGAACTGTTTCTGCACTTCATTGCGAAGCGCAGCCGTAATTATCTCGTAAGAAGGCAAAGCGGAAAAAGATTTGTTCGAAAAACAGCGGTAATGCTCGTTACCTTCCCTCAGGTCACCTTATGATTGCGGCAGCCCTCGGAAGCGAAGAAACCGACGATTGGAACGATAAAATGTTCGATAAGCCATTAAGATGAAAAAGTGGAGTTTTTCCGATATGTTCGACGCTAAGTGCGACAAAGAATACTTTGCCAGATTATGCGTAGAGTTCCGACAGTCTGGAACGCGATTAGCAGAGGCCGCAAGCCGAGTGATAGATTCGGTAACTAATGGAAAATGCGACGGCATCCACAGGTTGAGTTTGGCGGTTTCGGATTGGTATAAAACGATTGCAAACGAAAGAGGATTGCCTGAAGCATCCAAACACGAGAGCATAAACAAGAGCGAGGGGAGCTAGAATGAACAAAAATAATGAGGAATGCGCTCGCACCCACGATCGTTTCAGCATCCATCGCCTACGTCCTCCACCCCGTCTCCTCCGTCGCTATCTTAGTTAAACCTAAAAGGAGGCTTGACATTAACGTAGAGGATAAGTCACATCTTGTGTATGACACAAAATACAATACCGCCAGGACCGCCACCGTCACCGCCAGGACCGCCACCGTCACCGCCAGGACCGCCACCGTCACCGCCAGGACCGCCACCGTCACCGCCAGGACCGCCACCGTCACCGCCAGGATCGCCTAAGAAGTATTGATGGAATTCGGCATTTCCGAATCGGCTGGCGCGTGAGAACTATCCGGGACCGGCTTAGACCCATAGCCTCCACGGGTTCTCGTGTTGACGAATTACAATCGGGGCGGGATCACCTCGGCGCGGGCGAAGCGACGAGTTTTTGGAAACGCGGATCATTCCGGAGCCGATCGAACATCGGATCGAGCCGGAGCAGCGCTGGAGTAAGTGGCATGTTGCTAGTGAATGGACCCGCGTACGGGATCGAGAGTAATTTCTGTATAGCCGCGATAGAGCGGTTGGGCTCTCCTATCTGCGCCGCCACCCGGGCGAGGATCTCGAGCGACGAAGGACCAGTCAAAGGGTCTTTCTCGATCGGATTCGCGGCCATAGCCCGCTCCGACAGAGCCAACGCGGCGGCTTTGTCACGGAGACCCATACTGACGAGCGCGAGATCTCCAATTAGGTAAGAATTCTCCGGCTGTTCTTTGAGGAAAGGTTCCAGTTCGCTGCGCGCTTGGCGCCAACTTTCTTCGGCGGCGGAATGGTCGCCGGCGACTTCTTCCGCCCAGCCTAACCAAAAGCGCAGTTCGCCATTGATATAGCCTAACGTTGGTTCAGGGTTAGCTAATATTTCCTTGAGTCGAACGATCATAGGCGCGGTGTGGCGCTCCAGGATCGCTTGGTAAACTTGCGTTTCCAAGACGTAGGGGTTATCGGCAGACGGGTGGAGCGGAGCGAGTAGTAGTGCGGCACGCGAAAGATTGCCTTGAGCTTGTGCGATAGCCGCCTTTTGCGAGAGGGTATCAGGATCATCTGGCGTAATATCTAGAACCTGATCAAGCTTTCGCAGTGCTTCGGGTAAGCGACGATGCTGAATAAAGGTAACCGCGTGCTGGGTGAGTAGGTGAAGGTTGCGAGGGTCGAGCCGCTCGGCTTCGTTGAAGTACGACTCGCTCCGGTCCCACTGACCTCGCCTCCGCTCAAGAAAGGCCAGTGACTCAAGAGTCCGGCTGCTATTGGGCAGGAGCTGGCGTGCCTGCTCAAAGTAACGCAGCGCAGTGTCGTAATCCTTCAGGCAAGCGTAGTGGTAATATCCCTTGGCATGCAGTGCCTCGCCGAGATTGGGTTGAAGAATGAGGGCGGTTTCGGCTGCCTGCCGTGCATCTTCACGGAGGGCGATCGTTGGTTGAAGAGCCTGGTTGCGGTAGCCGGCCGCATCAACGTATGACAGCAGCGCCCAACCAAGAGCGAACTTAGGGTCCAAGTGCACTGCTTCTTTTAGATATTTCTGCGCGCCAAGGGCGTTGGCGGGTGTGTCGGCAGTTTTCAGTGTATAAGCCAGCCCACGCAGGTAGGCATCGTAAGCTTCAGGATTGTCCGTCGGTTTGGCGGCGATCTCTTCCTCTTCCCGACCCGTGAGTTTCGCGCGCAGTTGGTCGGCGACCGCTTTGGCCACGTCACTTTCAACAGAAAAGATGTCAGTTAGTTTGCGATCAAAGGTGTCCGCCCAAAGATGTGAATCGGTGGCTGCTTTGATCAACTGCACATTGACACGCACGGCGTCGCCACTCTTCTGTACGCTGCCTTCCAAGATATGAGCGACCCCGAGTTGCTTCGCGATATCGGGCAGATTTTCCGGCGTACTTTTGTAATGCTGTGTCGATGTACGCGAGATTACCTTCAGATCCGCGATCTTCGATAAGCGCGTTAGGATCTCGTCCTGAATGCCGTCGGCGAAGTAGGCGTTCGCCTTTTCCTCACTCCGGTTTTCGAATGGAAGCACAGCTATGCTTTTTTCGGGGATCAAAACCATGGCCTTGCTAGC
>Ga0066689_10000435_pt1 | contig 12029 bp, 8 predicted proteins | sample GraSoiAngelo_138_FD_65626 | JGI IMG/M metagenome (GOLD analysis project Ga0066689, IMG submission 65626) | Grasslands soil microbial communities from the Angelo Coastal Reserve, California, USA - 14_0929_09_40cm | ecosystem: Environmental > Terrestrial > Soil > Grasslands | place: USA... | reverse complement strand
TCGTGTATTGAACGCCCGGCGTATTCGCAAGGATTTTTTCTACATCCGCCGCGGCTGCGGTCGTACGTTCCAAGGAAGCTCCGTTGGGAAGCTGGAGATTGACGAACGCATAGCCTTGATCTTCGTCTGGAAGGAAACTCGACGGCACTCGGTTGGCAAAAAAGCCACCCGCCAAGCCAAAGGCCACGAGCAGAACGACTACGACGGCGGTCTTGCGGATGAGTACCGCGCTCCAACGGACATAGCCCTCGGTGGCACGCGCGAACGAGCGGTTAAACCAATCGAAAAATCTTCGCAGCAATCCTCGGCTCGGCGCCCGTGGCCGGAGAAGTAGTGCGGCAAGCGCGGGACTGAGCGTAAGCGCGTTGAACGCCGAGAGCAGCACCGAAATCGCGACGGTGACGGCGAACTGCTGGTAGAGCCGGCCGGTGATGCCGGGGATGAAGGCTGTCGGCACAAAGACCGCTGAGAGAACCAGCGCGATGCCGACGACAGGACCGGAGAGTTCTTCCATTGCTTTCAAAGCCGCCTTCTTGGGTGTGAGGCCCTCCTCGATGTGCCGTTCCACGCCTTCAACCACAACAATCGCGTCGTCCACCACGAGGCCGATCGCTAGCACAAGCCCAAAGAGAGAGAGCGTATTGATGGAAAAACCGAACACCGGGAAAAGCACAAACGTGCCGACGAGCGAAACGGGCACCGCAAGGAGCGGAATAAGCGTGGCGCGCCAGCCCTGCAGGAACAGGTAGACCACCAGGATCACGAGCGCCAGGGCTATCAGAAGGGTTTTAACAATTTCCTTGATGCCTTCCGTGACCGCGCGAGTCTGGTCGAGCGCTACGACATAATCTATGTCCTCCGGAAACCGCTGTTTCATCTGGGCCATTAGCTTCTTGACGTTTGCGGCTGCGTCGACGGCGTTGGAACCTGGCAACTGATATGTCGCGATAATCGCGCTCGGTTGTCCGTTGAGTCGGCCAAGAACGCTGTAGTCCTGGGAACCCAATTCGATCCGAGCAACGTCCCGTACCCGGACGGTCCCGCCGTCGGGCGTCTCCCGCACCACGATCTGTCCGAATTCTTCGGGCGACGCAAGACGGCCTTGCGCGAGAACCGAGTAAGTAAATTCCTGGCCCTTCGGCGCCGGTTCCCCGCCCGCTTTTCCGGCCGGGTTCACCGTATTCTGCGCCTGAATGGCACTGACGATCTCGGGGACAGTGATGCCCAGCTTCGCCAATTGGTCGGGTTTTACCCACAGACGCATCGCGTATTGGCCCGCTCCAAATACCTGAACGTTGCCGATGCCCGGCGCGCGCGTGATCGGATCGGTGATATTGATGTACGCGTAGTTCGCCAGAAAGCTGGCGTCGTACGTTCCATGCGGCGAGTACAAGGCAACTAACATGAGAGGAGCGGTTACCGACTTTCGGACAGTAATTCCATAGTTGTTGACATCGGCGGGTAGCTGCGAAGCGGCTTGCGTCTCTCGTGCTTGGGTGAGAATCAAATCCGTGTTTGGATCGGTTTTTACATCGAAGTTCACGATCAGTGTCGTGTTCGAGTTACCCGTTGCATTCAGCGAATACATATAATTCATGTTGTCCACGCCGCTCATCTGCTGTTCGATGGGAGTGGCGACCGCCTGCTCGAGGGTTTGCGCGTCCGCGCCGACATAGGTGGCCAGTACTTGAATTTCTGGTGGAGCAATGTTGGGAAATTGCGCGATCGGCAGACTGAGGATCGTGATGGAGCCTACAATCACCATAACGATAGAAATGACCATGGCCACGATGGGACGGTTGATAAAGAACTTTGACATCGGGTTACCTTTCCTTACTTTCCACGGTGAATGGCTTGGGGTTCACCTGCATGCCGGGACGTACCTTCTGCACTCCCTCGACGACCACGCGTTCGCCCTGCTTTAGCCCTTTCGCAACAATCCACTCCGTGCCCGCACGATCGCCGACTGTTACCGTACGGATGTTCACTTTGTTCTCGCCGTCCACAACCGCCACTTGATAGCCGCCTTGCAACTCCGACACCGAGCGCTGCGGGACAAGCAGCGCGTCTTTCTGGACGCGGACAGCTGTCCGAACTTTGCCGTAGCCGCCTGGGCGCAGAATATTCCCAGGATTCGGAAACAGCGCGGCAATGCGAATCGCACCTGTGCTTTGATTCACCTGGCGGTCCGCAAAGTAGAATGTGCCTTCATGTAAATAGGGAGAGCCGTCGGCCAAAATTAGTTCGAGGCGCAGACTCTTGTCCGCCGCTTGCCGAGTCGTCTCCGTCGGGAACCGTTTGTTCCAATCGAGATACTCCCTCTCGCTTACGGTAAAATAAACCTTGATAGGGTCGAGGGTGGACACGGAGGTCACCGGCCCGCTGTTCGGGTTGACCAAGGCACCCACTTGCAGCTGTGCCTGCCCGGCGATGCCGTCGATGGGCGCAATGAGGCGGGTAAAATCGAGGTTGATCTTGGCCGTTTCAACGGCAGCCTCAGCCGTCTTAATTTGAGCTTGGGCCGTGGCCACCGTTGCCTTTGCCGCCATGTTGTTCTGGACGGCGTTATCGAGATCCTGCTGGCTGGCGGCTTGCTCTTTGGCCAGAGGGGTGTAGCGGTTGACGTCCAGTTCGGTCCTGCCTTGCACTGCCTGGGCGTTGGCAAGTATGGCCTTGGCCTGCGCCAACTGCCCTTCGGCTTGGTCCAGCGCCGCCTGAAAGGGCCGCGGGTCAATCTCGAAGAGTAGTTGACCCTTCTTGACGAATCTGCCTTCCTGGTAACCCTGTCGCAGTAGGTAGCCCGTGACCTGCGCCCTGACGTCGGCATTTGTGAAACCGTCGATCGTGCCGATCCACTCGCCAAAAATAGGAACGTCTTTCTGCTCGACTTGCACGACCTCAACGTCTGGCGAAGCACTGGGCGCCCCCGATACCCGCTTTGGGCGCATTGCCCCGACAATCAGGCCGGCGACGACCAAGCAGAGCGCTCCTCCTATCCAGAGTTTGCGTTTCGTAATCGTGTTCATGGTTTGCTCCGACAGTGAGACCTTTCCCCGGAATCGAGGTTCGCTGTTTTCGACTCCCGCGGGATGGATGAATTGATGCTTCGCCTGACCAGGAGGATACAAGCAAATCCTCCAAAACCAAAGACGGCGCTCAGACTGCGTGGACCGCTTCCGCGGGGAAGCGCTTGGCCGCGAGCACCCCTAGGACAATGAAAATCAACATGACCATGACCTGCGTCCCGAGAAACGGCGGTTCTGAAGGGTGGGCGCCAGGGCCTTGAGCCCGGGAATGTTCATAAAAAACTGGGCGATCAAAACGAAAACGTTAAGATAGAGAGCGATGACGGCACCGATGACATAAGTGCGGCGCCATGGACCGGCCAGATGAAAGAGGGCGTGGGAAGGCAAAAATCTGTGGAACGGAAACAGGAATCCGGTCACGCTCGTCAAACCGTGGTCGCAAGAAAAAGCGCGGTCCAGCCGTCGCGTCGTTTTCGCGGTCAGGAACCCGCCCACGACGACGAATCCAAAAAGGATTCCTACCAAGCTCAACACCACGCGTACGAACGTCAATATCGTCATATCGAATATCATGAAAGAAGGAGCGGGAGGGGAGGACTGTCTAAGTCAGAAGGGAGGTTCCCGGGCAAAACCGCAAAGGCTAACAATCTCCCGGAGCGACGGCTTGGAGTATTCGGCTTGCACTTTCGGCGTAGTACCGGTTGTAAGGATTGATCTTCGCTCCCGCGCCGGACATCTGCCGAAGTGCTCTGGCGGGCGATTCCAATGATGAACGCTCTAACGTTAATCGGGGATTTGAGTCCATTCCTAGGCGCTGAAGTGCTCATTTTAGACACGGAAAGACAGCTGCCGCGGGCAGCCGGGACCTTGTGCAGCCTCCTCAAATCGTCACCGGAAGTGTGCTTTTCTGGACAGATCGGCTTTCGTGCGCGTGTTCTACTTCTGGACTCGCCGTGCGGGCCTGTCATTGGCGAGGGAGGAGCTAGCATGACGGTAAAAATGAAGAACAGCGAAGTAGATGGCGTGACCGTGGTGGGACTGGACGGTCGTATTGTGCTGGGCGAGGAGAGCAATTCTCTCCGAGAGAGACTGAAGAGTCTGATCGCCGAAGGAAAGAAAAAGATCGTTCTGAACATGGCTGAGATCAAATACATCGACAGCGCGGGGCTAGGCACTTTGGTCGCTGCGCATCTCAGCGCCAAAAATCAGGGTGCATCTGTGCGCCTCTGCCATCTGGGCAAAAAATTCCATGACGTCATGCAAGTGACCAAGTTGCTGACCGTTTTCGATGTTTACGATACAGAAGCAGCTGCAGTCAGCAGCTTCCAAAGCTTCTTGGCCACGAGCAATTAGCTGCGAACGTCATCAAAACCCTTTTAGGGACTCGCACTATCGTCATGAGGGTCAAGTGTCGGGGCAGCGAGATTTTCCGATAAATCAGCGTTTATCCGAACTTGGGGACCTTCGGTCGGGAGCGTAACCGCATTTGCAATGTGGGTCTGGCATCTCGGCGACGGGCGATTTTCAGTATAATACCTTGACTTCGCATAGACTCCCGCGTACCGTTGCTCCTGCAAACTGGCAGAGCGACTAGGTAAGGAGCTGTTGCTCCTCTCACCCGGGTCCTTTCTCCACATACGTACAGCGCCCTCGTTTACTTTGCCCTCATTTGCCAGGCTCAGGCCAAATCTTTTCGAAAATCTCAACAATTAAGGGGATCGCTATGAAAAAAACATGGATGTGGTGTTTGATTGGTGTGCTCCTACTGGGAAGCGCCGCACGGTCGCCAGCGCAAACGACCGGCGGGACTGAAAAAACTGTAGCCGCACTCGAAGAACAGTGGCTGCAGGCACAAAAGACGAATAATGCGGACCTACTCGCCCCGTTGCTGGCCGACAAGTTCGTGAGTACGGGCAGCGATGGGAAAGTAACTGGCAGGGTCGAGACGCTGGCCGAATTGAAGACGATGAAATGGAACACTGCCGGCTACGCCGACTTGAAAGTCACCGTTTTTGGCGATACGGCCATAGCGACGGGAGACTTCAAGAGTAAAGGGACCGATGCAGCGGGTAAGCCTTTTGACGTGGATATTCGCTGGACCGATACCTGGATGAAGATGCCGAGCGGACAGTGGCAATGTATTGCAAGCCAAGGGACGCCCGTAAAGGCGTAAGCAACCGCACAACGCTGAACCGAAGTGGCCGCCTTCTCTGTGGCGGCCATTTCTTTGTCCCCACGTTCGATGCTTCCAAACTTATCCTCCTCACCACCCGAGTCCGATTCCGCAAAGCGGCTACGACCTCTGGTGTCAGTCTTGCTAGATGGGGAACTGGCGACCGAGCAGTACCGGCCTCGCGGACTGGCGGCCAAAGCTCAAGACCTCTCCGGCACTCCCTGCGCTGTCCCGCCATCGTGTACTATTTCGTGTGGGTAAGCGGCACAACGAACCGACTGGAGGGTGGAGGACTTTGGTCCCAGCGAGGCTAGAAGAGCTTTCGCGACAGGGGCGCCGGGGTGAACAAGTAGCTTCGCGTCCCGCTCTGAAAAAAGATGGTTTGACCTGTCGATTTCGAAGAGCGTCGTTCGACGTACTTGTAGGGGAAGAAGGAATGAGTCTTCCGGCCGGTACCAAACTCGGGCCCTACGAGATCGATGTGTCGCTGGGAGGGTTACCGCAGTTGAAATCCACTTAGACATTCATCAAGGCTTAGAGAGTCGCACGGTTGCTCACATTCGCCGTACTTGCCCTACCATTTCTACCAGAACTTTTCTGGCTTCCGCCGGACTACTTACCTCCCGCACGAATGAGATGCGGGCACCACGCGTGCCATCTTGGGTTTTCAAGCGTACCTGAAAGCCGAGACGGTCGACCGAAGTCATCGCCACTTCCTGAGACTCGATTCCAGCAAATTCCCGGGCAAGCAGGACGAGAGCATCCCCGTGATCGGTATTCATGTGCTGGATGATGTCGCGTGCAGCGTCAGCCAGCGGGTCGGGTTGCCCGCTGTAATATTCCGAGGCAGGGAACCAGCCCATCACCCCGAAGCCACCCACGTAGTAAACGTCCACCACGTCCATCCGGTAAAAGGAAAAATCGTCAAAGTCCACCCAGTATTTGCTGTTGGCATAACGCGCCAGGTAGAGTTTCCGTGCTTCGGCTACTTCCGGCACAAGTACCGGGAGAATATTTCCTAGCAGCGTGACCCTGGACGCTCCCAAGGGATCGCCGATGGTATCAGGCTGGGTCACTAACAGGCTGGAACGCGGGTCTGCCTGCACATTTTGAGTGTGCATGGCCATCGTGCTGATGAGGAAGATAGGATTCGCGTGGTCGTCCAACCCATAGGGCATCACGGATCCGAAGGGGAACCCCTGCTGTTTACGTGAGAGTGTCGATAGACTCCCAACTCGGCCCAGATACACCAAGGTACGCGCTCGTTCGGCAAACGTAGGCTCAGCGACCGCAGTTTGGTTACTCACCGCGCCTGAGCCCGCGTGTTTCCCTGACGTTAGTGAAGGCATTCCTGTTCTCCCCCCATGGATTCGGCACAGGATCCCGGATTCTCTTGTGTCCCAGGTCCTGGGAACAAGGAACAAGCTAACACGTCGCGGCTTGAGCTGTCTGTTTAAAGGGAACGTACCGAGCATGCCAGTTCCTATAGCCACCAGGCGGCATCCACCGCAACCGCTAGCGGCTACTGGGGATCAAGAACAACAACGCAAGGAATTCCAAGGGCTTACGAGAAATGCGATGGAATTCTAAGCCACTGAGAAGGCACGATGGGCACTGTCTACGTTCGGCCCCCATCACGCCTTTTCCGACTTTTTCTTTTGTCTTTCGCTTGCCCTTTGTTTCGCCTACGCCCCTCGGTTCGCAATCATCGTTTTTGCTTCTCTGTTTGCAGCTCGGACTGGACCGTGCATTTTGTCTCGAACAGATACAGGCGCTTCAGCCTCACCTTGTGACGAAGCAGAGCGACCCCCGTGTCGTCCACACCCGTAGCAGTCAGATTGAGCGTCTCGAGTTTGTCGAGCCGGCTGAGAAGACGCACGCCAACCGAGGTAATCGCCGTGTGCGAAAGATCGAGAGACCGCAAGTTTGAAAACGTGGAAAGTGTCTTAAGCCCTCCATCGGTGACCTTAGTGCTGGCAAGTTCGGCATCAACGATCAAACTGGCGACCGGCGCCAACTTCACGAGGGCCGCATCATCACATCGTTCCCGGGCACTGACGGTGCGCAGAATCAAGCCGTCCGTCGGATTTTGTGATCGCGGCACGAGCCGCACGCCGAGCTCGCTTTGCAGCGCTTGAATCTTGTCTGAGCGCGGCCGGTAGTCGGCGGTTAGAGGCGGCGAAGCCGTCATTGGCGGCGCAAGCGGCGGTGCTCCGCGGACTTCCTCTGCAGCCAAACTTTGCGACGCACCCAAAGCAATCCACAGCTCGATTACCTTGATTTCGGCTTCAGTCGGGCCGGGCTTCCCCTCAGCTGGCATGGCGTCCTTATCGTCGCGGGGCAGAGTGATTCTACGAAAAACCTCGCTGCCGCTTGGATCGCCGGGCTTCACGATCACGCCATCTTTGCCACCGCGCATCACGTTTTCGAACGTATCCAGCCGAAGCTTCCCTTTCTTCTTTTGCGGTCCATGGCACTGAACGCATTTGTCGTGGAAGATAGGCGCAACGCGCGAAGCGAAAAAAGTGACCGAAACCATTCCGGCGCTAACTGGTGATATACCTACTGCGCTGCTCGTAGGTGTGTGCTTTTTTTCCGGCGGAGGCACACCAAGCACCGCGCGCAGTTTCGCGGGCATGAACTCGGTCAGAAAGCCCTCACCGTGAGTCAGCTTTCCACCTTGGTCGCTAGTCCATGCCATGAGACAGACCGTGGCAAAGAGCGCTGTACCGTACAATTTCGCGTTCGATTCGCGCACAGCGCAGCAGAGGATGAGCGCGGCCGCGAGCGAAACTCCTCCCCACATGTGGCGCGTGACAAGGCGGCCTTCGTAACCACCGCTCCTGGCGAGCAGCCAGCCGAGAAAGACCGCCATCAGTGCGGTGACGGCAGCCAACGTCAGAACGAAGCTAGCGGAAGCTTGCAGGTGTTTTCCGTTGCGAAAGAAGCCTGCGCATTCGAGCGCTGCGACCAGCAAGACGAGCGCGATCGGAAGATGCACAACTAGCGGATGAAAGCGTCCCAGGAATTGACTCAGCTGGCCACGCTCAAGCCCATCGGGCGGGGCCTTTAGCACAATGAGCGCCAGCGCGATTACGAGAAATAGGCCGATACCACACAGCGGTAAGCTCTTGCGCGAGGTCATCCGGGCAGACTCAGACGCGGCGCAACAGCGTGATGCGCCCAATTGGCAGCCACTCGGCCACTAGGATGTCGCCGCTGTGAAGGAAAATTGCCGCGTGGGGCGTGATGAACTGCCCCGCAGTGAATTCGTTACGCGACTGCCTGCGGCGTGAGCCAACTTCCCCGTTCGAAGCGCGTCCGTCTCCCAGTTGCACAACTACCTTGTACTCGCGGTCGAGAATGCAAACCTGGCTGTCGAGGTCCGGACAGACCATCCAGTCCCCTTGCGAATGGAAGTGACAAGGCATGCGGAGCCGCGACTCGTCTTTAATGGTGCGAAGATGTGCGCCGTCCAAGGAAAAAGTTTGCACGCGACGATTCCCGCGATCCGCAACCACCAGGATGGGATCCGCGCCACGGGTATCCACGAAGAGGCCGTGTGGCGTGTCGAATTCGCCGTCACCGTGGCCCGGCCGCCCGACTTCTCCAAGAAATTTTCCGTCCGAAGAAAATCGCAGCAAATGGTGCGAGCCGTAGCCATCACCTACATAAAAGTCTCCGTTTAAAGCGAAGGCGACGTTGGTCGGAACAAAATCAATGGGTCGCCCTGCATAGGCAGGGTCTTCACGCGGGTAGCCGTGTGCCCAAAGCGATTCGCCGTTCAGCGTGGTCTTCACGATCTTGCACTGATTGATATCGCAGTGATAGAGAACTTCCGCGCCTTTCTCGCGGCGGACACCAAGCCCATGCGCGCCCCCACGAAATTCCTCCCCAAAGGCGCGAACGAAGCGCCCGGACGAGTCGTAAATAACCACGGCCTCTCCGCGCATGCTGGATTTGTTCACCGTGTGCGCCACGTAGATGTGGCCTTGCTGATCCTGCGCCAAACCGTGGGTGTCCCCCCAAACCAGGCCGTCGGGCGGCACCAGCCAGTCGTGAACACACTCGTAGGTGTGTACCCCAGAGCCGACAACCGGCAAGCGGCTGCCGGACTTGTTTGATGTCTGCAGAAAGAAACGCGGCAGCATCGCCGCGGCGGCTGTCGCCGTCGAGCCATCTCTAAGGAACCTGCGTCGAGTAAGTGATTTCATGCGATGAGGTCCGGCACGATCTTTGCCGGAACAACTCCTGTCAATTTCTGCGCGAGTCCCTGGAACTTGAAGGTGAGTTTCTCATGATTCACACCGAGAAGGTGAAGAACAGTTGCGTTAAAGTCACGCACGTGCACCGGATCCTTCACCACGTTGTAGCAGAAATCGTCGGTTTGCCCATGCACGTGACCTTTCTTCGTTCCGCCGCCGGCCATCCATGTGGTGAAGCAACGCGGATGATGGTCGCGTCCGTAGTTGTCTTTTGAAAGGCCGCCCTGGCTGTAAACGGTTCGGCCAAATTCGCCCCCCCAAATGACCAGCGTGTCGTCCAGCAAGCCGCGACGTTGCAGGTCTGCGACAAGCGCATAAGATCCTCGATCCGTAGCAGCGCAAAGCTTGGGCAGGTTACCCACAACGTTCGAATGTACGTCCCACCCTCTCTGATAAACCTGAGTGAAACGCACGCCGCGCTCGACCATTCGCCGAGCCAGTAGACAGTTATACGCAAAACTTCCAACCTGCTTCGCGTCTTCGCCATATAAAGTCCACGTGCTGGCAGGCTCGTCGCTAAGATCGGTGAGCTCGGGCAACGAAGCCTGCATGCGAAACGCCATTTCATACTGATGAATGCGCGCGTGTGTTTCCGGATCCCCTACTTCTTCAAATGTCATCTGGTTGATCGTGTTCACCGCCTCGATTAGCTGGCGACGAACATCGCGGCTCATTCCGGCTGGATCGTCGAGATAAAGCACCGGAGCGCCTTGCGACCGAAACGCCACTCCGGCGTATTCATTGGAAAGAAATCCGCTGCTCCACAACTTCGGCGAAATTGGCTGAAGGTCTGTGCCCGGAATCGTAAGTGAATTGAGAACAACAAAGGTCGGAAGATTTTCGTTCATGCTTCCGAGGCCATACGATAGCCAGGAGCCAAGCGAAGGCTTACCGGGCACCATGTTGCCCGTGTTGATCAAAAGAATTGCCGGCTCATGGTTGATCGCATCAGTTTGCATCGTGTGGATCAACGTGATGTCGTCCACTAACTTGCCCGTCCACGGCAGTAAATCGCTGACGTAACGGCCAGACTTTCCTTGTCTCGAAAAGCCCCAATGCGCGGGCGCAATCGGAAAACGCGCCTGTCCGGAGGTCATGCCGGTCAGTGCCTGGTTCCCTCGAACGGAATCGGGAAGGTCCTTGTCGAAAAGAGATGTCAGTCCAGGCTTGTAGTCCCACAAGTCCATCTGTGATGGGGCGCCGGACATGAACAAATAGATCGCTCGCTTCGCTTTTGGCGCGAAATCCGGCAGGCGATGAGCCCCCCCGCCAGTCAATTCCGCCGCCGCCGCGCGCCCGACCAACGCATTGCCAAGTAGACTCGTCAGACCTGCCCAGCCAAGCGTCTTTCCCATTCGGCCCAGGAAGTGTCTGCGCGTGGCGAGGCGCTTCCATTCCTGGCGGAGAGAAAGCGGTACAGGCAAATCGTAAACAGTTGGACCTTCGCCGCCATGGTCGCAACATTGGCCTTGAATCAACGGACTTTCTGGCTTCATTTAGTTTCTCAACTTTCTCATTTGTTCAAGACCGCGTCCAGGTTCATGGCCGCGCTCGCAACCAGCATCCAGGAAGCCACCTCGTCGGCATGCAAGTCTATGTCGGGCCTGCTTTCACCTACGGCAACCAGTTTTTCCGCAGAGGGCTCATCTTGCGCATACGTTGACCGGAATTTCGCCAAAGCACGTTCGAGCGCGGCTTTTTCTCTTGGCTCCCACCGACGAGCCAGCAAAATCTCGCCGAGCGCATTGAGACGTCCTTCGGCGTTCGACGATTCATGAATCAAGCGTTCCGCCAAGCGCCGCGCCGCCTCCAGCCACTGCGGATCGTTCATTAGCACAAGCGCCTGCAGCGGAGTATCGGTTCGCTGACGCCTTGTGCACGCAGCGTCCCGCACGGGCTCGTCCAGAGCATCCATGTTGGGCATGGTCGCCATGCGTTTCCAAAATGTATACAGACTGCGACGATACAACGCGTCACCATGATCCTGAACATACGCTTTTGTATCACTGTTCTGGTGACTGCCCGCTTCCCACACGCCAGCCGGCTGGTAGGGCTTCACGCTCGGGCCGCCAATTTTTTCGACAAGCAAACCGCTGGCCGCCAGGGCGGTATCGCGGAGCATCTCCACGTCCATGCGGAATCGCGGTCCGTGCGCCAGCAGCCGGTTCTTTGGATCTTTTTCGACTAGCTCGGGAGTCGCGCGCGCCGACTGCCGATAAGTAGCCGAAAGCACTAGCTGTTTGTAAAAGCCCTTCACATCCCAGCCGTGTTCGCGAAAATCCAGCGCAAGCCAGTCGAGCAGCTCAGGATGACTCGGCCGCGCGCCCATCACACCGAAATCTTCGGTCGTTTCCACCAGGCCCGTACCAAAAATTTCCGACCACATGCGATTTACGGTCACTCGCGGTGTAAGGGGATTCGACGGACTGACCGTCCATTCCGCAAGCGTTAAGCGGTCCAGCGGCACTCCTGCCTTCAGGGGCGGAAGAAAATGCGGCACGCCGGGGCGCACGCGCTCTGTGCGCGCGTTAAACGCACCTCGAGTGAGGACGTCGGCATACGCCA
>Ga0066689_10000433_pt1 | contig 12033 bp, 10 predicted proteins | sample GraSoiAngelo_138_FD_65626 | JGI IMG/M metagenome (GOLD analysis project Ga0066689, IMG submission 65626) | Grasslands soil microbial communities from the Angelo Coastal Reserve, California, USA - 14_0929_09_40cm | ecosystem: Environmental > Terrestrial > Soil > Grasslands | place: USA... | reverse complement strand
ATCGATCAAGGTCGCAAGTTGACGCGTGAAGATCATCAAAACCTTCGGCTTAACCTTTTTGCCTTGAAAGAGAACAATGCTGGTTCTCGCACGTGGTCGCGTGATGCGAGCCATCTTTGCTGCGCGTCGGGAGACCTTCCCGTTAGGACTCCTTTTGGCCTCTTCGTAGACGCTCGTCGGAAAAAAGCCCGCCTGGCGCAACTGGCCAATTGCTTCGTTCGTGGAAGCGGCTTCAAGCAATCCAGTCGCTTCCTGTCCCCGCGCGTCGAGAGCCACGTAGTTGTATTGCGGCATAAGCGGCCTAGATGATACCGCTCTCGAAGCCCCTGTCGAGCTTTTCAGTTAGCAACCGACGCCCCGTCGCAGCAAATCACGTGTATTTAAGAACTTCCTCGATTGTGGTGTCCCCAGCGAAGATGCTGCGCAGACCATCCTGTCGCAGGGTGACCATCCCGAGCTCGATGGCTTTTTGCTTCAAGGTAACGGTTGGCGCGCGTTCGTTAATCAATTCGCGGATCGGGTCAGTAATTTGCAGAAGCTCATAAATCCCCTTTCGGCCTTTGTAGCCGGTATTGTTACACGCGTCACATCCTTTACCGTAATAAAACTGCTTTTCGCCAATATCGCGACGGGAAGTATCCAATTCTGCAAGCAATGCCTCATTTGGCTGATAAGCCGTGCGGCATTTTGGGCAAATGCTGCGCAGTAAACGCTGGCCCAGGACGGCCTCAAGCGTCGATGAAACAAGAAACGGCTCAACCCCCATATCGATCAAACGTGTCACTGCGCCCGGTGCATCATTCGTGTGCAGGGTTGTAAAAACGAGATGCCCCGTCAGAGAGGCCTGAATCGCGATTTGCGCCGTCTCAAGATCGCGTGTCTCGCCGACCATGATCCGATCGGGGTCCTGCCGAAGAAAGGAGCGCAAGATACGTGCAAACGTCAAGCCGATAGCTTCGTTCACCGGTACTTGCACGATTCCTTCCAAATCGTATTCAACCGGTTCTTCCGCGGTGAGCAACTTCGAATCAATCGTGTTGATTTTCCGCAAACAGGAATAAAGCGTGGTCGTTTTTCCCGAACCCGTCGGACCGGTTGCAATAAAAATGCCGTTCGGTCGATGGATCACCTCGAGAAGGAAATCGTGGATGTAATCAGGCATCCCGAGGGCCTCGAGATCGAGGTTGACAGTGGTACGATCGAGCACGCGCAGCACCAAGCTTTCGCCAAACTGCGTCGGTAAAGTCGAAACACGAAGATCGACACTGCGCCCTGCGATATTTTTTTGAATACGGCCGTCTTGCGGCAATCGGCGCTCCGCAATATTCATGTTTGCCATCACCTTAACGCGCGAGATGACCGGCAGCGCGAGATGGCGCGGGGGTGGCGACATTTCGTATAGCGCACCATCCACCCGATAGCGGATTTTGAATTCATTTTCGAAAGGCTCGAAATGAATGTCGCTCGCGCGGTCCTGAATTGCCTGGTACAGGATAAGATCGACAAAGCGAATGATCGGGGTCGCGTTCGCCTCTGCTTCAACCGCAGCGGCGCCATCTTCTTCACGCAATTGTAGAAGCTCGCCGACTTGCCCGAGCTGTTTGAGAATCTCCTCCATGCTCGCGGTATCGGTGCCGTAATACCGCTTGATCTGATCTTCGATTTGTTCGGTCGGCGAAACGACGACGTGAATTTCTTTGCCGAGCGCGAAGCGAAGGTCCTCTGCCGCACGAAGATCGAGCGGGTCAACGAGCGCGACATCCAATGTGTTGCCGTTCATTTCGATCGGCAACGCGCCGTGCAACCGGGCCAGTCCGCTCGGAATCAAACCCAGAATTTCCGGCGCGATTTCGCGCTCGGCCAGGTTAATGAAGTCGGTGCCGAGACCCTCAGCGATCGTTTGATAAAAACCGTGCTCGTCGACGAAGCCGCTGTCGACCATTGCCTCCGCGATAGTTTTTCCATTCAGGTCCGCCTCATTCAGCACGTCTTCGACCTGTGATGGCTGCAAGACGTGCTGCTCAACAAAAAGCTCGGCAACTTGCTTGTTATTCATTCGTTGGTTGCAGGATAAAATCGGTCAGCTCACGTCGCCTATCGTAATGGAAATAACTTCTTCGGCAGAGGTAAGGCCGGCGAGAACCTTGCGCGTCCCGTCTTCGCGGAGTGTTCGCATTCCGAGTTCACGGGCACGTTGTCGAAGCATTAGAGTCGAGCTGCGCTTGTTGATCATATGACGGACTTCATCGTCGATCACAAAAATTTCGAATATGCCCATGCGGCCCTTGTAACCGATTTGGCGGCACTGCTCGCATCCAACCGGTTTCATTACTTGGGCATCGTGAAGCTGCCCGGGTTCAATGCGCAGCGCACGCAATTCCGTCTCACTTAATTCCCCCGGTTCTTTGCAGTTGTTACACAAGCGCCTGACGAGTCTTTGCGCCATAATCGCGCGCACTGAGGAAGCGACTAGGAACGGCTTCACGCCGATGTCAACCAAACGAGCGACGGCCGAGGGGGCGTCGTTGGTGTGCAGTGTACTGAAAACAAGATGTCCGGTCAGGCTCGCATTCGTGGCGATGCTCGCAGTCTCGAGATCACGAATTTCCCCGATCATAATAATGTTCGGCGCCTGGCGCAGGATCGAGCGCAACGCCGCGGGAAACGTCATCCCAATTTCCGAATTGACCTGCACTTGGTTGATTCCGTTCATTTGATATTCAATCGGCTCTTCTACCGTGATAATTTTGCGGTCCGGTTTGTTGATGTAATTGAGGCAAGCGTAAAGCGTGGTCGTCTTGCCGCAGCCGGTTGGGCCCGTGATGAGAAGAATGCCCTCGGGAAGTCTGATCAGGCGCTCGAATATTTCCTGATCGTCGGAAAGAAAACCAAGCTCCGGTAAGCCAAACATCAAGCTGGACTTGTCCAGTACCCGCATGACCACGGTTTCGCCGTGGTTCGTAGGAATGGTCGAGACCCGAAGATCGATTGGTTTCTTCTTAATTTTCACCCGAATGCGACCGTCTTGGGGCAGTCGCTTTTCCGCGATGCTCATGGAACCGGTCATAATCTTAAGCCGGCTGACGATGGCCGATTGCAGACGCTTCGGTGGCGCTTGCATTTCTTGCAACACGCCGTCAACTCGAAAACGAACGCGGAATTTTTTATCAAGCGGTTCAAGATGAATGTCGCTCGCGCCCATGCGATGGGCCTCGACCAGCAACATTGAGACCATGCGAATGATCGGTGCATCGGTTTCGGTGCCCTCAATTGCTCCTGCGCCGTCGCCGATTTCCAAACCAAGATCGATATCTTCTCCGAGTTTTTGTTGAAGGACATCCGCAGCTTCATCGGCTGTGCCGTAATATTTGATGAGCGCCTCGCGAATCTTTTGCGGGCCGGTGCAAACCAATTCGAGCTCGCGCCGGAGAAGAAAACTCAGACTGTCGATCGTATCGATGTCCAGTGGATCGCCTACTGCTACGACGAGCCCTACTTCACCGAACGCAACCGGGATCACCTTGAACCGGCGCGCATCTGTTCCGGGAATTTGCTGGATCACCTGCGGTGGAATGACCATGGATGAAATGTCGATCCAATCCATGTGCGCTTGCGCGGCGAGCGTGCGTGAAACATCCGTGTCGGAAACGACTCCCTCTCTAATCAGAACGTCGACAACGTGGCTGGCGCCGTCTAAGCGTGAGCGCGCGCTTTCAATTTCTTTGCGAGTCACGAGCCCAACGTCCTGAAGGGACTTGAGCACGTAATCTTCGTTAGGTTGCACGCGTTTTTCTATTCTACCGTCACGCTTTTCGCGAGATTTCGTGGCTTGTCGACGTCACGGCCAAGCTCAACGGCAAGATGGTAGGCAAGAAGTTGCAGCGGAATAACTGTGAGAACTGGTATCACGCATTCGGGTGCTTCCGGCAGCAAGACGATTTCGTTTGCGATTCCTTGAAGTTGTTCCGCGCCGTTGCCGCTGGTCAGAGCAATAATCGGACCCTTACGAGCTTTGACTTGTTCGATATTATTCAGGTTTTTCGAAAAGACGGCATCGTAAGGCGCGATAAAAATCGAGGGCAAATCAGGACCCACGAGTGCGATAATTCCGTGCTTAAGTTCGGCGCTGGGATGCCCTTCAGCAAAAAGATACGTGATCTCTTTCATTTTGAGCGCACCTTCGAGCGCAATGGGAAAATTGAATTGGCGGCCAAAGAAAAGCATCCCATTAACATCGACATATTTCTTTGCGATTGCTTTAATCTGGTCGCTGAGCTTCAGGACAACTTCGATCTGCTCGGGCAACGCTTCTAGGGCTTCAATGATTCGGCTTCCCTCAGCCGTGGAAAGATTTCGCATCCGGCCAAAGAGCAGCCCGAGAAGCGTGAGGATGACAACTTGCGAGGTGAAGGATTTCGTGGCCGCGACGCCGATCTCCGGGCCAGCGTGCATGTAAACGCCACCGTCACTCTCACGCGCAATCGTGCTCGCGACGTTATTGCAAATTCCTAGCGTCCGAAACCCCTTGCGCCGGCTTTCACGGAGCGCGCCGAGGGTGTCCGCAGTTTCGCCGCTCTGGCTAATGGCGAAAACGAGTGTCTCGGGCGTCATCGGTGTATTCCGATGGCGAAATTCGCTCGCGAATTCGACCTCGGTGGGAATATTCGCGAGCCGCTCGATCAAATATTCGCCCACTCTGCCGGCATGAAGAGCGGTGCCGCAGCCGGTGAGAACAATGCGTCCGATATTGCGTAATTCCGCAGGCGTCATATTCAAGCCGCCTAGCTTTGCGGTGCATTCTTCCAAGCTGAGGCGCCCGCGCATGGCATCGCGCACCGAGTTCGGCTGCTCAAAGATTTCCTTGAGCATGTAATGCGGGTAATCGCCTTTTGTAATGTCCTCGGCCGTCAACTCGACCTTGCTGACTCGATGATCGCCGCTTACTCCGGCTAGCGAGCTGATTTCGAATTTCTCTCGCTCTACCGCCACGAGATCGAAGTCATTTAAGTAAACGGCGTCGCGGGTGTAAGCGACGATTGCGCTCACGTCACTGGCCAGAAAGTTTTCGTCCTTCCCCACACCCAGGATAAGCGGGCTCCCACGCCGCGCGCCGATCATAAAATCCGGAACGTCCGCATGGAGCAGTGCAATGCCATAGGTACCGATCACTCGCTGAAGCGCAGCGCGAACAGAAGCAAGAAGTCGCGCCTTTTTTTGATGAACGTCTACCGTGCTGGCACATGATTCGTCGTAGAGTTTCCCAATCAGATGCGCGAGCATTTCAGTGTCAGTCTCCGAGCGAAAACTGGTGTCGCCGCCGCGGATGAGCTCCTCTTTAAGCGCCTGATAATTTTCGATCACACCGTTGTGCACGAGCGCGAGTTTACCACTGGCGTCGAAGTGCGGGTGCGCGTTTTCATCGGTCACTTTTCCGTGCGTGGCCCAGCGCGTGTGACTGACCCCAAACGACCCCGAAAGTGGTCGCTTCGTGATCAACTTGGCAAGTGCCGCAATACGACCGGCACATTTGCGGGTCTCGAGGTGTCCTCGATCCACGACAGCAACGCCGGCGGAATCGTAGCCGCGATATTCAAGACGCCGTAGCCCATCGAGCAGAATGGGCACTGCTTCGGCGCGGCCAACGTAGCCAACAATTCCGCACATGTTTGGAGTCTAGTGGCGGCTGTCCTGAGCCGCAACATTCGCTCTGCGGGGCACAGATCGCGTTTACAAGGATGATTCAAAAAGGTTGCCGGAAAGCGCAGACGCTGGGTTATTGATCGATAGCAATGCAAAACCGGCCGCAGCGCGATTCCCCTTTGAAGAATCCATCAGTAGGCGTCCCCGCGCTACCGCCCGGCACAATCCAACAAACGCTTGCAATCATTATGGGTGGCGGCGCCGGTACGCGTTTGTTCCCGCTAACTAAAGATCGCGCCAAGCCGGCCGTGCCCCTCGGGGGAAAATATCGCATCGTCGATATTCCCATCAGCAATTGCCTGAATTCCGGGCTTCGCTCGATCTATGTGCTCACGCAATTCAACAGCATGTCGCTACATCGACATATTCAAGCGAGCTATAAATTCGACAATTTCTCGCGCAGCTTCGTGGATATTCTGGCCGCTCAACAAACGCCCGCAGGGTCGCAATGGTACCAGGGAACGGCCGACGCCGTGCGGCAAAACATGCGCTACTTCCTCGAGCGCCCATTCGATTTTTACCTGATCTTAAGCGGCGATCAGCTTTACCGCATGGATTTTCGCCCCCTGTTGCATCAGCACATTCGCTCTGGCGCCGACATCACACTGGCCACCAAACCGGTCCATCGACATCAGATTTCCGAATTCGGCATTATGGGAAGCGGAGTCGATCGCCGAATTACGCGCTTCGTCGAGAAACCGACCAAGGAGGCTGTACTTCACGAGATGAGAATCAGCCGGGAATTGCTGGGCGCGATCGGGTCGAACGAAGGAGAGGAGTTGTATCAGGCTTCAATGGGAATTTACGTCTTCAATCGAAAGGTGCTCATCGAGTGTTTGGAAAATGAGCTGGTCGATTTCGGAAAGGATGTCATTCCACATTCAATCAAAGATCGACATGTGAGCGCCTTTATCTACCAGGGATACTGGGAAGATATCGGAACGATTCGGGCTTTTTATGAAGCAAATCTCGATCTGACCGATCTGGTGCCGGAATATAGTTTCTTCAATACCGAGGCGCCGATTTACACCCATCCCCGCTTTCTGCCTGGCAGCAAGATCAATGGAGCCACGCTCCGGCAGGCGATCATCTCGGACGGATGCATCATTTCGGATGCCCACTTGGAACGCTGCGTCGTTGGAATACGCAGCATTATTCAAAGCGGCGCCACGATCCGAAACAGCATTGTGATGGGGGCAGATTATTTCGAGCAAGGTCGGGACGGGAAGTCTAGTCAACCGCCAATCGGAATCGGGCGCAATTGCGTGATCGACCGGACCATTATCGACAAGAACGCACGCATTGCCGATGGAGTCGTAATCACCCCGGAAGGAAAACCGGCGAACTACGACGCAGACAATTACTTCATCCGCGATGGCCTGGTCGTCATCCCAAAAAACGCGGTCATTCCAGCCGGTTTCTGGATCTAATCGGCTCGCTATCGTGTATCGCTCGACCCCGTAGGTCCCAGAGCGGCCGACCCTTGACTGCCTAATTCCCATTTTTCCTGTTTATTCCAAGGGATGGTTGACTCGCTGTGTTCGTCCGGATCATTGACCAAACGCGGTGGGTCTTTCTGTGTCGCGCACGAGACGAACGTAATCATGGTGGCGAACAACAGGGCAGCGGTGATGTTTTTCCGAAGTTTAGGAATTAGTGCCAGCATAAACTACAATATCTCCAGGTTGCACTTGGACGCCGCGCGCCAAACTGCTGGTGATGATATCGCCGATAGCGGTCGCGGGTTCAACTGAAGAGATACGAATTTTTCCAATCAAAGTGCCCTCCCGCAAAACAAGCATTTCCGAGTTAGGTTCGACGCCTTGGCGAGCACCAAGATTTAGGACCACAAAATTGTACGCCTGGTTGACGGCAAGCACATTGCCGCGCACGCCTGGTTTTCGAGCGCCGGCTTCGCGGCGTTTTTTCTCTTCCTGGGGCTGCGCGGAGCGCTGCTGGGTCGCCTGGAGCTTTTCGGATAAGAAAGACTTCTCTTTTTCGGCGCTATCGAGTTGATGCCGAGCATCGTCGAGCTGCGCTTGTAGTTCCGGTGTCGAGGCATCCGCTGGACTTGCCGCAGGTTTAGCCGTTTTCTCGGCTTCTTCGATTCGCTTTTGCAAGGACGCGATCTCGTCCCGGTTGGCGTCTACTTTGCTTTGCAAATCGCCTTTCTCTTTCTGCAATTGCGTGAGTTCTGCTTCAGCTTTTGCGGCTTTATTTTCTGCTTCCGCGATTTTCGCTTCTCCTCCGCCAGTAGTCGTTTCACGGACCTCGAGATTCCGTCCCTCAGTTGCGCGTCGATGCTCAGCCGCAGCACGTATCGCTGCCGCATTCGCTGCATTTGTGCGCAACATTTTTACTTTGTGGCTGTTGAACAAACCGAAAATCGCTGCCAAGCTTAAGAATAGAACGGAAACGCCGATCACGCTTTTCGGCGTGACCGCGGAAGTCGCGAAATTCGAACGCAGCATCGAGCGTGCTCTTTAACAACGGATCACGCTAAAATGCAAACTCCGATTTGGGATTTCCAGGCGCGATTCGCATTGAACGACGCTCGAATTCAGATTGCGTCTCTTGATCTTTCGACCTATAGAGGCGCCATGGGGCAACAACACCGGGTACGCACGAAACGCAGGCGACGCAGGGCCTATCTACAGCGCAAAAAAGCATCGGTTCGCGCGAGCCGCCGCGAGCCGGCCAAACCGAGGGCGAAGAAGCAATCCGTCGCGGCGGAGTAGTCTGGCACGCTCGCTCGTGTGAGACTCAGCCCGATGCGCAGCGCGGAAACATTCAGGAATGGCGCAGCGTTTACGTTATCTGATTGTCGATGGGCACAGCATCATTTTTGCGTGGCCTGAACTGCGCAGACTGCACGAGCGACGCTCCTCGCTGGCGCGTGAAGCATTAAGTAAACGGCTGCGCGATTATCAAGATTGGACCGACGTACGAGTAGTCATCGTCTTCGATGGAAAAGGCGCAACAGCCAGCGCGACCTCAAACCCGGGAGACGTGCAGATCTTTTATTCGCGCAGCGGGCAAACAGCCGACGCGATCATCGAGCGGCTCGCAACCAAATACGCGGGTAAGTTCGATTTGACGGTGGCCACCTCCGATTCCATGGAACGGCAGACAGTGCACGCTTCCGGCGCGGAGTGCATTTCTCCCGAGGCACTACGCGGGCTTGTGGAGGAGGCAGGCGTGTGACAACTAGCGCATCCTCGGCTTACAGTCCGAGCTTTTTCTCAATCTCTTTTACTCGTGCGAAAAGTTTCCCGAGCCGGCGACTCCAGGCAATCTGTTGCTTTGCCTCCGCAAGCGGCGCGGCCGGCGTCGCCCACCAAGCTCCGCCGCTGATGTTCTTGGAGATGCCACTTTGCGCACCGATGGCGGTGTTATCGCCAATCTCGATATGCCCAATGATACCAGCTTGACCGCCAATCAGGACACGCTGACCGATCCGGACACTGCCGGCAATTCCGGTCTGCGCTGCGATGACCGTATTCTTGCCGATCACAACGTTGTGCGCGACCTGCACGAGATTGTCGATCTTTGCTCCCTCCTGAATCCAGGTTCGGCCAAAACGGGCGCGATCGATGGTCGTGTTGGCGCCGATCTCGACATCATCGTCGATCTGTACAATTCCAAGCTGCTGAATTTTTTCCTGGCGGCCATCGACCACCTCGAATCCAAATCCGTCGGCGCCAATTACCGTACCGCTGTGAATGATCACGCCCGAGCCAATCCGTGTGCGTTCACGAATCGTCACTCGCGGATAAATCAAACATGCAGGTCCAATGACCGTTTCATGACCAATGTAGGTCCCTGCACCGATGACTGTGCAGTCACCGATCCTGGCGCCGGCTTCGATCACCGCGTGCGGTTGGATTGAGACGCGCTCTCCGAGCTGGACGCTTGGATCGACAATCGCGCTTGAATGAACGCCCGCCGCAAACGTGATCGGTTTCGGAGCAAGCTTGAGCACGACTTGCTCGAAAGCTTTCGTTGGATTTGAGACGCGGATTTGAGCAACAGTAATCGGCTCGGCAAAATCACGCGCAACGAAAATGGCGGAGGCGCGCGTTTTACGCAAGGCGCCAACATATTTTCGATTCGCAAAAAAAGTGATTTCTCCGTCGGTTGCTTCCGCGAGCGACGCCGCACCGGTGATTTTTAGCGCGGGATCACCGACCAACTCACCGTCGCACATCCTGGCCAATTCTTGGAGAGTAAAAGTCACCGGTTTCAATTACGAATAGCGTAGCACAAGCGTCTCGCTTGTGATGTTCAATTCGCTCGTCCGCGGCGAGCGCTACTTGAAATCGAACTGTTCCGGATGCCAGCGGAAGTACTCGCGATGAACGCGCGTCCAGACGAGCCGGCCATCGGTGTCCATATTCACTTTGGTGACGCCGAGCTTGGCGGCCGGCACATGTTCTTCTTCATTTACGCCGCGCGCAGATGGATCAAGTTTGCCCCGGCGGCGTTGATGCGCTCGACCTTTGATTTCGGGACGCTTCATGAAGCATGCATCACGACCTTGTAAAGCCGAGCAGTCGTGACAATCATAGGCTTGAAAAGATGTGGATCTTATCCCCGGATAATGGCCAAGCACAAAATCTACCTTCAAAATTCCAGATCGGAAATTCGAAAAATTTAGTTTCCGTTTGACCCGCCCGGCAACATCATCTGGCGATCTTGGTTGTCATGAGAATCGTTGCGCTTGCGAACCAGAAAGGTGGCGTCGGGAAAACGACTACAGCCGTCAACCTCGGCGCCGCGCTGGCGGAACTTGGCCATCGCATTTTACTAATCGACCTTGACCCCCAAGCGAACGCGACGAGCTCATTTGGGCTGCAAGGAACGGATGGAACCAGCCTTTACGACCCACTGCTTGGCGGCGCGTCCATTACGGAAAAAATCCTGCCCACGCGGCGCGACGGTTTGTTTATCGTACCGGCCGATATCGATTTGGCCGGCGCTGAAGTTGAGATTGCCCGAATGCCGAATCATCTGACGCGGCTGGCGGAAACGCTTAGGCCGTTGCAGGCGGATGACACGTTTGATTTCGTTTTGCTTGATTGTCCCCCGTCGCTCGGAATTCTCATGAGCAACGCCCTCGCCGCCGCCGATGAACTTTTGACGCCGATCCAGTGCGAGTATTTCGCGCTCGAGGGTTTGGTGAAAATTGTTCGGTTAGTCGAGCAGGTGCGCGATTCCGGCGTGAACGACCGGCTTGAGATTGGTGGTATTGTTATGACGATGTTTGACGCTCGGACAAACCTTAGTCAGCAGGTGGTCGCCGACGTGCGGAAGCATTTTGGTGAACGCGTTTATCAAACTGTGATCCCGCGGAGCGTGCGCTTGAGTGAAGCGCCGAGCTTTGGCAAATCGATTCTGGAATATGCGCCGAGTGGAGCTGCCGCCCAAGCTTATCGTGCTCTCGCGCGCGAGTTCATCGAGCGGCATGGTTCGCCAGCCACTCCTCGCGAGTTATCGCATACACCAGCGTCGGAAAACCTCGAAAGGTAATTTTCTTCTCGACCGTCATTCCATTTTTCGCTGCGACGCGACGTGAGGGAACGTTTTCTGGATGAATGAGCGAGATGACGCGTGACAGCTTTCGATCGCGAAAGCCGTAATCGCGTACTGCGCGTGCAGCTTCCGTAATAAGGCCGCGGTTCCAGTAATCGGGATGCAGTCGATAGCCGATCTCGATATCTTCGATGCCATGCTCCGGATGGTAAAAGAAGCCGCAGTAACCAATAATCGCGTCCTCGCCGCGCGGGACGACGGTAAACTGGGAAGGAATGCCGGCGCGATCCCAGCCAATGACTTTCTCGACGAAAGCAATGGTCTGTTTGCGCTCAGTAAAAACGCCTAATGAGAAGCGCATGAAGTCCGAATTCGCGAACAACTCCGCCATAGAATCGACATCGTCTTCGAGGAAGGAACGCAGGATGAGTCGTTCGGTTTCGAGTTCCATCTTGGTCTCTGGCCAGAATCGCGGCAGCTACAATGTAGATGATCTTCGATTCTGTATAAGATGCGAACGGATGATGAAGAATTTGCGCGACCCGCGAGACCGCCCGATACCACGAGCTGGTCAGCCGTCCGTGAGGCGGCGAAAGATTGTGAGGCCTGTCACCTTTTCGAGCGCGCGACGCAGACCGTTTTTGGCGAGGGCCCGAAAGGCGCAACGATGATGCTCGTCGGCGAACAGCCAGGGGATTATGAAGATGTCGCCGGTAAGCCCTTTGTTGGACCGGCCGGAAAAATCATGGATCAAGCGCTCGAAGAAGCTGGAATTGATCGATCCAAGGTTTACGTCACGAA
>Ga0066689_10000424_pt1 | contig 12085 bp, 9 predicted proteins | sample GraSoiAngelo_138_FD_65626 | JGI IMG/M metagenome (GOLD analysis project Ga0066689, IMG submission 65626) | Grasslands soil microbial communities from the Angelo Coastal Reserve, California, USA - 14_0929_09_40cm | ecosystem: Environmental > Terrestrial > Soil > Grasslands | place: USA... | reverse complement strand
GTTGTTGAGATAGACATCACCCGGGAGCCTCGCCAGGAGCCAGCCGTTGACGCGGTGGCGCTGATCCCGGTCGCTCCAGTTATACTCGGGCGCGAGGTTGTCGGCGCGGGCGTAGCGGAACGTGAAGGGGTCGCGCTCGTTGTCGTCGTCGGACTTGTCGAACGACAGCGTGTAGTTGACCTGGAACTGGACTCGCGGATCGAGCGTCTGCTTCAGGCCGATCGTCACGGCGTTGTAGCGGGACTTGGCGCTCGACTCGACCGTGGTCAGCGTGTTGATCCCGTTGGTGTTCCCCGGCAGCCCCGGCAGCCCCGTTCCCCACGGCTTCCCGAAGAGCGCGTCGTTGCGGTTGATGAAGCGCGTCAGGTGATCCGTGCGCGAGTGCGTGTACGTGATCGACGCGGCCAGGTCGCTCGTGATCCGCCGCTCGTAGCCCAGAGTCGCCGTGAGCGTACGCGGGTTCTCGAAGTCCTTGTCGAAGACGAACACGTCGGGGAAAATCGGGGTCCCGCTCGGAGGCGTGAGCAGGCTGCTGTACGGCGGAGGCGCCAGGCCGATCGGGATCGTGGCGCTCGAGCCGAACAGGGTCTGCCCGATGGAGCCGTTGGTGCTGCGCGAGCTCGCGAGGTTCAGGCCCGGGATGCGCGCGTAGTAGAGCCCAGCGTTGCCGCGGAGCACCTGCCGGCCGTCGGCGCCCGGATCGAATGCGAACCCGAACCGAGGTTGAAACATCTTCCAGTCGGACGGAATCGTGCCGTCGGAGGGGAACGCGTACGGCCCCGTGCCGTTGCTCACGGTCTTCCCGACGAACAGCTGGAAGAACACCGACTGAGGTGGTGTGATCGGATCCGGCTCGATCTGCGCCTCCCAGCGCAGCCCGTAGTCGATCGTCCATTTCGGCGACGGCTTCCAGGTGTCCTGGAGGTACAGCGCCAGCTCGTGCTGCGGGATCGACTGGGTGCCTGCGTCAATCACCGTGCGGCCCCCCACCCCGGCCTGTTGCAGGTAGAGGAGCACGGGCCCGACGATGGGGTCCCTGACGACGATCATATCCCTGACCCCGATTGAATCGCACACCCCGGTGGAACGCGTGTAGACCGTCGCGCCGTGGCTGCACTCCACGAAGCCCGGTCCGCTGGCGACGTAATTCAGGAAGCCGTTCACGCCGTCGAAGATGAAGCGGCCGTCTGCGAACCCGATGAATGTCTGCACCGACTCCACCCGGTTCCATTCGGCGCCGGCCTTGAAGAAATGATCGCCGCGGGCGTAGGAGACGTTGTCGAGGAGCTGCACGCGCGTGTCGTAGTACGTGATCGGCAGAAAGAACGGCAGCCCGAAGCGGAAGCCGTTGGCAAAGTCCATCCCCGTGTCTGGGAACGGCCGCGGGCCGGGGCCCGTGGGATTCGGCCCGAGGGCGGGGCTGGTGGGGCCCGGATACGGGCGGGGTCGCTCCTCACGCGAGTACTGGAACCGGAACTCGTTCGCCGCGCGCGACGAGAGGTAGGACACGAGGCTCCCGTTCACCGCGTTGGAGTAGTCCTTTTCCAGGCCGTTGGCGCTCTTGGCCCACGTGTCCACGTCGAACGTCCCGTTCTCCTGCTGGGACCAGGTGTGGTTGTACTTGAGCGATAGGTTGTGGCGGTCGGAGAGGCGCCAGTCGATCTTGACGAGACCCGCGCGCGCGTTGTTGGTGCGCGAGATCGGCCCGAAGTCCCCCCGGAGCGTGCCGCCGAACGCAGTATCCATCCACGCCGTGAGCGAGTCGAGCGCCGGGCTCGACGGCCGGTTCTTTTGCTTCACCTCGTCGTAGATCTGCTGGTCGTAGGCGATGAAGAAGAACGCCTTGTCGCGCTTGAGCGGACCACCGAGCGTGAAGCCGAACTGATGCTGGCTGAAGTCGGGCTCGAAGCTCTGCACCGTGCCGCCGGGGAAACGATGCTCCGGCGTGCCGGAAATCGCGTCGAACTTGCCGAAGTAGTGGACCGAGCCCCGCAGCTGATTGGTGCCGGACTTCGTGATGACGTTGACGAAACCGGAGCCCGACCGGCCGAACTCGGGCGTCGCGCCCCCGGCGGTGACGACGATCTCCTGCACGGCGTCGAGGTTGAACGTGAACGGTGGGCGCTGGCCGCCGCGCTGCTCTCCGAAGAAGGGGTTGTTGAAGTCGGCTCCGTCCACCGAGACATTGTTGTGGATGCCGCGCTGGCCGGCGACGGTGAGCTCGTCGCCATCCGGCCCCTGCACGATCGCGACGTTGGGTGTGAGCAGCGTCAGATTGAGGTAGTTGCGCCCGTTGTTCGGCAGTCCCGTGACCGCCCGGTTCGGGAGCCGCGTGGACGTTTCCACCCTAGTCACATCGACCACCGGCGTCGCCGTCACCGTGACCGCGCCCAGCTCGACCGGCTCGAGCTTCAAGGCGAGGTCGACCGTCTCACCCACGCGCAGGACGATACCGGTCTGCCTTTTCTCGCCGAGCCCCACGCCTCTCGCCGTCACCTCGTACGTGCCGAGCGGGAGCAGGGGCGCGACAAAGACGCCCTTCTCGTTGGTGACGACGGTCCGCTGGAACCGCGTTTCGACGTCCGTGACGATCACCCGCGCCCCCGCTACGACATTGCCCGAGGGATCGGACACGACCCCACGGATGACCCCGGTCGTCGCTTGCGCTTGCGCGGCGAGGGAAGGCTGGAAGGCGAGGACGAGGGCCGCACCGAGGAAAGCAGCCGGCAGCTGCTTGAGCAAGGGAGTGCCGCACGTCATGGCGTCGTTCTCCGGCAGGCGAGGGAAGGGGCTGAATTAGCACGGGAACAAAAGAGGCGCAAGAAGGCGGTAGAGGACGGTAGAGGTGGTGGGATTGACCTCTACCGTCTTCTACCGTCTTTTACCGTCCTCTACCGCCCGCGCCATGCAAAACCCCGACATCGCCCGCCTGTTCGACGAGGTCGCCGATCTCCTCGAGATCCAGGACGCAAATCCGTTCCGCGTGCGGGCCTACCGCAACGCCGCGCGGACGATCCGCGACTACCCCGAGCCCATCGCCGAGCTGGTCCACTCAGGGGGCAAGGACCTCACCGAGATCCCGGGCATCGGCGAGGACCTGGCGGAGAAGATCACGGACATCGTGAAGACCGGCGAGCTTCCGCTCCGCAAGCAGCTCGCCGCGAAACTCCCGGCCGGGCTGCTCGACCTGCTCCGCATCCCCGGCCTGGGGCCCAAGCGCGTGAAGCTGCTGCACAAAAAGCTGAAGGTGACGTCGGCTGCCGACCTGGCCGCGGCGCTCAACAAAGGGCGGATCCAGAAGCTCAAGGGCTTCGGGCCCAAGATTGAAGAGAAGATCCGGACCGGGCTCGGCGCGGCACAGGTGAGCGAGCGCCGGCTGCTCTTGCACGAGGCCGAAGCCCAAGCGAACGCCATCGTCGCCCACCTCGAGGCAGGCGGGGGGATCACGCAGATCGCGGTGGCGGGCAGTTACCGGCGCCGCAAGGAGACTATCGGCGACTTGGACGTCCTCGTCACCTGCACCGACAGCACCAAGATCATGGACCGATTTGTGAAATACGGCGAGGTCGCCGAGGTGCTGTCCCAGGGCGAGACGCGCTCGACCGTGAAACTGCGCGGCGGGCTTCAGGTGGACGTGCGCGCCGTCGAGCCCGCGGCGTACGGCGCCGCGCTGCAATACTTCACGGGGTCGAAGGCCCACAACGTGGAGCTGCGCAAGATCGCGCAGGACCGCGAGCTCAAGCTGAACGAGTACGGGCTCTTCAAGGGAACACGCCGCGTCGCGGGAGCGACCGAGGCGGAGATTTACGCCAAGCTCGGCCTCGACTGGATCCCTCCCGAGCTGCGCGAGGCGCGCGGCGAGATCGCCCTCGCCCGCGAGCACCGGCTCCCGAAGCTCGTCGAGCTGAAGGACGTCCGCGCCGACCTCCAGATGCACACCAGCGCCACGGACGGGCAGGCCACGGTCGACGAGATGGCACGGGCCGCGCGCGCGCTCGGGTACGACTACATCGCCATCACGGACCACTCGAAGCGCGTGACCATGACTCGCGGCCTCGACCCAAAGCGGCTGCGGGAGCAGTGGCGGGCAATCGAGGAGTGGAACGCCGCGAACCGCGGCTTCACGATTCTGAAGAGCGTGGAGCTCGACATCCTGGAAAGCGGACAGCTGGACCTCCCGGACGATGTGCTGGCCGATGCCGACTACGTCGTGGCAACGGTCCACTACGGCACGAACCAGACGGAGGCAGAATTGACGCGGCGGCTGGTGGGGGCAGCGGAGCATCCCTGGGTGGACGCGATAGGGCATCCGACCGGCCGGCTCCTCGGGAAACGAGAGCCCTATCCGCTGGATTTCGACACGCTCGCGCAGGCGGCTGCTCGGTCGGGCTGCCTCCTGGAGTTGAACGGGCACCCGGAGCGCATGGACCTCCCCGACACCCTCGCCGCCGCAGCGAAGCAGCGCGGTGTCCGCTTCGTACTGTCCACCGACAGCCACCAGCCGAACAACCTGACATTCATGCGCTACGCCGTGGACCTGGCGCGACGGGCGGGGTTGGAGGCGCGCGACATCGTGAGCACCCGCCCACTGGACGAGTTCCGTCACGAACTGAAGCGCGCGAAACGCTAGGGTCGGCGGACCTCCTGCATTAAGTTAGGGCCGCGACATATCCGGCGGGCCCCGATTCCGTGCGGTTCGCTGTTGAGTGTGGCCCTCACCCGGCGCGGGTTGTGGACGGCCTGAATCGGCACAGCGGTTGCAGGGGCGGCTGCGTCCGAAGTAGTGGCGCTAACGCGCTTCACCTGGACCAGCGGGGTAGCGAGAACGCAACATGCTTGACCTCACATGTTCGCCCCGCGTGGTGGGAGCCGCGATCGGCCAGACCACTCTCACCCGCGCTTGTCGCACGAACGGGACGGCCCCCACGGCCTGCGAAGGCCCTCCGGGCTGCGGCGCGGGTGTGCTTCCCCTGACGAACGACCCTTCCGTTCCGCGTTCGCCAGGCTTACCCTGATCGCCTGAGAAGCCGCCAGCAAGGGCGGTTGTGGGGCGCGGAGAGACCGGGCCCTGCGACGCCCGCCGGTGGCGCATGCGTTGCCCATATGGAGCGAACCGACGTTGTATCGGCCGACCGACGCACAATGCGCGCGTGCGTCATTCGCGCGGCGGGCGAGCTCGAGCAGATAGAAATCGCGGATGTGCCCGCGCCGGGCTCTCCGGCGCTGCTCGGCGCCCGGGAGGTGCGGGTGGCGGTGCGCGCCGCCGCGCTCAACCACCTGGATCTCTTCGTCGTGCGCGGCCTTCCCGGCGAGCAGCGTTTCCCGCACATCCTCGGGTCCGACGGGGCGGGCATCGTGGACACGGTCGGTGCCGACGTCACGACGGTGAAGCCGGGCGACGCGGTGATGATCAATCCCGGCCTCTGGGACGGCACGTGCGAGTTCTGCCGCGCCGGTGAGCAGTCGCTGTGCGTCAATTTCCAGGTGTTGGGCGAGCACGTGCCCGGCACTCTGGCCGAGTACGTCATGGTGCCCGAGGCCAACGTGGTCAAAGTGCCGGCGCTCGACCCGCCCCTCACCTGGGCCGAGGCGGCGGCGTTCTCGCTCGTGTCGCTCACCGCCTGGCGGATGTTGACGACGCGCGCCCGGCTGCAATCCGGTGAGACCGTGCTGGTGTGGGGGATCGGCGGCGGCGTGTCGCTCACGGCGCTCCGGATCGCCAAGCTGCGGGGCGCGCGCGTGTTCGCAACCAGCTCGAGCGACGCGAAGCTCGCGCAGGCGAAACAGCTCGGCGCCGATGTCACCCTGAATCATCGGACCCAATCCGTCGCCCAGGAGGTGCGCGCGCTCACCCGGCGGCGCGGGGTGGACGTGGTCGTCGAGAACGTCGGTGAGGCGACGTGGGAGGACTCGCTGCGCTGCCTCGCCAAGGGCGGCCGGCTGGTCACCTGCGGAGGCACGACAGGCCCGCGCGTGGTGACGGACGTGCGGCGCTTGTTCTGGAACCAGTACACCATAATGGGCTCGACGCTCGGGAATACGGCGGAGTATGCGGAGGTGGTGGCAGTGCTCGCCGGCGGCGCGCTGCGGCCGCTCGTGGACCGGGTCTATCCCCTTCCGGAGGCTCGTAGCGCCTTCGAGCGCCTCGCGCGCGCGGAGCAGCTGGGCAAGATCGCGGTGGAGGTCGCGGCCGGAGTCGGCGATTCAATCGCAACCGGGATTTAATGGCAAGCTAACCAGGCGAGTGGGACATGACGACGACCATGATCGGTGTCGAGCGACCGCGGGACGAGCAGGAGCAGCCGAGGGGACTGGTGCACTATCGCGTCGAGGATGGGGTTGGCTTCATCGAGCTCGACAATCCGCCGGCGAACACGTACACGTTCGACGTGATGCGCAAGCTCGACGACGCCATCGTGAAGGCGCGGTTCGACGACGACGTCCACGTCGTCGTTCTGTCCGGTCGCGGCGAGCGGTTCTTCTCCGCCGGAGCGAACATCGGCATGATGCAGCGGGTCACCCCCCGCTTCCTGTACCACTTCTCCCTGTACGCCAACGAAACGCTGAACCGGCTGGAGCATACGCCCAAGCTCACGGTCGCGGCGCTGAACGGTCACAGCGTGGGCGGAGGGTTCGAACTGGCGCTGGCGTGCGATGTCCGGCTCGCCAAGCGGGACGGCGGCCGGATCGGGCTGCCGGAGGTGAACCTCGGCGTCTTGCCCGGGCTCGGCGGCACCCAGCGCGTGGCGAAGATCGTCGGCAACTCGCGCGCGATCGAGATGATGGCGAGGGGCGAGACCCTTTCGTTCGAGGCGGGGAAGGAGCTCGGGCTCGTCAACGAGATCTTTCCCGCCGATACTTTCTGGGAGCAAGTGACACTCTACGCCAGGCAGTTTTGCCCGCCCCACAAGGCGGCCCGCGCCGTGGGGCTCATCAAGCGCGCCGTGCACTCGGGCGCGGAGCTGCCGCTCGGGTCGGGGCAGGCACTGGAGCGCGAGCTGCAACAGCAGCTGTTCCAGAGCGAGGACGCGCGGGAGGGGATCGTGGCCTTCAACGAGAAGCGGATGGCGCTGTTCGCCGGCCGTTAGCCAGGACGGGCTAGACGAGCAGCAGCTGCACCACCGGTGCGAAGCTCTTGCGATGATGTGGGGTGAAGCCGTGCTCGGCGAGGGCGGCCAGATGCTCGGGCGTGCCGTAGCCCTTGTTGCTCGCCCACGCGTAGGCGGGATGCCGCTCCGCAAGCAGGTCCATCAGCCGATCCCGCACCGTCTTCGCGATGACGGAGGCCGCCGCGATCGAGTGGCAGCGGGCGTCGCCGCCGACGATGGCGTCGTGCGGCCACCCGAGCCCGGGACAGGGGAGGCCGTCCACCAGGATGTGGTCGGGACGGATCGGGAGCCGCACGAGGGCGCGCCGCATGGCGAGGATGCTCGCGCGCAGGATGTTCAGCCGATCAATCTCGCGCACGCTCGCGGCGCCGACCGCCACCGCGAGGGCGCGTTGCCGCACCAGGCTTGCGAGGCGGAGCCGGGCGGCGGGGACGAGCAGCTTGGAGTCGCGCAGGCCCCGGATCGGCCGGCAGAACGGGGGAAGCACGACCGCCGCGGCCACCACCGGACCCGCCAGGGGACCGCGCCCCGCTTCGTCGAGTCCGGCGACGAGCCCGCCTCCCCCGCCCCGCGCTCTCCACAGCGCCGCTTCGCGCTCGAGCGTGGGGCGGGGACCCTTCACGCCTGTTGCTGCTCCGTTTCCGGCACGATGACGGCGCGCTTCTCGCGGATGCGCGCCGACTTGCCGGCCAGGCGCCGCAGGAAGTAGAGCTTGGCGCGGCGCACGCGGCCTTTGCGGACCAACTCGATGGCCGCGATCGAAGGGGCGTGCAGCGGAAAGATCCGCTCCACGCCCACGCCCGCCGAGATCTTGCGCACCGTGAACGTCGCGTTGATTCCGCCGCCGCGACGCGCAATGCACACGCCTTCGAATGCCTGCAGCCGCTCCTTGTCGCCCTCGCGCACGCGCACCATCACGCGGATCGTGTCGCCGGGATCGAACGCGGGGAGGTTGGTCTTCACTCCCTCCCGCTCGATCGCTCTCAGTCGGTCCATACCCTGTCCCCTCAATCCCCTGTGCGTCTGTGCGTCTAACGCGTCTGTGCGTCTAGCCTATTGCGTCTGTGCGTCTAGATGTTTAGCCCACAGGTCGGGCCGCCGCTCGCGCGTCAACCGGGCGGCTTCCGCCGCGCGCCAAGCCGCAATCTTCTCGTGATCGCCGCTCAACAATACTGCCGGCACGTCCATTCCGCGATAGCTCGGCGGCCGCGTGTAGCTCGGCGGCGAGAGCAAGCCGTCGTAATGCGAGTCGCTGGCCGCTGACTCGTGATCTCCGAGCGCACCCGGCAGGAGGCGCACCACGGCGTCGACCACGCACAGGGCTGCCGGCTCGCCGCCCGACAGCACGAAGTCCCCGATCGACAACTCCTCCGCCCCGAGCCCATCCGCCACGCGCTGATCCACGTCCTTGTAGTGGCCGCACAGCAGCGTGAGCTCTTTCCCAACGGCGAACCGCACCGCCGCTTGGTGCGAGAACGGCCGGCCGCGAGCCGACAGCAGCACAATCGGCGGGCCCGCCCGCAGGTCCTCCACCGCCTCGAAAAAGGGCTCGGGTTTGAGCACCATCCCGGCACCGCCCCCGTACGGATAGTCGTCCACGGTCTTGTGCCGGTCGTGCGTGTAGTCGCGCAACTGCACCAGGCGGTAGCGGACCAGCCCCCGCTCGGCGGCGCGACCCGGAATGCTGACCCCAAACGGCGCCGCGAACACCTCCGGGAAGAGTGTCACGACGTTAATCGTCAGCACGGGCGTCTTCCACGGCGATGAAGTGGTCTCGCCACGGCTCGACCGCCGCCCGCGACGTGACTCCCACGAACCCGAGCAGCCAGTCACGGTGGTAGGCACGGCGCCGCGCCACCACCAGCGGACCCGCCACGACCTTGCGGTCCTCGGTTACCACGTATAGCCGCGCCCTGGGGGCGAAGACGGTGCCCGGGTTCTCAACCAGGGGGTGGATCGCCACCTCCCCCTTCTGCCCGTGCGGCTTGCGCAGCCGCGCGACTACGCGGGCCGTTTGCCCAGTACTCCCGCCTTCTTCAAGAGCGAGCGCACCGTGTCGGTCGGCTGCGCTCCCTTCGCGAGCCACGCCAGTGCTTGCTCCGCGTTCACCTCGACCTTGGCGGGGTCGGTGCGCGGGTTGTAGTGCCCGATCGTGGCCACGAACCGCCCGTCCCGGGCGGCCCGCTGGTCCGCGATCACTATCCGGAAATAGCTCTGCCCCTTCCGCCCCACGCGCCGCAGGCGAATGCGAGTCGCCATAGTTCTCAGGTCCTTTTCAGAAGCTTGCGCATCTGTTGAAACTGCTCCAGCAGCCTGTTCACTTCCTGCACCGGACGCCCCGATCCCTTCGCGATCCGCAAGCGCCGCGACCCATTGAGGACGGACGGATCGGCCCGCTCGTCCGGGGTCATCGAGAGTACGATCGCCTCGACGTGCTTGATGCGCTCGTCTCCCCCCCCCCGGAGACCCTGGAGCGCCTTCGCCGGCACGCCCGGCAGGAGCGCGAGCACCTGCTTGAGCGGCCCCATCTGCTGCATCTGCCGCAGCGCGACGAGGAAATCCTCGAGGTCCATCCCCTTTTTCGAGCGCGCCTTGCGCTCGAGACGCTTCGCCTCCTCCCCATCCACCGCCGCCGCCGCGCGCTCCACCAGCGCCACCACGTCGCCCTGACCCAGGATCCGCCCCGCCATGCGAACGGCGTCGAACGGCTCCAGGTCGGGCAGGGCATGCCCTGCCCCGACATGCTCGCCCGTGCCGATGAACTTGATCGGCACGCCGGTCACGCCGTTGATCGACAGAGCGGCACCGCCGCGCGCGTCGCCATCGAGCTTCGTCAGGATCACGCCCGTCAGCCCGACGCCTTCGTGGAACCCGCGCGCGATGCGTACGGCGTCCTGCCCCGTCATCGCGTCCGCCACCAGCAGCACTTCCCGCGGACTCAGGGCCGCCTTCAAGGCTCGCAGCTCATCCATGAGCTCGGCGTCGATCTGCAGCCGCCCAGCGGTGTCCACAACGACCGTGCGGCAGCGCTCCGCCTCGGCGTCGCGCAGCGCGCCGCGCGCCAAGTCCACGACGCCGCTGCTCTCTCCCGCTTCTCCCTTTCCGTCTCCCGTTTCCCGCTTCCCGGGGAATACCGGCACGCCGACCTGCTCGCCCAGTTGCTCGAGCTGCTCCCGCGCCGCTGGCCGGTACGGATCCGCCGCCACGAGGCCCGGCGCCTTGTGCTCGAGCTTCAGGCGCCGCGCGAGCTTCGCCGCAGTCGTCGTCTTCCCCGAGCCCTGGAGCCCGACCAGCAGGATCACCGTCGGCCCCACCGAGGCGAACTGCAGGGGCGCAGGCCGGTGTGGGGCTGCGAGCCGGCCATCGGGCCCGACGGCCGCGCCGAGCATCCGCGCAATCTCGTCGTGGACGAGCTTCACGACCTGCTGACCGGGGCTCACCGACTTCACCTGAATCGCCCCGACGGCCCGCTCCCGCACCCGCTCGACGAAGCCCTGCGTCACCTCGAAGCTGACGTCCGCCTCGAGCAGGTGGCGCCGGATCTCCCGGAGCGCGTCGGTCACGTCCCCGTCCGAGAGCACGCCACGAGCCGTGAGCCGCTTGAGGACGGCGGCAATCTGGTCGGAGAGGGCCGTAAACATAAGCCAACAAAACTAGTTAGCGAGTTGCCGGAATCCAAGTGGGTGTGTTATTTGGGGCGTGGCTGAACCGGTCTGGCTGCAAGCCCTCATTACGGTCGGCGTCGGCGCCCTCTCGGGCGGAATCACGAATGCCGTGGCGGTCTGGATGCTGTTCCACCCCTACGAGGCCCGGGGGGTGGGGTACTTCAAGCTCCAGGGCGCGATCCCCAAGAACAGGGCGCGCCTGGCGAAAAGCATCGGGAAGACCGTGGGCCAGCGCCTGCTCACCGAAGAGGATCTCGCCCGCCAGCTCACGGCCCCCGGGCTGCGGGAGGCGTTCGACCGGGCCATCGCCATGTTCCTCGACCGGGCTATCAACACGTCCCACGGCCCGCTACGGGAGGAGCTGCCCGCGCCGCTCGTCGCGGAGCTCGAGCGCGCGCTCGCGCCGCTCGCGGAGCGGCTCGCCGAGCGGCTCGCCGAGTTTCTGGAGGGCTCGGGTTTCGAGGCGGCGGTGGAACAGTACGTCGCGCTCGACCGCTGGGTGGACGAGGGTCTCGGCCGGCCGGAACTCGAGCGAGCAGTGCGCGAGTTCGTGACGGCGCAGCGGGCGCGCCTGCTCCGTGACGAGCAGCCGCTGCTCGACCGGCTGCCGCACGGCCTGGTGGCCGCCCTCGAGCAGGCGATCTCCGACTACCTACCGGTAGCGGTGGAGCAGCTGGGCGGCTTGCTCGCCGATCCCGTGGCCCGGCAGCGGGTTCGCGCCGCGCTCAAGAAGTTCCTCGACCGTGCCATCAGGGATCTGATGCTGCACGAGCGGGTGATGGCGAAGCTCGTGGTGACCGATCAACGCATCGACCGGGTGCTCGACAGCCTGGAGGACGACGGATTAGCCGAGTTCGCCGAGGTGATGCGGTCGGCGGACTTCCGCGCCCAGGTGGCGCGCGCTGTGAACGACGCCGTGGTGCGCTTCCTCCGCGCCCCCCTCGCCGAGCGGTTGTGGAAGCTCGGTCCCGATCGCCTGGACGGGCTGGAGCAGGCCGCGGCGGACTACATCGTCGCGGCGCTGCGCGCCCCGGCCACTCGCCGGTGGGCGGTGCGCCGGGCGCGCGAGGCGCTCGAGCTCGGCCGTCACGCGCTGGCGGGCGAGGGCGGACGGCAACGCGTCGCCGAGCTCGCCCACGCAGCCGTCCGCGCGCTGCTCGACCGGCCGATCGGCCGTCCTGCGGATGTGCTCTCGCCCGAGGCTGCGGCGCGGCTCCGGCACGTCCTCACCGATCCGCTGTGGGAATGGATGCAACGCCAGGTGCCGGTCGTGGTGTCCCAGCTGTCGGTGCAGGGCCTCGTCGAGCAGAA